>Ga0070679_100007364_pt1 | contig 10283 bp, 8 predicted proteins | sample KBSC63BmetaG_FD_65652 | JGI IMG/M metagenome (GOLD analysis project Ga0070679, IMG submission 65652) | Corn rhizosphere microbial communities from Kellogg Biological Station, Michigan, USA - KBS C6-3B metaG | ecosystem: Host-associated > Plants > Roots > Rhizosphere | place: USA: Michigan... | reverse complement strand
CCCGACGACGCACATCTTCACCATGAACGCCGACGGCAGCGGCAAGAAGATCCTCACCGACGACCACGGCAACCGGACGCCGACCTGGAGCTGCGACGGCCGGCAGATCTATTACGTGTCGCAGGCGGACATCTGGGTCATGGACGCCGACGGCGGCAACAAGCGCCAGGTCACCTCCGGCGTGCGCGCGTCGGCCCCGTCGGTCGCGTGCGACGGGACGCTCGTGTTCGGCTCGTTCAGCGACACGACCGCCAAGGCGACGATCTGGATCCTGGATCCCGGATCGAGCGCGCCGCGGCTCATCTCGAACGAGAACGACTTCGACGGCGCGGCGCGCATCTCGCCGGACGCCACCAAGGTCGTCTACACGCGCTATCTCGACTTCGATCCGGCGACGGCGACCGACTCGGCGCGCGAGCTCTTCGTCATCAACAGCGACGGCAGCGGCGAGCGGCAGCTGACCTTCACCACCGACGATGCCAACGCGCCCAACGCCAACGCGCCCGGCTGGTCGCCCGACAGCAAGCAGATCGCCTTCTTCAACGGCTTCGAGGAGACCGGCCCCGGACGCACCACGCCCGACGTGCGCAACCTCGCCGTCATCAACGCCGACGGCAGCGGCAAGCACTACCTCACGCATTGCGACGTCACGACCTCGAGCATCACCGACTCCAAGTCGCCCGGCTCGTGCGCCGACGATCCGAACTGGGCCCCCGACGGCAAGTGGATCCTCTACAGCAGCGCCGGCGTCGGCGTCGGCATGAACACCTACTTCATCGCCACCGACGGCAACGGCGCGCCCGTGGAGCTGCTCCCGGGTCTGCTCCTCTTCGGCAACGGCGGCGGCCGGCCCCTGAAATATTGAGCGGCGCGCCAGGCGTGCGCTGCGCGCGCGGCGTTGTATCATTGCAGCGGATGTCGTCCCAGCCGCTGCCCGTCATCATCGGCGCCGGAATCACCGGCATGGCCATCAGCGCCCGCCTGAGCCAGGCCAAGATCCACCACGTCGTCGTCGGCACGCCGCCGCCCAACTGCGCGCCCAAGCTCGGCGAGTCGATGGAGATGCTCTCGAGCGTGCTGCTCGACGAGATGTTCCCCGATCTTCACGAGCACTTCGTGTCCAAGCGCGGCATCTTCTTCTACACGCACAAGGCGGTGATGGGGGCGAACCTCAACCTCGCGCGCCTTCTGCATCCGCGCGTCGACATCGTCTCGATCGGCGGCGTATCGGCGTTTCTGCTCGCGCTCGTCGGCTATCGCCGGCCGCGGCTCGGCGCCATCCACGTCGACCGCATCGGCTTCGACGCCGCGCTCGAGCGCAAGATGCGGCAGAGCCAGTACTGCCAGCTCCTCGAGACGCGCGTGGCGCAGGTGGGCTACGACGCCGCCGGCGATCGCATCACGCGGCTGCAGCTCGAAGACGGGCGCGAGCTCGAGACGCGCTACGTCTTCGACGCCAGCAACCAGGCGCGCGTCATCCCGAAGGCCCTCGCGCTGCCGTGCCGGCCGCTGGCGGACGGCAGCCAACGCGTCACCTTCGCGCACTACCGGGCGACCGGCGATAGCCGCACGCCGGCGGCGATGGAGGCGCACAAGAGCTGGATCCTGTCGAGCAACGTGGTGCGCCTGTTCGACCCCGTCGACGGCGTCCACGGCGTCGGCTGGTGCATTCCCATCGGCGACTACGTCTCCATGGGCATCAGCCGACCCGCCGACCGCGCGCTCTCCGACGACGACGCCCTGGCGCTGCTCGAGCGATCGATGGCGGCGCGCGGGCTGCGCTTTCGCGACGTCTATCCGGATCCCGCCGGAACGGCGTCGATCGAGACGCGCTTTTTCGTCCACGATCGCGTCTGCGGCAAGAACTGGATCCTGGCCGGGCAGACCGGCTGCCAGGGCTGGTTCAGCACGCTCACCGGCATCGAGTCGTCGCTCTTCTGCGCCTCGATCGCCGACAAGCTCGTCGAGTCGCCCGAGCACGCCTCCAGGATTTACAGCCAATACATCGACGCCGTCGTCGAGACGCACAAAGGCTTCACCACCTTTCACGCTTCGACCGTCGACACGCCGCTGGCGCTGGTGGAGCGTCGCTATCACTACACGCTCGTCGCCGACCTCTATCGCCGGCTGACCTACCAGGCGCAGCTGTGCAACGGCACCATCGCCGCCCTGCTCGCCCGCTTCGAGCGCGTGTTCCTGAAGATCTGGATCTGGCTCGGCAAGGTCGTGGCCAAGGAGCGCTTCTGCCCGCTCGTCGTCGCCGAGCCCGAGGCGTTCGCGCAGCTGGTCGCGCACGCGCGCGAGCTCGGCCAGCCCGAGGTCGTGCCCGTCGAGCCGAGCGTCCCGGCCGCCGCTCCGGCGACGCCGCTCGTCCACGCCATCGGCGCCGCCATCGCGGCCCGGGGCGACCTCCTCGCGTCGGTGCCGCTGTCACCGGCGCTGGCCATCCGCATCGACGACGCCGCCATCGGCGGCCTCGCGGCCTGGCACGCGCTCGTCCGTCGCGGCGAGCCGCGCGTCGCCGGGGTCACGCTCGTTCCCGAGAAGGTCGAGGACGCCGGCGGCGGCACGCTCCGCGTCTACGCGCGCTTCCACGCCACCGTCGACGGCAACGAGCGATCGTCGCCGCTCGGCATCTTCGACTGCGTCGCCGACGACGCCGGGCTCGCCGCGATCTCCACGGCGCGCCACCACCTGACCTTCCTGCTCGGCGACAACGCGCGCTATCGGCTGCTGTTCGGCTTCACCCGCATGTCGCTCGCGCTCGGCGCGCGCGGCGAGCCCCGTGCGCCGCGCCCCGTCGCCTGATCAATTCGCCTAGACAATCTGACCGGCGCGCCGCCTCGCGTTGCCGCGCGGCGCGGAGTTGCGCGCGGCACGACCCTTGCCATAGGGCGCCGCATGCGAGCTCGAACGTCGAAGTGCAGCGCGATGGCGATGACCGTGCTGCTGGCCCTCCTGGCCGGCTGCGGGCTGCAGCCGGCCGCGGACGTGACCAGCGAGGGCATCACGCTCTCGCCCATCACGATCGCGACGACACCGCCGCCGCCGGCCTACGGCGGCAACTTCACCGTTCACGCGCTCGGCAAGATGTGCCTCGACTTCGGCGGCCAGGCCTATTGGGCGCCCGGCGCGCCGGTGACGCTCTACTGGTGCAACGGCACCATCGCGCAGCAATTCAACGTGCAGGAGGTGGCCGGCGCCGGCCACGACGTGACGCTGCACGTGGGCAACGGCGTCGACAACAACTACTGCATCGGCGCGCGCGGCGGCTACGCTGTCGCCGGCGCGGTGCTCGAGATGCAGGTGTGCAACGGCTCGGGCGGGCAACAGTTCGCGCTCGACGGCGACTCGATCATCGCCGGCTACCGCCCCGCGATCGTCGTGCGCTCGTTCGCGACGACCAGCTTCCCGGTGTACCGGCCCATCGCGCGGCAGCTCGTGGCCAAGCCGCTCAACGACGTCACCAACGCCAAGACGCCGATCGTGCTCGCCCCGCGCCAGCTCACCGAGAACGAGTACCTCCGCTTCGTCCCCACCGACGGCTCGAACCGAAAGCCGCACTCGGGCTTCGTGACGGCGACGGACAGCGTCGGGTTGCGCGATGCCCTGGTCGACGCGAGCTGGGGCTCGGTCATCGAGCTCGCCGACGGCACCTTCGCGATGGACTGGACGCTGGACGCGAACATCCCGGCCGGCGTCACCGTGCGCGGCGGTCGCAAGTTCACCAGCTACGGCCCGCTCGTCGAGGACTCGCAAAACGAGGACGGCGCGCTGCTCCACATCGACGCCAACGACGTCCGCGTCACCGGCATCCGCTTTCAGGGAGCGACCTGCGACACGGAAGCGGCGTCCGAGCTGAACGGCATCGTCGTCCAGGACGGCAATACCGTGACCATCGATCACAACGAGCTCACGCAGTTCACGGCGGCGGCCATCGCGGTGCACGGGCCCAACAGCGAGCACGACGCCAACTGCGCCGACGTCCCCACGCAACCGGCGACGCGCCTGACGCCGGTCCGCGTCACCGGCAACTTCATCCATCACAACGTCGCAAAGAACGGCGGATACGGCGTCTCCGCCGGCTATGGCGGCTTCCCGCTCATCGAGCGCAACGTCGGCTACCTGAACCGCCACACCGTGACCGCGTCCTACGACGCGGCGGACGGCTACGTCGCCACCGACAACTTCGTGCTGCACCAGGGCCCCGATTACGGCACCTTCGACACCGACCACACCGCCAACTTCGATGTCCACGGCAGCGCGAACCTGAACTGCAAGACCTACTGGGGCGGCGTCGCCGGCGACTACGTCGTCATCGAAAACAACACCTTCTTGTCGAACGACCGCCAGAACATCAACATCCGCGGCCAGTCGTGCCGCATGAGCATGATCGACGGCAACATCTTCGCGATGGGCAAGACGTTCAGCGATTTGTGGGACGGCGATTGTCACTACGCGCTCGGCGGCGCCGTCGTCGTCATCGGCGCCGACGGCGAGGCCACGTCGACGCCTCCGGAGGTGACCGTCACCGCCAACAACGCCTACGACCAGCCGGCGCCCGTCGACGAGCTCGCCGTCGGCGACTTCGACGGCGACGGCATCGACGACATCTTCACCACCACCGGCACCGGCTGGTTCTATTCGTCCGGCGGCGTCAGCGAATGGCGCTGGCTGCGTCGCGCCAGCGACATGGCGCACGCGCTGCGCGTCGGCGATCTCGACGGCGACGGGCGCGCCGACGTCATCCGCGCCAACGGCAGCCTCCTCGAAGTCTCGTGGGGCGGCATCTCGGGCTGGCAGACGCTGACCACGGCGCCGGCGGCGTTGCCCATCACCAGCTACGCCATCGGCAACTTCGACGGCGACCGGCTGCACGGCGACGACATCTTCGCCACCAACGGCGCGGCCTGGTTCGTCGCCAAGAGCGGGCGCAACTTCGTGCAGACGCAGACGTCGTCGGTGCCGGCGACGCAGCTGCGCTTCGGCGACTTCGACGGCGACGGCAAGACCGACGTCTTCGCCATCGTCGGCGGCCATTGGTCGTATTCGTCGGCGGCCGTCGGCTCGTGGCAGACGCTCGCCAACGCGCCGTCGGCCAGCGACGTCGGCTCGTTCGTCGCCGGCGACTTCGACGGCGACGGCCAGACCGACATGGGCCGCTACTACATCAACGGCTTCTACCTCGACGCCAACGGCCACGCCACGCCGGAGTGGTGGTTCGCCTACTCGCCGAGCGCGCGCAACGCCTTCACGGGCACGCGCTACACCGGCGTCGGCACGCCGGCCGCGTGGAGCGGCCGCTTCGCGCCCGGCCACGGCGTCATCTGGTGGGACCAAGACCAATTCGACATCGGCATCGGCACCGCCGCGAACGCCACGCTCTCCCGTCAGAAGATGAAGTGACCCGCCGCCAGCGCGCGCTCGATGAACCCGCTCTTGGCGTCGGTGTAACGCTCGCGATCGTCGCGGTGCAGCTCGGCGAGACGACGCTTGAGCTGCGCGTACGCGGCGGCTCCGTCGGCGTGCGTGCGCAGCCAATCGCGGAAGCGGAGATGTTGCGCGAGCGCCGGCGCGTCCGCGGCGCAGACGTACAGGTGGTGCGCCGGCCAGTCGTCGCCGTCGCGCGCGAACGAGTCGCGTCCGGGGATGCCGCGATCCCCCTGGTGGCGATAGCCGAGCGCGGCGAGGCCCGCCACGACGTCGGGCAGCACCGCGCGCGACGGAATGACGATGTCGATGTCGAGGATCGGCTTGGCCGCGAGCCCCGGCACCGACGTGCTGCCCACGTGCTCGACAGTGACGACGAGCGCGCCGAGCGCCCGGCGGTAGACGCGCGCCAGCTCCTCGAACCAGATGGGCCAGCGCGGATCGTAGTCCGTCACGATCACCGGCTTCGGCACCATCACGCGACCGGCGGTCCGAGCCAGGTGGTCAGCGCGTCGGCAAGGCCGCGGTCGTCGCCCTCTCCAACCCACGCGACGTGTCCGTCCGGCCGAATCAACACGGCGGCGGGCGCCGTGACCGCGCCGAGCACCGGTAGCTCCCACACGCCGTCGTAGCGCGCGTCGATCCGCCGGACCCGGTCCACCCACGGCGTGATGTCGAGAGCCGCGCGCGCGCCGAGGTCGAGCAAGACGGGCCGCGCCTCGTGCAGCAGCGTGAACAGCCGCTGCGGGCCCCTCTCCGTGACGAGATCGAGATCGGGGACGCGGCGCCCGAGCAGCGGATGGCCACTGCCGAGGTCGTAGTGGATGTCGAGGCCCGACATCATTCCGGCATATCGCTTGCGCGGCTCGTCCAGGCGCAGGAGCTCGGACATCGTCTCGCGCACGGCGTCCATGCGCTCGTCACCGCGGCTGAGCGCGGTCTGCGCCATGGTGTTGCGCAGGACGCGCGCAGCGACGGGGTGCCGCTCGGCATGATACGTATCGAGCAAGCTCTCCGGCGATGTCCCAGCGACGACCTGCGCCAGCTTCCATCCCAGGTTGACGGCGTCCTGAACGCCGACGTTGAGCCCCTGGCCGCCCATCGGAGAATGCACATGCGCGGCGTCGCCGGCCAGGAGCACGCGCCGATGCCGGTAGGACGCCGCCTGCCGCGCCATGTCCGTGAACCGCGAGATCCAGCTGGCGCTGCGAAGGCCGTAATCGGTGCCGTAGAGCGCGACCAGCGCCGCGCGCAGCTCGCGCAGCGTCGGCTCGTCGCCCTGCTCGACCCGCTCTTCGCGCAACACCACGCGGGCGCGCTTTCCCCCGTCCAGCTTGCCGAGGGCATAGGTGCCCAATCGATCGCGGCGGAGGCCCCACGCCGGCTCTTCGGCCATCTCCACCTCGGCGATCAGGTAGCTGATCGACGGATCCCACCCCGGAAAGTCGATGCCGGCCTGCTTGCGGACGAGGCTGCGTCCGCCGTCGCAGCCGACCAGATACTGCGCGCGTAGCGAGCCGCCGTCGGACAGCGCGACGTCGACGCCGGTTTCGTCCTGCGCAATGCCGGTCACCTCGCGTCCGCGGAGGATCGGCACGCCGAGCTCGCCGACCCACGCGGCGAGGATGCGCTCGATGCGCTCCTGCCACAGCGCGAGCCCATAATTGTGGCGCGTGGGGAAGTCGCTGATGTCGAGAGGAACCATCGCGAAGGCCGCGACCTGCGCGATCTGCCCCTCGGCGAGGAAGCGATCGGCGATCCCACGCTGATCGAGCACTTCGATGGTGCGCGCGTGCAGCCCGCCCGCGCGCGAGCCGGGGACCTCCTGGTCGACGCGCCGCTCGACGATGGCGACGTCGACGCGCGCCAGCGCCAGCTCGGCCGCCAACATCAGCCCCGTCGGGCCCCCTCCAGCGATCACGACCGCATGGCTCACGCGCGCATCCCTCCGTAGCTCTTCGTCCTAACGTAGCCGCGTAGAAAAGAGAAGACGAGCAGGTGCACCACGGTGTAGAGCGCCGCGCCGACGGTCGGCCCGTGCAGGGCGCCGCTGCGCGTGATGGCGCCCGCGAGCTCCAGATACTGAAGCCAGCTTTCACTGGCGACGATGCCCGCGAGCCCGACGAGGTTCATGGCCGCGACGGCGAGCGGCGCGCGCTCGGAGCGGCGCAGCAAAAGGACGAGCGCGACCAGCGCGAACGCCGCGGCCAACCCGTCGCCGATCGCCACTTGAACGAGAAACGCGGGCGCCGGCGATCTGCCGACGGCGGCGAGCGCGCCCGCGACGCCGCCCAAGCGCAGGACGTTCAACCCGACGAGCACGAGGAGGACCTTGCCCGGATCGCGCCGCTTCAACCCCGGCAACAGCGTCACGAGCGCAAGGCACGAGAACGCGAGCGTCTCGAGCACATACTGCGGATAGATCGACCTGAGAAACGTCATGAATCACCTCTTCAGCGGCTGGATGATTCAAAGCGTAGGGTCGCCCCCTCGTCACCACCATTGATTGTTCGTGATATGGGTTATCACTGATGGTGAATCTCGGCGCCGTCGATTTGAACCTGTTTGCCGTGCTCGGGGTCGTGCTCGCCGAGCGCAGCGTCACGCGCGCAGCCAAACAGCTGCACGTGACCCCGCCGGCCGTCAGCAACTCGCTCGCGCGGCTGCGCGAGCTGCTCGGCGATCCGCTGGTGGTGCGCAGCGGCAACGGCCTGGCTCCGACGCCGCTGGCGCAGGAGCTGGCGCCGACGCTGGCTGCCGCGCTCGAACAGCTCGCCCGGATCCTCGACGGCAAGCGCGGCTTCGTGCCCGCGGAGACGACGCGCGTGTTCACGCTCGCCGCGCCCGACGGCAACCAGGTGTGCGACGTCCCCGCCATCGTCGAGGCGTTCGCGCGCGAGCTGCCGCGCGCCAGGCTGCGCGTGGTCAGCGCGGACTACCTCCTCAGCTCCGACGGCCTGGCGACCGGCGAGATCGATGCCGCCTTCGGCGTGGCCGGAATGCCGCTGCGCGCCGGGCAGCGCTCACAGCCGCTCTACGAAGAGATCGGCACCCTCGTGGTACGGCGCGATCACCCGCGCATCCGCAAGCGTCTCACCCCCGCCCTCTTCAACTCGGCGCAGCACATCGACGTGCACGTGGCGCTGGGCCGCGCCGGCACCGGCCATCAGATCGCGGATCAGAAGTGGCGCGCGCTCGGCCTGACGCGCGAGGTCGTGCTCACCGTTCCCCACTTCGTCGCCGCGGCGCTGGCGGCCGCGCGCACCGATTATGTGGCGGCGCTGCCGCGACGCGTGGCGCTGGCGCTGTCGTCGATGCTGCCGCTCGCGATGACCCGCCCGACGTTCGAGATGCCGCGCGCCGCCGTCACGCTCGTGTGGCACGTCCGCACCGATGCCGACGCCGGCGCCCGTCATTTCCGCGACCTCGTCGCGGCCGCGGTAGGCGCGGAGCCGCGGCGTCGTCGCTACGCGCGCGCGACGAGGCGCTCGGCGTAGCGCGCCAACGAGCGGTTGTAGCGCGGCAGGTACTTGGCGAGCGCGATGAGGCTCACGCTCACCGCTTCGCGCTCTCGCCCGCTCTCGACCAGCGCCAGCGCCAAAAAGCCGCGCACGGCGCCGTCGAGCTCGTCACTCGGCTGCTGCAATTCGGCGCGCAGCAGCGCCTCCGACTCGGCGACTTCGCCGACGGTGCGCAGCGAGCTGGCGAGCTGAATCGTCGCGCGGCGGCGGCGCATGCCGCTCAAGCCGGCGGCGAGCGCCGCGCGGTAGAGCGGAATCGCCTGGTCCGAATGGCCCGTCGAGTCGCGAGCGGACGCGCGCTCGAAGCAGCCGACGGCGTCGCCCGCCGGCAGCTCGGCGACCAGCGCATCGACGCGCGCGACGAACTCTTCGGGCGCGTGCGCATCGAGCGCCGCCCACAGCTCGGCGATTCGCTTCTCCCACGCTTCGTTGCTCGTCATGGCGCCTCTATAGCACCGATTTGCAGGACGCTATGCCAGCTCGCGCAGGAAGCCGGCGGCGAGCTCGGCCAGGCGCTCGGGCCGGTCGAACGGCAGGCCGTGACCGGCGCCCTCGACCACTTCGACGCGCACGCGCGCGTTGAGGCTGCGCAGCTCCGTCGCCATGTCGAAGGTGACGACGGGATCGTCGCCGATGACGAGCAGGATCGGCACGTCGATCGCGCGCACCAGCTCGCGGTAGTCGGGATTGGGCGGCGTGAGCACGTCGAAGGCGGCCAGGCGCGTCTGCCGTCGCGCCTCGGCCTGGAGCTCGAGGATCTCGGACGAGCGACGCGGGTGTCGCGCGCGCGCCTGCGCGACCAGCTCCGCCTGCGACAGGCCGAGCGCGCGGCGATGTTGCTCGGCGACGTCGCTCTCGTGCACCTCGCGCTGCCGCTCAGGGCGCAAGAACGTCGGGTCGACGAGGACGACGCCGCGGATGAGCCCGCCGCCGCGGCTCGCGACCACGGCCGCGGTCATGCCGCCCATCGAATGGCCGACGAGAACCGGACGCGCCAGCCCGAGGCCGCGCACGAGCCCGCCGACGTCGTTCGCCAGATCGTCATAGCGGTACCCGACGTCGGGCGCGCTCGAGCCGCCATGCCCTCGCGCGTCGGGCATGACGACGTCGAATTCCCCCTCGAGCGCGCGCGCCAACGGCGCCCAGCAAGCGCCGCTGCCGGTCAATCCGTGAAGCAGCACCACCGGCGGTTTGGCGCCGCCGGTGCGAAGGTAGTGAATGCGAAGGCCGTTCGCTTCGCAGACGCCACGGATCCAGCTCGTCATCGCGCCGCGTCTACTCCGCGCGCAACGCGGCGCTGGGGTCGATTCTCGTCGCGCGCCACGCCGGCAG
>Ga0070679_100007362_pt1 | contig 10284 bp, 5 predicted proteins | sample KBSC63BmetaG_FD_65652 | JGI IMG/M metagenome (GOLD analysis project Ga0070679, IMG submission 65652) | Corn rhizosphere microbial communities from Kellogg Biological Station, Michigan, USA - KBS C6-3B metaG | ecosystem: Host-associated > Plants > Roots > Rhizosphere | place: USA: Michigan... | reverse complement strand
GCCAGGATCACGTCGCGGCCGTGGAGGATGTGGAACGACTCCTCCCAGCAGATCTTCTTCATGATCCGCGCGTACGGCGCGTACGAGCACTTGAGCAACGCCTTCTGGCTGATGATCGCGGCCGCGTCGACCAGCCAGGCGATGACGCCGACGTCTCCCCAGGTCTTGGTGGGGTAATGGAAGACGTTGTGGAACTTCGCCTTCCCGTCCACGAGATCGGCGAGGCATTGCTCGCGCGGCTTGCCGAGATCCTCGACCACGCGGTAGATGAGCTGCGCATGGCCGACCTCGTCCTGCACCTTCGCCGTCAGCGCGAGCTTGCGCTGGAGCGTCGGGGCACGGAGGATCCACTCGCGTTCGGGCAGCACGCCCATGAGCTCGGAGTTGCCGTGCATCTCGATGAACTTGATCAGCTTCCTCCGGTAGTCATCCGGCATCCAGTCGGTCGTCTCGATCTGTCCGCCCGACTGGACGTACTCGAGAAATGCCTGCTCATTCCGTGGAATCTCTACTGCGGCCACGCAGCACCACCTTCCGAACGATCGTTAGTTTTCTCATTGTAGATGTCCACTCGCCGCACCGAGCTAACCCGCGCCGCCGCCCGCCTCTTCGCGGAAAAGGGCTACCACGGCACCTCCATCGGTGATCTCGCGCAAGCCCTCGGAGTGCAGAAGGGCTCCCTGTATGCCCACATCGAGTCGAAGGCCGACCTGCTCTGGGACGTCGCGCGCGAGGGCGCCGCAGCGTTCCATGCCGCGCTCGACTCGGTGGCCGACGAAGGACCGGTGCTCGAGCGGATCCGGGCTGCGCTGCGCGCGCACCTCCGCGTGGTCGCCGAGCAGCTCGACATCGCGACGGTGTTCGTGCGGGAGTGGCGTTACCTTGAGGGCGAGCCTCGGGACGAGTTCGTCGCCGAGCGTCGCCGCTACGAGGAGCGGTTCCGAGCCCTGTTCCGCGAGGGCCGCGAGGTCGGCGAGCTGCGCACCGACCTCGACGACGCGACGGCCGCGCTGCTCGCGCTGTCGGCGGCGAACTGGGCCTACACGTGGCTGCGTCCCGGCGCAGATACCGATGAGCTCGCCGACCGCTTCACGGCGCTCCTGCTCGACGGGATGCGCGGCTACGCCTCACCTCGCTAGCGGTTTCCGATCCGGCTGGAGCGGGTATTGCCCCTCGCTCTTTTGTCCAGTGGGGGCTTTCAATCGGGGGAGGGATTCCAATGAGACGGAAGCGCTGGCTTCTGCTCGGCGTGGCCCTGCTCGCGGTCGCGGGAGGCGCTCTTGCCTTCGCCGCCGTGGGCGAGGGCTCCGAGCCGGCGACCCAGGACGTGACGGTGCCTGCGGCAGGCTCGAGCACGTCGGTGCAGTGGACGGGGACGATCCCCGTCAACACGAACCCGACCAGTGATTGCTCGCAGGCGACGGGAACGGTGCTGAACGACAGTCACGGCATCACGGTCCACGTCCCCAGCACGGGCTACTCGCAGCTCAAGACGACATTCAGGTTCCAGATCTCGTGGACGCCGGCCAACCCGTCGGGCGACGAGACCCTGAACGACGAGATCCTGACCGTCGTCAGCAAGGAGGGAGACGAGGCCGACCAGTCCGAGACGCGCGAGATCGGCACGAGCGACGGTGGCGACACGAAGGAGACCGTGGCCGCAGTCAACCTCGCGCCCGGCGACTACACGGTGATGGCGTGCGGATTCGTGAACTCCGTGCCCCAGCCGTACACCGGCACGCTGACCGTCAGCTCCGTGACGCTCAAGAGCACGATCGTGAAGTCGAGCAGCGCGCAGGGGCTCGCGTTCTCGGCGGCCGTCCCGGCTGACCCTCAGCGCGACGAGGCCGAGCCGCTGATCGTCTCCGACAAGGCGGGCCTGCTCTACACCTGCGGCCCCACTGGATTCTCGAACGCCGCCGACTATGCGCAGGTCTCTACGGACGGCGGTGACCAGTTCCATCTGCTCGGCACCCCGCCGCGGGGTCAGCAGTCGGACGGCGGCGGCGGTGACTGCGCTCTGGCCAACGGTGAGACGCCGAACGCGCAGGGCAACTACGCGTACGCGTACGCGGGCCTTGGCGCGCTGAGTGGCTTCTCGACGTCCATCTCGGCCGACAACGGACACACGCTCCTCTCGGCGGGCGCGGACACGACCGGCGGTGTCACGACGGAGGGCGCACTCGCCGACCGCCAGTGGGCGACGTTCACCGACGACCACACAGTCCTTCTCACCTACAACCAGTCGGAGCCCCACAACTCGGTCGTGATCAAGTCCACCGACGGGGGGCTCACGTACTCCGGAGCAGCGGCGATCGCCGCTCCGGATGCCGACTTCCCGGGGCCGATGCACTGGATCCCGTCTCTGCATACCGTGGTGATGGCGTGGACGAAGAGCGAGCAGGTCAACCTCGCCGTCTCGCAGGACGAGGGCGACACGTGGACCGACTGCGTCGTCGCGAAGGGCGATTCGGTGGCCGGCGGCACAGCCGGCTTCGCGACCGCCGACGTCGACAGCGCCGGCAACGTCTATGTGGCCTGGGCCGACTCGGCCGACTACCACACGTGGCTCGCGTCGCTGCACGCCGCAGACGTGACGAAGTGCAACCAATCGATCACGGACGTCGAGAACACACCTGACGGTCAGCCGACCGTCCAGCCCGGCTTCACAGCCCCGCTGCAGATGGACCGGGATGCGGTCAGCACGACCGTCTTCCCATGGGTCGCGGCCGGCGGTGCGCCGGGTCGCGTGGCGGTCGCCTACTACGGATCGACCCGGGACGGGGACCCGAACGTCTCCGGGTTCAGGGGGGCGTGGGACGTCTATGTCAGCCAGACCACGAACGCATTCGCCACCACTACGGCGCCGAGCGTCGGCCAGGTGAAGGCGACGACGCACCCGTTCCACTACGACTCCATCTGCCTCAACGGGCTCGGGTGCGACATCAGCGGCGGCGACCGCTCGCTCGCCGACTTCTTCGCCATCACCTACAACCGGCAGAACGGCAAGCTCTCAGTCGTCTTCAACCGCGGGAACAAGCGGCCGAACGACGCCGCCGGGTACGTGGCGGCGCCGATGGTCGTCACGCAGATCGCCGGCCCGTCGAACGGCGGCACGACGCTGAAGGCTCCGTCCAACCGGGCGGTCGTTCGTACCTCCTCGACCGATCCCACCGGGGACGCCCTCGCGCCGTACTCCCAGCTGCTGGTGACGCCTACGCCGCAGAACCAGGCGGCCGGCGACTTCACGTCCGCGGCGATCTCGAAGGACGCCAAGACGCACGGCTTCACTGTCACGCTGAAGGTGGCGAACCTCTCGAATGCGGCGCTGTCGCAGGCCGCGGGCGCGGGCTCGCTCGTCTATGCGTGGCGCTTCACGAACGGGTGGCAGGACGCCGCCGCCGTTGCGAAGTGGAGCACGGCAGACGGCTGGTCGTTCGGGTACGACGACTACACGACCGATCCGGGCACCTGCGGCGGCACTGGGCCCGGCGGGAAGTGCGAGATCTATCCGGGCGACACCTCGATCACCGGCTCTGTCGACCAGTCGACCGGCACGATCACGCTCGTCGTGCCGGCGAGCGTGCTCCATCCGCTCGGCGCGAACGACCAGTTCGGCCGGCCGACGCAGACGGTTGCCAAGTCCGGTGCGCGGTTCTACGACGGCACGGCGTTCTCGTTCAAGAACGAGTCGGCCGATCCGTCGACGCAGGGCTGGATGACCCAGCTCGACAACACGCCGGCCTTCGACTTCCTGCTGCCTAGGTAGGGACAGACGCAGGCGGGGGCGGATTCGTCGGACTTCCCGGCGATCCGCCCCCGCTGGCAAGCTCGGTGCATGCGCGCCGCGCTCGTCGTCAACCCGTTCGCCTCCCGCGTGAGCGAGGAGCGGCTTGCGGATGTGTGTACGGAGCTCGAGCGGGTCGCCGAGCTCGACGTGCTCTTGACCGAGCGCCCCGGCCATGCGACGGAGCTCGTCACCGGCGCCTGCCGCGGCAACGTCGAGGCAGTGGTCGTCTTCTCGGGGGACGGCGGCTTCAACGAGGCGCTGAACGGGCTCGAGTCGGATCTGCCGATCGGCTTCCTCCCCGGCGGCGGCACGAGCGTGCTGTCGCGTGCGCTCGGGCTGCCGCGAGACCCCGTCGGCGCGGCGCGACATGTGGCGGATGCGCTGGCGGCGGGCCGGACGCGCCGCATCTCGCTCGGCCGCGCGAACGGAAGGCGGTTCGCCTTCGCTGCGGGCATCGGGCTGCCGGCCGAGGTCGTGCGCCGGGTGGACGCTCTCGGACGGCGCGGCGACGGGCGGCGGCCCAGCGACCTCGCGTTCGCCTGGGCGATCGTCCGCGAGCTTGCGGGACGACGGGGCCGCATCGAGCCGCAGCTCGAGATCGAGGGCTACGGCCGCGCGGCCGCCGCGTTCGTGGCCAACGGCAGCCCGTACACGTACGCGGGCCGGCTGCCGCTGCCGATCGCACGCGAGGCGGAGTTCGGCCGGGGTCTCGACCTCATCGCGCCGGTCGAGGTCGCGCCGCTCGCCTTGCCCTCCGTGGCGGCCCGCGTCCTCAGCGGTCACGTCAGCGGTCGCAGATTCCTCCGCGAGCACGACCTCGACCAGATCGAGATCCGCTGCGACGTCCCACTCCCGCTGCACGTGGACGGTGAGGATCTCGGGGACGTCGTGCACGCGGCTTTCGAAGCCGAGCGGGCTGCCGTCGCGGTGCTCGTCTGACGTTCGTCCCGGGCAGAAAAAGCATAGGAAACAGAAGGAAAGACTAGGAGAGCTTCGCGCAATCTGTTTAACTGAGGGCCCGGAGCCTGCAGGCTCCTAGGGGTATGCGGCGGGAGGAAAAATTATGAAACGGTTCGGCTCTCTTAGGAACGCGGCGGCGGTGCTCATCTTCTGTGGGCTTGTCGCTGCCGCTGTGGCGGTCGCCTCGGCTGGGGCGGCATCTAACAAGCCCTACACGGCCAACGTCTACCGGACGTTGAACACGCCCGGAAGCTTCACGCTGAAGCTGACGAACGACCCGAAGGCATCACAGTCGCTGGGGTCGGCGAACTTCACGCCGCCGCCGGGCTTCGCGCCTGGGGCCGTCAGCAACATCACGAACAACGGGTTCAACGTCACTGTGTCCAATAACGTCGTCCAGTTTCGAGCGAAGTCGAGCGCGACGGCGCTCGCCAAGGGGCAGTCGGTCAGCGCCGACGTCGCGGTCACGATTTCAGCGTGCACCACCGCGACCTGGACCGTGGAGGCGAAGCAGTCGAACGATTTCAGCGGCCAGCCCGGAAACGACATGACCCTCAATCCAGCTTCCGATCTCACGCCGCTCGGCAGCTTCCACTGGGACCCTGTCGGGACAACGGTGAATGGTGTTTTCGCGCCTGCCCTCTACACCACCAATGCCGCCAATTACCCGAGCCCGAGCCCGACGGTGCACGGTCTGGACACGTGCGGCGCAGCGAAGGCGGGATACAACGGGCCGACGACGCTCGCGTACAGCGGCCACTCGGCGTCGGTGTCCGGACCTTCCTCATGGTCGCCCAGCGGCGTCGGCGCGGTCTCGATCGCGCCGAACATCTCCGAGACCAACCGAGACCTGACGTTGACCGACACCCTCACAGGCATCAGCGGAGCGAGCGATCCGTTCGACACGCAGGACAAGATCTGCACCAGCGTCGATACCTCCTGCACGTGGGCAAACGGCAACTCCATCAGCGCGAGCTCCCACGGGCCGGGCCAGGGAAGCCTCGGTGTCGGCTTCAACCCTGTGGTGCCTTTCTCTTGCAACAGCGGCACCGCGAATATCGCGCCTCTTGGCGGCACGGTCATCACGATCGCACCGCACGGCACCTCCGCTAATCCGGGTGACCTGGTGTACCAGGTGACGATCGTCTACTCGAAACAAACCTCGGGAACCGGCAGCGCCAACGCCTTCGTCTTCTGTGAAAGCACCACCGACGGTGCCACTTGGACGCTGCTCCCGTCGTGCTCTGCGCCCGCAGGAACGACCGTGGACTGCGTCTTCGACCAGAAGCGTGTCACGGGCGGAGCGCTCCAGGTCATTCTCAGCCTGGTCGGCGACCCGTACGTCGGAGGAAGATAGGGCGTCAGCCATTGTGGGGCGGCCGAGGTCAGGCCGCCCCACTCCCTAGAACGGGACCTCGGCCACGTGCCCGACGTGGAGTCGTGCGAGCAGAGTGGCCGCCTCTGCGGCGGCGCTCGAGTCGCCGAGGCGGCCGAGCGCGTGCAGCGTGAGCGCGATCTCGTAGAGCGCGTCTCCAGCTCGCGCGGCTGAAAGGCTGCGTTGGAACTCCTCGATCGCGTCGGGTTCGCGTGACTGCTGCAGATGTGCATAGCCACGTACGCGGTGGAGGACTGCCTGGAGCGGCGGCGGCGGGTTCGCCTCGCCGGTGCGCTCGGCGATGTCCGCCTCCCGCACCGCCAGTTCGGTGTCGCCTGCCAGCACCGCGGCCTCTGCGATCCGTGCCCGCGCCTCCTCTTCGAGGCTCGCTGCCTCGATCTCGTGGAAACCCTCGACCGCTTCGCCGAGCATCGTCTGCGCCTCGTCGAAGCGGCCCCGGCGGGCCGCGAGGCGACCGAGGTTCATGCGCGCCATCAGGGAGAGCGCGCGATGTCCGGCGGAGTCGACCGCCTCTCGCGCCTCCTCGAGCAGCTCGTGGGCCTCGTCGAACCGCCCCTGGTCGGAGAGGATCTCGGCGATGTTGTTCGTCGTCATGGCGACGTTCGTGACGTCGCCGATGCGCTCGAACAGACGACGGCCCTGCTCGTAGACGTCCACGGCCTTCTCCCAGTCACCCTCGTAGTACGCCTCGATTCCGAGGTTGTTCAGGGCGGCCGCCTGCCCCTTCAAGTCACCCAGCTCCTCGAAGAGCGGCAGCGCCAGTCCGCGGAAGGCGCGCTCGTCCGCTCCGTGGAACATGTGGACCATGTGGAGGAACATGTACGCCCAGCCCAACCGCTCGTCGTCGCCGACCTCAAGGGCTTGCTCGACGACGATGTTGCACTGCTCGATGCACTCTTCGAAGTGACCCTGGCGGAAGCGGGCTTCCGCGAGACCGAAGTTCAGCTTTGCGCGCAGACCCGTGCGCTCACGCTCGTCGGGGACGCGATCCGTCGCCTCGAGGCCGAGGTTGTACCGGCGGATCGCCTCGTCGTAGTTGCCCATGTCCTTCTGCAGAACGCCTTCCTTCTCCATCAGCTCGATGACCGCGACCGAGTCCTCCGGCATTAGCCGCCGTGCGCCCCCGAAAGCGCGTTCCGCCTCGTCGAACCGGCCGGCGAGCTGGAGGCAGTCGCCGAGCGCCTCCCAGACCTGGGCGATCTCTCCAGGGCCGATGTCCGGCACCTGCTCCGCCGCGTCGAGCCCCCGCTGATAGAACTCCGCCGCCTCGAGGTTCGCCCACTTGGCCTGGGCCCTGCGTCCTGCCGCGACCGAGTGGCGCCACGTCTCCGGCCAGCGCTCGCCTCGGTGCGAGTGCAGCGACAGGAGCTCGACACCCTCCGGGTCGCTCTGCTCCAGCACCTCGGCAACGCGTGCGTGCAGTTCGCGCCTGCGCTTGAACGAGAGCCCCTCGTAGGCACCGTCACGGATCAGTGCATGGCGGAAGCGGAACGCTCCGGGGACGTCCGGGTCCCGCTCGACGAATTCCGCGAGCCGGTCCCATGCCTCGGCGTCGGAGTCGGAGGTCGAATCCACCTCGAGCACCGCAGCGATCAGGGATCCGGAGAAGGAGACGCCGAGGACGGAGGCCCAGCGCAGAAGCGCGCGGTCGCCCGGCGCGAGTCGGTCGATCCGGGTCGCCACGAGTGACTCCACGGTGTCCGGCATCTGCTCGTCGCCTTCACCCTCGGGCGAGGCGAGCTCTTGGAGGAAGAGCGGGTTCCCGGCGCCGCGGTCGAAGATCGCGCCGAGCTCCTCGTCGCTGAGGCTCCGCTCGCCGGCCGCCGCCCGGATCAGCGTCTTGGCATCTTCCGGCGGCAGCGGCTCGAGCCGGAGCGTGAGTGCCGGCAGCGGCGGGGTCCCTTCGGCGGCGAGAAAGCCGTCGCCCTCGGCCCGGCGTGTCGTGCAGGTGAGCCAGGGCTTCGTCGGCAGCTGGGTTCCGATGTGCCGGAGAAGGTCCGATGACGCATCGTCCATCCAGTGGACGTCCTCGAAGACGAGCAGCGTCGGCGAGTCGAGCACCTTGCCGAGCAGCGACCCGATCACGCCGTGGAGGCGCGCGCGGCGGAAGGAGGGGTCGAGGTCGTCGACCTCAGGCGTGGACTCGACCTGCACATCGAGCGGCGCGCCCAGCAGCGGTGCCCAGGGCACGAGCTCACTGTCGATGGCCGTCAGCCGCTCCGAGAGGACAGCGCGGTTGTGCCCGCCGCCGCCGTTGAGCTCGACGTCGAGGAGCGAACGAAGGAACGGCCTGAACGGGTGGTAGGCCGTCGCCGACTCGTACTGCTGGCAGCGAAGCGTGATCTGCTCCATGTCGCCGCAGTTCTCACGCAGTTCCTCGGCCAGACGCGACTTGCCGATGCCCGGCTCCCCGATCAGCTCGACCATCGTCCCGAAGCCCATGCGGACGGGCTGAACGGCCGCGCCGAGCACCGCCCGCTCGCGCTCGCGGTCGACGAACGGGAGCTTCTCGCCGCCGCCGGCCTCCTCCTCCGCTTCGGGCAGGAGCTCGCGGAGCACGACTGCCCGCTGCGGCTCCGACTTTCCCTTGAGCTGGAGCGGCTCCAGCTCGGTGGAGGCGAATCCCGCGCCGCCGCGCTCGAAGGCCGAGGCCGCCACCCAGACCTCGTCCTCGGGGGCTTTCGCCATCAGCCTGGCGGCGAGCGCCGCCGTGTCACCGAGGATCGTGTACGTCCTCCGAAACGGCGCCCCAACCTGGCCGGTGAAGACCCGCCCCTCGCTGACGCCGATGTGCAGCGGGAACGGAAGGCCGGCATCGACGATCGCCCGAACGGCGCGGAGGAGACGCTCCTCGTCGTCCCCGAACGTCTGCGGCGCGCCGGCGACGAGGATGATCCGGCCGCCGTCACGGTCGACGTCGCTCTCGAGAAACGTGACGTCGTGATCGCTCGCCGCTTGCTCGATCGCCCGGGTGAGCACTTCGATCGCCTCGGCGGCGGCGTCCGGGCCCTCGGTCGCGATGATCTCGTCGGTACCCGAGTAGCGGACGAAGGCGATTGCCGCGTGACGGTGCTCTCCTTCGAACGGCCCGACCTCGAGCAGCTGGGCGCGTAGAGGCGCGGGCACCGCAATCTCGATCGGAACCCCGTCGAGATCGGGTAGCGGCTCGAGTGAGCCCGCCACCTCCGGCGCCGCTTGCAGAAGTCGCCCGCCCCCCTTCTCGTCCCCGAGCGTCGACGGGTCCAGCTCCGCGGCGGTTTCCTGGCTGACGAGGATCTCGCCGGCTTCGGAGGCGGCCTCCATCTCGACCGTTCGGGTCGCGGCAGGCCCGGTGACGAGGAGCTCCCGATGCGCGTCGCCGACGAGGAAGAACTGGAAACGCCCGGTGTGGAGCCCCGCGTGCATCCGCAGCTGGACGGTTCCCGCCGAGGTGCGCGGGCGGCCGATCGCCCGCAAGGTCCGCCGCATCTCGAACGCCGCCCTCGCCGCACGCTCGGGGTGCCGGTCGCCCTGGTAGAGGAGCAGGAGCGCGTCGCCGCCGAACTTGAGCAGGCCGCCGCCGAGCGCGTATGCCTGGTCGAGGAGCGCCGAGAAGGTCGCGTTCATCACGTCCGTCACTTCCTCGGCGCCCGCGCGCCCTCGGCTCGAGAGCTGCTCCGACATCGCTGTGAAGCCGGAGATGTCGACGAACGCGAGAGTCCCGTCGATCTCGAGCCACTGCCGCTCGGGATGCGAACGCAGCCATTCGATCGTCAGCCGAGGGACGAACGAGACGAGCTCGGCCGCGCTGTCGAAGCGGTCGCTGTCGGTGCCGGTGGTCGTCATCTCCAGGATTGTGCGCCGATCACGGCGCCGCACCAAGCGCGATCTCCAACCCCTCCCGCGCGATGAGGGGCGGCTCCTGGTCCTTTCGGAGCAGCTCGGCGACCTCGTCGTAGAGCTCCTCGAGCGCCGAGTCCGAGCGCATGGGGTCGTGGTGGAAGAGCGCGAGCCTGCTCACCTCGGCGGCTCGCGCGAAGGCAGCTGCATGGGTGGCGCTCGAATGACCCCAGCCGAGCCGTCCTTCGTACTCCGCCGCGGTGTACTGCGAGTCGTGCAGGAGCAGATCGGCACCCGCCGCGAGCGCCCAGCCGGAGAT
>Ga0070679_100007355_pt1 | contig 10288 bp, 8 predicted proteins | sample KBSC63BmetaG_FD_65652 | JGI IMG/M metagenome (GOLD analysis project Ga0070679, IMG submission 65652) | Corn rhizosphere microbial communities from Kellogg Biological Station, Michigan, USA - KBS C6-3B metaG | ecosystem: Host-associated > Plants > Roots > Rhizosphere | place: USA: Michigan... | reverse complement strand
CCCGGACGTCGCCGACGGCGAGTTCTCGCGCATGAGCATCACCTGCAGCGGCGATCCCGAGACGCTGGAGCAGATCATCAAGCAGTGCACGAAGCTGATCGACGTCGTCCACGCCATCGATCACACGGGCCAGGCGGTGATCGAGACGGAGATCGCGCTGCTGAAGGTGAACTGCCCGCTGAACCGGCGGACGGAGATCCTGCAGATCGCCGAGCAGTACAACGGCAAGATCGTCGACTACGGCACCGACTCGCTGATCGTCCGGATCTACGGGGGCAGTGACAAGCTCGACGCCTTCATCTCGCTGATGCGGCAGTACCAGATCACCGAACTGGTGCGCTCCGGCAAGATCCTGATGGCGCGCGGCAACGAGACGACGTAGGGGCCGGCCAGAGCGCCGGAGCGAGGCCAGGGCCTCCGCTCCGGCCGCTACTGGTCCATCATCTTCTGCATGACGGACCAGGCGCTGTCCGTGCACAGCTTGCACGACGGCCCGTAGAACCAGGACCGCAAGGCCGTATCGCCCATCAGGTGGACGCGCATCCACGCGGTGACGGCCGCCTCCACCGGGCTGGGCGTGGTGCCGCGGAAGGTGACCCAGCTCGCGTGGTCGGCGGCCAGGAACTCGGCCAGCATGACGGGCTGGTTGTTGATGGCGTTGAAGGCGGTCTGGATGGTCGAGCAAGGCACCGTGGTGTCCATCCCGCCGCAGTAGAGCATCGCCGGCCCGTGCAGGTTGCGCTGGTTCGAGGCGCCGCAGAGGGGGGCGATGGTGACGATGTGGCTGTCGCCGCCGGCGGTCGTGGTGGCGAACCCGCCCTGCGAGTGGCCGGTGGCGCCGATGTGCGTGGTGTCGATCCGCTGGTACAGCTCGCTGGTCGGGTCGTCGTTCTGGGCCAGCACCCAGGTCACGCCGGCCACCATGGGGGGCGGATCGCCCTGCGAGACGTTCGGGCTGTCGGACGCGATCACCACGAACCCGTGTGAAGCGAGCTGGTTCAGCAGCACCTTGTACAAGCTGGGGTTCGAGCCGGTGCCGTTGCCCCAGGTGATGAGCGGGTGGCACAGGCCCCCCTGGCCGAGATCCTTGGGCCGGAACATCGTGAACGCGACCGGCGGACCGCCGTCCGCGCCGGCCCCCACGGCTGGACCGACGTTCGTCTCGGTCGTCGTGGCGTAGGGGCCCGCCACGGTGGGATCCGCGGCCGGCCACGCGCCCACCGTGCAGGGGGCACCGGAGGCGGCGTCGGCGCCTGCGTCGGCAATCTGGCCCCCCGTCCCCGCCGGCGCGCCACCCTGGCCGCCGGAGATCCCCCCGGTACTTGCCGATGCGCCGCCGGTGGCGACGCCAGCGGCCCCACCGGAGCCGCCGCTGCCTCCCGACTGCCCGCCGCTGCTGCCGAGCTGGCCGCCGGATGAGCTGGCTCCGCTGCCCCCCGTCGCTCCGCCGCCGCCCGCGGATTTGCCGCAGCCGAGCACCAGGACGAAGAGCCCTCCGAAGATCAGCGGGGTGGCAAGAAGGCGTCTGCGCATGGCGTACCTCCGTCGGTTGTTCTCCGCCGCCGGAGTGGCAGCGAAGGCGAGTCGACGTCAGTGGCCCGGCGCGGTGACTTTCGTCACCTCATCCCCCGGATTCAGCCGCTGAAGTGACCCCACCCTGATCAGCCGCGCGTTCCAGCGGCAGCGCCAGGGTGAAGGTCGAACCGCGACCCACCACACTCTGGACCTCGGCGCGCCCGCCGTGCGCGCTGGCGATCGCCTTCACCAGGCTGAGCCCCAGGCCCAGGCCCCGGGCGGCCCGGCTAGGATCGGCGCGATACAGGCGATCCCAGATGCGCGGGATGGCGTCGCCAGGGATGCCCATGCCGGTGTCACGCACGCGCAGGCGGGCTTCACCCGCTCCGTGCTCGAGGGAGACCTCGACGCGTCCTCCCGCAGGCGTGTACTTGACGGCGTTGTCCACCAGGTTCGCCAGCGCCTGCCGGAGACGATTGCCGTCCGCCGTCACCGTCACGTCGTCGCCGGGAAGCAACGCCAGCGTCACGCCCGCCTCGTCAGCCACGTACTCGTACAGATCGATTGTCTCGGCGGCGAGGGCGCGCAAGGCCACCGGGGCCAGCTCAAGCCGCATGATCCCGGCCTCTGCCTCCGAGATGTCCATCAACGCGCGCAACATCAGCAGCACACGATCCGACTCCTCGATGCAATCGCCGAGCGCCTCGCGCGCTTGCGCCGCGTCCTGACCGCGCAGGGCCACCTCGGCCACCCCGCGCAGCCGGGTCAGGGGCGTGCGCAGGTCATGGGCCACGTTGTCCAGCGCCTCGCGCATGCCGCGGACCAGCGCCTGATTCCGCTCCAGCATGCGGTTGACCAGCACCGCCAGCGCCTGCAGTTCACCGCTGCCGCCGGCGCTGGTGTCCACCCGCCGCGACAGATCGCCGGACTGGACCACCTGTCGCGCGGTCGACGCCAGCGCAGCGACCGGCCTCAGCGCCCTCCGGGTCAGAAAAACACCGCCCGCCACGCCCAGGATCAGACAACCGATCAGGACCAGCGACACCGCCACGATCACGGTGGGACCCAGACGCCGCCAGGGATCGTCGGGCGGCGCCACGTCCAGCACCAGATCGCCCGCGACGGATGTCGACAGGAAGACAGACCCCTGAGCGACGTCGCCGTGATGAAACAGTGTCTGGCCCTGGGCATTACGGACCCGCACCGGGGGGTGTTCCTCCAGTTCACCGGCGGCGTCCACCGCCTTCTCGAACTGGGGCAGGCCGATGCGGCCCAGCACCGCGCGGTGGCGCTCCAGCCGTTCGTGAATGACGACCTCCTGCGAGCGGGCGGCGACGCGACGGACGGTCATCACCGCCAGCGCGCCCAGCGCCGCGAAGCCCAGCAGCAGCGCGGCCGCGTACCACGTGGCCAGGCGAGCGGTCAGCGACCAGCGGCGCGGCCGCGCAGGCTCATGGCTTGCGGAGGACATATCCCATCCCGCGCAGGGTGTGGATCAGCTTCGTCGGGAAGCCGCGGTCGACCTTGTTGCGCAGGCGGCACACCAGCACGTCGACGACGTTCGTCTGGGGATCGAACGCGTAGTCCCAGACGTGCTGCAGGATCATCGTCTTGCTCAGCACGCGTTCGGGGTGGCGAAGGAACAGCTCCAGCAACGCCAGCTCCTTCGCCTGCAGCGCCAGCGGCGCGCCGTCGCGGGCGGCTTGCCGGGACAGCAGGTCCAGCGTCAGGCCCCCGTACGACAGACGCGTATCGCCGGGCGCGGTGGCGGCGCGGCGCTGCAGCGCGGCCAGGCGCGCCACCAGCTCGGCGAACGAGAACGGCTTGGTCAGGTAATCGTCCGCGCCCGCCTCCAGGCCCGCCACGCGATCGCCCACCGCATCGCGCGCCGACAGCACGATGATGGGCGTGGTGTCCCGCTTGCGGCGCCGCGCGCGGATCAGGTCCAGCCCGTCCAGGCCCGGCAACATGCCGTCGACGACGGCCGCGTCGTAATGGGTTTGATCGAAGCGCAGCGCCCCCTCGCCGCCGCTGCGCACCCAGTCGACGGCATTGCCTTCCTGGCGGAGACCCTTCTCGACGAAGGCCCCGATCTTCTCGTCGTCTTCGACCAGTAACAGCCGCATGCGGCCTCGGATGCAAAGCCTAGCAGGGTCGCCGGTTGGTCAAGGGCTAACGGCTCTGCCTCGGGATCAAAGGGCGCGCGCGGGGCTCGCTCCGGAATGCGGCACGACCGTCTCGACGGCGCTGCTGGGGACCCAGCCTTCGCCCGCGGGTCCCGTGATCAAGGTGTAATCGCCGTGCTGGCGGCCGACGCTGACGACGGCGCCTTCAGCGACGGGGAAGGCGGCGTCCGCCTGCGCGAACGGGGCGATGCGCGCCATCGACGCGGGCGTCACCACGACGGCCCGATCGGGGGGTGGCGCCGTGGCGATCGCCATGGCCAGCCCCAGCGCCGCGACCACGCCGCCGCCGGCCAGCCCCGCCCAGCGCGCCGTCCGCGCCAGGCCCCAGCCGAAGGCCATCAGCGCCGCCGCCGCGCAGGCCAGGCCCCCTACCCCGATCCAGGCCCATTCGTTCGACGTCAGGTGGCTGGCCAGACGCCGCCAAGCCACGGGCGGCTGTTCAGTGACGCCCCCGGCGGCGCGCGCCTTCTCGAGACCGGCCGCCACGGCTGGCGAACGGGGCGCCAGCAGACGTGCCCGCTCCCAGTCGAGCCGGGCCTGGCCTGGGTGGCCGGCCGCCAGCGCCGACTCGGCGTGCGTGGCCAGCGCGCGCGCCGAGAAGCCTGTCGCCGCGAGGGCGGCGCCGCCCATGCACATGGTCAGGGCGCCGGTGGCGAGGACGGTGGTCACCAGGGTGCGCCAGGAATGATGTCGTTTGCTGTTCATGTTCGTGCCTCCAGGGCGCGTAGCTCGGCGGAGATCCGCTCCGGCCAACGTTGCAGGTCCAGGTCGCCCGGCGAGCGGGCGCCCGCGTAGGCGTGACGATCGGCTTGCTCGAAGATCTCTCGGATGGCGGCGCCCTGGTCGCCCAGCCGTCGCGCGACGTCGGCGGCGGCGATGGCGTCGGCGGGGATACCCCACGCCGCGGCCAGGCGCGCCTGCAGCGCGCGACGGCCGCCCGCGAACAGCGCCGCGGCGTCACCACGCCGGGCGGCGTCTCGCAGCGCGTGTTGCTGGACAGCCACCTCGCGCCGCAAGCGCCAGCGCGCGCGACGCCGCGCCAGCGCCCCGGTCCGGACCAGGCGGCCCGCCAGCGCCAGCGCGCCCGCCGCCAGCAAGGAGGCGAGCACGATGAGGCGAAAGCGCCTGGTCATGACGAGCGGGACCAACGTGGCGTGGACCGCTTCCGGCAGCGCCGCCATGGTCGCCGCGGGGGCCGCGCCGGCCAGCGCCGCCTCGCCCGTCCCCGCCGAGGTGGTCGGCGCGGCGAGCGGCGCTTCCGGCGCGCCCGGGAGCACGTCCAGGCGAAGCGGTTGGCTGGTGCGCGTGACGTAGCGACGCGCGCGCGGATCGAAGTAGGTCAGCGCGACGGCCGGCACGGTGATCTCTCCCGCGCGGCGCGGGACCAGCGTCTGCGTGAACACCTTCTCGTGCTCGCTCGGGGTGCCGGCCGTCGGAGCGTAGCTGCTCAGCTCGGCTGCGGGCGGCACGCCGGCCAGGGACAGGCGCGCGAAGCTGCCCTCACCGCTGACCGCCAAACGCAACGTGATCGGCTCGCCGGCGTGATACGGGCCGGGCGACGCGCTGGCGGCGACATCGAAATGGCCGACCGCGCCGGTGAACCCCCGCGGCTGCGGCGCGGGCAAGTCCAGCACCTGCGTCGCGGCGCCGGGGGCGCGCAGGGTCACGGCGCGCTGCCGGACCGTGCCCGCCAGATCCCGCATCATCCCCGCGAAGGGATCCCCGCCCCTGAACATGCGCGAGAAGAAGGGATCCGACGCGAACGGCGTGTTCTTCAGCATCGAGGCGAAGGGATCGTCCGGGTCGCTGTCGTCGTCGTCGCCTCGAACGTTCGATCCCAGCGGCGGGCGCGGGGGCTCGCGATAGCTCAGCTCGACGGGCAGCTCGACGTCGGTGCGGGCGGCGCCTGCCCGCGCGGCGGTGACGTTTCCCGCCCACGTCACCACCGTGTAGGGCAGGCCGTGCAGCTGGGTGGTGGTTTGCACCGGCTTATCGGCCAGGTCGGACAGCATCAGCGCGTCCGACAGCAGGTGCGGCGGGCCGTTCAGCGACACGCCGGTGCCGTCAAGGAAGTAGGCGCGGATGGCGATCGGGACGGTCTGCCCCACGTACAGCGTGCGCGGCGTGGCGCCTCCGCCGCGCGCTTCCACACGCAGCAGCGCACGGGCCGGCTCGGCGCCGGCCGGGGGACGGGCCCATGCGAGGGTGGCCGGCGATCCCAGGACCAGCAGCGCGGCCAGCGTCGTCGTGATCGACCCGGGCACACTTCTCTTCGTCCTTCTGGTGGTTCCGTTCATTTGCTCACCAATCCTTTTCGGGCGCTTCTTCCGCGCGCGCCTGTGCGTGGTTATTTCCGGTGGCTGGCATCCGCCGCAGCTCGCCGCTGACGGAGTCGAGCAGCTGCACCGCTTCGCTCCGGGTGAGCCCGCCCGGCTCGCGACGGGCGTCGGGCGCCTCCTGTTGCTGGCCCCCGGGCGCATCGGCCGCGGACGAGATCGCGCCGGGCCCATGCGGCGCCGGTGTGGCGGGAGGCGGCGTCGGCGCCGCCGTGCCGCCGGGGCCCTGCGGTCCGCCACCGGCCTGTGGCTGAGCCGCCCCGTTCAGCGCCTGCCCGTCGCGACCCTGATCGTTCTTCTCGTTGCCGGCCGATGCCGCTTGCGCGCCGTTGCCGGCCCCCGGGGTGGACTTCGCCGGCTGGCCGCCAGGTTGGTCACCCGCGCTGGCGCCCTGGCCGGCCTGCTGCTGGCCCTGACCGTTCTTCTGCGGCGTTCCCTGATCCTGGGGCGCCCCGCCCTGCCCCTTCTGACCGTCGCTGTGGGGATTGCCCTGACTGGCCTGCGGCGAGCCGCCGCTCTGACCGCGCTGATCCTTCGAGCCACGGCTCTTTTGACTCTGATCCTTCGACCTGCCCTGGTCTTGCTTCTGCTGGTCTTGCTTCTGCTGGTTTTGCTTCTGCTGGTTTTGCTTCTGCTGGTTTTGCTTCTGCTGGTCTTGTTCCAGCGCCGCCAGGCGCCGCGCCACAAGATCGCGGTTGAACCGCGCGTCGCCGTCCTTCGGCTGCAACGCCAGCGCGCCATCATAGGCGGCCAGGGCGTCCTTCCACGCGGCGATGGCCGCCGGTCGATCGTTCCCCTTGGCCAGCGCCGCCTGCCCCAAGCGATAGCGCGCGTTGCCCAGGTCGTAGTAGGCGTCCTCCTGCAAGCCCAGGTTCGTGGTGCGCGTGGACTCCTTGAAACGCCCCTCCGCCGCCGAGAAGTCCTGCTTCCGGTAGGCGGTGGTCCCGTCGTTGTACGTGGTCGTGGGGGTGCCAGCCAGGTCAGCGGCGTCCGCGCGCGACGCCAGCCCCATCAGCAGCGCCGCCGCCACGGCCGTCATCGCCCCGGAGCGCCGGGCGCGGCGACGTTCCCCGATCACCAGTTCGAGCAGCAAGCAGCCCAGTCCGATGGCCAGCGGCAGCGCGAAGCGTTCGGTCCAGACCTTGTTCGTACGCTCGTCGGCGGTGCGACGGGGCAGCCCCGCCAGGTGCTGCTGATACAGCGCCTCCAGGCCCCGCCCCGACGGCCCCAGCGCCGCGTAGGCGCCGCCGGTCGCCGCCGCCAGCTGGCGCAGCATCGGCTCGTCCAGCCGCGAGCGCACCGGTTGCCCCGCGCCGTCTCTCACGGCCCCGGGGATCAACTGGCCGCCGGGCGTGCCCACGCCCACGGTGTAGATGACCAGCCCCGCCTTGGCCGCTTGCGACGCCGCCACCAGCGCATCCCCCTCCAGGTTCTCGCCGTCGCTCAGGATGACCAGCACCTTGCGATGGTCGGGCTCGCTGGCCATCGCCATGACGGCGGCGCGGATCGCCGAGGCCAGGTTGGTCCCGCCGCGGGGGATGACGCTGGTGTCCAGCGCGTCCAGCGCCTCGGCGAACATGGCGTGGTCCAGCGTCATCGGCGCCTGCACGAACGCCGTACCGGCGAAGGCGATCAGCCCCGCCCGCGCGCCCGGGAACTGGCGCAGCAGATCGGTGACCGCCAGCTTGGCCCGCGTCAGCCGATCGGGCAGCACGTCGCGCGTCTCCATGCTCTTCGACGTGTCGACCGCGAACATCAGATCGGCGCCGCTCTGGTGCTCCGTCTCCCACCGGAAGCCCCAGCGCGGCCGCGCCAGCGCCACGAACACGCAAGCCGTACCCAGCACGACCAGCGCGGCCCGCAGCCGCCGCCGCCAGCGGCTGACGGTGATGACGGCGTGCAGCCCCGCCAGCAGGCGTCCGGCGCGACGGCGCAGCCGCGCCGCCCGCGCCATCAGCACGACCGCGCCCAGACAAGCGAGCGCCCCCAGCCCCAGCCAGTACGGATGCGCAAAATCGACGTGTGTCATGGTGCTCTCCTCAGGACGGTCGCTCCCAGTCCGATCTCCGCCAGCAACAAGGCCAGACCAGGCATGGCCGCCCAGGCGAACCGTTCCTCGCGTCGCTCGTCGCGAGCGAAGGTGCGGGTCGTCTTCTCCAGCGCGTCGATGCGCTGATAGATCGCCACCAGCGAATCGGTGTCGGTGGCGCGGAAGAACGCGCCGCCGGTGGTGTCGGCGATGTTCCGCAGCGTCTTCTCGTCCACCTCGACCTCGCCCATCACGATCCGCCGGCGGCCGTCGCCATCGACGACCGGGATGGGGGCCCGCCCCTGGGCGCCCACCGCGATGGTGTAGACCTTGATGCCCAGCGCCGCCGCCGCCTTCGCCGCCAGCGACGGCGGCACGCTGCCGGCGTTGTTCACGCCGTCGGTCAGCAGCACGACCACCTTGGACTTCGCGTCGCTGGCGCGCAAGCGATTGACGGCCGCGCCCAGCGCCGAGCCGATGGCGGTGCCGTCCTCGCCCGTGCCGATGGCCACGCGGTCCAGGCTCTTGTCCAGCCAGGCGTGATCCAGGGTCAGCGGGCTGACCAGGTAGGGCCGCCCGGCGAAGGCGACGATGCCCAGCCGGTCGTTCGGCCGCGCGGCGATGAACTTCGACACCACCGACTTCACGACCGTCAGGCGATCCGCCCGCTCGCCGTCCAGCTTCAGGTCCAGCGCCTGCATCGACCCCGACACGTCCAGCGCCAGCATCATGTCGACGCCGGACGACTTCACCTGCTGGCGAACGTGGGCCGCCTGAGGGCGGGCGAGCGCCACGATCAACAGGGCGGCGGCGGGCAAGCGCAGGTAAGGCAGCCAGCCGCCCAGCCGGGTGCGCAGGGTACGCGCCAGCGGCCGCGCGGTGGCGACCGCGGCATAGCGCACCGCGGGGCCCGGCCCGCGCCGCGCCCGCAGGACCGCGAGCGCCGGCAGAAGCAGCAACAGCCAGAGGACGTTTGGATGAGCGAAGGTGATCATGCCGAAGCTCCTGGGCCGGCGGGTTGACGAGGGGCCGGCGCGGCGACGACGGGTGGCGCAGCGCCGGCCGGTGAAGGCGGTTGCGTGCCCCGTATGAACGCCTCGGCGCTGGCCAGCATGGCCGCCATGTCCGCCGACGACAGCGACCAGCCGGCGAACTTCGCGAGATCGCAGTAGCGCAGGAACTCGCCCAGCTCTGCACGCTTCGCCGCCACCGGACTGGCGTCGCGCATCAGGTCGGCCAGCAGCTCCTCGGTCGTGCGGTGCGCCGCGCGCACCGGGAACGACGCCTCTACGTAGCGGCGCACGATCTCGGAGACCGTGAACGAAAACGCGCGCGCCTCGGCCGCGGTGAAGGGGCGCAGTTCATCCAGCGCCCGCAGCGCCCGCGCGGCCGGCGTCAGCGCGGGCGCTCGCCGGCGCCGGTACAGCACCACCGCGCCGGCCGCGGAGGCCAGCATGCCCGCCCCCGCCAAGTAGGGCCACACCGGACGGGGCGCCGGGACGGCGATCGGCCCGTGGATGTCACGGATGTCGTCCGTCTGCGCGGGCGCCGCGTGCAACGTTGCCCCCGCCAGCAACCCGGCCATGGCCAGCGCGGGGATGAAGGTCTTCGCGCGCGATCTCATGCCACCCTCCTCTCGCGGGACTCGAAGAACGCCAGCAGCGCCGGCAGATAGGGACGCGAGGGATCGAGCGACAGCACCTCCACCCGCAGGCGCCGCAGCGCCTGCCGCATCTCCGCGTCCCGCTTTCGCGCCAGCTCGGCGAACCGTTCGCGCAGGCGGCGCCGGCCGGTGTCGAGCGCGATCACCTCGCCCGTCTCGGCGTCCTCGAGCGACACCAACCCCAGATCCGGCAGCGTCTGTTCGCGCGGGTCGCGTAGCTCCAGCCCCACCACGTCGTGGCGGGTGCCCACAGGCCGCGCCGCGCGCACCAGCGCCGCCAGCGACTGGCCGCCGTCGCTCGGCAGCTCGAAGTCCGAGATCACGAAGATCACCGACCGCCGTCTGGCCATCCGACCGACCAGCCCCAGCGCCGCCGCGATGTCGGTCCCCCGGCCAACCGGGCGGCAGTCGAGGATCTCGCGCACCAGCCGCATCACGTGGCCACGGCCCTTCCCAGGGGGCACGTGCACCTCCACGCGGTCGCTGAACATCAGCAGGCCCACCTTGTCGTTGTTGCGCACGGCCGACAGCGCCAGCAGGCAAGCCAGCTCGGCGGCCA
>Ga0070679_100007352_pt1 | contig 10293 bp, 6 predicted proteins | sample KBSC63BmetaG_FD_65652 | JGI IMG/M metagenome (GOLD analysis project Ga0070679, IMG submission 65652) | Corn rhizosphere microbial communities from Kellogg Biological Station, Michigan, USA - KBS C6-3B metaG | ecosystem: Host-associated > Plants > Roots > Rhizosphere | place: USA: Michigan... | reverse complement strand
GCGAATCAAACACCGAGCTTAAGTAATCGTGACTGCGAGCAACTGCAATATAGTAAGACCTCGCAAAGCGGTCTTCAAACGACCCTGGCTTCGGACTGCTTCGTAAGCACGACCCGAGGCTTCATGCAGAAGGATGGCAGCCCGATACTCTTCAACAATACCTCAATGGGTATAACCATGAATGGCTACCAAAACGGTAATTTCCTATTACAGCCGATTCCGAACCAGGGCATGACGCTTTCTCTTACTAGCTCGTCGGTCCTAGGTATGTACGCACACTTTTATACTGATGTTTATCAGCATGTGACCCCACAATACAATGCGCTTAATAGCCTGCAATCTTTCAGCGTGAACGCTCCGCCGGACTTTATGTTGCGAGATAAAAACGGCACCGCGATTAATTTCAACCCCAATACGATCGCGTACTCCAGTAACGGCAGCTGGATGCTGGTGGACGCCTACGGGCGTGGCTTTCTGCGGGTAAACTTGGCAACGTTCGAGGTCACACCTTTCGCTCAAACGCTCCAGAACGATCCGAATGATTACTCGAACCGCTACGGTGTCACCGCTATAAGCGACGATGGGCGCTACGCGTCTATCGGGAGTGATGATTATGGCTACCTTGATGTGTATGATCTCTCAACTTGCACGGGCACGGTACCGAATGATTACAGCAAGCAACAGACTTGCGAGATGAGAGATTATTGGCCAAGCCTCGCGGGCAGTATCAACAAATTCCACGCGGTATACAGTGTCCGGTTCGTTAATGATGATAACCTCAACCTTACGCTTAGCTATGATTGGCAAAGCAGAGGTACCAATACATTTGACGCGGCGACTTATCGACTGACCGCGCCCGGCAAAAGCGCACATGGGCTAGACTACCTGGCTATGGGTGATTCGTATATTTCCGGGCAGGGAGAGTTTGTCTACAAAGATGGGACCGATACGGCTACAAATACTTGCCATTTGTCGCCACTTTCCTACCCGTTTTCTATGGGCGCGGGCTTATTTAATCAATATAATTCTGTTGCTTGTTCGGGTGCTGTTACGGCTGACATAACTGGAATAGGGTATCAAGATTACAATCACACACATCCCCAATCTAAAGGAAGGGCCGATTCCTCGTATGATAATGATATACTTAGTAATTTTTGGCCTGGATATCGAACACAACTCACCTTTGTAAAAACATATCAGCCCTCGGTAATCACCCTATCAATAGGTGGTAACGATATTGATTTTACGGATATGCTGACATCTTGCGTGTCGTTTGTGCACCTGCCGACTAACGGACAGACTTGTTATAGCAAATATGATGACGTGATGCGGGTTATCCAGAATATCGATGGGATTTATCAAAGATTACAGGATACGTATCGCGCGATCCTGCAAGCGGACCCGGGCGTACGGCTGTACGTCATCGGCTACCCACAAATCGTTACCCTGGGTAACTGCGCCGATAACGTGCATCTGAACTCGCAGGAAATCGTGTTTGCGCAAGCGGTAATCGGCTACCTCGATTCGACGATTGAAAAGGCCGCCGACAGCGCCGGAGCACGCTATGTCGACACGAAAGGCGCTTTTGATGGTAACCGGATGTGCGAAGCCAAATCAAGCGCGGTGGCCGTTAACGGCTTGACGGCCGGTAATGACGTGAATGTCGCGCTGGGGATCAAAGTAATCGGCAGTGAGAGCTATCACCCCAACGTGCTTGGCCACCAGCTGCTGGCCCAAAAGATTCTGAGCCTGACGGATAACCTGACCCAGCCAATGCCGGGCGCCGATACTTCCATCGTTCCACCCGCGCCAAGCGATCCGCAGGCACAGGCGCTTCTGACGGATCCGACTCCTAGTGGCAACCCGGTGCCGGACATCGTCACTTCGAACTCGAACCTCGTGCCCAAAGTCACGACTCAGAACGCGCTTATAGCATTCACCGCCGACGGTGCCGCGAACGGCTTGAAGCCGAATAGCAGCTACCATGTCCTGTCTGACAGCACGACCAATCTAGCTACCGTGGCTTCGGATGCGACAGGGAACGTAAACACGCAGATTTCCCTTCCCGCCAGCCTGACGTCCGGTTACCACACCATTATGCTCAGTGGGCAGAACATAGCCGGGCAGTCTATCGTTATTTACGAAATTATATATGTGAGTCCGGACGGCACCCAGACGGCTGCTGGTGAATGTGGGCCGATCGAACTGAGCGGGAATGACATCGATAGCGACGGCATCGATGATGCTTGCGACCCGATCATCGGTGACACGCCGAAGTATCAGTATCCACTTTCGGTCCATCTCACGGGGAACAGCATCGAAATCATTAACCCGAATTGAACAGATCCCTCATCTTTCACTAAATTCCGGCTCGTAGGCCGGAATGACATGTCCAGAAGGCTAATCTTGTTTGTCAGTAATATTTCCGGGGTTATGCACCCTCGAGGGAAGGCTGATGAAGAGAAAAACATAAGCATTAATAACATTTAACTGGTCATTGTAAACCGCTGCTGGTTAGCGTACACTGATGGTGTCGTAAATTTACGAGCACTTTAAGGGGCTGTGGCGGAATAGTAGACGCGTTAGTCTTGAAAACTAATTTCTTAGACGGAAGTGAGGGTGCGACTCCCTCCAGCCCTACCATGTGTTCATAGGGAGCACATGGTACACCGATGCACGGTGCGACATCCCTATCCACCACAAACAACACAAAACCCCCGACCGTTAGGAAGGGGGTTTTGTAATTTCTTAGACGTTCAAACTTGCGTTTGATATAAATCAGTATTATACAATGCATTTTTAAAGTCAAACTTTTTATTATCTAATACACTTTTAGCGTAATCGTTTTTTGACAAACTAATAATATTATGACAGGTCTAAAATATGACGAATTATGTTGTAAATAAAAAACCTACGTTGTAACTGTCACATACGTGATTGTATATATTACCCCTGTAAAAAATTAGTGGTATTATAAGTTTTTAACTCTTCCTATTAAGCTCATGGGTATGCTTGCGCCACTCAGTCATGCGCAAAGATATCGACGATTAGGCCATGAGCAGCACCCATAATACATGACAAGTAAGAACACAAAAATCACTAAACTGTGAGTAAGTAACTACTGAGTCCCGAAAAGGACTCTTTTTATTTACTCTTCTCGGGGAAGACCCAGTATTTGTACCAGAGGAAGCTCCAGAAGGTAAAGAAGACTCCGGAGACGAACATACCGATGTAGGGCGTGACGCCCAGGTGGACCAGGCCGCCAATGAGGGCGTAGTCCATGACGAATCCGACGGATTCTATGAAGACGTAGCGGCCAGCGTGCTGCATTTCGCTCAAGCTGATGCGGTCGGCAAAGGCCCAGAACCGCTGCACCAAGTAGCCGCTGGTCCAGCCAATGATGTCACTGACGACTTTCGACCAGAACCAGTTCCAGTGCGTGCCGCTATAAAAGATCGCGAAGGTGCCATAGCCGACCCAGAAATAGATAGAGCCGCCAACCAAGTACTTGGCGAACCGCTTGGAGTCGGACTTGGTCAGCTTGTATCTCACCGCTTAGTCTTGGCCGCTCGGGCTTTAACTGCAACAGCAGGTTGAGCCAGCGCGGTGGCGGCCAAGCCCCAGAATACATAGGCCAGCGTGTCGTCGGCCCAGGCGTGCGACAGAAGGTTCACGAAGGTCACGCCGACCAGTGCCGCGATCAGGCCAAGCGCCAGGGCGTCGCCGCGCTTGCGCCAGAGCTCGCGGGCGACATAGAGCTGGATGGCCACGAACAGGATGATGCCGAGCCAGCCCACCTCTTGGGCAATCTGCACGAAGTAGTTTTCGGCGATGCGGACTTTGCCATCATTGTAGACCGAGGCCGGACCGGCGGTACCGGTACCAAGTCCCAGCGGCTGGCGGACAACATCACGCAGGCCGGCCCGAAGCGCCGTGGCGTGGCCTTCGTTGCTACTGGTGGCGATCATGGACTTATCATCGGTGTGATAGATGGCGTTCTGGAAGGCGCTATTACCGCGCAACAACAAGCCGGCGAGAGCGGCGGCGACGATGATCCCAGTCGTGGCGAGCACTGCCATCCGGCGACTGCGACGCGTCCGCAAACTTGCCCAGACCAGCATGCCGGCAGCTAGTATCAGGCCAATCCAAGCGCTGCGCGAGAATGTCAGCCCCAGAGTCAAAGTCGCCAGGATACCGCCCACCAGTGCTCCTCGCGGCTTACGTTTCAACCACACCGCTCCTCCCAGTGACACGATCACTACCAGATAGGCGCCGAGCGGGTTGGCACCCCGAAGCGTGGACATGATACGAATATAGTGGATATTGTGATTGATGGTTTCGTACGGATAAATCGTCGTCGCGTCATACCCGAAATGGCGCATGAAATCGAACGGCAGGATGGTGAACTGCAGCAGCCCGAACAGCACCACGACAGCCGCCGGCCAGAAGATAAGTTTCGGCCAGTTGTCCCTGAGGCGCGTACCATAACCCGCGAACACCGAGACGGCCAGGAAAAATGCCAGAAACCGGCCGTCGACGATCAATCCATACCCCAGTGCCTTCAGGGTGACATGATGCGTGAAATAGGCGACGATTCCCCACGCGGCTAGCATCACCAGATAGGCGGTGATCAACCGATTCAATTTCGAGGCCAGCATCCGTTCGCGCAGCGGCTTATCCCGCCACAACAGATACCCCGCCAGGCAGATCAGGATGAGCAGTACTATTTCTTTCCAGAGCCGTAACAGCGTGTAATGACCCAGGATGCTGCTCAGCCAGACTGTCAGGAAGGCGTGGAACGGCAGCAACGCCAGTATCACCGCTATCGCCCCGGAGGCAAACGTCGTGATCTTGATAGTGAGCGGCTTATTCATAGATGGTACAATCTAGTATATAGCGTGGATGCCGCCGAACGGAGAAATATCAATTACCTCAGGCGCGTTCCCCTATAATTCATTGGTCGAAAAGGCCCTTGGCTCTAACACGCATCTATGAAAAACAACGCCTCGCTGCTCTACAACGTCTGCTTAGTCGTCGGTGACTTTCTGACACTGGTAGTAGCTTTCGTGGTGGCCTATATTCTGCGGGTTACCCTGAATCACGATCCGCTGAGCGCCCAGGTCAGCGCCCACACCTATTTCTTCACCCTGATCGGCCTGCTCCCCTTCTGGATTTTGATATTCGCGCTGCTAGGACTGTATAATTTCCGCATCCACGAAAAGCGCTTCAGCGAATTCGGCCATCTGTTCGTCGGCTCGGTCGTCGGTATCCTGTCCGTCATCAGCTACAGCTATCTGGCCAATGTCACCATCTTCCCGGCCCGGCTGGTCGTGCTGTACGGGTTTCTCTTGGCATTCCTGCTGCTACTGCTGTTCCGGACGGTTGCCCGGGCTGTCCGCCGCGAGTTATTTATCTTCAAGGTCGGAATCAATAACGTCCTGATCGTCGGCGACACCAAGGTGACCCGGCAACTCATCGACTCGCTCAATGATACCGAAGTTACCGGGTATCGTGTCGTCGGTGTCGTCGGCGGCGTCAAACATCCTCTGAAGAAAGAGCACAATTATCCCTTATTCCCCACGTTCGAAGCGGCAATGGAACATCTCAAGGACACCCCTCTCCACACCATCGTCCAGACCGAGCTCTACGTGGCCAATGAGAATAATAACGAGGTTCTGACCTACGCCCAGGAAAATCACGTGGCGTACCGGTTCGTGCCGGGTAATAGCGAGCTGTTTGTCGGGAATCTCGATGTCGACCTCTTCAATGGTATCCCGGTCATCGTCGTGCACCAGACGGCGCTTGTCGGCTGGGGTCGGGTTATCAAACGGTTGAGCGATATCTTCTTCGGGGTCGTCGGGCTCATCATCGCTTCGCCCTTCATGCTCTTGATAGCCATCGGACAAAAGATATCCGACCCTAAAGGCCACATCTTTTATAAAGTCGGTCGACTGACTCGGTTCGGGAATCGAGCCACTATCTATAAGTTCCGTAGTTTCAAACATGCCTACAATAATATGAGTCCCGAGGATGGCTTTAGAAAGATGGGTCGGCCGGAACTGATAAAGATTTACCGCGAGAGTGGTGATCAGCTGCCCGATGACCCTCGTATCACGCGCCTCGGTCGCTTCTTGCGCCGCACCAGCTTAGACGAGCTTCCCCAGTTATTCAACGTCGTGAAGGGTGACATTAGCTTAGTCGGCCCGCGAGCGCTTGATCCGTTCGAGCTCGAACAGTACGCCAAGAAGAACCTCATCTTGTCGGTGAAATCCGGTATTACCGGGCTGGCGCAGATTTCCGGGCGGCGCGATATCAGCTTCGAAGAACGCCGCCAGCTGGACCTGTACTACGTCCAGAATTGGAGTTTCTGGAATGACGTCGTCATCATGGCCAAGACCATATCGGTCGTGCTGTTTCACCGCGGAGCTCAGTAGTGGCCGAACCGCGAAAAGTAGCCATCGTCCACGATTGGCTGGTCGGTGGCGGCGCCGAACTGGTCGTCGAGCAACTACATAAGCTGTATCCGGACGCCCCGATCTACACGTCCTATGCGACCGACGAGTGGCGCCGGCGCCTGGATGGCAAAGTCGTCACCGGCTGGCTCCAGCACTTCGGAAAGCTGCGGAAATTCATCCCGTTTTTGCGGATCTGGTGGTTCGAACATCTGGACTTGTCAGGGTACGACCTGGTTATCAGCAGCTCTGGAAATGGCGAAGCCTTCGGAGTTAAAGTTCCTCAGAATACTTTACATGTTAACTATTGTCACTCGCCGACCCACTTTTATTGGCGCCATTACGATCAGTACTTGGCGCACCCCGGTTTCGGCGTGTTCGACCCATTAGCCCGCCTCGGCCTGCGATTGCTGGTCGGCCCGTTGCGTCGCTGGGACCTACGGGCTTCGAAGCGCCCTGATTACTTCATCGCCAATTCCAGCCACATCCGTGACGATATCAAGCGCTACTATGACCGCGACTCGACAGTTATCTTTCCTCCCGTCGATGTTGACCGTTTTACCGGTCCCGATGAGGGTGGCGTAGCGCGCCAAGGTTTCGTCAATGTCGGCCGGCAGCAGCCGTATAAGCGTAACGACATCATCGTGCGGGTCTGCAGCCAGCTGAATCTGTCACTGACCATGATCGGCAGCGGCCCCGATAACGAAAAGCTGAAACGATTGGCCGGTCCGAGCGTAATCTTCGTCAGCAAAGCCGAAGCCGATGACCAGGCGGTAGCCCGGTATATGCGATCGGCCGAAGCGTTTATCTTCGCCTCCCACGAGGATTTCGGCGTCACGCCGGTGGAGGCCATGGCCGCCGGCACGCCGGTCATCGCCTACAAGGCCGGTGGAGCCTTAGACTACGTGGAGCCTGGAAAGACCGGCGAGTTCTTCGACGAGCAGACGCCGGAATCGCTGCTGGCAGCGCTGAAATCTTTCAAGCCAAAGCGCTACGACCCCGCCGTCATACGGAACGAAGTGGTCAAATTCTCGGCCGAGGCCTTCCGTCGGCAGTTCAGCGACTTCATTGCCAAGCTACTAGTAAAACAAGGGGAGCATTAAAGTATGTGTGGCATCATCGGTTATATCGGTAAGCAGCCTAAGGCAGTCAGTGCCGTTCTAGATGGGCTGACAGCTCTAGAGTATCGTGGCTACGATTCGGCTGGTGTGGCTTATCTGGATGCCGGCAAGGTCATTGTTGATAAACAAGTGGGCAGAGTCCAGGCTTTGCGTGACAGTCTGGGCAGCGACACCATACCAGTGGCCAATAGCGCTATCGGCCACACTCGTTGGGCAACTCATGGCACGCCGACAATTATCAACGCGCACCCCCACTTCAATGCTGACAAATCAATCATGGTAGCTCATAACGGTATCATCGAAAATTATGCCGAGCTGCGCAATCATCTGAAAAAGCAGGGTTATGAATTCGTGTCTGAGACTGATACCGAAGTTATCCCACATTTGATTGATTTCTATCGGTGCAGCAGCAAAAACTTTGAGGAAGCCTTTGAGTTGGCCCTGAACCAACTGCGGGGAGCCTACGCTTTGGCTGTGATGACTGCCGAAGAACCGAACGTGCTGTACGCCGCCCGGCTTTCTAGTCCGTTAGTGTTAGGTGTGGGCAATGGAATGTGCGTGGTAGCATCAGACCCATCGGCCATCCTGGAACATACCAAACAAGTGGTATACCTGAATGATTACGAGTTTGTCAGAGCTGAAAAGAACGGCAACTATCGTATCAAAGACTTTAAGAATGCTGTGTCAGTCAGTCGCAAGGCTGAAACGCTGGATTATGATGCTGGCACCGCCAGCAAGGGTGATTATGCTCATTACATGCTTAAAGAAATCTTCGAAGCGCCACAAACACTGCGCTCAGCGACGTTGGGACGAGCCAAGCTAGAAACCAATACGATTAAATTAGGTGGCCTGGAGGGCGTAGCCGACCAGCTCCGTTACATCGACCGGATTGTCATCGTAGCTTGTGGTACGTCGTATTACGCTGGCCTCGTCGGTGAGTATCTGATCGAGGAAATCGCTGGTATTCCAGTAGAAGTCCAGCTGGCCAGTGAGTTCAAGTATCGTGACGAGCCATTTTCACGCAGTACTGCGCTGCTAGCCATCAGTCAGTCGGGCGAGACCGCTGATACTATCGCGGCGCTCAAAAAAGTCGAGAATTACGGTGTTTTGCGTATTGGTGTCGTGAATGCTATCGGTAGTACCATTGCTCGCATGACCGATGCTGGCGTCTATTGCCACGCTGGCCCGGAGCAAGCTGTCGCCAGCACCAAGGCATTTATCGCCCAAGTGTCGGTACTATCGCTCATAGCCCTTCATCTCAGCAATGGAGCAAGCAAGCTATACAAACCCTTGCTAAAAGAGCTTGACACCCTGCCGCTGAAAGCTAGAGCGATATTGGATCAGGCCGATACCATCAAGAAATTAGCGAAGAAATATGCAAAGTATCGTGATTTCCTATACATTGGGCGCGGTTACGGTTTTCCCTGCGCGTTGGAAGGGGCATTGAAGCTCAAGGAAGTCAGCTATATTCACGCCGAGGGTTACGCTGCTGGCGAAATGAAGCACGGACCATTGGCCATGATTGATCCAGACTTCCCTACCTTCGCCATCGTACCGAATACGCCGCTGCTCGACAAAAGTTACAGCAACATTGAAGAGATTCGTGCTCGCAAAGGTAAGGTCCTCGCTATCGCTACTGAGGGTAATAAAACTATAGCCAAGCTAGCTGATGATGTCATTTACATACCCGAGACGTTGGAACAGACTAGTCCGCTATTGGTTGCCATCGCCATGCAGCTGTTCTCGTACTATGTGGCCGTTGAAAAGGGTCTGGACGTCGACCGCCCGCGCAACCTCGCCAAATCAGTCACGGTCGAATAGGCGCCTTACAGGTACTCGGTTTCGCTGCGTTCGGCCAGTAAGGCTTGGACGTCTTTGATCTTATCGATCTGGTCCTTAGGCACGATGAGCAGCGCGTCTTCGGTATCGACGATGATCATGTCCCGTATGCCGGCGACGGCGATGAGCTTGTCCTTGCTGCTGGTCTTGATGAGTGAGCCGTGCGTGTTGACGGTGATGATATTGCCGTCTTCGTAGTTACCACCGGTTTCTTCGAAGAAGTCGTAAACTGATCCCCAGGTGCCGACATCAGTCCACTTGTACGGAAGTAGGATGACCATCGACTGGCCGTCGTTCATGACATGCGTCGTCACGTCTTCGGTCGGGCCCTTTTCCATCGTGGCGTAGATCTTTTCGATGGCCTCGTTTTCGCCGGGTTTGTCCATGGCGTCTTTGATCTTCATCAGGGCTTCGTACCAATCAGGCCGGTGTTGCTTGTAGGCTTCCAGCATCATCTCGGGATACCAGCAGGTGTGGTTGCAGTGGGCGACAACATGGAAATTCTGCACCAGACGGCGCGTCTCCGGCAGGTTATTCCGACGGAACAGGAATTCGTTGATCGTGAAAGCCTCTTTGGAATCTTTGACCTGTTCGCCCAGTTTCAGGTAGTCCACGCCCATATTCGGCTCGGTCGCCTTGATACCGCCGGTGACCAATCGCTTATGTTCCGTAACTAATTGTTCGGCTTGCCCCATCATCTTTAAGAAGCCTTCGGCCGGCTCGCGCAGACAGTCAGCCTGGACGATGAAGAACGGTTCGTCGGGATGATTGATACTGAGACGGACGAACGCCAGCCCTTCCGCCGGACCCCGATCCTTGGAAACATCGGGCTCGACGATATAGTTCTTGAGCGGGATCTGCGGTGACTGCTCGGAAACGTA
>Ga0070679_100007351_pt1 | contig 10293 bp, 10 predicted proteins | sample KBSC63BmetaG_FD_65652 | JGI IMG/M metagenome (GOLD analysis project Ga0070679, IMG submission 65652) | Corn rhizosphere microbial communities from Kellogg Biological Station, Michigan, USA - KBS C6-3B metaG | ecosystem: Host-associated > Plants > Roots > Rhizosphere | place: USA: Michigan... | reverse complement strand
CGTGCGTAGTCTGTTCAAAGAGTTGGGCAAAGGAATCCCGGGTTCAGTCGCCGACGAAGTCGGCGCTTGCTAAAGGTACCCCGAGAACCAGGTCTCCCTCGCTCGCTTCGCTTATGGATGCGGCCCCTCGTCCGGGAGGGTGAGCCCAACTCGGTCGTACAACGCCGCGCGGTGCGTTCGCCAATGCGCCCGCGTGAGGTCCGACGCCGGAACATCATTGAGATCCCACGGCAGCGATCGCGCGTTGAGCCCGACGAAGTGCGCTCCGCATTTGCCCAAATGCGGAAGATGCGGAGGAAACGGCGAGCAAATGGAGACGTCCGACACGGGCACGACATTCACGGCGCCATGACGCATCATCGCCGCCACCTGAAGCCCTTGCTCGTCGAGCTCCGAGCGAAGCGTGACGGGCTGCTCCTCGAGTACGTCGAGAATCGCGCGACCGAAATCGAAGGACGCAGGAATTCCGCGGATCCCGGAGTTGCGCGGCTCTGAGCCGCAGCGCGCGGCGAACTGCCCGAAGCATGGTCGGACGTCCTCCGCGATCACGCACGCATCCCGGTCGCGCACCGCGTCGGATACCGCGCGTGGGAGCGACCAGAGTATGCAATCGTTATCGAGCGCGAGCTCATATCTCGCCGAATCCAATCGCAGAGGCGCGAATTTCCAGGCGACGCCCTCGGCCATGTCCGGCGATACATGCCGGCGCAGGTCCGGCCACATCGCATTCGACACGTCGAGCCACTCGACAGCGCCTGGGAGAGCGCCCGCGCGTTCGCGCGCGCCGTCGAGCGGCATCGAGTTGATGCAGATCACGTACGTCGCGGCCAACCCAAATGCTTTCGTCGCGCCCCACACGGACAATCTGAGCGCCTCGAATCCTTCATCACTCACGTTGCCGATCGTCCAGCGCACCGTGATCGCCGGGGGTGTACTCACTGCTGGCTCCTCGACAATATGAACAACGCATCACGCCCGGATCGACACGCGGTATCCGATCTGATCCACGGCTCCCCACCGATACTTGTACGGCTCGGCGCCCCACAGGAAATCGAATTCGACCGCACCGCGTGCGACGCCGTCTTCGATCGCCGCAAGAATGACCAGCGAACCGACACTCTCGCGCGCGAACGCTGGATCGAATCCGCCGAGGTAGTAGTACAGGCGCTCAGCGCGAGCGAACCCGTATAGTGCTGCGACCGGTCGTCCGTCCACGCGAAGCACGAAGAGCCGAAGCAGTCCGCGTGCCGCCATTGCGGGCGCGACCTCCACATGGAAGCGACGCGTTCTCGCGTCGGCGAGAATGCCGCCTGTTCCGCGCGTTGCCCATCGCGCGTCGTGAAGACGATATAGCTCAGCGAGCAGATCGAGCGCGTTCGATTCATCCGCGCAATCGATCTGAACACGACCACGTCGCGCCAGCGACCGCTGCGCAGATCGAAGCCGGTGGAGCAATCCCCTTGGGACGGTGTCGTCGATCGGATTCGCCGTGCCGGTCACGCGCAGAACAGGAAACACTCCATCGCGTGCTGTGGTCGCCGACCATTCTGTTGGCACCTCGAGCGCGAGCAGCGGCGACGTGCCAGGCAGCGGATGGAGGTCACACGCATCCCAGTCGTTCATCGTTCGCAATGTCTCGACGACTGAATGCAGCACATGCGTCTCGTGACCCGGCGCCGCCACGATGTCCACGTAGTCCGTGTTGCCCGTTCCCAGAAGTGCAAGACGCCGGAGCCCGTCAGCAGCGACGTATCGCCACAGCGGCGCGAGGCCGACAATCTCGTCTGACGCGTCGTGCGCCCGTACGACGATCGCGCGCAGCTCGCCGTCGCGCGCCGCGTAGGCCCGATACCACGGCAACACCCATTCAGGATACTGAAATGGCGTGCAGTGCCGCACGCGCTCGCACAAGCGGCGCCATTCCGGCACGATTGACGAGAGCTCCGCCTCCGTTCGGAGCTCCAGCGCGCCGGCACTGACGCGATCGCGTTCCACTACGGGTTCATGCCTCGCGTCGATCCTCATCCTTCAGGATCTGCTCATACAGACACATGTAGTCGCGTGCCATGCGCGACGCGTCGAAGCGCGTGCGCGCGGCCTCATGGCAAGCGTCGCTGCGCAGTGTGTCCACAGCACTGATCGCATCCGCCATCTCGGCCGCATCGTTCACCAGAAAACCCGTAACCCCGTGCTGCACGATCTCGCTGAGCGCGCCGTTCGGAAACGCGATCACCGGCACGCCCGCGGCCATTGCTTCCATCGCAACCAGCGAGCTAGTCTCGGGGACGAGACTTGGAATGAGCACACACCGAGCGGACGACAAGAGCGCGAGTTTCTCTTCCGGACCAACAGGCCCGACAAAGCGCCGTGAGCGGTCGAGGCGCGGTACGATGTCTCTTTCGAAGTACTGCTGATGCGCCGCATAGGGAAAGCAGCAGCCGGCGAGCACGAATGGAACATGCGCGCGCTTTGCCGCATCCAGCGCGTGATGGAATCCCTTTTCTGGGCAGATCCTGCCCATCGCCAGCGCGAACCGCGGTGCCCGACTGCGAGCCGGCGACTCGGGAACCGCAACGCCGTTCTCGATCGTGGCGGCGATCATCGCCGACGGCGGACACGCGTTCCGCTGCGCGCGCGAGACGCAGTTGAGAAACGTCCGGGGCCGACGCGGTGCGAGCGCAGCTGTCGAATACCACGCCGGCGGCAGATGAAGTGTGGCCACGACGGGAACGCCCGGCTCCGGCAGATAGTCGGCGAAATCGACACCGTGCAGGTGCGCGATGTCTACGCGATGACGATCGATGGTGCGCGCGATCGCGTCGGCGTGCGCGCGCCGAGCGCGCGCTTGTGCGAGCTCGTCGAACGGCGGGTCGATCGCCGGTGTCTGAACATGGAGCCCGGCTACGGACGAACCGGCGCAGGCCACCGTGATCGACGTGGCGCCCGCGGCCACCAACGCTCGGTCGATCGTCTGAAGAACTTGCTCGGCGCCGCCGACCGCCGCGGGTCCCAGCGTCGCAAGCGAATACGCGACATTCAACACCGTGAGACTCATGCGAGCTCCTTCGTCAGACTGAGCTCCCACGCAGCATCACGCGCGAGCGCCCGCCAACGCGGACCATCAATCCCCCAATTGAAGCTCTCGTACAACAACGCGCCGTCGTGAGGTGGAATACCGAACCGATAGTGTGGCGCGACACGCAGCGGTTCCGCGTCGGACTTCACGCGATCGAGCGTCGCACGCTGCGAAGCGTAGCAGTCGAGCATTTGCCGTTTGAGTGCGAGCAGGTCGGCGGGCAGTGGCGCTGCGAGATCCAGCTCGGGATCGTCCTCGAGAAAGCGCCCGGCGACGAGTCCGCCGGCGCCCGCGTGGTACGAAGTCATCTCGAGGACCAACGGCCACGGGCGACCGGCGCGTGCGATGAGTCGCGTCGCGGCGTGCACGCCGAACGCCGTCGAGTCGTGATCGGGGTGTCCGCCTTCATATGGATGTGTCACGACGACATCCGGCTCGAGCGAGGTCAACACGCCTGTTAACGTCGTGCTCAGGATCACCAGATGGCGACATACCTGCTGGTCGGTGAATGAGAGATCGTGAATGTGCGAGCTCGCGACGCGGGCCACGGACATCGCGAGCGCGCGCTCCCGCCGTCGGAGCGCGGCATATTCGCTTCGCGAGCTCAGCCCCAATCGTCGCGCGTCGGTCAGATCGTCCGGCGAACCGTCTGTGACGTGGATGATGTGCACATCCGACCATTCACAGATGCGCGCGCCGGCGCCGATAGTCTCGTCGTCTGGATGCGCAGCCACGATCGCGATCCGCACGGCCGGTCGCCCGCCGGCCGGGCGCACGTGCGCGATGAGATCCTTGGCCATAGCGCACATCATCGCCCCGGATCAACAGTATCGTCGCACCATTCGGGCACAGAAATCGGCGAACTCGTCAATATCCTTCGGCGGGCTTGTGTGATGCGGCGCGATGCCACACGACTCCGGCGTGAAGCAGAACGTGACCGTGACGTCGAACTCATCGAGCGCCTGCATCTGACGATCGAACCACTTGTCCGCGCCCGGCCGCAGGCTGTCGCTCCAGCTGAGACCCGTACGCAGCTTCTTTACTCCGAGCGCTTTCAACCAGCGCACGGTGTCATCCAATCGCGGATCCTCGAAATGCAGCCACTGACAGATGCCGAGCTCCGGTGTGAATTCGCTGAAGTGCCGCATCGCGAGCTTGGGGCACCCGTCTTCGCGCACGAGGCCCATGTAGAAGTGTCGATAGTACGACGACCCCTCGGCCTCGCGATGGCGAGTGGTTGCGGGCCAGGCGCGCGGGAGATCGAACAAGCTGTACCAGTGGACTCGCTCCGCCGTCCCGAGCACGAGCTCCGCACTGCGGCGAAGTCCGAACTCCTGCACCTCCTCCGCGCCGAAGCTCGACACGCCGATCTCGGTGATCCACACCGGCTTGTTGCTGACGGCGCGAATTTCCTGGACTTTGCTCGGCCACTCCTGGATCTGCCAATGATTCCAATCGAGCGGAAAACCGTGGACTGCCACCGCATCCACGGCGTCGAGCACGCCCTTGCCCACCATGTTTTGAATGAACTGCGGATCGATCGGTGAGATGCCGCCGAGCACTCGAGTCAATCGCGGTTGCTCGGCGGCGATTGCGGCCGACGCCGTACTGACCATTTCCGCATACATCCGCCAATCGTGGTCGATCTCATCGAAGTTCCAGTGCGATTTGTTGTTCGGCTCGTTCCACAGCTTGACGGCTTCGATCACCCGACGACTCCGTGGCTTGAGTGACGCCCCTCCGCGCGCGCAAGCTCGATGTGCGGAATGATGGGCGTTGGATGCTGGCGATGTTCTTCCGAGGCCAACAGCTGAATGGCTTCGCGATACCCGTGCAGTGTTCCGACGTCGACGTACGCGGTGCCCTGGCGAGCACCAGTCGCACGTCCGCCGGTCGCGAGATAGGCGTTGATGAGCGTTCCCATGTACTCATCTCGCCCCTCGCGCTCTTGCCAGAGCGTGTAGAGCGCGCGAAACACGTGGCCTGGCATTCGGAACGCGCCCCAAATCCAATTCGATGTTGCGTCCGCCCGCTTGACCTGAATCTCCCGTACGTTGCCGTCGTCGTCGGTCACGACCGCGTCGAACACTTGCGGCCGGTCCACAGGAAAGAGCAGCAACGAAAGGACACCCGGCGTCAACTCGCACAACGCGTCGCGCGGGAACCACACGGTGTCCGGCAGACCGATGACAACTTCCTCATGCGCGTCGATGAGCGGCAGCGCGCGAAAGAGCGCGTCGCACAACCCGAGAGGCCGCTCTTGGACCGTGTAGCAGATTCGTGCACCGCCGATCTCGCCGCCGTAATACTCGAGGATGTCCGACTTGCCCGGCGAGACCACGAAGCACAGCTGCGTGGCGCCGGCCGCGAGCAGGCGTTCGACGAGATACTCGCTCACGGCGCGCGGCCGCTCGTCGTTGCCTTCCACGCGGCTGCCAACGGGCAACAGCTCCTTCGAGAAGCTGAGCGGTTGAATGCGACTGCCGGCTCCCGCGGCCGGAATGATTCCCCACACGGCTACAGCTCCAGATTGGTGTGATCGGCGCGAGAGGACCGTTGAGGCAGATGCTCGATCTCGGCTCGGCGATTCGTCGCCGACGCAAGCAGCAGCTCCAGCTCCGACGCGCGACGCTCGGCGGTGTGCTCGTCGAGCACACGCTCACGTGCGCGCTCTCCAATGCGCCGCGCTTCCTCACTGTCGAGCGCGACGGCGGCGAGCACGTCGTTCGTATCGCGCGCGAGCAGAATCTCGCTTCCGGGAGTGAAGAACGTGCTGAGCCCGACCCATTCATCGCTCACAATCGCCGCGCCGCATGCGGCCGCCTCGAACAGACGACCCGACGGGCAGTAGCCGCGCGTGGCAAATGCAGGCCGCGTGACGTTCATCGTCATCGGAGACGAGCAGAAGAACGCCGGGTGCTCGCCGGGCGGAAGGTGCTGAACAAAGTAGATGTTTTCCGTCCACGGAAACGCTTCCGGGTACTGCGCGCCGCCGATCACGAAGCGGCAGTCCGGACGCGCGCGCGCCGCGTTCACGAACAATCGCTCGAGCGCCGCTTGTCGATCAGCCGCGTACGTTCCGAGAAACGAGAGATGTGCGGAGTACTGCGGCGCCGGCGGCATGGGCCGATGACTGTCGGGATCCACGCTACCATAGAGTGGCGCCACACGCCGCGCGCCGAGCCACACTCGGAGCTCATTCAGAGTAACTCCGCCGGTGTAGCTCAAGACGAGATCGAAGTCGCGAAAGCCGCGTGCGCCAACGTACGCGACGGCGAGACCAGCCTGGAGACGCTCCAAGGTCATTGGAGCGTCCATATCGTAGAAGACGCTCAAGCGCGCGCTCTCGGTGACTAGACGCGTCGCGTCGATCGCGTCTGGGCAGTACGACGTCACCATCGCCACGTCCGCGCTGCGCGTCTCGGCCTCAGCGGCGCGGGCAATCTCCGACCAGTCGCCGTACAGCCGGAGATCTACTCCTTCGAGTGATTGGAGGTCGCGATGCGCGGCATAATACGCTACGTCGCGCTCGAAGAAGGTGACGCGATGGCCGCGACGCGCGAGCGCTCGACACAATCCGCGCCAGAGAGTGGCGTGACCATTGCCCCATGACGAGCTAATCGTCAGCCCGAATACGACGAGCTTCAATGAACCTCGGCAGAACAGCGAGGCCCGAAGGCGCCTGCAATATGTGGGCTATGTTGCTGCTGAATCACGAGCACTCGTCGTGACAACCTTTCTGCTCATCAGGCATTGCGAAGTGGACGCGAACGGCCGCTACATCGCGGGCCGAGCGCCCGGGCTTCATCTGAGCGCCGCTGGAGAATTGCATGCGCGTCATCTCGCGTCGCGGTTCGCAAGCGTGAAGCTCGACGCGGTTTATTCCAGCCCGCTCGAACGAGCGCGTGAGACCGCGGCCGCGCTCGCTGCGTGCGCAGCAAGCGGCATTCAGCTCGAGGACGAGCTACTCGAGGTGGACTTCGGCGACTGGACCGGATTGACCTTCGATGTGCTCGCGCGAGATGAGCGCTGGCGCCGGTTCAACGAGCGCAGGTCGATGACGCGAATTCCCGGCGGCGAGCTCGCGATTGAGACGCAAACCAGGGCGGTCACTTTTCTCGAGCGCGTGGCGCGGCAGATCCCGAACGGTCGCGTGGCGGTGGTCACCCACGGCGATGTCATTCGCACGGCCATCTGCTTCTTTCTCGCTGTCCCGCTCGATATGATTCATCGGTTCGAGATCGCAACCGGATCGGTGTCCGTCGCGGAGATCAGCGCCGATACGACGCTCGTGAAGTGCCTGAACGACGCGGACTTCGAGCCGAAAAACTGGTTCGAGCCGAGCGGCACTTCGGCGAGCGTTCGGGGGTAATCGAACCGGAGGCTAGCTCGTCGAACGGCTGAGCAGCTTCTCGCATGCTCGCGGGGGCGAGACCGCACCTCTCCCACTCGACCTCCGCTCGATCGTTAGTTCCTGCGCCGACCCAACAGAAGAATTGCCGGACGCGGCGATTTCGCGAAGGGCGGCTCTCTCGTCCCACCCGATAGCAGTAGTAGTAGCGACGGATGCATTCCTCGACGATGGCGGCCTCGTCCGCGGCCAGCACATCGCACGCTCGACTCGCGCGACGCTCCCTGGAGTTCGTGCGTGGTCGGCGTGCGCAGATCGTGGGCATTCTCGGAATGGCTTTGTTGATGGCCGTCCTCGGTGCCGCCGATCCGCTCGCGATGAAGTTTCTGTTCGACGCGTTGGGACGCGGTCGCGCGTCGGCGCTCGTCTACGCCGTCGTCGCGCTCCTCGGCATCGAGATCGCCCGTGGGCTCTTCGGCCGCTGGCAGTCGGTTCTTACCTGGGACGTAAAAACCGCCGTCGATTTCGAGATGCGCCAGCGCCTTCTGCGAAAGCTGCAAGCGCTTCCGTTGGACTACCACACGCGAGCGGGCGTCGGCGGCACAATGAACAAGCTCAACCAGAGCGTGACGGGGTTCGTCGGCGCGTTCGGCGAAATCGCATTCAACGTCCTTCCGGCTCTCGTGTACCTGCTCCTGTCGGTGTTCGCGATGTGGCGGATGGAGTGGCGGCTTGCCGTGATCGTGCTCGCCTTCACTCCGCTTCCGGCGCTGATCGCGGCGTGGGCGGCGCGCGAGCAGACGGCTCGCGAGCGCGTTCTGCTCGAGCACTGGACGAAGCTTTATGGCCGGCTCGGCGAGTTGCTCGCCGGAATCCGGACCGTGAAGGTGCTGTCGATGGAGGACGCCGAGCATCGGCGGTTCGTCGAAGGACAGCTGGCCGGCAACGAGATCGTGCAGCGCGGAGTCAGGACCGACACGACCACGGACGCGCTGCGTGCACTCGCGGCGTCGATCGCGCGCGTGACTGCCGTCGCATACGGAAGTGTGCTGATCCTGCACGGCGAGATCACCACGGGATCGCTCGTCGCGTTTCTCGCGTACGTCGGTGGGTTGTTCGGCCCGGTTCAGGGGCTCACGAACATCTATCAGACGCTTCGGAAGGCGACGGTTGCCCTCGAGACCGCGTACGATATCCTCGACGCGCCGGAGACCGCCGCGGATGAGCCCGATGCGCGCGAGCTTGGGCGGGTCGTGGGCGAGATCTCCTTCGACCATGTGACGTTTGGCTATGAGAGCGGCCGGCCGCTGTTCAGAGATCTCTCATTCACGGTCCGTCCTGGCGAAACCGTCGCGCTCGTTGGCCCGAGCGGCGGTGGCAAGACGTCGCTCGTGTCGCTGCTGCTCCGGCTGTATCCGTTGGATTCCGGAACGATCACGCTGGACGGCCAGGACATCCGGTCGATTGCCGCCACGTCGCTTCGACGGCAGATCGGATACGTCGCGCAGGACATCCATCTCTTCAACGACACGATTGCGGCGAATATCGCGTTCGGTTCGCCGGGCGCCACGTTGGACGACGTCGAGGTGGCCGCGCGGTGCGCGAATGCGCACGATTTCATCAGCGGGCTCCCCGACGGCTACGAGACGGTTGTCGGCGAAGACGGCAGCCGGCTGTCCGGCGGACAGCGCCAGCGATTGGCGATCGCGCGCGCCGTGCTCAGAAACGCGCCGATCTTGGTTCTCGACGAAGCCACCTCCGCACTCGACAACGTGTCCGAGGCGGCGGTTCAGGACGGCCTGGTGCGGCTACGGTCGGGTCGGACGACGATCATCATTGCGCACCGTCTGTCCACGGTATTGAGCGCGGACCGGATCATTCTTCTGAAGGATGGACAGATCGTCGGCGAAGGCTCGCACGCCGAGCTGCTCTCGGGCTCCGAGTACTACTCGGAGCTCGTCGGCGCGGGTGGCGACGTCCTCGTTCCGGATACGCGCAGCCCTGCCCTGCCGACCCGCGCTGCTTGAACGAGCGGAGTTCAAGACAGAGATTCCTCAAGACGTACGTCGAACAAGTCCGACACCTCGAGCGAGGTACGGCAGTCGGATGTAGCGCTTCGGGACCGGTAGCTCGACTTTGGTGTTTGATGGGCACAACCATCTTGGAGGAGCCGTGGGCGAAGCCGAGGCTAGGCGCGTGCGCTGCTCGACATCGCGCCTGTCATTCCGGATGCAGAGTGATCCGCGCTGCCGATGCTCAGAGTCATAGTCCGACTCGTCGCCGACACGGCTCTCGTCGCGATCCTGCTCTTCGTCTCCGCCGGGACGGTACTTTGGTGGCACGCTTGGGTGCTCTTGGGCGTGCTGCTTCTCGTGCGCGTAGTCGGCGCGATCTCGGTCTACCGCGTTAGCCCCGCGCTCGTCCGCGAGCGCGCTGGTCTGCCCGCCGGCTTCGATTCGTTCCGGTGGCATGCGCTTCCGCGACCCGCGCCGGTGGTTGCCGGTCTGGGGCTTCTGCTGTTCGCGCTCGGCTGGAGCATCAAGAGTCTGCTGGCTCGAGTCCTACGTCGCTGCCCTGTGCGCTGTGATTCCGATCTCGCTGATGGTGCTGCTCTTGAGCGCAGAGGAGCGCTTTCTCCGCCAGGAATTGTCGGGCTACACGGCGTACGCGGAGCGCGTCCGGTCGCGATTGATCCCGGGCATCTGGTGAGGCGTCTAACTTTCGACGCTGCGCCGCTTGGCGCGCCACTCCTTGTTCGATCTACCCGCCTCTCCGCGTGACTCTTCTCTCGCTCTCCAACATCGGCGTCTCCTTCGGCGCGACTGAACTCTTCAAGAACATCACCTTCACCGTCGCCGACGGCGAG
>Ga0070679_100007347_pt1 | contig 10294 bp, 10 predicted proteins | sample KBSC63BmetaG_FD_65652 | JGI IMG/M metagenome (GOLD analysis project Ga0070679, IMG submission 65652) | Corn rhizosphere microbial communities from Kellogg Biological Station, Michigan, USA - KBS C6-3B metaG | ecosystem: Host-associated > Plants > Roots > Rhizosphere | place: USA: Michigan... | reverse complement strand
CGGGACGAAGTCGAAGCCGAGTGCCTGCTCGAGCCCATGGCCGGCGCGGAACAACGTGTTCTCCGAGAGCTGCGGGCCGACCAGCTGCAGCCCGACCGGTAGCCCTTCGGAGAGGCCGCATGGGATCGAGAGGCCGGGCAGCCCGGCGACGCATGAAGGAATCGTCAGCAGGTCGGAGGCGTACATCGCGAGCGGGTCGTCCGCGCGCGCGCCGATCGGGAACGCGACCGTCGGTGAGGTGGCCGACAAGATCAGGTCGAAGCGCTCGAAGACGGCCGCGTGCTCGCGGATGATCATCGTCCGCACCTGCTGCGCCTTGCCGTAGAACGCCTCGTAGTAGCCGGCCGACAGCGCGTAGGTGCCGAGCATGATCCGGCGCTTCGGCTCGTCGCCGAAGCCCTCGTCGCGTGTGCGCTCGTAGACGGTGGTGAGGTCGTCGCCTGCCGCCCGGAAGCCGTAGCGCACGCCGTCGTAGCGAGCGAGGTTCGACGAGGCCTCCGCGGGAGCGATCAGGTAGTAGCAGGGCAGCCCGTACTCGACCGAGCGCGGCAGCGTGCATTCCTCCACCTCCGCGCCGAGCTCCTCGCAGAGGGCGATCGCGCGCGCGACCGCGTCCGCGACGCCCGGCTCGATTCCCGCGGCGTCACGCATCTCGACCGGCACGCCGATCCGCAGACCCTTCAGGTCAGTCGCGCCCGGCTCCGGGATCTCGACCGGCGGGACGTCGACGGTGGTCGAGTCGGCCGGGTCGCGTCCCGCGATGACCGAGTACAGGAACGCGCTGTCGCGCACGGTCTTCGTGACGGGGCCGACCTGGTCGAGCGACGAGGCGAAGGCGACGATCCCGTACCGGCTGACCGTCCCGTAGGTGGGCCGCAGCCCGACGTTGCCGCAGAGCGCAGCAGGCTGCTTGATCGAGCCGCCTGTGTCGGAGCCGAGCGCCCACGGCGCCATGCCGGCGGCGACGGCGGCCGCCGAGCCGCCCCCCGACCCGCCCGGAACGCGAGTGGGGTCCCACGGGTTGTGCGACGGGCCGAACGCCGAGTTCTCGGTCGACGAGCCCATCGCGAACTCGTCGGTGTTCGTCTTCCCCAACAGCCGCAGGCCACGCGCCTTGCAGCGCGCCGCCACGGTCGAGTCGTACACGGGCACGTAGCCCGCGAGGATCTTCGAGCCGGCCGTCGTCTCGACCCCCTTCGTTCCGATCACGTCCTTCAGCGCGATCGGGATTCCCTCGCCCTCGCCGTCGCACCGGCGCAGGAAGCAGTGGAGCTCCTCGTCGCGCTCGTCGATCGCCGCCCGATAGGCGTCGAACAGCTCCTGGCTCGACACCTCGCCGCGGGTGAGCAGGCCGTTCGCCTCCTCGGCGGTCAGTCGCAGGGTGTCGATCACGGCCGTGTCCCCTCGAGCCGGATCTCCAGGCAGGGGCCCCCTGGGGAGAGCGAACCCCCCTTGCGAACAGCATCGCAGGCGCGAGCGCGCCCGATCGTGCCGGAAGCGCGACAATAGGCTCCCGGCGCGCGCGGCCTGCTCATACCGGCGGCACCCCGAAGAAGCCGTCCTCCGGGTCGGGCGCGTTCGCCAGCGCCTCGTCTCGCGCGAGCGACGGCGCGGGCTCGTCCTCGGCCAGGACGTTGATCAGGTCGAGCGGATGCGAGGTCGGCGGCACCCCCTCGAGGTCGAGCTCGGACACCTTCCCGACCGCTTCGAGGATCGCGCTCAGCTGACCGCGGAAGCGTTCGACCTCCTCGTCCGTGAGCGCCAGCCGCGCGAGTTTCGCAACGTGCAGCACCTCGTCTCTCGTGATCTCCATTGAACGCCAAGTCTCCCAAAATGAAGGGCCCCCTTTCGGGGGCCCAGGCAACAGGTTCCGAAAGGGAAGCTCTAGAGCGGAACGACGTTCGCCGCCTGCAGGCCCTTCTGGCCCTGCACGACCTCGAACTCGACCTTCTGACCCTCGGTCAGCGTCTTGTACCCGTCGGACTGGATCGAGCTGAAGTGGACGAAGACGTCCTCGCCCTCACTCCGCTCGATGAATCCGTAGCCCTTCTCGTTCGAGAACCACTTCACCGTGCCCTCTGCCAAGACATCCTCCTTCTGTGCTGCAAAAACGAACGACGGCCCGGGCACCGAGCCGCCGACCCAGGGTTGAGCGGGCCGAACGTTAGCGTCCGCTCCCGGGGAACGCAAGGCGGCCGGCGCGATAGTTCGCAGCCTTGACCGTGTTCCGTAACAGCATTGCGATCGTCATCGGCCCGACTCCGCCCGGAACCGGCGTCATCAGCCCGGCGACCGCGAACGCGTCCGGGTCGACGTCGCCGCGAAGTCCCTCGTTCGTCCGGTTCATGCCGACGTCGATCACCGCGGCCCCGGGCTTGACCATGTCCGTGGAGACCACGCCCGCCTTGCCCACGGCCGCGACCAGCACGTCCGCCTCGGAAACGTGCGCGGCGAGGTCGGCAGTCCGCGAGTGGCAGATCGTCACCGTCGCGTTCGCCCGCAGCAGGAGCAGCGCGGCCGGCTTGCCGACGATCGTGCTGCGGCCGATCACGACCGCTCGCTTCCCCGCCAGCGGAACCCCGTACTCCTCCAGCAGCGCCATGATCCCGAGCGGCGTCGCCGGCACGAAGGTGGGCTCGTCGAGATAGAGCTGACCGGCGCTGGCCGGATGGAAGCCGTCCACGTCCTTCCGCGGCGAGACGGCCCGAAGCACCCGGCCCTCGTCGATGTGGTCGGGAAGCGGAAGCTGGACGAGGATCCCGTCCACGGCGTCGTCGGCGTTCAGCTCGCCGACCAACGCGAGGAGCGCCTCCTCCGACGTGTCGGCCGGAAGGTGATGGTCGTGCGGCTCGATCCCGGCCTCGCGGGCCCCCTCGTGCTTCTTCCCGATGTAGATGTGGGACGCGGGGTCGTCGCCGACCAGCACCGTGGCCAGTCCCGGACGCCCAAGCTCGACGACCTCGGCCGCGACCTCTTGCCTGATCCGCGCTGCGAGTGCCGCCCCGTCCATCGTCGTCGCCGTCACCGCGCAAGCGTACTTTGCGACGACTCGGGGAACTGAGGGCGGAATGCCCATGCGCAGGCGAGCCTCTGACACAGGCGAGGCGACGCAGGTCGTCGGCGAGCCGACCGCGCCTTTACCCGCGGCGGCCGAACCTCCGCCTCCCGGCGCGCCGGTCGAAGAGCCACCGCCCGATCGCGAGCTGTGGCCATGGCTCGTCGTCCTGCTCATCCTCGCGCTCGCAGCCGTGATCGGCGCCTGGTGGGCGTCACGCCACAACGGAGACTCGAGCACGACCGGAGCCCCGCCGCAGACGGTCGTGACCGCTCCCGGTGCCAAGGTGCCCGCGAGGATCGCCGTTCCTCGCGTCGTCGGACTCCAGGCGCCGGCCGCGCTGGTCGCACTCCGCCGCGCCGGCCTGACAGGCACGACCCGCGGCGCGTTCTCGGAAAAGCCCGCGAACCACGTCGTGGCCCAGTCCCCCGCTCCGGGCGCGCGGGTCCGCCGCGGCGGCACGGTGACACTGGACGTGTCGAAGGGCCGGAAGCCGGTCGCAGTTCCGGACGTCACGGGTCAGCAGGTGGCTGCGGCGCTCGACACGCTTCGCGTGCAGGGCCTGCGCGCGAACGTGGTCCGGGTGCCGAGCGACCAGGCGGCCGGACAGGTGCTGGCGCAGCACCCGAAGGGCGGCGCGACCGCTCCATCCGGCTCGGCGGTGCGCCTCAACGTCGCGACGACGGCGTCGTCGGGCCAGACGACGACCACGGCGCCGGCGTCGCCGGCGCCTCCTCCGGCCGTCGCAGCCGTGACCGTTCCGGACGTTCGCGGTCAGAAGGTCAACGATGCGCGCAAGCAGCTACGTGGGGTCGGGCTCGTCCTGGAGATCAGGAAGGTCCCGAGCTCGCTGCCGAAGAACAGCGTCGTCTCGCAGTCGCCCCGCCCCGATGCGGCTGCGAAGCGGGGCGATCACGTTCTGGTGACGGTGTCCCGCGGCGCCCCAAAGGGCAAGAAGAGGGGCGGCGGGCCCGCCGCCGCCGCGGCCACGTCGATGCCGGACGTCACCGGCGAGGACGAGGCGTCAGCGACACAGGATCTGGAGGCGGCCGGGTTCGACGTGCAGTCCGTCGACCAGGAAACGACCGACGAGTCCGAGGACGGGCTCGTGGTCGGGCAGGACCCCTCCGCCGGCAGGCAGGCGGCGGCGGGGTCGCAGGTGACGATCTACGTCGGCCGCTTCGGCGGCTGAGAGGGGAGAGAGATGGGAATCGGAGTGAGCCTGATCCTGATCGCCGTGGGGGCGATCCTGACCTGGGCCGTGGAGACGAGCGTCTCCGGTCTCGACATCACCGCCGTGGGCGTGATCCTGATGATCGTCGGGCTGGTGGGCTTCGTGCTCTCGCTGGCGTTCTGGTCGACCTGGTGGGGCCCGGGGTACTTCCGGCGCACGGTGGTGTCCCACCCGGGCGGCACGCGGCGGCGCGTGGTCGTCGAGCAGGATCCCGCGGACGCGGTGATCCAGAAGCGGTACTAGGCAGGCTGCGGCGCGGCGCGCCACCGGTGACCGGTTTACACTGGTGTCGTGCCGCGCTACGACCTGCCGAACTACGCGCCCGAGCCGCTCCGGCTCGTCCAGCGGCTCGTGAACACCGTCGACTTCGAGCGCGACCGCGACTGGCTTGCGGACGTGCTCACGGAGGAGGGCGTGGAACCGGGGGCGGACGACCTCGAGCGCGCCCGCGAGGTGCGCGAGGCGGTCCGCGAGCTGCTGTACGCCAACAACCGACAGGTGACGGAAGGCGATCCGCACGGCGTGCTGCGCCGCGCGGCCGACCGGGCAGGCTTCACGCTCGACCTCGAGGCTCCGGCACTCGCGGCGACTGCGACCGGCGTGGACGGCCTGCTCGGCCGTGTGCTCGCGGTCGCCTACGGGGCAATGGTCGACGGGTCGTGGAGCCGGCTGAAGGCCTGCCGGAACCACGGGTGCCGCTGGGCCTTCTACGACTACTCCCGCAACCGCTCGGCCAGCTGGTGCTCGATGCAGCTCTGCGGCAACCGCACGAAGACCCGCGCGTACCGCCGCCGGCACGGCGCGACCGCATAGCGTCCCTGGAAGGGACAGCGTTCAGGCTGTCCGTCGGGCCTTCCGCCGGCCCCACCGCAAGTCAGGGGACAGGCGAAAACCTGTCCCTTCTCAGCGGCGCAGCCGGAGTTCGCGCGGGAAAAGGCGCCTGGCGGATTCGAACCGCCGTACGAGGCTTTGCAGGCCTCTGCCTAACCACTCGGCCAAGGCGCCCGGCCCGCGCATGGTATCCGCCGTCCCGGGAACCACCCTGGACGATGACGGCGGCCGAGTACGTCCCCGAGCACACGAGCCTCGCCGCTCTCCGCGAGGCGGTCCAGGGCTGCCGCGGCTGCCCCCTCTACGCAGACGCCACCCAGGCCGTTTTCGGCGAAGGAGCGGCCCTCGCCGAGGTGATGCTGGTCGGCGAGCAGCCCGGCGACAGGGAGGATCTCGCCGGCCGGCCGTTCGTCGGGCCGGCGGGACGGTTGCTCGACGAGGCGCTCGCCGAGGCCGGGATCGACCGCTCGCATGCCTACGTCACCAACGCGGTCAAGCACTTCAAGTGGCAGGGCCGGGGCAAGCGGCGCATCCACCAGAAGCCGACGTGGTCGGAGTCGGTCGCCTGCCGTCCCTGGCTGGAGGCCGAGCTGGCGGCGGTCCGGCCGCGCGTGGTCGTCGCGCTCGGGGCCACCGCCGCACAGTCGCTCCTTGGCAAGGACTTCCGGGTGACGAAGCAGCGTGGCGAGGCGGTCGACTCACCGCTCGCCGAGCACGTCGTCGCCACGGTCCACCCCTCGTCGATCCTCCGCCAGCGGGACGAGGAGGCGCGCCGCGTGGAGCTGGCGGCGTTCGTGGACGACCTCCGCGTCGTTGCGGGGCTTCTCTAGGCTGACGGGATGACCGTCCCCGTCATCGACATCTCCGGCGACCCGCGCAAGGTGGCCGCCGAGGTGGGCGCCGCCTGCGGCGAGCTCGGCTTCCTGACCGTCGTCGGCCACGGCGTTCCGGATGACGTCGCCGAGCGGGCCGCGTCCGCAACGCACGCGTTCTTCGACCTCCCCGAAGCCGAGAAACGCGCGCTGGCCGACGGCGAGCCGGTTTTCGGCCTTCCGGCGTACCGCCCGCTGCGGAGCGAAAGCCTCGCCGCCAGTCTCGGGCAGAAGACGCCCGGCGACCTGAAGGAGTCGCTGGACTGGGGCCCTCTGGTCCCCGGGTTCGGCTGGCCCGAGCAGCCTCCGGCGCTGCGAGAGGCGTTCGAGACGTATTACGCGACCGTCTCGGGCCTCGGCGCGCGTCTCCGCGGCCTCTTCGCCCGCGCGCTGGGCCTGCCCGAGAACTGGTTCGACGAGGCGTTCCGCGGTCACTCGTCGAGCATGCGCGCGGTCAACTATCCGCCGCCGGCAGGCGAGATCGAGCCCGGACAGCTGCGGGCCGGAGCGCACACCGACTACGGCTGCATGACGATCCTGCGGATGGACGACGCGCCGGGTGGGCTGCAGGTGCAGTCCCGCGACGGTCGTTGGCTCGACGTCGAGGCCGTTCCCGGATCCTTCGTGATCAACCTCGGCGACATGATGGCCCGCTGGACGAACGACCGCTGGCCGGCGACGCTCCACCGCGTTTCGATTCCGCCCGCCGACCAGGCGGCCGCGAGCCGGCGCCAGACGATCGTCTTCTTCCACGACCCACGCCCGGACGCGGTGATCGACTGCATTCCGAGCTGCGTCGACCCCCACTACCCACCCCGCTACGAGCCGGTGACAGCCCTCGAGCACATCCAGTCGAAGGCGGCGAAAGCCCTGGCCTGAACGCCGGGGTTGTACGATCGCCCGATCGACCTCGCACGTTCCCTCTTCTTCTCCTGGGCCGCGAACGCGATCGCGCTGGTGGTCGTGATCGCCGTGTTCGACAAAGTCACGATCGGGTCGCTCGGCGACCTGATCCTCGCAGCGCTCCTGTTCGGGATCCTGAACACGTTGCTGAAGCCGGTCATCAAGGCGATCACGCTCCCGCTCGCGATCATCACGCTACGCCTGGCCTGGTTCGGCGTATCGATGCTGATGCTGATCTTGACGGCGGCGATCATCGACAGCTTCGACATCCACGGCTTCTGGGCCCTCGTCTGGGCGACCGTGGTCGTCTGGGTGGTCAACCTCGTGCTGGACATCGCGCCGGGGCCCTGGAAGGGCACGCGCCGCGACTGAGCCGCCTGGTTGCATTTCGACCCCGAAACGATCACGATCCGCGCTGATGCCTTTCCACTGGCTCCGCATCCCCTCGAGCCCGCCGCAGAAGCGGAGGGACGACGTCGAGAAGATCTGCAAGGAGCACGGCGCACGCCTGTGCGAGCAGCAGACCTTCTACGACCAGGATGGGCAGGCGTACGCGCTCGTCGAGGTGCCCGGCGACGAAGCCAGGGTCGAGCAGCTGCTCACTAGGCTCAATGCGACATCGTGGAAGGGCCTCGTCCACGCCGACGAGAAGGCCGGCGGCGCGAACCCGCCCCGGTCGAAGAAGCGCGACGCGAGCTCCTAGCTCGCACCCGCGACGACGAGCGAATCGGCCGCGCGCGCGTAGGCCTCTGCGCCGACCTCGTGGTAAAAGGCGCGTGCGCGCTCGAGCTCTTCGTGCGCAGCGTCGAGATTCCCGTTCGCGGCGAGCGTCGTCGAGGTGCGTAGCCGCGCCCTCGCTTCTTCCGGTCGGGCTCCGATCGCCGCATAGGCGGCCGCGGCGTCGGCATGCGAGCCGCTGAGCAGGTGGTGGGCTGCGACCAGCCAGCGCGAGCCTGCCCGTGCGTCGGCAGGCAGGCCGCCGCGCCTGCCGAGCTGGTGCAAGACATCTGCGAGGTCCGCAGTCCAGAAGGACGGGAGGACGCCCCGGCCGGAGCCCTCGGCGGCCGCCTCGTCAGCCAGTGGCGCAGCCTCGTCGGTCCGCCCGACCTCAGCGAGCACACGGGCTCGAAGCGCGAGGCCGGGGCAGAGCGCGGCGGGATCCTTCGCCCGCCGTGCGAACCCGAGCGCGGTGGCCGAGTCCTCGAGCGCTCCCGCATGGTCGCCGCGTGCGATCCGGATCCAGGCGCGAACGCTGCTGCCCGCATACCCGCCGTAGCCCGCGTCGTCCTCGCGAAGAAGCGACTCCGCGGCTTCCAGGGCCTCGTCCCACGCTCCGCGCCAGTAGAGCTCGTACGGCCGCTCGGCCGCGAGCCAACGGAGGCCGTGCGCGTCGCCGAAGCCCGTCGCCGCCGTGCGACCACGCTCGTAGACGACCCACGCCCGCTCCAGCTGCCCCAGCTCCACGAGCGAGGTGGCGAGGTTGGCACAGCTCCGAACGAGAGCCGGCGAGCTCGTCTCCTCCGCAACCTGGACTGCCTGCTCGAGATCCCCGATTCCGTCGAGGTCGCCGCCGAGTATGCGCGCGTGTCCTCTGAACGTGAGACTCTCGGCCCTGATCTCATCCAGATCGAGCGCCTCGGCGAGCTCGAGCGCATCGCTGCTCACCGACAATGCGCGATCGGGATCCCCACGTAACGCGTAGAAACCTGCGAGGTTGCTCATGGCCTCTGCCTGCGCGTGCGAAGGCGCCAGATCGCGCAGCAGCTCGACCGCGGCCGAGGCGCGACGGGATGCCTCGTCGTGGTCTCCACGGGCCAGGGCAATCCTGCAGACGAGAACGTCGGCCCGCGCAGCACGCTCGACGTCACCGGTCTCGACGAGCGCCTCCCGCGCCTGGTCGAGCTCGACGTACCCGCCGCGCTCCGACCAGAACAGCGCTCTGCCGAGCTGGAACAGCAGCTGCGGCCGTGCCGGATCGTCGACCGGCCAGAGCTCGAGGGCGTCGCGGAAGAACCGCGCCGCCGCCGGGTAGGCGTACACGGTGAGCGCGTGCTCGCCTGCGTCGCGCAGCGCGATGCGCGCGCGATCGACCAGCCCGGTCGTGTCCTGCCGGGCCAGCCGCGCGTACTCGAGCGCGCTCGTGTAGTGGTGGGCGAGCAGCTCCGTCAGGTCGCCGCGACCCGGCGCCAGCGATTCGATCCACTCGGCCGTCAGCCGGTGCTTCTCCGCGCGGGCGGCCCGCGGGATCTGCGCGTACGCCACGTCCCGTACGAGGACGTGCCAGAACGTGTACTGGCTCTCCTCGGCGACCGCGCTGCGCGGTTGCGGGCGGACGAGCTCCTTCCACTGCAGCTCTCCGAGCCGCCGCTCGATCTGCTCCTTCTGGCGGCCGCCGACGTGCGCCAGTGCTCCGACCCAGAACCCGTGACCGACCACCGCCGCGTCGCGGAGGATCTCCTTCGCCTCCGGATGCAGGGTGTCCAGGCGGCCCGAGATGAGCGCCTGCACGGTCTCCGGCAGCTGGACCCCCTCGTCGCTGCGGCGCTCCTGGAACATGCGGACGAACTCCTCCGCGTAGAGCGGGTTGCCGGCGGCGCGCACGAGCAGCTCGTCGCGTAACTCGGGGCCGAGGGCCGTTGTGCCGAGCAGGTCGTCGACGAGCGCGGTCGTGTCCTCCGCCGACAGCGGCTCGATCTGGACCACCCCGGACCACATCGGCCGACGCTCGCTGAGCTCCGGCCGAGCGGTGCAGACGATCGTGAGCGGCAACCCGGTCCACCGGTGCAGGTGCTCGATGAAGTCGAGCAGTCCGTCGTCGGCCCACTGGAGATCCTCGAAGGCGAGCACGACCCGGCTCCTGGAGGCGATGCCCTCGACGAAGCGCCGCCAGGCGGCGAACGCCTCGCCGCGGCGATCGCCGCTGAGCCGCTCTGCACCTTCGAGGCCGACGAGCGGGCGGAGGTAGGCCTCGGTCCAGTCGCGGGCGGCCGGGTCCTGAACGAGCGAGGCGACCGTCGAGCTCAGCTTCCCCTCGACCGTTTCCGGCGCGTCGCTCTCGAGGATCTCCGCGTGCGACTTCACCAGCTCGGCGAACGCGGAGAAGCTGATCCCGCTGCCGTAGCCGAGGCATCTCCCCTGCCGCCAGACGACCTCTTCGGAGTCGTCTTCCAGCGACCGGCGCAGCTCCCAGAGCAGGCGCGACTTGCCGACTCCCGCGCCGCCGACGAGCGTGACCAGCTGCGGAGCGCCGAGATCGTGCGACCCGACGAGCGAACGAAGCTGCGAGAGCTCGTGGTCCCGGCCGACGAGCCGGGCCGCCGGACGGCCCGCCGGTTCGTCGACTGCGACCGCTCTCCACGCGGGCAGCGGCTCGGGCTTGCCCTTGGCGGCCACCGGCGG
>Ga0070679_100007346_pt1 | contig 10294 bp, 11 predicted proteins | sample KBSC63BmetaG_FD_65652 | JGI IMG/M metagenome (GOLD analysis project Ga0070679, IMG submission 65652) | Corn rhizosphere microbial communities from Kellogg Biological Station, Michigan, USA - KBS C6-3B metaG | ecosystem: Host-associated > Plants > Roots > Rhizosphere | place: USA: Michigan... | reverse complement strand
TCGAGGTGCGGGTGACGGTCACGCTGAGCCGCATCGACGAGGCCGCCGTCCGCGATCGCGCCGCCGTCCTGTTCTTCTCCAACAGCGCCATCGACGTGCCGCCGGGACAAAGCGGCGTCGTCGCGCAAAAGACGTGCACCCTGCCCTTCGACGTCGAGCTCGTGCAGGCGACCGGCCACATGCACTCGCACGGCCGCGCCTTTTCCGCGACCGCCGCCGGCCACACCCTCTTCTCGTCGACGGTCTACAGCGACGTCACGCCCGCGCTCTTCGATCCGCCGCTGGCGCTGCCCGCCGGCACCGCCGTCACCTTCGGCTGCACCTACGACAACTCCGACGGCACGACGCCGCTCGAGTTCGGCGATTCGGCGCGCACCGACGAGATGTGCATCTTCTCGGCGCAGTTCTACCCGGCGCCGTTCGGCGGCTGGACCTGTTTATAGGAGGACCTCATGCATCGCATCGTCTGCTTGTCGCTCTTCATCGCCGGCTGCGGCGCCGCCGACCCGGCGCAACCTTTCACCGGCACCTGGTCGTTCGCCTCGGGCAACGACAACGTCAGCTGCCCCAACGGCACCACCGCGGCGAAGCTGACGGGCAACGTCACGATCAAGCGTGCCACCGACGGCAGCCTGCTCGTGCTCGACCCCGAAGGCTGCAACTTCACCTACGCGCTCGACGGTGCCAGCGCCAAGGCCCACGGCAGCGCCTGCAGCTTCCCCGTCCCCGAGCTCGGCCAGGGGGTCACCGCCGCCGTCACCTACGACGCCATCACGCTCACCACCAGCGACGGCAAGACCATGGACGACAACTTCTCGGGCACGGTCATCTACACGTCGTCGTCGGGCTCGATCGACTGCGTGTTCAGCGGCGACGCCACGCTCACCAAGCTCAGCGACGAATGAAGTGATAGCGTCGCCGGCATGGACCTCCTCGAGGCTGTCGGCCATACGCCGCTCGTCGAGCTGCGCTCGGTGGCGCGCGGCGTACCGGTGCCGGTGCTCGCCAAGTGCGAGCACCTGAATCCCGGCGGCAGCGTCAAAGATCGCATCGCCGTCGCCATCGTCGACGACGCCGAGCGCTCCGGCCGGCTGCGCCCGGGCGCGACGCTCGTCGAAGCGACCGCCGGCAACACCGGCGTCGGGCTCGCGCTCGTCGCTGCCGCGCGCGGCTACTCGCTCGTGTGCGTGATGCCGGAGAAGATGTCGCCCGACAAGCGGCGCCAGCTCGAGCGGCTCGGCGCGCGCGTCGTCATCACGCCGAACCGCCCGCCCGGCGACGCCGAGAACTTCCAGATCGTCGCGCAGCGGCTGGCGCGCGACGAGGGCTGGTTTCTGACGGACCAATTCCGCAATCCCGCCAATGTGCGCGCGCACGAGACGACGACCGCCGTCGAGATCCTCGAAGCGACCGGCGGACGCGTCGGCGCCTTCGTCGCCGGCGCCGGCACCGGCGGCACCATCACCGGCTGCGGACGCGCCCTCAAGCGCGCCGTGCCCGGCGTGCGCGTGGTGCTCGCCGATCCCGTCGGCTCCGGCCTCGCCGAGTGGGTGCGCAGCGGCGTCGTCGGGCCCGACGGCAGCTACGCCGTCGAGGGCATCGGCTCGGCGCGGCCGCCCGAGATCCTCGACCGCAGCGTCATCGACTCCGCCGAGTCGGTGAGCGACGCCGACTCGTTCGCCATGGCGCTGCGCCTCATCCGCGAAGAGGGCCTGCTCGTCGGTGGCTCCGCCGGCACCGCCGTGTGCGCCGCGCTGCGCGTCGCCGCGCGCGCGCCGGCGTCGAGCGGACCCGTCGTCGTCGTGCTGCCCGACTCGTGGGACCGCTATCGCTCGTGCGCGTGGATGGCGTGAGGCGCTAGCCGATAGGGCTCGGCGGAACCATCGAGTTGACGCCGGCGCCGGCGAACGGAATGCCCTTGCCCGTCGCCGGATCGAGGAACGTGTTGAACAGCGTTCCCTTGCCGGTCATCGGATCGATGGTGATGACGTCGCCCGAGCCGTCGTGCGTGAAGCCGAAGACGACGCCGTTGGCATAGGCGACGCCGAACAGCTTCGGAAATCCGGTCGGTCCGATCTGCGTCTGCATCGCGCCCGTGGTCGGATCGATCTTCACGAGCACGTTGTTGATCGACGTCCCCGTCGTCGACGAATCGGACAAGTTGTACGCCGTGCCGTAGACGCTGCCGTCGCCGATGCCGACGATGTCGCCGGAGATGGCCATGTTCTGCCCGACGCTGCCGATCGACATGACCGTCGGCGGCTTGACGCTGATGTCGATCTGGCAGAACGCGCCCTTGTAGTCGGCGACGTAGAGCTTGCCGTCCTTGGTCGTCGTCAAGGCCACGTTGTCGCTGCCGCACGCCGAGACGCTGCCGACGGAGGTGACGTGGCCGTCGGTGGGATCGGCGGTGTACAGCGTCGACTTCGAGATGACGTAGATCGTGTTGTCGGGCGCGACCGCGAGATCCTGGATGACGTCGGCCGAGCCGCCGACCATCGGCGCGTTGAAGGCGCCGACGGTGGTGATGCTCTTGTTCATGACGTCGATGGTGTAGAGCGTCGTGTTGCTGTGCGCGTAGACCGTGTACGTCATACCGCCGCCGTCGGGCGGGACCCAGCCGCCACCGCCGCCGCCACCACCGCCGCCCCCGCCGGCGTTGCCGCCCGTACCGCCGAGATCGGCGCCGGCGCCGCCGCCCACACCGTGGTTGATGCTGTTGGCGCCGCATCCGGCGGCCAACGCCACACACAGCCCCAGCACGGTCACAACGCGATCCATGCGCCCCTCCTCGTCATGGTTGTCGACGGGCGCGCAATCCCTTCAAACGATCGCAACTGCTCACGACTGTCCGCACTGCCGGTTTGAAGGCTTCGACGAACCGGTGACATCCACGTAACGCATGATGCGCATCTCCCTGTTCGCTATGGTGCTGACGGCGGCGGCCGGTTGCGGCTCGTCGACGCCGGCGACCAATTTCCTGTGCAACGCCTGCAATTCGAACGCGGATTGCGGCGGCAACCCATGCTTCGTCGACGGGTCGGGCGGCCACTTCTGCGGCGCGCCGTGCGGCGCCTGTCCGTCGGGGTTCGACTGTCAGGCGCTCGCCGGCAGCGATGGCAAGGTCGTGCAGACCTGCTTCCCGCAGAACGAATCGTGCGCGGCCGCGCTCGGCCAGGTCGACATGGCCGTCGGTGGCGGCGGAGGCGGTGGTGGCGGTGGAGGCGGCGGCGGCGGCGTGACCGGCGACATGGCGTTCGTCCCGTGCACGAAGCCGGCGGGCGGCACCGTCACGACCGCGGGCGGCAGCGTCGATCGCTTGTTCTTCGGCTACACCGGCGACACGCGCGACTCGTCGTCGTCGAACGGCTACTCGACGGGGCTCAAGACCGTCATCGACAACATCTACACGCGCATGAAGTCGGACGGCGTCGAGTTCGCGCTCGACGGCGGCGATCACATGGAAGCGTCGAGCGCGTCGCAGGCGACGGCGAACATGGCCGACTACGCGGCGGCGACGGCGCTGCTCGGCAAGCCCGTGTTCATGACGATGGGCAACCACGAGTGCGTCACCTCGTTCGACACGCAGGACTGCGGCTACGCCGGCGCCGAGACGCAGGACTACAAGATGTCGGCGTTCCTGAATCAGCTGAAGACGGTGTCGGGATCGATGCTGCCCTACTACCGCGTCGACATCATGACGGCGTCGGGCAAGGCCGTGTTCCTATCGGTGGCGGACGACGCGTGGAACCAGACGCAGCAGGATTGGCTGACGCAGCAGCTGACCGACGCGGACGCGAACGCGAAATACACGTTCGTGTCGAAGCATCATCCGAACGGCAACACCGATCAGCCGGCGTTCCAGCAGATCTACAACCTGGTCATCTCGCACAAGTACACGCTGTTCTTGAATGGGCACTCGCACGAGTACAAGCACTACAACTCGGCGCCGCGCGCCGTGGTCATGGGGCTCGGCGGGGCGCCGTTCGACAATCCGAATCAGCAGTGGTGGGGCTACATGACGATCATGCAGTGCCCGGACGATCGCATCAACGTCGCCGTGTACGACCAGGCGACGGGCAACGTGCAGGATCAGTTCAGCGTCGGGCCGCAGTAGCGGCGCGCGTCAGCGCTGCGGCTTGCCGTGCGGCCGCGGCTTGGCGTGCGCGTGCGGCTTGGCCTGCGCGTGCGGCTTGGCGTGCGTGCGCTTTTCGTGCGGGCGGCGGTCGTCCTGCGGCCGGCGGTCGTCGCGCGGGCGACGGTCGTCGTGCGGGCGCGCGTGGCCCGTCGGCGGCGAAAACGAGCGCGGCGGCATGGGGCCGGTCGCCGGCGTGATGCGCACGTGCGGCGCGCGCGGATCGCGCTCCGAGGCGTTGGCCGCGAACTCGTCGGCGACGCGACGCGCGACCTCGAAGTAGGTACGATCGCGCGCGACGCGGATGGCGCCCACTTCGCGCCGCGTGATGCCGCCGCGCTTGCAGACGAGCGGCAGGATCCAGTTGGCCTCGGCGCGATCCTTGGCGCCGAGGTTCACCTCGAACGGCGCCATCTCCTCCGACGGTGACGACGGCGCACCCTTGCCGAATGCGCGGCCGGGCCCACGCGACGACGACGACGCCGACGACGGCGCGTGCATCTCGACGCGCGTCAGCTTCTCGCCCGCGGGCCGGCCGGCGAGCGTGCGCTCGACGAAGAGCGCCACCACCGCGACGGCGTCATGGTCGGCGAGCAGCTTCTCCGCCATCGCGGTCACCTCGGGATCGCGCGCGGCGCCGATGCCCGCCGACACTTCGCTCACGAGGCGCGCGCGATCGTGCGCGGCGACGGCGGCTGCGTCGGGCGGCGGCGTCCAGGCGAGCTTGAGGTGCGCGTCGTGGAACAGCCGCTCGGCGCGGCGGCGCGCGCCGCGCTCGACGAGGAACAGATTGACGCCCTTGTTGCCGGCGCGGCCGGTGCGGCCCGAGCGATGCGTGAGCGCCTCGGCGTTCTCCGGCAAATCGGCGTGCACCACGAGCCCGACGTCGGGCAGATCGAGCCCGCGCGCCGCGACGTTGGTGGCGACGAGCACGCGCACGTGGCCGTGGCGCAGCGCTTCGAGCGCGCGCGTGCGCTCTTCTTGCGCGCGATCGCCCGAGATCGCGGCGGCGAGAAAGCCGCGCGCCAACAGATCCGAGTGCAGCGCGGCGACGTTGTCGCGCGTGCGGCAGAAGACGATGGCGCGATCGTCGTCGGCGAGACGCAACACGTTGACCAGCGCCGCGGTGCGCTCGCCGTCGGCGCACAGATTCGCGACGTGGCGGATGTCCTCGTGCGCGGTCGCGGGACCCGTGCGTGGGTCGATGGCGACGGCGTCGCGCTGAAAGCGTTTGGCGAGCGCGCGAATTCCCGGCGGCAGCGTCGCCGAGAAGAGCAGCGTGCGCCGCTCGGTCGGCGTCGCCTCGAGCAGCGTCTCCAGCGCCTCGCGGAAGCCGAGATCGAGCATCTCGTCCGCTTCGTCGAGCACGAGCACCTCGATCGCCGACAGATCGAGCGTCTTGCGCTCGACCAGATCGACGAGCCGGCCCGGGGTGCCGACGACGACGTCGACGCCGTGGCGCAGCGCGCGCGCGTCGCCGCGCAGATCGGTGCCGCCGGTACAGGCGACGATGCGCCCGCCGGTGCGCGCGAACAGCCAGCCGAGCTCGCGCTGCACTTGCGCCGCCAGCTCGCGCGTCGGTGCGACGACGAGGGCGCGCGGCTTCTCGCCGCGGGTCAGCTTCTCGGCGCCGGCGAGGAGCACGCGCGCGATGACGAGCCCGAAGGCGACGGTCTTGCCCGATCCGGTCTGCGACGAGACCAGCAGATCGGCGTCGGCCGCCTCGAGCACGCGCGCCTGCACCGGCGTCGGGGTTTGGTAGTCGCGCTCGCGGAGCGCCTCGGCGAGGGGCGGCGGCGCGCCGAGCGCCGCGAAGTCGATGTCAGTCACGGCGCCTTGATAGCACGACGACTCGTCGAGCGCGCAGAAACGCGCTATGAGGAGCCATGGGCCGATTCGCAGGCATGTTGTTTCGTCTCGCCGGCTGGCGCACCGAAGGCGCGCCGCCACCGGACGAGCGCTTCGTCATCATCGCCGCGCCGCACACGTCGAACTGGGACGCCGTCATCCTGCTCTTCGCGGCGCGCATCTTCGACCTGCCGCTGGCGTGGTTCGTCAAGGACACCTGGTTTCGCTTTCCGCTCGGCGCCGTCATGCGGAGCCTCGGCGGCGTGCCAATCGATCGCAGCGGACGGCACGGCGTCGTCGAGCAGGCGATCGCGCGGCTCAAGGAGAGCGATCGGCTGGCGCTGGCGGTGCCGCCCGAGGGGACGCGCGGTCGCACGCCGCACTGGAAGACCGGCTTCTATCACATCGCCCGCGGCGCCGAGGTGCCCATCGTGCTCGGCTTCATCGACTACGGCCGCAAGGTCGCCGGGCTCGGTCCGGCGTTTCGGCCGACCGGCGATCTGGCGCGCGACTTCGAGGTGTTTCGCGCGTTCTACGACAAGGTGCAGGCGAAGTACCCGGACAAAAAGGGCGAGATCGCGCCGCCGCCGTCGGGCTGAGCGGCTACAGGCGCGCCGCGCAGACGGCGCAGAGCCAGACCTTCGTCGCGCCGGGATCGCCGCCGAGGCCGAAGGCGGCGCGGTCACCGCGCGGCACGATGCGCGCACATTGGGCGCAGACAACGTCCTTGTTGAGCCGCACCTCCTGCCACGCCTCGACGCCTTCCATCGGATCGGCGTCGCTGGCGACGGCGGCGGTGGCAGCAGCGCTGCGCTTGCGCCCCTTGGCGCTGTCGGCGATGCGCATGGCGTCGCGCTTGACCGTGGAGCCGAGGCTGACCGCCTCGCCCACCACGTCGCCGACGAGATCGAAGGTATCCTCGAGCACGTTGCGAATCAGCTGCGACACGGTCACGCGCTTCTGCTTGGCCGCCTCGCGCAGCGTCAGCGACAGCTCGTCGGGCACGCGCGTCTGGATCAGCTGATCCTTGCGCTCCCGCTTGGCCATCGGCTTGCGTCCCCGCTTTTTTGTCATATTTCGTATTACCTCATGCTTCGGCGGGCAGTCGCGCCGCCGGTACGCCGTCGAGGTCGATGATGCCGACGACGTGCAGGACGCGCATCACCTGGTAGCAGGGATCGATCTCGTACCAGCGCGCGGCAAAGTTCGGATTGGCGCCGTGCTGATGATGATTGTTCTGGAACAGCTCACCCATGGTGAGCAGATCGACGGGCAGCGTGTTGCGGCTGGCGTCGCGCGTCTCGAAGTTGCGATAGCCGTACTTGTGCCCGCACCAATTGACGATGGCGCCGTGGATCGGGCCCATCAGCCAGTGAACCGGCAAGAGCAGGAACCAGATCGGCGACGGCGCAAAGCACCAGTAGAAGAGCGCATAGAGCGCGCCGAGGCCGATGCGCACGGCCCATTTCTGCGACGCAGCGTCGAGCGCCGGCCATTCGGGCGTGCCGCCGAGGAAGCGCGTCTCGGGCTCGGCCGTGCGATAGGCGTAGGCGTCGTACTGCGTCTTGGTCTGCCACATCATGGCGGCGACGTTGCGGTGGTACAGCGGCGAGTGCGGATCGCGCTCGCCGTCGGCGAATGCATGATGCTCGCGATGCAGGAAGGCATAGGCCCGCGGAATGAGAAACGACGGGCCCTGCGCGACGAACGAAAAAACGTAAAAGAAACGATCCCAGAAACGGCTCATCGTGAACATGCGATGGGCGCCGTAGCGATGATGGAAGAAGGTCTGCGCGAAGATCGACAGGACCCAGTGCGCGACGAAGAAGATCAGAATGGCCTTCACGTGGCTGCTCCTTGGCTGCGTTTCATGTCATCTCGTATAATATTTTGTATTACAATGTCAACCCGAAATCAGTAGCCCTCGGTCTTGGCGATGATCTCGTTCATGATTTCGCGCGTGCCGCCGCCGATCGGGTAGAGCCGCGCGTCGCGAAACAGCCGCTCGACGACGGTGCCGCGCAGGTAGCCGGCGCCGCCGTGGATCTGCACCGCGTGGTCGCAGACGAAGCTGCACATGTCCGTCGCCGTGTTCTTGGCCATCGCGGCCAGCGCCGGCGTGCGCTCGCCGCGCAGGTAGCGCATGGCCACCTCGCCGGTGAGCGCGCGCGCGGCGGCGAGCCGCGATGCCATGTCGGCGAGCTTGTGACGCGTGACCTGGAACCCGGAGAGCGGTTTGCCAAAGGCGTGACGCTCGCGCGCGTAGGCGACCGACTCACGATAGGCGAGCTCGGCGACGGCGACGCATTGGCCGGCGATGAACAGCCGCTCGGAGACGAAGTTCTGCACGATGGCGGCGAAGCCCTGCCCTTCTTCGCCGATGCGATTTCTGACGGGGACGCGGCAGCCCTCGAACGACAGCTCGGCGGTGTCCGAGGCCCACCAGCCCATCTTGTCGAGCTGCTGCGACACCGTGAACCCTTCGGTGCCGCGCTCGACGACGATGAGCGAGATGCCGCCGTGGCCGGGTCCGCCGGTGCGCACGGCGACGGTGACGAGATCGGCACGGCAGCCCGAGCTGATGAAGGTCTTGGCGCCGTCGAGGATGTAGTGGTCGCCGTCGCGGACGGCGCGCGTGGTGATGGCGGCGACGTCGGAACCGGCGCCCGGCTCGGTGATGCCGAGCGCCGCGATCTTCTCGCCGGCGAGAACCGGCGGAACGAAGCGGCGTTTCTGCTCGTCGGTGCCGAGCGCGAGGATGGGCGGCAGCGCGATGCCGTGGGTACCGAGCCCGACCTTGACGCCGACCGACTTGCCGGCGACGACGAGCTCCTCGAAGGCGACGATGCCGTGGCTGATGTCGCCGCCGGTGCCGCCGAGCGATTCGGGGTAGCCGACGCCGAGGAGGCCCACGGCGGCGGCCTTGCGATAGAGCTCGCGCGGAAATCCCTTCGCCTCGTCCCAGGCGTGCGCGTGCGGCGCCACCTCGCGCTCGGCGAAGCGGCGGATCTGCTCGCGCAAGGAAGCGTGCTCGTCGGTCTCGAACAGGTACGGCATGGCGCGCAGCGTACCCGATCGGCGGTCAGGCGCGTACGGCGTCGAACGAGCGCGCGGCGTCGCCGTCTTGCAGGCCGGCGAAGTCGCCGCGCAGCGCCTTGAGCGCGTAGCGCTCCCAGTCGATCTCTTCGCGCGTGCGCACGCCGAGGCGCCGATACAGCGGCAGCGACGGACACTGGCCGACAGCGACGTGCGCGAGCATGGCGCCGCCGAGGAGCGCGAGGCCGCCGATGAGCCAGCGACGGCCCCGCCACACGCCGAGGCCGAGCGTGGCAAAGGCGTCGATCGTCGCGCTCAGCATGGTGACGCGCTCGATGTCCCATTCGCGATCGAGCTCGGTGAGACGGCGTGCGATGGCGGCGCGGTCGCCGGCGAAGCGGGCGATGTTGGCGCGCGTCGCGGCGCGGATTCGTTCGTTGACGTGCGGCGGCGTGCTGGCCGGCACACGTCCGGTGGAGCTGAGGTCCACGTGACACCTCCGCCGCCAAGGAGGTGCAACGCGCGTGCGCGACGAGCGGCGCAGCCTACCTTTGTGTGCATGGAGCGAGCTATCCCGCCCGCGGTTCGCGTGCCGCCGCTCGTCGGCGCGATCGTCGGCGGGGCGGTGGCTGCCGGCCCGCTGGTCGGCGCGACCTCGCGCGGCGCGCCGCCGGCGCTGCGAATCGTGCGCTCGGTATTCTGGAGCGCCGCGCTCGGCTATCTGACGACGTCGCTCGTCGATTTCGCCGAGCACTTCCGGCTCGAGAAGGAGGCGACGGGTCACTATCTGCGCTCGCGCGTCGTGCCCGTCGGCGAGACGCTCAACCACGCAGCGACGGTAGGCACGGTGGTGTCGGCGCTGGCGTTGGCGCGGCCGGTGCGGTCGCGGAGGTTGCGCGCGCGCGACTGGTGGCTGCTGGCGGCGCCGGCCGTGTTTCTCGCGCTCGGGTGGCGCGACGAATTCGTGTACCACCGCCGGCGCTCGACGCATCGCGAGGACATGATGCATACGATCCCGCATCTGGCGGCGGGCGTCATGTGGACGACGCTGTACGCGATGCGGCTGCGAAAGTGGCGCTGAGGTCGCGCGGGCGCTCAGCGCGTTGCGGGACGAGCGGCGCGGCGATGCGGCAGTTTGCGCGACGGAGCGCGGGTGGCCTTCGCCGGCCGCGGCGGCGCAGCGACCGACGGCGACGGTGACGGCGAAAGTGACGGCGACGGCGACAGCGACGGAGACGGCGATGGTGACAGCGACGGAGACGGCGATGGTGACAG
>Ga0070679_100007345_pt1 | contig 10294 bp, 8 predicted proteins | sample KBSC63BmetaG_FD_65652 | JGI IMG/M metagenome (GOLD analysis project Ga0070679, IMG submission 65652) | Corn rhizosphere microbial communities from Kellogg Biological Station, Michigan, USA - KBS C6-3B metaG | ecosystem: Host-associated > Plants > Roots > Rhizosphere | place: USA: Michigan... | reverse complement strand
TCGACGCCTTCCTGCTCGAGCACCGTCTGCCGGTAATCGATGTCGCGATGTCCGCGGACCGCGACGTTGTAATCCCCCGGATAGTGGAGACAAGGATTGCCCTCGGAGTCGACCGTGAGCTTGACCAGGCTGTCACCCGCCTCGAGTGCGGCGATGTACTCTGGTGGATAGAAGTGGTTGTGGACGTCAATCAGCATGTCGTGGGATGGTCTGGAGAGAGTTGCGGGAGCTGCGCGCCAGCACGGCGTAGACGGGCCAACCGATCGCGACGAACGACAGGCCGATCGCCGATTCAACGGGATCGCGCACGATCTGATTGACTACGACGACCGCCGAGCAAACGATGAATACGACGGGGACGAGCGGATATCCCCAGACGCGGTAGCGCGGCGCATACGTCGATCGACGGCGGAGGCGCATGAGCCCCGCGGCCATCAATGCGAAGAAGATCCACTCGGTGTAGACCACGCGCGTGAACAGCGCGCGATACGTCCCCGTCGACACGAGAACGACCGCCCACACGCCTTGCAGCAGGATCGCGCGGTGCGGCGTGCGAAAGCGCGGATGGATGTCCGCCGCCCATGCGACGAGCAAGCGATCGCGCGCCATCGCGAGGTATGCGCGCGGCCCAGAGAGAATCACGCCGTTCAGCGCCCCGAACGTCGAGATCGCGACGACGGCCGACATGAACGCCGCACCGCCGCGTCCGAGGACGGCGTCGGCTGCGTCCGCGGCGACCCGCGTTGAGCGAGCGATCGCGCTCGGACTGAGCACGTGGAAGTATGCGGCGTTGAGCGCGACGTAGCAGACGGTGACGATGGCGACGCCAACGACGAGCGCGCGTGGAATCGTGCGCTCGGGCTCCCGCGTCTCCTCGGCCGCGTACGTCACCATGTGCCATCCGCCGAACGCGAACAGTCCAGCGACGACCGCGATCGCGAAGGTCGACATCGAGAAGTCGACTGACGGCTGCGAAGGCAGCGCGGCCAGTGGCTGACGCGGGCCGACGCCAAACACGACGGCGATGATCGCAATGATCGCGGCGACCTTGAGGAGCGTGAGCGTCGTCTGTACGAGACTGCCGAACCGCACGCCAACGTAGTTGATCGCCGTGAGCGTAAGGATCGCCACGACGGCGAGCACGCGGAGACCGACGTCGCCCACCGGGATGAAGAACGCGGTGTAGCGCGCGAATACCATCGCGATGACCGCGATGATGCCCGTGTGCATCGTCCAGAACATCGCCCAGCCCCACAGAAAGGCGATGCCCGGCGAGAATGCTTCACGCAGAAAGACGTAGACGCCGCCAGCCTGCGGGAACGCCGAGGCAAGCTCCGCGGCGATGAGGGCCCCGAGGAGTGTGAGTGCGCCTGACACGATCCAGACGGCGTAGACCGCGCCGACGTTCGGCACAGTGCCCGTGATCACCGATGGCTGCGCGAAGATGGAGGCACCGATGATGATGCCGACAACGAGCGCGGTGGCGTGCAGCGGAGTGATCGTCCGGGCGAGCATGGCGCGGGAAACCTGCGCTCCGCTCCCGAGCACGGCTAGAGGCGGGCGCGGCTGTCTCACGAGACGGACGCGAGTTTGTCTCGCGCATTGGACGTTTGTCCCGAAACGTCTCGTGTCCTGGATCACGGAAGGCGCGTGGATCGGGCCGTTGTGCACATGCGCAAGTCGTTGAATTCACAATCCTTTGCGGGACGATCGCCGGAAGACGCCGACGACATGGGACGTTCGGCACGGCCAGTGCCTTGTTAGGCGCCGTAATCGATCGCACTGATCGCGATCGTACCACAAGGAGTGAGTCAATGAGCATGCAGCGTTTCATTCGGCGATCGGTATTCGGAGCGGCCGCGGCCATCATCACCGTAGCGCCCGCCGTCTTCGCCCAGGGGCAGGAGATCTTCGAGTGGTCAGGCCGCGTGGACCGCGAAGTCCAGGTCACGATGCGCGGCAACCAGCTCTCGACGCGTGAGCTCGGCAACTCGGAGAATGGACGGTACCGCTCACGCATCGCGATGCAGCTTCCGCGCACCGAAGGTCAGGTGAGCGTGCAGCTCTTGAGCGGCCGCGGTAATGTGGACGTCGTTCAGCAGCCCTCGGCACAGAACGGCTACACGACGATCGTGCGCGTTCGCGACGCGGGCAGCGGGTCCGACAACTATCGCATTGCGGCGTACTGGCAGAACTACTCGAACGGCGATTACATCGGGCGGAATCGCGGCCGGGATCGCAACGATCGTGGTGACCGGAACGACATCTATCGCAGTCGCGCGGGACAGAACGGACAGTATTACCCGAACGCCAACGGGCGGTACGGCGAGAACATGCTGCACTGGAGCGGCAACGTGGACGGCGAGCTGGAGATCCGCGTGCAGAACGGCCGCGTGGTCGGCTATCGCAATCTGAGCGGCTCGCAGCCGACGGCGGTTCGCGTCTCGGGCGGCAACGCCGCCACGCCGCGGTCGAACGCGCAGGTGAACGTGATCCAGAACCAAGGCCGAGGCACGATCAGCGTCGTTCAGCAGCCGTCGTCGTACAACGGCTACACCACGGTGCTGCGCGTTCGTGATCCCCAGGGCGGATACGGCTACTACGATTTCGATCTGAACTGGCAGTGATCGAGTGGTGGGGAGGGGTCGGGATGAGAGGCACGCCAGACGGCGTGCCTCTCGTGTTTTCAGGAGTTCGTTGGAAGGGCGCGGGGCGAACCGACGGGTGGAGAACCGCGAGTGGAGAACGGCGGTTTGCGATATGAGTCTCGCGGACCTGTTCAGGCGGTCGCCCGGGATGCATTCTTTCTGCGTCGCCGAGCGAGGAAGCCTGGGAATGCCGATGGATCGCCTGATGTCAACAATGTCAGTTCGCCGAGCGCGCCTCGTCACGCGCGGTGTCCTCGCCGCTGCGTTCACCGCCTGCGCGTTCACCGCGACACGCGCGCAAGGCACCGCCGCCGCGGCGAGCGCGTCGGGCAACACGGCATCGACGATTCCGGGGCGGCTCAGCGACAGCGTCTTCTGGAAGCTCGTCACCGACTTCTCCGAGCCCGGCGGGTACTTCCGCTCCGACAACCTCGTCTCGAACGAGCGGATGTATCAGTGGGTGATTCCCGACCTGCTCAGGACCACCAAACCGGGCGGCGTCTACCTCGGCGTCGGTCCCGATCAGAACTTCACGTACATCGTCGCGCTCAGGCCGAAGATCGCGTTCATCTTCGACATTCGACGCCAGAACGTGCTCACGCACCTGATGTACAAAGCGCTGATCGAGCAGTCGACGGATCGAGCCGACTTCGTGTCGCGCCTCTTCTCGCGGCCGAGACCCAAAGGGCTCGATACCGCGTCCTCGGCGGAAGCCATCTTCACGGCGTTCGATGCCGAGCTCCCGGACAGCAGCGAGTATCATCGCAACATCACGTCGATTCGCGAGCGGCTCACGAAGACGCATGGATTCAAGCTCACCGATGAGGATTTCAATACGATCGGCTACGTGTATCAGTCGTTCGTATCGGGCGGGCCAGACATCACGTACAACTTCGGGCCGAGCCGCATGGGCGGGTTCGGGCGCTCCCAGATGCCGAGCTATTCGGAGCTGCAGGTGGCGACGGACAGCGCACTCGTGCATCGCGGCTATCTCGCCACCGAGGCGAACTTCCGCGCGCTCAAGTCGATGGAGATGAACAATCTCATCGTGCCGCTCGTGGGCGACTTCGCGGGCCCCAAAGCCATTCGCACCGTGAGCGCCTATCTCAAGGACCACAACGCGACGGTCACGGCGTTCTATCTCTCCAACGTCGAGCAGTATCTGTATCAGCAGAGCGACGACTGGAGCCGCTTCTACACGAACGTTGCGACCCTGCCGCTCGATGCGTCGAGCACGTTCATCCGATCGGTGTTCAGCGGGATGGGCTACTACAGCAACGGACGTGGCATCTTCGGCCAGCAGATGCTGGCGTCGATGCAGGAGCAGGTGAAGCTGTTCAACCAAGGTCGGCTCCAATCGTATTCCGACGTGATCCAGTCCTCGCGCTAGCCGCGCCACGGATCGAGTCATGAGCGCGCCGCGATTTCGGAGTGGTCTGAGGCGTCAGACGCGCGGCCATTCGGGGATTACTCATACGAGTTTGCCGGCGTACGACCGCAGAACGATCTGTTTGCCCTGACGGTTCGGGACGGTGCCGAGCGTTGGCTCGAAGCGAAGGATCCGCAAACCCAGATGCGCAAGGCGATGCGCCGAGGCGGCTGCCCTCTGCGCGCAATCGCCGGGGCCCCGGCCGTCAAACGCACGGTACTCGGCCGTCATGAGCAGCGATTCGACCGCCTATCCGCCGCACTGCTGGCACCACCGGAACCGCAGCGCCCTCTCACGCGTATCGGTAGGAGCGGCCGCGGCCGACGTGGCGATGTCAGAGGATCGTCAAGCCACTGGCGTCGCGGACACGGGTCCGCGCATCATCCGGCGCCCAGGACCGGCCATCCTTTCTGGAGATCGAACTCGTGACGCTCAGCCCCTCCAACGAATCCGAAGCCGCGTTATCGCTCGAGCAGGGTCTGCGGTGGTTCGAGCGAGAGCCATACTATCGGCCGTCGGGCAACGAGGTCGACATCTTCACGCGATGCCACGCTCGCGGGCTCGCGGTGATGTTGAAGGGACCCACGGGCTGCGGAAAGACGCGCTTCATCGAGCACATGGCGTGGCGCCTCGAGCGTCCGCTCGTCACCATCGCGTGTCACGACGATCTCTCGGCCAGCGACCTCACCGGACGCTACCTCATCCGCGGTGACGAGACCGTCTGGGTCGATGGACCGCTCACCACTGCCGCGCGACTCGGCGCGATCTGCTATCTCGATGAGGTCGTCGAGGCTCGGCAGGATACGGTCGTCGTCATTCACCCGCTGACCGACGACCGGCGCATTCTTCCGGTCGAGAAGACCGGCGAGCTCGTCGAGGCGGCACCGGGCTTTCAATTAGTGATCTCGTACAACCCGGGGTACCAGCACGCCATCAAAGATCTCAAACCGAGCACGCGGCAGCGTTTCGTGGCGCTCGAGTTCGACTTCCCTTCCGCCAGCGCCGAGGCGGAGATCGTCGCCCATGAGAGCGGGGTCAAGAAGACGACGGCGGCCGCGCTCGTCGAGCTCGCACACCGCGTGCGCCGGCTCAAGGAACAGGGACTCGCCGAGGGCCCCGGCACGCGGCTCCTCGTCTCGGCGGGGCGTCTGATCGCCGACGGCATCTCGCCCGTGGACGCGTGTCGCGCGGCGCTCGTCGGACCGCTCACGGACGACCCCGATCTCCTCGCCGGCATCGCGGATCTCGTCGACGCGACGCTCTGATGCTCCGCTGGCCAAGGGCCGCTCGTCGTCTGGCGCTCAAGGCTCGGCAGACGGCGCAGACCGTACGCGACGCGGCGGACGCGCAGATCAGAGCGCGCCGGCACGTACTATCGCTCGACCAGGTGCAGCGCCGGCTCGAGGTTCTCATTGCCGCGGTGCACGACCGGCCGATCGCGATCGTCTCGGAGGCGTCGCCGCCGCCGAACTGGCTGACGCGCACGTGGCGTCTGGTTGCACCGAACTCGGGGATCAAGGACGGCGTTCCGGAGAGCACCGCGGACAGCATTCGTCTTCCCGCCGAGCTACCGTCGACGGAAGGCACGGATACGGCGCTCGCGCGGTATCGCCTGTTCGCGATCGAGCAGGCGGAGCGCATCGTTCGCGGCACCGCGGCACACATTGGTTTTCTCGACCCGCTCGAGCGCGATCTCTACCTGCTGCGCGAGGGCGCGGTGGTCGACGCGCACATCGCGACCGCCCACCCGGGAATGCGCGCCACGCTCGAGCGCGAGCGCGCATCGGCACTCGCTCGACGCCCGAAGCTCGAGACTTTACGAAAGTCTGAACGAGAAGTCGAGCTGATGATGCGAGCGACGCTGGCGGCGACGCCGGACAGGGTCGACGATCAGACCGCCGGTCCGGCCGATTCCGCCGCGTGGGCGCGCGACACGGCCACGCGAGTACGCCGAGCGGACGAGATCTACCGCGGCGTGCCGCCCGCGCAGATGTGGGGAACCGTGCAGTACGACGAGCGCGCCGTCCGCGCGCCCGACGAGTGGCGCCGCGAGACCGCGCGCCCGATGGAGCACATCGTCCAGCGGCGCTATCTCTGGGGAGAGACGGAAGCGGATTCCGCTGATTCCACCGGGCGCTCCCGCGGCGAGTCGGAGCGCTATACCGTGCGCGGCCAGGCGCCGATGGGAACGCAAGGTCAACCGACACACGAGGGACATCAGCCCGAGTCGAAGCCGAGGCAGCAAGCGGCGCGGCAACCGGAGCTGCACGGCTACGCGACGGACCAGGTCACGGACGATCAAGCGAATCTCGACGAGGTCGCGCCCGCGATCTGGTACGACGAATGGGACGCGGACCTCGGCGCATACGTCAAGCGCGCCGCCGGCGTTCGACTCGCGTCGCCGCCCGAGGGCGACGACTCGTGGGCGCGCGAGACGCTCGCGCAGCACGCGGCGGTCGTTCGCAAAGTCCGCCAGCAATTCGAGCGGCTTCGCGCGCGTCGCACGCTGCTGCCGCGACAGCCGTTGGGCGATGAGCTGGATCTTGCCGCGGTCGTGGAAGCGACGATCGATCGCCGGCTCGGGCGCTCGCCGGATTCACGACTCTATCGCGCCGCTCGACCCGCGCGGCGCGAGCTCGCGATCGCGATTCTCGTCGACACGAGCGGGTCGACGAAGCAGCAGGTGAGCGATGGGCGGAGCATTCTCGATCTGGAAAAGATTTCCGTCCTGCTCGCCATGGAGGCGCTCGACGCGCTCGGCGATCGATTCGCGGCGTACGCATTCGCGGGCAAGACCGCGCAGAATGTCGCGGTGATGAAGATTCGCGACTTCACCGACCGCGACCCAGGCGCGGCGCGCCGCGCGCTCGGCGCGCTCGAAGCCGGCGGGTTCACGCGGCTCGGCGCGGCGATGCGCTTCGCGACGCAGGAGCTCGCGCGACAGTCGACCGGACAACGGCTGCTGCTCATTCTCTCCGACGGCCGCCCGAACGACGTCGATCGGTATCAGGGCTCGTACGGCGTGGAGGATTCGCGGCAGGCGATCATGGAAGCGCGCGCGTCCGGTGTGTATCCGTACTGCATCACCGTCGATCGCGATGCGTCCGAGTATCTGCCCCGGATCTTCGGAACGGCGGGCCACACCATCCTTCAGCGCGCGGAACAGTTGCCGACCGCATTGCTCGGCGCGGTGCGCGCGTTGATTCGTCGTCCCTGAACGTCACCGGCGAAGAAGCGGGCGCGTCAGACGTTGTCCCCGTCCCTATCTTGCGGTGTATGAAGTTCGCATTCGATCGAGACGACGACGAGTTCGATCTGGACCGTGACTTTCCGCTCGGCGACGGCACGGCGGATACGAGCGGGACCGTGATGTGTCCGTATTGTGGCGAGTCGAACGAAGTCGGGTTGGATCCTGGAAGCGGAGACCTTCAGGAGTACGTCGAGGATTGCCAGGTGTGTTGTCAGCCATGGCGCGTCGTGGTGGCGTACGACGAGCACGGCACGGCGAGTGTGCGGGCGGAGGCACTGGACGAGTAGTCGTCATCCTCGCGCGCGGAGCGAGCAGAGGATCTGCTGTCCCGCCCGACTGCGGAACACCAGACTGCAGCTTCTCTGGAACACAGGCACAGACGGGTTTGAATGGGCTCTTGACGGGAATACATCCGCTGGACAGATGCGGCGTATCCGTGTCCTTCGGTGCGTCTCGGTACCACTCCGTGTTCAATCTGTCGGAGCCGTATTCGGCACGGAGCCGTAGTCAGGCGCAAACGAAAGTCAAAGAAGTACCATCCCAGAGTCGCTTGCCCCGGGACGACATCACAAAACGATATCTCCCCCGGGATCGTTCTTGCTCTTGCTGCCTTTCTTCACCTGCTCCGCCGACGCCTTCAACGCTGTCTGGGTCGCCGCCTCATCGATCTCGATCGTTACGCGCAGCACGACTCCTTCGCGCACGCTCTTCGGCAACATTCGCTGCGGAACGGTGATCATGCGATCGCCATCGACCTCGATCGACGCCGTCGACTCCTCGATCTGATCGACGACCCACACGGAATGCGATTGTTCGTTGGCCATGGTCACGGAATCGGGTTGCATTCCTTCTGCGTCGAGCGCTTGTCCGACGGACCCGACATGTCCGTCCGGCCGCGCTGCACCGAAACACTGAACTTGCCCCCCGGCGTTCCCGGCGATCGGAATGTGATCGTGCCGTTCTGATCGGTCCGATACCACGGAATGCCATGCGCGCGATACAGCGCCTTCGCCTGCGTATGCATGTGATGATAGCCGTTGATCGCGCCCACCGACGCCGTTGCCCACTGGGGACGCAGCGCATCGAGATACGCGTTCGTCACGCCATTACAGCTTCCGTGGTGATCCATCTTGAGCACGTTCACGCGCATGCCGGGGTTGCGATCATACCGCGCCGTCCCAAGAAACCAATCGATCGCCTGCTGCTCGGCGTCGCCGGCGATCCACATCGTGAATGACGCCGAATCTGGCCCAACGAGCTTCACGGCGACCGACCGGTTGTTCGGATCGCCGGGGCCGGGCATGGGGCGCATGATGTGCAGCTTCGCCCCGCCCTTCATCGTGATCGTGCAGATCGGCGTACCGTTCGCGCACGGATCGTCCGTATCGCGATAGATGAGCTGATTGCGCGCAACTCGGGCGTTGATCGAATCGCGCAGGTGGCGCAGGTTGGCGGCCGTGTACGGATCCTGATTCTCGAAGAAGTACCGGACCGTAACGTGCCGTTTCGACTCGAACAACTCGCGCAGCCCGACCAGGTGGTCCGCGTGTTGATGCGTCAGGATGACGACGTCGAACGTGCTGTCGTTGAGGTTGAGCGAGTCGAGCAGCGCACCGAGCCGTGATGCTTCGGGCCCGCCGTCGATCATCACCCGGCTGCCGCCGTTCTCGATGAGCGTCGCGTCGCCCTGACCGACGTCGAGGACTCGAACGACGAGCTCGGAGCGATGCGCCGGTTGCTGCTCTCGCCCCGTGGTGGCTCCCTCGGACCGCGCGCAGCCGGAGAGAGTCACCGCGACGAACAGGCTCGTTGCGAACTTACCAATCAAGGCTTCTTCATTTCGACGGACTGCTTGGTGTCGGTCTTCATCATGGAGTCGCGCTTCGCCTTGAACTCCGTTCCCTGCTTCCACTGGGGGATGGCGTCGCCGTTCGCTACGATGAATCCGGTCTTGAACAGCACCTGCGAGTCGTCCACCGCGCCCGACAGATCCCAGTCCGGCTTCACTTCATCGCTCAACTGATGGTAGTCGTGCGTGGTATACTCGTCGCGCTTCTTCATCCCGTACGTCGAGTCCTTGCCGATGTAGTTCACGCCGGCATCGATGTCGAGCGCCGGCACGCCGACTTTCGCGAACTCGAAATGGTCGGAGCGATAGTAGAAGCCCTTCTCCGGCTCGGGATCGGGCCGCACCGTGCGCTTCTCGGACGCGAGCACGTCGGTGAGCACGTCGTCGAGGGTGGTGTTGCCGAGCCCGATCACCGTGTAGTCGCTCGTCTTCCCCCACTGGTTGAGGCCGTCCATGTTGATGTTCGCGACCGTCTTGTTCAGCGGATACAGCGGATGTGTCGCATAGTACTTCGCGCCGACGAGCCCCTTCTCTTCGGCCGTGACGGAGAGGAACAGGATCGAGCGCTTGGGCGGCGTCTTGAGCTTGCTGTAGGCTTTCGCAATCTCTAACAACGCGGAGCTGCCCGACGCATTGTCCATCGCGCCATTGTAGATCTGGTCGCCCTTCAGCGTCGTATCCTTGCCGAGGTGGTCCCAGTGCGCGGTGTAGATCACGTACTCGTCTTTCTTGTCGGATCCTTCGAGCTTCGCCACGACGTTATGCGACTTGATGTCGCGCGAGTCGATCTTCACATCGAAGTTGGCCTTCGCGTTCAGCGCGACCGGCTTGAAGTCCTTCTTCACCGCCGCGGCCTTGAGTGAATCGAAATTGTAGCCGGCATCCGCCAGCAGCTCCTTCGTCTTCGGCAGCGTCAACCAGGCTTCGACCGGCACTCTGCTTTCAGCATCCGGCGAGATGACGTCGATCTGCTCCAGCGAGCTCGAGTTGCGGATGACGTCATACGGATAGCCGGCGGGCCCCGTCTCGTGGACGATGATCGCCGCCGCGGCGCCTTTGGCCGACGCGATCTCGTACTTGTACGTCCAGCGGCCGTAGTAGGTCATGGCCTTGCCCTT
>Ga0070679_100007344_pt1 | contig 10295 bp, 6 predicted proteins | sample KBSC63BmetaG_FD_65652 | JGI IMG/M metagenome (GOLD analysis project Ga0070679, IMG submission 65652) | Corn rhizosphere microbial communities from Kellogg Biological Station, Michigan, USA - KBS C6-3B metaG | ecosystem: Host-associated > Plants > Roots > Rhizosphere | place: USA: Michigan... | reverse complement strand
AGGAAATTTCCCGCTTCGGTCTGCTCCGGTGCCGCTTGCGCATCGAAGCGGACGCCGACCGGGTCCGTGCCCGCGGCAACCGCCTCGACCTGCTGCAGGAGGAAGCGGCGCAGCATGACAAGGCCCTGATCGGTCGTGGCGAGATGCTCTTCCGAATGGAGGGTGATCGGACCTTGCCCGGTCTGCGCCTCGAAATCATCGGGATATTGCTGATGCTGCGCCGCGGTCATCTCGTCCCAGCTCATGCCGCCGGGCCGGGTGAAGGCGCGGCTCCAGCCCGGCTTGCGCTTCAGCGCGGCGTAGAGCATGTGATGGGTGTCGTCGACCGGCAGCAGCCAGCTCATCGATTCGCTTTTGCCGTAGCGCGAGATTCCCGGATCGGGCACGAGCCGCATGGTCGGCAGCACGCCCTCGACGATGCGCAGCAAAGTCTTGCCGTTCTCGAGCTTGCGGCGCGACATGGTCTTGACGCCGCGCTCGGTGCGCTCCCAGGTGATTTGCGGCATGCGGCTCATCAGCTCGACGAATTGCGTGCCGCTGTTGGAGCCGTGCAGGATCGGCACATGGAAATGGTCCGGCACATTGTCGAAATGATGCGTCCAGCTGCAGGGGATGAGCTTGGGCCCGCTCTGAATATGATCGTCGGCGACGATCGTCTCGTCGCTCTCGCACGCTTCGAGCACATCCCAGCGCGGCAGCGCCGGCTTCTTCTCGGGCGGCCCCATATAGGCGAAGATCAGGCCGTAGCGCTCCTCGACCGGATACCAGGGCTGCCGGGCATTGTCGCGATGACGCCCGCCCTCCGCTTCGCAGGGCTGCTCGAGGCAGCGGCCTTCGGCATCGAACAGCCAGCCGTGATAGCAGCAGCGGATGCCGCGCTCCTCGACCTTGCCGTAGTAGAGCGTGGTGCCGCGATGGGCGCAGCGCGGATAAAGCAGCCCGGGACGGCCTTTGCCGTCGCGGAAGAGGATCAAATCCTCGCTCAAGGCGCGAATGGCCTTGGGACGCGTCGTCGCATCGCTGCTGAGGCCGACCGGGTGCCAATAGCGGCGGAGCAGCGTGCCCATCCTGGTCCCGGGCGCCGTATCGGTGAGATCTCGGTTCACAATGCCCGGCCGCCGGCCGTAAGCCGTGCCTTGATCGACCATTTCGCTCGTCGCCATCGCCTCCTCCCGCTGCCGAGGATGAAGCGATTATTCCGATGCCGCGCCCGACCCGTCAAATACCCAATGCGACGCGGGATCGGCTAGGATCGCCGCGATGGCGCGCGGGCGAGCTTTGATCGTGGGCGGATCGGTGGGCGGCCTGCTTGCCGCGCATTTCCTGCGCGCGGCGGGGTGGGACGTCTCAGTGGTTGAGCGCAGCACCGGTGTGCTGGCCGATCGCGGCGCCAGCATCGGCACGCGCGACGAGCTCTTCGCCGCCCTGCGCCGCATCGGCATATCGCTCGATCCCTCGGCCGGCGTCGCTGCGCACTCGCGCATCTGTCTCGATCGGAACGGCAGCGTCGTCGCCGAATTGCCGATCGCGTCGGTGAGCAGCGCCTGGGACCGGATCTATCGCCCGCTCCGCGCCGCGCTGCCGGACGAGACCTATCGCCCCGGCCTCCGCGTCGAGCGGGCCGATCCGGGGTCGAACGGCGTGACCGCAATCTTCGCCGATGGAGGGCGCGAGGAGGCCGATCTGCTGATTGCAGCCGACGGCATTCATTCGACCCTGCGCCGGCAATTCCTCCCCGAGGCCGAGCCGCGCTACGCAGGCTATGTTGCGTGGCGCGGCGTGATCGAGGAAAGCGCGCTCACGCGCGACGAGCATGAGACGCTCTTCGGGCGCATGTGCTTTTGCTTGCCCGAAGGCGAGCTGCTGCTGGCGATCGGCATGCCCGGGCGCGATGCGGATACGCGGCCGGGGCGGCTGCGCTACTACTGGATCTGGTTTCGCGCCGCCGATCGCGAGCGCGGCTTGCCGCTGCTGTGCACCGACGAGACCGGCCATTGTCACGGCACCTCGATTCCGCCGGTGCTGGTGCGGCGCGCGGTCCTCGCCGAATTGCGCGCCGCCGCCGAGGCGCGGCTGCCGCCCCTCCTCGCCGCGATCATCCGCCGGACGGCGCAGCCTTTCCCGCACGGAATTTTCGATTTCGAATCGCCGCGACTCGTCTTCGGGCGTGTCGCGGTGCTGGGCGATGCCGCCTTCGTCGCGCGACCGCATGTCGGCGCCGGCGTCACCAAGGCGGCGCTCGATGCGCAAAGCCTGGCAGCCGCGCTCGATGCCGAAAGCGATATCGCCGCCGCGCTCGCGCGCTACGAGGCCGAAAGCCTCGCCTTCGGCCGCGCGCTCGTCGCTCGGGGCCGCCATTTGGGGGCCTATCTCGAAGCGCGCTCGAGCCCGTCCGCCGAGACCCACATAGACGAGCGCGACCCCGCGACCGTGCTCGCCGAGTACGGGTCGGCCGGGCGCTGATGCTCAATGCGCGGGCGCCAAGCGGTTCGGGGCCTCGTCATGTCGAAACGCGAAGGCTGACATGAGCGGCGCGTCGTTGAAGCGGCGGGGCCGCGTCGGCATACTCCCGCCGCCATGACCCCCTCAGACGTCGAGAGCGCCGAAGCGCTCGAGCCGATCGCGGTTGCCGCGCCTCGCCGCGCGCCCGGAGCCGAGACCGCCGCTTTCGCAATACTCGGCGCGCTGAGCTTCTGCCATCTGCTCAACGACATGATCGCCTCGCTGGTGCCGGCGATCTATCCGATCTTCCGCGATGTGTTCCAGCTCGATTATTCGCAGATCGGCCTCATCACGCTCACCTATCAATGCACGGCGTCGATTTTCCAGCCGGTGGTCGGTCTCTATACCGATCACAAGCCGAAGCCCTATTCGCTCTCGGCCGGGATGGGCTTCACGCTGGTGGGGTTGTTGCTGCTGGCGCGGGCGACGAACTTCTCGGCGCTGCTCGTTGCGGCCGGTCTCGTCGGCCTCGGCTCGGCGGTGTTTCACCCCGAATCCTCGCGCGTCGCACGCCTCGCCTCGGGCGGGCAGCACGGCCTCGCGCAATCGCTGTTCCAGGTCGGCGGCAATCTCGGCGCATCGCTGGGGCCGCTGCTCGCCGCCTTCATCGTCGTGCCGCTCGGGCAAAAGAGCATCGCCTGGTTCACCCTGGCGGCGCTGCTGGCAATGATCGTCCTCGCGCGCATCGGCGCCTGGTACAAGCCGCGCCGCACCGTCGCCGCCGGCAGGGGCCGCGCCCGCGCGGTGCATGCCGCGCTCGTCTTGCCGTCGCGCAAGATCGCGCTGTCGCTCGCGGTGCTGCTCGCGCTGATCTTCTCGAAATTCTTCTACACGGCCGGGCTCACCAACTATTACACTTTCTACCTGATCGACCGGTTCGGCCTGTCGGTGCCCGCGGCGCAAATCTATCTTTTCGTCTTCCTTGCCTCGGTCGCGGTGGGCACGGTGATCGGCGGGCCGGTCGGCGACCGCATGGGCCGCAAATTCGTCATGTGGTTCTCGATTCTCGGTGCCCTGCCTTTCACCTTGGTTCTGCCTTACGCCAATCTCTTCTGGACGGGGATTCTGACCGTCCTCATCGGCGTCATCACGGCCTCGGCCTTCTCGGCGATCCTCGTCTATGCGCAGGAGCTCATTCCCGGCCGCATCGGCATGATCTCGGGTCTGTTCTTCGGCCTCGCTTTCGGCATGGCGGGCATCGCGGCGGCGGCGCTCGGCCATCTCGCCGACCTGACCAGCATCGCCTATGTCTACCGGGTCTGCTCGTTCCTGCCGCTGATCGGGCTGCTGACGGCGTTCCTTCCGGATATCGAAAAGCGCCACGCCCGAGGCTGAGCGAGCCTCTACTGCGCCTCAGTGGCCGGTCGCGATGGCGGCGACGGTCTCGGGCTCGTCGGGCGGGGCATTGCCGCGCCACACGACATGCATGTCGGGCCGCAGCAGCAACAGATCGTATTGATAGACGGCGCGGGGCGCCTCGTCCCCGATCTCGAGCACCGTCACCGGCGCGCCGAAGGCTTGGATCGCACGCGCGAGCCCTGAGACATCGGCCTTGCTGCGGCCGAGCTTCAGGATCGCATAGCCGTCGGGGATCCGATCCTGGATGGGTGTTCCGTCTTGGAGCCAGACATGCGGCAGGCGCGCGCCGGGCCAGGTCGTCGGCTCATAGGTGCGGAAGAGATGCTCGGGCCCGCCGGGTATGTCGCAGATGACCGGCGAATCGACATAGCGATAGCCCAGCTCGGCACCAATCATCTCGTTGCTCTTGCGCTGCTCGATATCGGTGACGCGCGAAATCTCGGCGCGCAGCGCGGCGCCCTCGGGCGTGTTGTCGCGGATAGAGGGGCGCCACAAAGCGCGCCATTTGCGCCGCCCCAAGGTCGCATAGCGCGAGGCGCCGACATTGCGGTCGCCCACCTGCCGGCGCTCGATCTCATAAGAGCGCAGCAAATTGGGGCCGCCCCAACCTTGCAGCGTCGCGGCAAGCTTCCAGGAGAGATCGATCGCATCGCCGACCCCGCCATTCATGCCGAGCCCGCCGGTTGGGATGACGAGATGGACGGAGTCGCCGGCAAGAAAGACGCGGCCCTCGCTGAACCGTTCGGCCAGCAGCAGATTCTGCCGCCACGGATTGCAGGTCAGCATCTCGTATTTGACCGGCGCGCCGACCACTTGCTCGAAGAGCCACTTCATGTCCTCGTCGCGCTCGACCACCGCGTGAAGCGTGTAGTGCTTGGTCGAATCCTGCATGATGAGAAACGAGCCGTATTTGTCGGCGACGTGGTAATGCCGCCCATGGCCGGGTCCTTGCCCCAGCGGCATGCGGTCGAACAGTTCGTCGCAGCGGTAAAGCGCCTGGCGCAGCTCGAGGAGATTGGCCTCGCCCCGAAGTCGGATGCCGAGCTGCTTCCTCACCGTGCTCGCCCCGCCATCGCAACCGGCGAGATAGGCGGCGCGGATGGTCTCGGTGCCCGCGCTCGTTTTCACCTGCGCCGCGACGCCGCTTTGATCCTGCGTGAAGGACAGGAGCTCGCAGCCAAAGCGCACCGCGACATTGGGCGTACGCTCGGCGATCGATTTGAGCAGCGGCTCGAGCGTATATTGCGAGATCAGCTGATAGGGCTCGAGCGGCAGCGAGCCGTCATTGCAGCGCTCGGTTTCGGCGCGCGCCTCGGCGACGGACGGGTAGTGAAGGTGCAAGAGCGGCTTCTCGACCAGCGACAGGACGATGAACACGTCCATCGGAATGTCGCCGCGCATGCCGGCCTGGCGCACGGCATCGGCAATCCCCAGCCGGCGGTAAATTTCCATGGTGCGGGCGTTGCAGCGCTCCATCTTCGGCAGGAAGGCGGGCGCCTCCTTCTGCTCGATGAGAATTGTCTCGATGCCGCGCCGACCGAGGTCGATCGCGAGGGTGAGGCCGACCGGCCCGCCGCCGACAATGAGAACCTGCGTATCCGTCAATTCCGTCGAGACCCCTCGGCTATTCCTATTTGCCGGCGCGAATCGCCACCACCTCGCTGCGGAACGCGGCCAGCACCCTGGCGCCGTCCGGCGTGGCCTTGACCCATTCCTCGGTCACGGGCGCGACCAACGCCTTCCAGCGTGCCTCTTCCTCGGGCGCGAGCGAGGCAATGGTCTGGCCTTTCATCGCGGCGGTCGCGTCGCGGCCGCGCGCTTCCATGGCATCGTCGGCTTTCGCCAAACGCAAGACATAGGACTCGCCGGCGAACTTGTCGATTGCCGCCCGGCCTTTTTCCGGCAGCTTTGCGTAGCTGTCCTTGTTCATGAAGACGAAGCCCGTATTGTTGCCGAGCGGCACTTCGAGATGAAAGTTCGTGACCTCGTCGAGATGGAAGGTCGGGACGCTCGGCCAGCCTTGGGCGACGGCGTCGACCAGGCCGCGCTGCAGGCTCTGATAGAGCTCGCCCGGCTGCAGCGAGATCGGCGCCGCGCCGAGCCGCGGCATCAGCGTGCTGAGGACGCGCCCCTCGACGCTGACTTTGAGGCCCTTCATGTCGGCGAGCACGTGGATCGGCTTCTTGGCGTGGAGGACGAGGGGCGGGAACACGATGAAGCCGAGCGGCTTGACTTTGGTAAATTCGTCGGCGATGACGCCCGTCTCATAGAGCCGCCACAGCGCTAGCGCGTCCTCGCGATGATTCTTGGTCTCGAAGGGCAGGGTCCCGACATTGGTCTTTGGGAACACCGAGGAAACGGGACCGAACACGGCGAGGCCGATATCGACCACGCCGCCGGTGATGCGGTCATACATATTGGTGTTGTCGCCAAGGACGCCGCCCGGAAAAACCTTGACGACGATCGTGCCGCCCGAGGCCTCGGTCACATCCTTCGCCCACCCCTCGGCGCCTTGCGCGAAAAGTGCGTTGTTGGGCGCGGAGGGATAGGCAAACTTCACCTCCACCGGATCGGCGAGGGCGGGGATGACTGCGCTCAGTAAAGCGGCGGCAGAGAGAGCGAGAATGAGCAGGCGTTGCATCGCGATTTCCCCTGACTTGAATAGGTTGACGGCCTCACCCGGCCTTGCGCTTTGCCTCGCGGATCGCGCGCCACAGAGTCTCGGCCGTCAGCGGCATCTCGATATGCGCAATGCCGAGCGGCGCCAGCGCATCGAGCGCCGCGTTCATGACGGCGGGCAAGGCGCCGACCGTGCCGGCCTCGCCCGCGCCTTTGACGCCCAAGGGATTGACGAGGGTCGGGACCGGATTGTCCTCGACCTCGATCGCGCAGACATCGTCGGCGCGCGGCATGCCGTAATCCATGAATGAGCCGGTGACGAGCTGCCCCGATTTCGGATCGTAGACGATCTGCTCCGTGAGCGCCTGGCCGATGCCCTGAACGACGCCGCCATGAACCTGGCCGTGCAGGGTGAGGTGGTTGATGACCTTGCCGACATCATCGACCGCGATATAGCGCAGCACGTCGAGCTTGCCGGTCTCCTCGTCGATCTCGATCTCGCAGATATGGGCGCCGTTGGGAAAGGTTTGCACCTGCGGCTCGAAGACGCCGGTCTCGAAGAGGCCCGGCTCCATGCCCTTGGGCAAGCGCCCCGGCTGGAAGGCGGTGCGCGCGACCTCTTTCAAGGGCAGGCGCCGATCCGTGCCGGCGACAGCGAAGGCGCCGTTCGCGAATTCGACATCCTCCTCCGCCGCTTCGAAAAGATGCGCCGCGATCTTTCGCCCCTTGGCGATGATCTTCTCCGCCGCCCGAAACGCGGCCGAGCCGCCGATCACCGCTGAGCGCGAGCCGAACGTGCCGGTGCCCCACACCACCTTGTCGGTATCGCCCTGGAGAAAGGTGATGTCGTCGAAATCGAGGCCGAGCTTTTCGGAGAGGATGATCTTGTACATCGTCTCATGGCTCTGACCCTGCGCCGTCGTTCCGACCAGCAGCGTTGCCGAGCCTGTGGCATCGAAGCGGATTTCGGCGGTCTCGGCGCCGGGCGGGGCCGCGGCGCGCTCGATCGCATTGATGACGCCGATGCCGCGCAGCTTGCCGCGCTGGCGCGCTTCGGCGCGGCGCGCCTCGAAGCCCGCGAAACCGGCGCGCTCCAGCGCCTGGTCCATGCCCTTCTCGAATTCGCCGCCGTCATAGGTGTAAACGAGGCCGGTCTTGAACGGCATGGCGGAGGGCGGAATGATGTTACGGCGGCGTAGCGCGACCCGATCGATGCCCATTTCGCGCGCGGCGCGGTCGATGATGCCCTCGATCACATAGCAGGCCTCGGGGCGGCCGGCGCCGCGATAGGGCGCCGTCGCGGTAGTGTTGGTGAAGACGCCGAAGACGGTGACATGAATCGCCGGCGTAAGATAAACGCCGGCCAGCGTGCCGAGATTGGAGAAGGTCGGCAGCAAATTCGAATCGGCGCTGAGATAGGCGCCGAGATTGGCGTAGGTCCGAACGCGCAGCGCGAGGAAGGTGCCGTCCTTGGCGAGCGCCAGCTCGGCATCCGTCACATTGTCGCGGCAATGATCGTCGGAGAGAAAGCACTCGCTGCGCTCCGCCACCCATTTGACCGGCCGGCCGAGCTTCCGCGAAGCATAGAGCGCGAGCGCGTTTTCGGGCGAGGTGTTGCCCTTCGAGCCGAAGGCGCCGCCGATATCGCCGCTGACGACGCGAAAGCGGTTCTCCGGAATTTTGAAAATGTCCTCGGCGAAGGCCCGGCGAACGCCATGGATCGAGCCGATGCAGCCATAGAGCGTGAATTTGCGGTGGCGCGGATCATAGTCGCCGATGCAGCCGCGCGGCTCGATCGCGTTGTGCATGATCCGGCTGATGACGAAGCGTTGGCGCGTGACGTGATGCGCCGCGGCGAAAGCCGCCTCGACGGCCGCTTTGTCGCCGAGCTCGAAGACATTTGAGATATTGTCCGGACATTCGGCCCAGACTGCGGCAGCGCCCGGCGCGATCGCATCGATCGTGCGCGTGACCGAAGGCAGCGGCTCATAGACGATCTCGATCCGCTCGGCGGCGTCCTTCGCCTCGGCAAGCGTCTCGGCGACGACATAGGCGACCTGGTCGCCGACGAAATGCGCCGCGCCGCGGGCAAGGCCGGGATGCGGGCTTTGATGGAGCGGCGAGCCGTCGGGGCGCTTGCGCGGCATGCGGACTTTGAGCGTGCCGATGCCGTCGGCTTTCAAATCCTCGCTCGTGAAGACACCGAGAACGCCCGGCATCTGCGCCGCGGCGCGCGTATCGACTGAGACGATGCGCGCATGCGCATGCGGCGAGCGGAGCACATAGCCAAAGGCCATGCGCGGCCGCGCCATATCGGCGATGAACTCGCCTTGCCCGCGCAGCAGCCGCGGATCTTCCTCGCGCGGCACCGCCTGACCCATCCCGAATTGACCCATCGCCCGATCCCTCTCTCAAGCCGCAGCCGGCCGGCGCAACCCCGCCTGTTCCAGCCGCGGCATCACCTCTTTCTGCCAACGCGCCATGCCGTCCCAATAATCGAGCCAGCGCAAGAGAACGCCGTCGATGCCGATCTTCGACAGTTTCTGCAAGCCATCGACGATGTGATCGGGCGTACCGATCAGCGGAAAGCCGCCCCAGCCCAGCTTTGCGACATAGCGCAGCTGCTCGGCCTTTTCCGGCACGAGCTTGTGCATCTCGATGTTCTGGATGCGCAGCAGGTTTTCGACCGCCTCGTCGTCGCCCTTCTCGACCGCGTAATAGCGCGCGTAATCCTGCGCCTCTTTCATCGTGTCGCGCTGGACGACCGGCGCGCCGCTCCAGATTTGAATCTCGCGGCCAAACTCTTCGCGCGCGATGCGGCGATAGGATTCGACATGGGCGCGGGTGCGCTCCAGATCGCTGCCGTCGATATGGATGAAAGCCATGTCGGCGTATTTCGCGGCAAAGCGCTGTCCCTTGCCCGAGGCGCCGGCATTCATCAAAGGCGGGAAGGGCTTTTGAATCGGCTTCGGCATCGAGAAGCCTTTTGTGACGCGCAGGAATTTTCCCTCGTAGTCGAATTCCTCTTCGCGCGTCCATAGCAGCTTGACGATCTCGATCCATTCGGCCGCGTATTCGTAGCGCATATCGTGTTCCATCAGCGGCGCGCCGAACATTTCGAGCTCGGGCCGGAACCAGCCGCAGACGATATTGAGCGCGAAGCGGCCATTGCCGATATGGTCGACGGTCGCCGCTTGTTTGGCCGCCATCACCGGATGAACCGTCGGGACATGCGAGGTGGTGAGGATGGCGACGCGCTTCGTCGCCTGGGACAGGCCGGCGGCCCAGGTATAGGTCTCGAAATTGGTGCCGTTGAAGTTGGACTTGCCGCCGAAGCCTTTCCAGCGCGCGACCGGCACGACCGCCTCATAGCCGGAGCGGTCGGCGAGCTCAGCGAGGCTCAGCGTATTCGGCCAGTTCAGCGCATAGGCTTCCTCGGCCGTGGTGATGGCGCAGCCATTGCTGACATTGGTGCCGAAAATCCCGAGCTTCAGCTTGTTCGCGCTGAAGAGCGGATTGGTCGCGCCCCGCGGGTCGGCGGTGCTCGTCATGCTCATGCGCTCCCCCCGGGTTTTCTCCTTTGCCCTGCCGCCGAGGCGGAATCGGACCATAGCAGAGGCGCGGCCGTGCCGGCCATGGGCGCGCCCGCCCCCTCAGCTGGCGCCCATGGTCGAAACCAGCCAGAGGCAGATGCCGGGAAAGACGACGAGGATCGCCAGCTTTACGAGGTCGGCGACGACGAAGGGCGCGACGCCCTTGTAGACCGTCCAGATCGAGACGTCCGGCTGGATGCTTTTAAGGACAAAGACATTGAG
>Ga0070679_100007341_pt1 | contig 10297 bp, 10 predicted proteins | sample KBSC63BmetaG_FD_65652 | JGI IMG/M metagenome (GOLD analysis project Ga0070679, IMG submission 65652) | Corn rhizosphere microbial communities from Kellogg Biological Station, Michigan, USA - KBS C6-3B metaG | ecosystem: Host-associated > Plants > Roots > Rhizosphere | place: USA: Michigan... | reverse complement strand
GCCGGCGCCGACATCGCGCCCTCGGCGTACCCCGCGACGGTGCTCGCGGTCAGCGCGGTGACCCTGCTCATCGGCTCGTTCTACGGCCGGGCCGGCGGCTTGATCGTGGTCGGCCTCCTCAGCGCCGTCGTCACGGTCGGCGCGACCGTGGCCGATCGCTGGGACGTCGAGCACACCACGTACGACCCGACGACGGCGTCGGAGGTGCTGAGCAGCTACTCGATGGACGTCGGAGAGCTCAACCTCGACCTCACCGGCATCCGCGACCCCGAGGCGCTGGACGGCCGCGAGATCACGGTGACCGGCAACGTCGGACATCTGGACATCCAGGTGCCGGACGACGTGACGGTCGTCGCCCGCACCCACGTCACCGGGATCGGTGGCGCCAACGTGCTCGGCCGCGACGGAGGCGGCGTCGACACGCGCCTCGACACGATCCACTCCGGCGGGCCGGGGGCGGCGCGACTCGTCATCGACGCCACCCTGCACGTCGGCGGCATCGACGTACACACCACGTCCGACCTCTCCGGAAGGAGCCCCCGATGAACGACGAGCCGACCTCCCCCACCACGGTCCTGGAGGAGCAGGAGGCTCCGCGCACCTGGGCGGCGGGCCGTCACCCGGTCAACGTCCTGCATCTGGTCTTCGGAGTCGCGTTCCTGGGCATGGTGACGAACTGGGCCCTGATCGAGTCCCACGCCGTCGCCACGCACGACCTGCGGTGGCTGCTGCCGATCCCGTGGGTGGCCGCCGGCATCGCCGGACTCGTCGCCACCGCGCCGCGCCTGCGCGGAACCCGCGGCTGAACGGTCAGAAGGCGCCGGTCAACGGTCAGAAGGCGCCGGTCAACGTCAGAGGGGCTCGTCGGTGCGGCGGACCTCCCCGGTCTCGGGGTCGTGGAAGACGACGTCGACCTCGCTGATCGACTTGTGCAGCTGGGAGCGGGCGTAGCCGGCGTACGCGCGCCGGTCGGCTTCGGTGAGGTCGGTGTTGTCCACGAACAGGCTGGCCAGCGAGCGGGGCCACAGCCGGCGCGCGAGGACGACGTTCACCTCGACGCCGAGCATGCCCATCATCGCGGCGACGTAGATGAGCCCGATCAGCCCCAGGACCAGGGCGAAGGTGCCGTTCATACCGCTGGTCTCCTTGATGACCCGGTCGACGTAGACCGTCCCGGCGTACTGCAGCACCTGCCACATCACTGCGGTGGCGAACGCACCGGGCGCGGCCCGGACCAGGGTGTGCCGCTGAGCCGCCGCCATCCGGAAGATCAGGGTCAGCACGCTGCCGAGCAGGAGCACGCTGAGCAGGCGGATCAGCCATCCGACCGCGTCGTCGAACCTGGTCCCGAACGCCGTCGTGTCGGTGCCGAGCGTCGACAAGGTGGTGATCGCCAGGATCGCGATGCCGCCGGTGACCAGCAGGAGCAGGCTCTTCAGGCGCAGCTTGAGCGGGTTGGGGCGACGGTTGCGCGGCACCGACCAGGCGACGTTCAGGGCGTTCTGGAGGGCCTGGCCGAGGCCGAGCGAGCCGTAGAGGGCGGCCGCCGTACCGACTACGACGCCGACGACCGACCCCTGGATGCCGCCGGGTCGCCCGAGCTGGTCCCCGACGATCGGGAAGCTGCCGAGGGCCGAGTCGAGGATCTGGGCGGCGAGCCTCGGGTCGTTCTGCAGGAAGAACCCCAGGATCGAGCTGCCGAGCAGCAACAGAGGGAAGATCGAGATGAAGGCGTAGTAGGTGATCATCGCGGCCAGGTAGTTGCCCTGGTCGTCGACGTACTTGTAGAACACCGCGATCGGGAGACCGAACAGCGACCACCGGCGCTGTCCGCGATCCAGCGCGCCGACGACTCCCACGCACGAACCGTAACCGGGCGTGCCACAGTGACCGACATGTCGCTGCCGCGCCTGACCGGGCTCGAGTCCGTCCCCTGCCTCTCGCGTCCCGACCTGCTCGCGCCGCCCGTGTACGACGCGCTGCGCGACTGGGCCGGCGCCGAGGACGTGGCCGTCGTCGAGATCGACCCCGACCTGGCCGACACCGCCGCGATGTCGCAGGCCTACGGCGTGCCCATGGAGTGGGGCGCCAACTGCGTGGTGGTGATGGGCAAGCGCGAGGGCGAGGAGCGGGTCGCGGCGTGCCTGGTGCGCGCCGACACCCGCGCCGACGTCAACAACCTGGTCAAGAGGATGCTGGACGTCCGCAAGTGCTCGTTCCTCTCGATGGACCGCGCGGTCGAGGAGTCGGGGATGGAGTACGGCGGCATCACGCCGGTCGGCCTCCCCGACGCCTGGCGGCTGCTGGTCGACGAGGCGTGCCTCGGCATCGAGGCCGCGGTGATCGGGTCCGGCGTACGACGCTCGAAGCTGCTGGTGCCCGGACGGCTCCTGGGTGAGCTGCCCCGGGCCGAGGTCGTCCCCGGCCTGGCTCGCTGACTTTCCGTCGCGTCCGTGACAACCTGACGCCGCTCCCACCCGCTCTTGTGCGGGTAGGAGGTCACATGAGCAGGGTTGTCGTGGCCACTGATCGCGGGCGCCGGCCGCGCTGAGGACCTCGCCGTACCTGAGGGAGCAGGTCCATGACTGACCAGCAGCGCCGCACGCGACAGGCGGGCGCCGGAGCCCTCGCGCTCGCCGTGGTGCTGGGCGGCGCTGCGATCTGGACGAGCACCCGGCACGACTCGAGGCTGACGGTGGCCGGGACGGGCGATACGGCATGTCACACGCTGATCCGCCGCCTCGGAGCCGGGAGCGTGGCCGACCATCGCCTCGTCGACGGCCCGACCGCGGCTCGGTGGCTCAGCAAGATCTCGACCGACGTCGATCCGTCGACCTACCGCGACGAGCGTCAAGTGACGGTCTGCGTCGTCAACCGCCGCACGTCGTGGTCGACGTACGTCGTCGGTGGCGGGCGTGTCGAACGAGTGACCGCTGGGGACTACGGCCGGGGACCGCACAACCTCGTGTCGGCAATGGCAGCACTCGACGATCTGAGCACCGGGGTGTCGCTCGCGACGAAGGCACCCTTCCGGTGCCCCAGCGACTCCAGCGCTCCTGCCCACGACGTCTCGAGCTCCTTGCCGTCGGGGGCCACAGGGGCTCTGCTCTGCTACCGCGACGACACGCTCTACTCGCCCCGACGCATCCTCGACCCGCCCGGCGTCGACGCGCTGGTGCTCGCCATCGACCGGGCGCCGATGACGTACGTCCTCCCTGACATGAACTGTGGCGGAGTCGCCGACTTCCGCGAGTACTCGATCGTCTTCCGCTATCCGACCGGGACCCGCGCCGTCTCCATCGAGGTGTGCCGGGGGCTGGCGATCGGCTCCTACACCCGCGAGCTCCCGCGTGACCTCGACCTGCGTTTCGAACGGCTCCTCCTCGAGGGGGGCGGCGTGACCACGGGCGAGCCGCTCGCGTGTCCGCCGCCGAGTGCGGATGCGCCTCGCGGCGTCGGTGACTTGCGCCACCTGACCCGTGCTCGCTGGTGTCCTGCCGGAGGGGGTCCGGGCCAGGTGCTCACCGGCTCCGACCTCGCCACGTTGGTGAGCCGCGGGCACGATCTCCGACCGGGCAGCACCGGACCAGACACCCCGTGCTCGGTCCCGGCGCAGGGCTGGCCGCAGCTGGTCCTCGAGGACGCGTGGGGCAACCGCTTCACGGCCTCGGTCGAGTGCCCCCAGCACTTCCTCGCGGTGCGGTCGGACGGCGGCCACCCCCCGACGTACTACGCCGCCATCATGGGAGCGATGAAGCCGTGGCAGGCGATCTTCCGGCATCTCCGCGCCACCAGCCCCTGACCACTCCGGTTGTTGCGACCGTGACAGCACTTCTGTCACAGTCGGGAGTGTGAAGCTCTCGACGCAGCTGATGTACGCCGGCAACCCGCGCGAGGCGGCCGACCAGGTGAGGGCGCTCGAGGACGCAGGGCTCGACACGGTCTGGGTGGCCGAGGCCTACGGCTTCGACTCCCCCACGCTGATGGGCTACCTGGCCGCGAAGACCGAGCGGGTCGAGATCGGCAGCGCGATCCTCAACGTCTACTCGCGCACGCCCGGCGCCCTCCTGCAGACCGCAGCCGGGCTCGACAACGTCAGCCAGGGCCGGGCGATCATCGGGCTCGGCGCCAGCGGGCCGCAGGTGATCGAGGGCTTCCACGGCGTGCCCTACGACAAGCCGGTCGGCCGGACCAAGGAGATCATCGAGCTGATCCGCCGCGGCCTGCGCCGCGAGACGCTGGTCCACGACGGCATCTTCACGCTGCCCCTCCCCGAGGGTCAGGGCACCGGCCTCGGGAAGCCGCTGAAGCTGATGACCAAGCCCGAGCGGCCGAGCATCCCCCTCTACATCGCGGGCCTCGGCCCCAAGAGCGTCGAGGGCGCCGCGGAGTACGCCGACGGCTGGCTGCCGTTCCTCTTCGTGCCCGAGAAGTCCGGCCAGGTCTGGGGCGACGCACTGGCCGCAGGGAAGGCCACGAGGTCGGCCGACCTCGCTCCCCTGGAGATCTGCGCCGGCGGCATGGTCGCGATCGGCGAAGGTCCGGAGACCAAGGCGCTGCTCGACTTCGCCCGCCCGACCGTCGCGCTGTACGTCGGCGGCATGGGCGCACGCGGCAAGAACTTCTACAACGATCTCGCGGTCAAGTACGGCTACGAGAAGGAGGCGAAGGAGATCCAGGACCTCTACCTCGGCGGCAACAAGCGCGACGCCGAGGCGATCGTGCCCACCGAGCTGCTCGAGCTGGGCAACCTGGTCGGCCCCGCGTCGTACGTCAAGGAGCGCATCGCGGCGTTCGCCGAGGCGGGCGTGACCAACCTCCAGGTGATCCCCGCCTCCGACGACCCGGCCGCGACGATCCGTCAGCTGCGCGAGCTCGTCGACGCGTAGAGCCGGACCAGGCGGTCCATCACGTCGTTCCACCCCTGCACCGCGCCCCCGTCGGGCGCGTGGGCCTCGGAGGTGTGGTCGATCCGCACCACGGTGGCCGGCCCGTCGGGCTCGAAGGTGACCACCACGGTGTCCTCGGCAGTCTCTTCGGGCGCTCCGCCGTCCTGCCACCTCCAGGTGAAGACCAGGCGGCGCGGACGGTCGACCTCCGAGTACACGCCGGTCACCGTCGCCCCGATCGCCGGGCTGGAGATCCGGTAGGCACCACCCTCGCGCGCGTCGACGTCGTACGTCGTCCCGGCGAGCTGGGGCCACCACCAGGCGGCGAGCTGCTCGACATCCGTCCAGGCGTCGAAGACCCGCTCGGGTGAGCCCGGGACGGTGCGGGTGATCGTGATCGTCGAGTCGCTCATGGGGTCTCCTGGGTCGTTGCTCGGGTCGTCGCGAGGTGCTGCTCGAGCCGGTCGAGGGCGTTGCTCCACATCAGGCGGGTGCTCATGGCCCAGGTCCCGAGCTCCTCGAGGCTCCCGGGAACCAGCCGGACCGACGTCGTGCGCCCCGACTTGCGCTTGGTGACGACACCCGCGCCCACGAGCACCCGGAGGTGCTTGTCGACCGCCGGCAGAGTCACGCCCAGGTGCTCGGCGAGGGCGCTCATCGAAGCCTCCCCCTCCCCCAGCCGCTCGATGATCGAGCGCCTCGGCGCCGAGGCGACCGCGGTCGCGACAGCATCCAAGGAATGCTTCACCATGTGGTGAAATATTCACCGTAGGACGCCGCCCGTCAACCTCGGCGCGGTAGGTCGGTGAGCGCTACGCCGCCGAGTAGGAGAAGGCCAGGTCGACGCGTGGGACCGCGCCTCGCGGCACCTGAGCGGGACCGACGAGCGGCGGGGCCTGGGAACGGTAGGCGTGACCGCCCGGGGTGCGGGTCTCGATCGTGTGCGGGTCCCTGCCGATCACCCGGACCGACCAGCCCGCGGCTTCCTTGGCGTAGTTGCAGGCCTCGCAGAGCCCCTGGCCGTTGACGGCCGACGTCGCGCCCTCGTCGGCGGCACGCTCGGCGTGGTCGATGTGGCGGATCGGGGCGTCGCACCACGGAGTGCGACAGGTCTGGTCGCGCAGCCGGATGAAGCGGGCCAGACCCGGAGGGAAGCAGCGGCTGCGAGAGTCCATGGCGACCAGCTGCCGGTCGGCCGGGCGACGGTAGAGGCGGCGCAGCCGAGCCAGCCCCCGGTTGCCGGCGCGCCGGGCGATCTCACGGGCGAGCTCCGCCGGGATCGCGCCGTACCCGTCCACGAAGGCAGAGCCCTCACCGGCGCCGAGCAGGACCTCGTCGCTGACGACCAGCTCGATCTCGACACCCACGCCGTCGGCCGTGCCGAGCACGCGCTCGACCAACGAGTCGCACATCAGCTGACCCTGGGTGCGGGGGTCTCCGGCGGAACGAGCCGCGGCGGCCGCGTCGGACAGGGACTTCAGCACGGCGACACCCTGTGCGACCGGGAGCTCGACGCTGAGGCGGGTCATGGTGTCGGGGACCGGCCGGAGCGTCACGCGCCGCGCGGCCTCGGCGACCCGACGGCGCTGCACGCACGCCGCCGCGTCGAGCTCGGCCGCCATGCCTCGGGCGGCCGCCTCGAGCTCGCGGTCACCGCGCCGCTCGAGCCGGTCCAGGTCGCCGGCCAGGGCCAGGTCGACGGCCCGGCGATCGGCCCGCGACAGGCATGCGGTCTCGCGTACCAGGATGGTGGCCTTCCACTCGGTGATCCGGCCCTCACGCAACGCGCGCCGGGTGCACGGCATCTCGTCGGCGAGGATCCGCGCCAGACCGAGGTGCTGCCGCCCGCGATGGGGGGACTCGCGCCGCGCCAGCGCGACCTGCGCGGCGACCCCGCGACCGCGTCGCTCGGGAGGCGTCCCGCGAGCCTCCTCGTCGCGGCGCACGGAGGTGTCGAGCGCGGCCGACGCGCCTGCCTGCAGGCCCTGGGCCGCGCACACGAGCCGCTCGAGGGCAGCGATCAGCTCGACCTTCGCCCGGTCGTCCTCGGGAGCGGGACAGGCACGGAGCTCGTCCACCCACGACTCCAACCGCCGCATGTCGAGCGGCGCGGTGACGATTTCCCGAGAGTCGAACATATGTTCGAAGTGTAACCAGGGCGCCCCACCTGGCGCAACCCCATGGGGCACGGACGAGTCGCCTGCACCTTGCGGTGACCCGGCCACGTTCGCGGCGTACGGAACGTGGCTGGATCACCGCGAGCTCGGCGTCGACCCAGGGGACGATGACTCAGCGGCGGATCAGCGGCGTCAGGCGGTGACCGCGGGTCTGCCGATCCGGACCCGCCAGGTCTCGGGGCCCTCCTCGAGGTAGTCCCAGCTGAACTCGCCCGCGTGCTCGGCCGCGAACTGGTAGTACAGCGGCTTCGGGTCGTGGTCGTTGATCAGCACGAAGGCGGTGCCGGCATCGAGGCCGGAGTAGGTCTCGAAGATCAGCTCGTGACGCCGGGCCGGCGGCTCGGTGCGGACGTCGAGGTCGACGTCGGCTGCGGACATGGTCACTCCTCACGGTCGCACATTTAGGCAAGGTCAACGTACCGTAATTCGCCGTGGGTGGCGGAGACTGGTCTGTCACAGTGGCCCGGTGACCCGCGCGATCTTCGAGCCCGAGCACGAGGCGTTCCGCGCATCCGTCGGCGCGTTCCTGGACCGGGAGGCGGTGCCGTTCCACGAGCAGTGGGAGCACGACGGCATCGTGACCCGCGAGGTCTGGGAAAAGGCGGGAGCCCAAGGCCTGTTGGGGTTCCAGCTCCCCGAGGAGTACGGCGGTGGTGGCACCGGCGACTTCCGCTACAACGCCGTGGTGGGCGAGGAGATGACACGGCGCGGGGTGTACGGCTGCGCGTTCCCGCTCTTCAACGACATGATCGCGCCGTACTTCGTGACGAGCGCGAACGACGAGCAGCGGGCCCGCTGGTTCCCGGGGCTGTGTGCCGGGACGACCATCGCCGCGATCGCGATGACCGAGCCCGAGGCCGGCTCCGACCTCCAGGGGATCCGTACGACGGCGGTCGACCGGGGCGACCACTACCTGCTCAACGGCCAGAAGACCTTCATCTCCAACGGCATCCTCGCCGACCTCGTCGTGGTCGTGTGCCGCACCGACCCGGACGCCGGCCACCAGGGCATCTCGCTGCTGGTCGTCGAGCGCGGCATGGCCGGCTTCGAGCGCGGCCGCAACCTCGACAAGATCGGGCAACACGCCCAGGACACGGCCGAGCTGTCATTCAGCGACGTGCGGGTGCCGAAGGAGAACCTGCTGGGCGAGGAGGGCTCGGGCTTCGCCCGGCTGATGACCAACCTCGCGCAGGAGCGGCTCTCGATCGCGGTCTCGGCGGCCACTGCGTGCGAGTCGCTGGTCGAGACCTCGCTGGCCTACGTCAAGGAGCGCACGGCGTTCGGCCGGCCCATCGGGACGTTCCAGCACACCCGCTTCACGCTCGCCGAGATGGCGACCGAGGCCCACATCGCCCGGGTGTTCATCGACGACTGCCTGTCCCGGCACGTCGCCGGGGAGCTCGACGCGAAGACCGCCTCGATGGCGAAGTGGTGGACCACCGAGCTGCAGAACAAGATCGTCGACCGCGCCGTCCAGCTCCACGGCGGCTACGGCTACATGACGGAGTACCCCGTGGCCCGGGCCTTCGTGAACTCCCGCGTCCAGACGATCTACGGCGGCACCACCGAGATCCAGAAGGAGATCATCGGTCGCTCCCTGGGTCTGTGACCTCTGGCCGGGGCAGGACCCCGGTGCCACGATGAGGCATGGACGTCGACGCCGAGCGCCGCGAGATCGAGCAGCTGGTCGAGGGTCGCACCCTGCTGGACGCGTGGGCGCGCACGGTCGCGACGTACGGCGACGCCCCGGCGTACAGCGACCAGGTGGCGGCCGGCACCAGCACTCCGACCGGCACCTGGCGCAGCCTCACCTGGCAGCAGCTGAGCGACACCGCGCACCACGTGGCCGCTGCCCTGGTCGAGCGGGGACTCGGGGCCGGTGACCCGGTCGCGATCATGGCCACCAACCGGATCGAGCACGTCGTCGCAGACCATGCCGCTCTGCTCGCGGGTGGCATCCCGATGTCGATCTACAACACCCTCTCGCCCGAGCAGGTCTCCTACGTCGCCGGGCACTCCCAGCCCCGAGCGGTGTTCGTCGAGTCACCCGACCACGTCGAGCGCTGGCGCGCGGCCCTGGCCGTCGTCCCTTCGATCGGGCTCGTGGTGGGGATCGGAGAAGCGGTCCTCGACGACGAGCGGTTCGTGACCTGGACGGACCTCGTCGCCGAGGGTGCCGCGCTCGCGCAGGACGAGGTCACGGCCCGGGCCGTCGCGGTGCGGCCGGGGGACCCGGCGACGATCCTCTACACGTCCGGCACGACCGGTGACCCGAAGGGCGTCGTGCTCACGCACGGCAACGTCGTCTACGAGGCCGAGGCGACCCTGCGCCGCAACGGCGCCGCCCCCGGGAACGTGACGCTCTCCTACCTGCCCTACGCCCACATCGCCGAGCGGGTGCTCAGCATGTATCTCCCACCCCACTTCGGCGACTGGCACGTCCATCTGGTCGGCGACCCGACGCTGCTCGTGCCGGCCCTGGTCGACGTGCGCCCGATCCAGTTCTTCGGGGTCCCGCGCGTCTGGGAGAAGATCCGCTCCGGGGTGTCCGGGATGCTCGCCCAGGAGCCAGACGAGGCTCGCAGAGCAGCGATCGAGGGTGCGATGGCCGTCGGCGTCGAGTACGTCGAGTCGCTCCAGGCCGGAAAGACCACGACCCCCGACCTCCAGCAGCGGTACGACGCGGCGAGCGACGCCGTCCTCACGCCCATCAAGGCGCGACTCGGCCTCGACCGGGTGACCTGGGCCGGGAGCGCATCGGCGCCCATGCCGGCCGAGGTGGCCCGCTTCTTCGCGGGGCTCGGCCTGGCGATCAACGACATCTACGGGATGACCGAGACCTGCGGCGCCGCCACCGCCTGCGGTCCGGGCGCCTTCCGGCTGGGCAGCGTGGGGGCCGCCCTGCAGGGTGTGGAGCTGCGGATCGCCGACGACGGCGAGGTGCTCATGCGCGGACCGATCACCACCTCGGGCTACCACCGCCGGCCCGAGGAGACGGCGTCGCTGCTCGACGCCGAGGGGTGGGTGCACAGCGGCGACATCGGCGTCCTCGACGACGACGGCTTCCTGTCGATCGTCGACCGCAAGAAGGAGCTGATCATCACCTCGGCCGGCAAGAACGTCGCACCGTCCAACATCGAGAACCTGCTCAAGGAGTCGCCCATCGTCGGGCACGCGCTCGCCTTCGGTGACAACCGGCCGTACGTCGTCGCGGTGCTGACCCTCGACGGA
>Ga0070679_100007334_pt1 | contig 10303 bp, 28 predicted proteins | sample KBSC63BmetaG_FD_65652 | JGI IMG/M metagenome (GOLD analysis project Ga0070679, IMG submission 65652) | Corn rhizosphere microbial communities from Kellogg Biological Station, Michigan, USA - KBS C6-3B metaG | ecosystem: Host-associated > Plants > Roots > Rhizosphere | place: USA: Michigan... | reverse complement strand
AGAGCTCCTGCGGAAGTACGATGGGAGGCAGAACTGATGGCTAACACCTGGCTCGAAGAGCTCCGGAACCTCGACCCGGAGCTCGCGAAGCAAGCACAAGCCGACCTGAAGGGTCGGTACGAGCTCGGTCAGTGCGAGAGTGACCTGCGTGAGACGCAGAGGCAAGAGCGGATCGCGATGGAGCACCGGCATGCGGCAGAGCGAGTGCAGCTGGAGTTGCAGCAGCTACAGCGCGACACCCAGAACCGGTTGGGTGCTCTCTCCAACAGGCTCACGCTCATGCGGGACGACATCGACCGACAGCTCGACGGCGTACCGCGTGAGGGCGGAGAGATCAAGGACCGGGAGCTGCTCGAGAGGATCCGAGACGCCGTCGAAGAGATCGTGAGCGAGCTGCCGGTATGACGCGGGAACAGACGATCGACCTAACGGACGGAGGTCCGTGGAGTGAGGTCCGACACCTCACGATCCGGACGGAGGCGGGCATCGTCCGCGTGAACACTCGTCTGGTTGACACTCAGACACAGCAGTCGGTCGTGACGGTGGAGGTCGAACCGAACACGACGTACTCACGGAAGACAGCCCCCGGCGGAAGCTGGTCGACCAGCACTCGCGAGATCTACGAGCGGACGGAAGTCCGTCTACTGCGGGAGGGCGACTAGGTGAGGTACCTCCTGAAGCCACCCTATGGGAACGGCGTGGAGATCTCCAAGGAGGCCTTCGACCTGCTGTTCCCATATCCGAGCATGCACACGATCGACGAGCGAGAGGGCGAGCCGCCGAACGAGACCGGCTACCTGTACCTCGTGTGCTACGCTCCGATCATCGCCAACAACCCAGAGACTCCGATCATCCAAGGAGCCGTCGAGCTCACGACAGAGGAAGCACGCAACCCAGGACTGAAGGTGTGACATGCGGAAGATCCGACAGTGGTGCGATCGGCACCCGGTAACGACCTGGTACATCTGCGTCGGTGTGATCCTTGCTGGCGCGATCGTACTGCTGATTGCCGGTCTGGGTAGGTAGAGGGTGTGGGACGGTGCAATGCGCAAGTACCGTCCTACGCTCTGTGCCTACCGGCACGAAGAGGAGGTGAGGAGATGCAGACATGCTACGTGAACCACGCATGCCGGGCTATCGCTGATCTGGTACGACCTGGTGAGCTGACGCCTGACTGGACGATCACACGCATCAACGTTCCAGTCGCGTACCGTGGTCAGGGCTTCGGTTCGAAGTTGCTCGACCAGATCCTTGCGGACGCAGACGCAGAGGGTGTCGCTATCCAGTGCGAGGTGTCACCGTCAGGTGGTCTCAACTACGACCAGCTCACCGCATGGTACATGCGACGAGGGTTCCAGTACACAGAGTTGGGGTACCTGCGCAGGACACCACGCAATGGGAAGTAGACCTTTTACAAACCATGGGTTGTCCACTATAATTGACCATAGGGCAAAATACCGCAACGAGAGGAGGTGCGACATGCGCGAGGAACTAAGGATGATGCACCCAGACGGATACGGGTCTAACGACCAGATCCAGGGTCCGGGCTTTACCCGGAACACAGACTGCCAGAACTGCAACCTCCGCCGGAGAATCTGGACCGGCAAGGTACGCCCGGCGGGTGGCGCAGAAGGTTCGGGACACACGTGCGACGTGTGCCCGAAGTGTCTCTACATCCTCGATCCCAAGACCGTCCGACGGCTACGACCGGAGGAGGGCGGCTTGGCGATCGACTCGCCCGAAGCACAGGCAAGGGAGAAGTGCAAGGAGGGTGGCGAACGCTACCAGGTGTCTCCCGAGAAGGTCGGCGCGGAAGGTCACATGTTCTACGCGTACGACTGGGAGTGCAGTTGCGGCCGAGTGTTTAAGAAGCTGCCGACTAGCAAGCCCACTGCCGACAAGGCACCGGTTGCGTGGATCCCGCCGCATGGCGAGGGACCCGCATGACGTACGAACGGGTAGCACTGGGAACCGACAAGCCGAAGCGTCGGTGGCGCGTTCACTGGTACGGTCCGTGGTACCTCAGCACAGCGAAGGGGTACGAGATCTGGGAACCCCCGAACGCCGTACCGACGAGGTCGAGGCACTACCGCTCGTTCTCCAACCAGAAGAACGCCGAGAAGTTCCTCGGTCAGCTCCAGGGCGATGGTCGCTCGGAGAACGTCCGGATGCAGGACAGGTGGGCATGATCAAGGTACGCCTAGAGTGCGGACACACGATGGAGGTGACGATCGGCACCTACCTCATACACCGACGCGACACAGGATGGTGGTGTCGCGAATGCCACGCAGGACCGAAGATGGAAGTGAAGGAGAAGTAGCATGGACACCAACCTCAAGGGGTACAACAACGTCCGGGTGAAGCCCGGCGTCGAGGAGCGTACCGGAGAGACGCAGTGCTTCATCCACGACCGGATGGAGTACCTCGTCCGCGGTACGTACAAGGTGTGCCGGGAGTGCGGGCACGCCTACCAGACGGCGGACGACCTGCTAGGTCTGTGGAACGCCGAGCAGCAGAGACTGTTCACTGACGTGAAGCCGATCGACTTCGGTGAGGGGGTCGTCGTACCGACGAGCAAGATGAAGCCGGTGTACCTCAAGTCCGCCGACTCGGTTCCTCACTGCCTCCTGTGCCTCCACGACTTCTGAGGGGGAGAGATGAGCGAGGGACCGTCAGACGGGTACGTGCGGAAGTACCTCCGGACGCACTCCGACCGTCTCAGCGACGAGGACGTCCTACACATCGGACTGCCGGTCAAGGTGTGGAGACTGATCGAGGAGACTCTCTTCGACGTCGTCGCGGAGCTCGGACCTAACGCACTGGAAGGCGAGGCGCGAACGGGACTGCAGAACGCCGCGACCGACATCGACGAGGAACTGACGAAGCACGGGTGGCCGAGCTGATGGACGAGACGCTGTTCTGGATCGGATGCGCGGTCTTCGCTCTCGCGTACCAGTGGAAGCGCCTCAGTGTCGTCTACTACGTCGTCCGCGTCATTCGCTGGTGGTGGAGGTAGTGGCTGACACGCGTACGAGGTACCGGGTGACGTGGAAGGAGCTGGACACACGTCACGACCTCTGGCACCATCGACAGAAGACCTTCGTTGCTGGCCGACAAGAGGCGGAGGCGTTCAGGCGGGAGCTGCTCGCGGTGAGGAGATACACGGACGACTACGGGAACGAGATGCTTCGGGACGCTGGGACGATCCGAATGCGGACGCGCCGCGGAACACGAGGACTGTGGTTCGACTGTCGGTGACTAGTGAGTCGTGCTCCGTGGAGGCGGAGCTCGGCTCAGTGGTCAAGGCGACCACCGGAAGGAGCACTGTAATGGCTGACGACAAGCCTCCTGAGAAGGAGCCCAAGCCCGAGACGCTGCCGAAGGAGGAGAAGCCGCGGCTCCCGCCGAGCAAGATGCGCGAGGCGGTCGACACTCGCGGAAAGACGAGCGGACCGACTGTAGCTCGCCGACAGGCGAAGCAGTCAGGCAAGAAGAAGAAGAGCTAGCCGCAACACAACAAGCACAGGAGGTGCAAGGTGAGTGAGGCACGACGACTGCCGGAGCGGACTGACAACCGGCAGTTCACGCCCGAGAAGGTGGCGACCTTCATCGAAGCGTCGCTGCTGTTCGTCAGGAACGACGTCCGGAGTCGGGAACTTCGTCCGACGGGCGGGAAGGGACCGATGCGAGTCCTCGAGGTCTTCGCCGGTGACAAGTACGTCGCCACGGTCACCATCGACGGAGAGGGTCTGGACTACCTCGGCGACGTCGAACCAGCGTTCTGCTACCACGTCCGTGGTGGCGCGAAGGCCGTACGGGAGGGGATGTGCGCCTCCTGCGTCAGCACCGACACCTCAACCGAACCCGAGTGCAACGGTAGCAACGATGGTACATGCCCGAAGCACCCGGAGGTGAACGTATGACACAGGGGCGGTGGGTCGAGGTACCCGTCGTGGTGCCGGAACACAGGCTGGGCGAGTTCTACCAGACGCTCGGTCAGTGGATCAAGACTGGGGTGCCACGCGAACTGCACATCCACATCGACACGCCGAAGAAGCCGGCGGAGCTGAACCCGCAGGCGCGGATGACAGGACCGCCGCTGCGACAGAGGACACTCCGGGAGTGCTGCCAGACCGAGACCGGGAAGTGGCACGACAGGAACTGCCCGAAGCGCAAGACCAACCGCAAGAAGCGCGGCTAGGGATAAATTCTAGGGAATCCCTTGTAAGACCCATGGTTTGTCACATATAATTAAACCATGGGGCAAAAGAATGTCCAAAAAGGGCGAGCACAACTCGCCTGACAACGAAAGGAGCACCCCCATGCAAGCAACGGCGCGGAAAACCCCTCCGAAGAAGGCCTCGAAGGAGCCCGACCCGAAGAGCCCGACGAGTCGGGACCAGCCTCGGACCCTCGAGGAGGCACGAGCGAAGTACCCGGAGGTCGGGACGACGGTCAGGACGGTCGGGGGTACGTTCCCGGACCGTGAGGGTGTGGTCACCGGCATCACCGACAAGACGCCGCAGAGCGGGTGGCTCTTCCTGCTCGAGGTCACGCTCCGAGGAGGAGTGGTCGAGCACAGCTGGGAGGTCCCGGCTCCGAACGGCAAGAAGAAGGAGATCACGCAGCGACACGCGGTCAAGGAGCAGCAGGTGAGGCTCCAGCCAGGCTCATGGGTGGTCGTCTCCGGACCGCCTAAGGTCGAGGAGCCGGCCGAAGCGTGAGCATTGGGTCGGGTCCGCGCGGAAGCGCGGATCCCTCCCTGTGTTCGCACTAGCGGCACGCACGGAACGGAGCACAGGAAAGGAGGTGCGGGATGGAAATCTACCCGGTCGAGGAGTTCACAGCTCGGATGCTGGAAGGTAACCACGACGATCTCGTCAAGGACGTCGTACCCGCACAAGGCAACGTACAGCTGTACGGTCAGGAAGGCCACGCGAAGTCGTGGGGAGCTCTGGAGCTCGCTGTCGCGTTGGCGACAGGGACGCCGTGGTTCGGAACCTTCGACGTTCCACGCCCAGTGAAGACCCTGTACGTCGCGACCGAGCGAGCTCGGACGACTGCGGAGAGGCTCGTTCAGGGCTACGACCTCGGCGGACCGATCCCGAACCTGACGTTCACGAGCGAGGAGTTCCACCTCGACAAGCCAGAGACCATGCACGGATGGGGTCCCGCGTTCGCCGAGAAGGGCATCGAGGCGGTGATCTTCGACACGCTCGCTCGTAACCACGGTACCACACCGTGGAGAGGCGAGCAGGTGCTGCAGTCGTTCAGCTCGCTGCAGAAGCACGTCGCGGTGATCACCATCAACCACACGATGAAGGGTGTCACCGATCCGTACGGCGGAGGTGCGATGCTCAACTCGCAGGACTGCCGGATGCTGTTCACGAAGCTCGGTGACAACACGTACGACGTCGAGTGCAAGAAGCTCTCCGCCGGCGAGCAGTGGCCGCCGTTCCAGTTCCGCATCATCAACAACCGTCCGCAGCTGTGGGACAACGCTCAGCTGCACGTCGTCGGTGACTCCAGCCGGCAGTCACCCGAACAGCAGGTCATCCAGATCGCAGAGCACAAGAAGGGTTAGCTATGACCACCACCACCGAGACCGAGACCGAGACCGAGACCAATCCCGGAGACCAGACTCAGGTCGAGCACTGGTACTTCACCTTCGGAGTCGGTCACAAGCTGATCTCGGTCCTCGAGGACTCTCCGACGCTCACGGACTACAGCCAGAAGGGCATCCCGCTCGGGTACCGCTTCGTCCACGCCACCGGGACGCGCGACGAGGCCCGCGACAAGATGATGGCACGGTTCGGCAACGCGTGGGCCTTCCAGTACAGCATGGAGGACTTCACCGAGATCCGCAACCGCGACAGGTACCGGGAGCTCGTCAACCTCGGGTAACCTCCGTTGAACGTCCGGTTCGGGCTGAGGCTGTAGCCGATGGGGACCCGAGCCGGGCCTTCAGCGAAGGTCGCTGAGAAAGGACGCGTGATGGACTACGCACAGGTGGCACTTCAGTGCCTCGAGCAGGCTCACCAGCACTCGGGTGAGGTGAAAGTAGAGGACTACCCGTTGACGATGGCGGTCATCGGCCTCGGGTACGCCTACTTGGCGGCTCACACCCACCAGGTCAAGTTGGCCCAGTTCGACGAGCTGGCCTACCAGCAGCTGATGGAGGGACAGCAGCAAGTCGACGGCGCCGAGATGATGGACCGGGCGAAGGAGGTGTACGAGTTCGCTCGGAAGAGCAACGAGGTCGTCGGTCCGGAGTGGGACAAGCTGACGGACGCTGCCCGCTACCTCTGGTGGCAGGCTACCCACATCGCGAAGACGGGCCAGCCGTCGAGCGCGACTCAGTAGTCCGTTTTTACCCGGAGGAATCGGGAGCACTAAGGCGGGTCATAAGTGGCCGGTCCGTCGGGAATTTCCCGGCGGATCGCCACATGCATCACGGACCTTACCCGTAGTAGCGGAATCCTCCGAACGGATCGGAACCAGGCCTATAACTACTGAACGGAGCGGAGTACTGTGGGGTCAGTTTCCGGAGGGGAGTCGGCATACGTCGCCGACCATACCCGAGTCTACCGGACCCGGGGTCGGGCCTCTAGCTACCTCTGTGAGGGGTGTTGCGGGGGTCGGGCCACATGCTGGGCGTGGATACACGATACTGATCGGAGCGACCCGCAGAACTACGTTCCGCTTTGCTGGGACTGCCATAGCGAGTACGACGAGCAGGGTGACTCTACTCGTCGCTGGTGGCAACGACAGTCACGTTGCGGCGAACCGAACCAGAACGGCGACCCCTGCGGGAGACCGCAAGGGCGTTGTCGGTACCACCCAACACGAGACCAAAGTGTACGGAGGTAGGATTCGGATGGCAAAGCGGACATACGAAGTCGTGGTGGAGACGAACGACCACGACGAGGAAGTGCTTGAACGAGTGCCCGGTGCGATTGCCGAGAGGTTTAGCGGCACCGCAATATGGGTCGTGGACGTTCGGCGCACGGCATAAGCGATCATCGAAGACAGCACAACCAAGATGAGAATGGAGAGGAGGGGTTCCGATGAGAAGGAGATGGATCGCGGCAGCGGCCGTAGCGCTGCTCGCGGGTGGTGTGGCGGGTTGGTGGTTGGGACACCATGCTAGACCGGTGACGTACACGTATCACGGTACGGTGTACAGTTGCAGCACCGTGATGCACGAGCCGTTCTTCACACTGGCGGCCGACGGTTCGATACGGCCGACGGTACCGCTCGAGGTCGTGAAGTACTGCTCGGAACACTAGGAACTAACCCTGTACCCCATTTTATTCGCATGGGGTAGTCGCTTATAATTGATCCATGGCGCAAAATACAACGAACAGGAGGCCGCCATGCCGAACCTACGACCGGGTAAGGGTGCTCGGATCGGAGCCGAGGTTCTGCCTCAGACCATCGAGGCCCTCAACGCCATCAAGGAACTGTCCGCTGCCCTCGAGGAGGGCTGGGACAAGACTGTCGCGGTAGCGACCGCCGCCGGGTACACCTACGAGGCCGACCCGCAGTACGGCGACAAGCTGTGGAAGCCGATCACGTACGGCCGCGGCGAGTGGAGGGTGTCGCTCGTCCACCAGGGTGACGAGTACTACCTCGACTTCCGCGAGTGGTGGCGAGCGTAGATGGCTGAGGAGGAAGAGAAGCTGACCGACTTCGTGCTGAGGTCCCGCGGAGCGATAGAGCCCGACCTTCGAGGATCGGTCTCCGACGCGGAGGAGTGGTTCGACGGACCACCTCCTGGCATCAGGGAACTGATCCGGATCGGGTACGTCCTGGTCGGGATCAGCATAGTCATGCTGACCATCATCGTGGCGATCTTGGTCGTCCTACTTCAGGACCCGCAACTCGCGGACCTCGGAGGAGGCATCTGTGCGTACGTCACAGTCTGAGATCGCGGAGGACAACGTCGTCAACCCGCTCGAGTGCGGACATGAGTGGGACGACGTTGAAGAGCTGCCCGTCGGGTGGCTCATTCGGTGTTCCGTTCACGGCCTGACGAGGGTCGTTAACCCCGCAGCACAGGGCTGCATGAGAACAGGAGATACGGTGGAAACCATCAAGGAACTGCACGCGCTCATCCAGCAGTCCCCGAGGCAGATGTCGGACGGGGAGCTGACGGACGCCCGTGCCACGTTCCGGGAGGCGTTCAAGGACTTCAGCACCGAGGACCTGGCCTGCACCTTCGCGGGCATCGGTGCGATCCTCGCGGACACGGTCGAGGGCTGGGGGTTCATGCAGGCCGTGATCGAGGAGCTCAACGCGGAGAACCGTGCTCGTCGGGGCCAGGAGGCGCTGAAGCGGATCTTCGCCAGCTGCGGCGTCAAGCTGATGGACCCCAACCAGCTGATAGAGGAGCTGCGTGAGCGCCTGAAGCCGGACTCCGACGGTCTGTCGAAGGACCAGGAGAACCTGGCCAGCGACGCTAGCTAGCATCGGACCTCCGATGCCGGTCGGCGCCCGGACGTGCTCCCCGGGCGTCGGCTGGGAAGGGAGGTACGATGAGGTACTTGGTCATACACAAGCGACCCGACCAGAAGGTCGAGAGGGTGTCCATCCTGGACTTTGTCGGTGAGGAAGGAGACGACCTCATCTTCAGCGCCCGACCGAAGGCTGGAACGCAGCGCATCCGGAAGAAGGACGTCCTGTACGGCATGAGACTCAACGAGGATCTGCTCCGGGGCGGTGCGCCACCGATCATCATCAACGCGAGAGAGGTTCCGGAGTAGTGGCTAAGATCATCCGGCAGGACACGTACGAGATGAAGCTCGACAACCCCGACGAACTGATGGGGGAGGTGATGGCGAACCGCGGTGAGGTCTCGGACTACCGCCTCCCATTCGACGTTCGGGTTCCTACGAGGGAGGCCTTCGTCGCCACGAAGTGGTACTTCGACGCTGAGGACGGAGGAGAACTCGTCCCGATCTTCCCGCGAGTCATCGCCACCCCTGTGCAAGTCCTAGCGTCACGGTCAGGACCCAAGCTGTAATGCCTCGCGACGACCGACCGGTGCGACACTGCGGGAAGTGGGAGCGGACGGCACTCGGGATCGAGGCTCCGGTCAAGCTGCAGACCGAGAACGTCGACGTCCGGGTGGTCGTCGCGATGCCAGACCAGGTCTGGGCACTGCTCTCGTTCATCGAGAGCGAGTGGCCTGAGATCGCGGTCAAGTGGCGCGACGTCCGGGAGCATCCGGACAAGTACGACACTGTCTCAACCATGCTGGGTGCACCGCCTACGCTCCGTCAGTGGAGCGTACCCAGCAACTCAGACCGCACTAAGCGGTACCAGGTCACACTCCGAGGTGGCCGATTTACGTGCGAGTGTGACGGGTTTGGCTACCGCGGTATGTGCTCGCACATCAAGGCGGTAGACCAACTACTAGCGAAGGAGCACGCAGGTGAAAGTCGACAGGACCGAGACGAGAACGATACCGCTGGAACGGATCCATCCGAACCCGAACAACCCGCGGTCGGAAGCGGGTGACGTTACCGAACTGGCTGACCAGATCGAGTCGGAGGGTCAGCTCTACGACGCGCTCGTCGTGCCGGCCCCGAGGTACGGACCGGACCACTACGAGCTGTTCGACGGCTACCGACGCTACGTCGCGATGATGCACCGCGGGTACGAGGAGATGGACTGCAAGGTCCTGTACCCGGCGGCGGGAACGAACCTCATCGCCGAAGCGACGTTCGTCGGTCTCATCACGAGCACCGGCAAGCCGCTCAACTCGATCGAACGCGCGAAGGCGTACGGCACGCTGGTGAAGCAGGGACTGACTCCGCAGGAGATCGCCGACCGGATCGGACGGTCGCTCAGCGCGGTCACTCGAGCGATGGAGCTCCTGGACCTGGCACCGAAGACTCAGCAGGCCGTCATCGAGAAGAAGCTCAGCGTCGGCGACGCTCACAAGCTTGTGACGGCGCATCGACAGAGCCAGCGGAAGCAGCAGGGACACAAACCTGCGGGAACGGTGTGGGAGCCGCCGTACTTCAGCGAGAACTGGGCTCTCGCCAACCGCGCGGTCGCGATGTGCCGAGGTCTGCGTCACAGCGTGCAGCGTCCGGTGTGGAAGGGCGGGCCGTGCGGACGGTGCGTCGAACTCACGATCCGGATGGACCAGGACGAGATCAGGCGGATCACCACCGACTCCAGCACGACGATCACCTTCCAGACCCCGACAGGAGGACCTCAGCAGTGAGCGTTCCGACGATGAAGAACGACGACGACCTCCGACTCCTCGTGAAGGAGGTCGAGGCACAGGGGG
>Ga0070679_100007331_pt1 | contig 10304 bp, 10 predicted proteins | sample KBSC63BmetaG_FD_65652 | JGI IMG/M metagenome (GOLD analysis project Ga0070679, IMG submission 65652) | Corn rhizosphere microbial communities from Kellogg Biological Station, Michigan, USA - KBS C6-3B metaG | ecosystem: Host-associated > Plants > Roots > Rhizosphere | place: USA: Michigan... | reverse complement strand
GGCGCCATGATCGACCGCGACGATCTTGATCTTCGGCCAGCGCCGCCGCGCCGCCAGCGCAATGGATCCGCCGATCAGTCCGAATCCGACGATTCCGATCCGGCGAAACGGGGCGTCCGCATTCGTCATTCGGCAGTCAGTATATTCAGACGCCCCATCCCCTCCGCGCGACGGGCTCGAGGCAGATGCTGCGCCCGATCGCAGGGGCGATGATTCGCAGTTCCGCCATCAGCCGATCGAACTGGGACGGAAACATCGACTGCGCGCCGTCGCTCAGCGCGTGGTCGGGGTCGCAGTGCACCTCGATGAGCAGGCCGTCGGCGCCCGCGGCCACCGCCGCGCGCGCCATCGGAGCGACCTTGTCGCGGATCCCGGTGCCATGGCTCGGATCGACGAACACCGGCAGGTGGCTGAGTTTCTTGACGACCGGAATAGCGGAAATGTCGAGCGTGTTGCGCGTGTAGCTTTCGAAGGTCCGGATCCCGCGCTCGCACAGAATCACGTTCATGTTCCCGCCGGCGAGAATGTACTCGGCCGAGAGCAGCCACTCCTCGATCGTGGCTGAAATGCCGCGCTTCAGCAGGACGGGTTTGCGCGCGCGCCCGAGTTCCCGCAGCAGGGTGAAATTCTGCATGTTGCGCGCGCCGACCTGCAGGATGTCGACGTAGCGCTCTTCCAGCTCGAGCTGGCTGATGTCCATGATCTCCGACACGAGCTTGAGGTTGTGCCGGTCCGCCGCGGCCCGCAGCAGCCGCAACCCTTCTTCCCCGAGGCCCTGAAAGCTATAGGGGCTGCTGCGGGGCTTGAACGCGCCGCCGCGCAGCGCCTTGGCGCCCGCCCGCTTCACGGCCGCCGCGGTCGCCTCGACCTGCTCTTCGCTTTCGGCGCTGCACGGGCCCGCCATCACGATCACCTCGTCGCCGCCTATCCGGAGATCGTCCATCGTGATCACCGTGTCGTGCTGCTTGAACGTGCGGCTCGCCAGCTTGTACGGCTCGGTAATGCGATGGACTTCCTGGACGCCGTCGAGCACTTCGACGAGCCGCGTGTCGAACTGCCGCGTGCCGCCAACCGCGCCGAGCACGGTGCGCAGCGCGCCCGTCGAGCGGTGGACGTCGAATCCCATCTCCACGAGCTTTGCGATGACTTTCTGGACCTGCTCGTCGGAGGCCCGTTCCTGCATGACTACGACCATGGTTGTCCTTCTCTATTCTACTGACGCACGCCTAACGGCCTGCGCTTCGGTCTTCGGCAATGCGCTCCAGGTGGCGCGCCTCGTCGATCACGCGCTCGAACAGCCGCCGCATCGCGGGCTGATCGAGCGGCCCGTTGTTGTACCGCTGCACGTTGTCGAGTACCTGCGCCTCGCGCTCCGGCTGATAGATGGGAATGCCGCGCTCGCGCTTGATCCGCCCGATTTCGAGCGCGCACGCCGCCCGCGCATTGAGCAGCCGGACGAGCGTTTCGTCCAGCAGGTCGATGCGATCCCGCAGTTCCTCGATGGTGTGACTCACGCTCGACCTTCCTTCAGCCACCGTACGAACCTCCCGGCCTGCGACGCGACGTCCGCCGCGGCGCCGTGTTCAGCGATCACATTTACCAGCGCGCTGCCGACGACGGCGGCGTCGGCCCAGCGGCAGACTTGCGCGACGTGCTCGGGACGGGAAATCCCGAATCCGACCGCCAACGGCAGCGTGGAATGCGCGCGCACGCGCCGCGCCAGCCCTTCTGCCTCCGCCGAGACGTGATCCCGCGCGCCCGTGACCCCCAGGCGCGAAATGAGATACAGGAACCCGCGACCCATGTCGGCCGATGCCTCGATCCGTACATCGGTTGTGGTGGGGCTCAGCAGAAAAATGGGATCGATCGATGCCGGGATCAGCGTCGAGCGCAGCGGCCCTGCTTCCTCCACCGGCAGATCCAGCAGGAGAACGCCGTCAACGCCCGCGGCCGCGGCGGCGGATACGAACGCGTCTTTGCCAAACCGCAGAATCGGATTGACGTACGTAAAGAGCACGATCGGCGCCTCGATCCGCGATCGCGACCGGGCGATCATGTCGAGCGTCCTGCGCAGCGTCGCGCCGCCCGCGAGCGCGCGTTCCGACGCACGCTGAATCACCGGGCCGTCCGCCAGCGGATCAGAGAACGGGACGCCCACCTCGAGCACGTCGGCCCCGCTGTCGGAGAGCGCCGTCAGAATGTCCGCCGTCCGATCGATCGTCGGATCTCCCGCGGTGACATACGCGACCAGCCCCGGACCGCCGCTGCGTCGCAGACGTTCGAAGGCGTTCGAGATGCGCGACATCAGCGCATCCCCTCCATGGCCGCCTGCACGCTGAGCACGTCCTTGTCGCCGCGCCCGGACAGATTCACGAGCACGATGTCGTGCGGCGACATCGTCCCGGCGAGTTCGCACGCATAGGCGATCGCATGCGACGACTCGAGCGCCGGCAGGATCCCCTCTTCGCGCGCAAGCCGCTGGAATGCGGCCAGCGCGCGGTCGTCGTCGCACCACGTATATTCCGCTCGGCCGCGCTCTCGCAGCCACGCGTGCTCGGGACCAACCGACGCGTAGTCGAGCCCCGCGGAAATCGAGTGGGTCAGCTCGACGTTGCCGTCCGCGTCCTGCAGCACGTAGCTCCTGGTGCCCTGCAGCACACCAGGGGTGCCGCCCGCGAATCGAGCCGCGTGCTGCCCGGGTTCGAGACTGCGGCCGCCGGCCTCGACCCCAACGAGGCGCACCGATTGGTCGTCCACGAATGCGTCGAAAATGCCCATCGCATTGCTGCCGCCGCCCACGCAGGCCACCACCGCGTCGGGGAGCCTGCCGAGTTGCTCGAGCGATTGTGCGCGTGCCTCGCGTCCGATGACCGATTGAAATTCGCGCACCATCAGCGGGTACGGATGCGGCCCCAGGACCGAGCCGAGCAGGTAGTACGTGTCGTTCACGTTGGCCACCCAGTCGCGCATCGCCTCGTTGATGGCGTCTTTCAACGTGCGGCTGCCGCCGCTCACTTCCACGACGTCGGCACCCAGCAGCCGCATGCGAAAGACGTTCAGCGACTGGCGCGCCGTCGTCCGACCCCATGTAGACTCGACACTCGAAGCCGAGCAGCGCGCAGGCGGTCGCACTGGCAACCCCATGCTGGCCGGCGCCCGTTTCCGCGACGATGCGGCGCTTGCCCATGCGTGAGGCCAGCAGTGCCTGGCCGAGCGCGTTGTTGATTTTGTGGGCGCCGGTATGTGCCAGGTCTTCACGCTTGAGGACGATCCGGGCGCCGCCGCTCGAAGCGCTCAGGCGCGCCGCCTCATACAGCGGCGTCGGGCGTCCCACGTAATTGCGGAGCAGCGTTCCGAGTTGTTGACGGAAGTCCGGGTCGTCGCGGGTGCGGAAGTACGCGGCCGTGAGTTCCTCGACGGGCGCCACGAGCGTCTCCGGCACGAAACGGCCGCCAAACGCTCCGTAGTAGCCACGCGCGTCAGGATCGCGGGCGCCGAACACGGGAATCGAGATCTCGGTCATAGCTCACGGACTGCGGCAAACAGCGCGCGCAGTCTGGCTGGATCCTTTCTGCCGGGCGCGTATTCGACGCCCGACGATACGTCCACGGCATACGGGCGCACGGCCCGGATCGCTTCGGCGACATTGCCGGCGTGGAGCCCCCCGGAGAGCACGATCGGGCGCACGGCGGCCACGCGCGCCGCAAGCATCCAGTCGATCGTTCGTCCGGTGCCGCCGCGCTTCACGGGATCATGAGCATCGAGCAGCGGAAGCACCGGCGATGGCAGCGCGCGGGCTGTCTCGACGTCCGCCTCTTCGCCGATCGCGATGGCCTTCATCACCTTGCATCCGTCGATTGGGTACGCGTGCACGTCCTCGTCGCCGTGCAACTGCACCGCCGCGAGGCCGACGGCCTGCGCGACGTCCCGGACGGCGTCGGGCGTTTCATCGACGAAGACGCCGACGGGATCAACTCCGCGCGGCAGGGCCGCGACGACCGCTCGCGCTGTATCGATGCTCACGTTCCGTGGGCTCCCCTTCCAGAAAATCATCCCGACGGCGAACGCGCCCAGTTCCGCAGCGAGCCGCGCGTCGTCCGGGGTCGTGACCCCGCAGATCTTGATCCGCGTCATCATTTCAGTCGCATCAATCGCGGGCTACGCCCGCGTTCCGCGCTCCGTGCAATGGGGCCCCTGCTCGGACAGCCCCCCTTCGTGCTCGGCGGCCCAAAAGACGGGTCGACGGGGCGCCGCCTCCGCGCGAAGCGGGGCACCCCGTCCTCGCCCCATCGCGGCTGAACCGTCCGGCCCCGCCCTCCGCACGCCGCCTCCGCGTTTCTTCCGCTACGTGTTCGCTCGCTGTCACGCGATCCCTCGAAGGCGCCGAAGCGCTGCTCCCGGATCCGGTTCGGTGATCAGACGCTCACCGACGAGAAACGCGCGGTAGCCGCAGTTCTCGAGTCGATCGAGATCGTCACGGGACCTGAGTCCACTCTCCGCGATCGCGATCACGCCTGACGGAAGCTCGCGCGCCAGGCGCTCGTGGATCGCGGGATCGACGTCCAGCGTCCGCAGATTGCGGCTGTTGACGCCCACAATCGCAGCGCCTGCATCGAGCGCTCGTGCGAGTTCCGCCTGATCGTGGACTTCGACGAGCGCGGCGAGCCCGATCTCGCTCGCTGCAGCCAGCAGCTCGTGCAGCTCCGCGTCGCTCAGCGCACCGACGATCAGCAGCGCCGCGTCGGCGCCCGACGCCGCGGCCTCGAGGAGCTGGTATCGCGAGACGATGAAGTCCTTCCGCAGGAGCGGCACATCAACGGTCGCGCGGACGCTCCGCAGGTGCGCGAGCGAACCGTCAAAAAACGTCGGTTCGCTGAGGACCGAGATCGCGGCTGCGCCAGCCGCCGCATACGCTCGCGCATGTGCCGGCGGATCGTAGTCCTGCCGCAGGATGCCGCGTGAGGGCGACCGCCGTTTGCACTCGGCGATGATGCGCGGCGACGCGCTCGTCGACACGGCCGCGGCGAACGCGGCTCCGCGCGGCGGACGCTGCGCTGCCTCGCGCTCGAGCAGCCGCTCAGGCGCGTGTGCGTGGCGCACGTCCGTGATGCGCCGGGCCGCCGCCACGATCGCCGCGAGCAGGTCCGGCGCGCTCGTCGTCATGCGACGACCTCGACATTCGACGCTCGCACCAAGTGATGGAGTGTGGCCGCCGCCCGCCCTTCGTCGATCGCGGCCGCCGCGATTGCGATCCCCTCTGGAATCGAGGCGACCCGGCCGGCGATGAGCAGCGATGCTCCGGCATTCAGCAACACCACGTCGCGTGCGGCACCTGACGCCCCGCTCAGCACCGCCCGGACGACGCCGGCGTTCTGTGCGGCGTCGCCGCCTTTGAGTGCCTCCGGGGCAGCTTTCGAGAGACCGACGTCCGCCGGGTGCAGGAAGAAGGTGTTGACCGCGCCATCCCGGCACTCCGAGATTTTCGTGTAGCCGGTCGTGGAAATCTCGTCGATCCCATCGGCGCCGTGGACGACCCAGGCCCGTTCCGATCCGAGCAGCGCGAGCGATTTCGCCACGAGTTCGGTCAGCTCCGGCTGCGGCACGCCGACGAGCTGCCGCTTCGCGCCTGCCGGATTCGTGAGCGGTCCGAGCAGGTTGAAGGCAGTCCGGATGCCGAGCGAACGCCGTGTCGGCGCCGCGTGTTTCATCGCGGGATGGAACGTCTGGGCGAAGAGGAACGCGATGCCGGCTTCGTCGAGGCAGCGCATCGCGACGCCGGGCGCCGCCGCCACGTTCACGCCGAGCGCTTCGAGCACATCGGCCGTCCCGCATCGGCTCGACACGCTGCGGTTGCCATGTTTCGCGACGCGCACGCCGCACGCCGCGACGACGATCGCCGCCATCGTCGAGATGTTGATCGTGTGTGCACGATCGCCGCCGGTACCGCACGTGTCGAACACGCTGCCCGCCGGCGCCGGCAGCTTGACCGCGCGCTCGCGCATGGTTCGCGCAAGGCCCACGATTTCGTCGGGGCGCTCGCCCTTCATGACGAGGCCGACAAGAAAGCCGGCAATTTCCGCCGGCGAGGCGGACCCGTCCATGATCGCCGCCATCGCGGACGCCGCCTCCCCTTCTGTCAAGTCCACCCGCCGCCGGAGTTTCTCGATGAGATCAGGGAACATCACAGCTCCAGGAAGTTGCGCAGGATCTTCTTGCCCTCACCCGTCAGCACGGACTCGGGATGGAACTGGACGCCGTGGATCGGATACTCGCGATGCCTGACCCCCATGACGATGCCGTCAGCGGTTCTGGCGCTCACCTCCAGGACATCAGGCACCGGCTCCGAAACGACCAACGAATGGTACCGGCCGGCGACGAACGGCTGTGTGACGCCCGCGAACACGCCGCGGCCGTCGTGTTCGAGCGACGAGGTCTTCCCGTGCATCAGGCTCGGCGCGCGGCAGATGGTGCCGCCGAATGCATAGCCGATCGCCTGGTGTCCCAGGCACACGCCGAGCAGCGGGACGCGGTCCCCGAAGGTGCGAATCGTGTCGACGCTCACGCCCGCGTCTTCCGGGCGCCCTGGACCCGGCGAAATGACGATGCGCTCCGGGTGGAGCGATTCGATGTCGCCAACCGTGATTTCGTCGTTCCGCCGCACTACAGGCGGGGCCCCGAGCTCGCCGAGGTACTGGGCCAGGTTGAACGTGAACGAATCGTAGTTGTCGAGGAGGAGAATCACAGTTCGACTTCCGCCATCGTGATCGCCTGCAGGAGTGCCCGCGCCTTGTCGCGCGTCTCCTCGTATTCCGCGGCGGGATTCGAGTCCGCCACGATGCCGGCGCCCGCTTGTATTCGCGCGACGCCATCGCGAATCGTGATCGTGCGAATCGCGATGCAGGTGTCGAGGTTGCCGGCGAAATCGATATAGCCCACGGCGCCGGCGTAAAGATCACGCCGCGTCGGCTCCAGCCCCGCGAGAATCTGCATCGCGCGGATCTTGGGTGCGCCCGAGACGGTCCCCGCTGGAAAGCACGCGACGAGGGCATCGAGATGGTCGTTCGCTTCCGACAGGCGGCCTTCGACGGTCGATACCAGGTGCATGACGTGCGAGTAGCGCTCGAGCGCCATGTATTGCGGCACGCGGACCGTGCCGATCTCCGCCACGCGGCCCACGTCGTTGCGTCCAAGATCCACGAGCATGACGTGCTCGGCGCGCTCCTTCTCGTTGCGTTTCAGCTCTTCGGCGAGACGCAGATCTTCGTCCTCGCTGCGGCCGCGCGGCCGCGTGCCGGCGATCGGATGCGTCTCCACTCGACGCCCTTCCACTCGTACCAGCATTTCCGGTGACGACCCGACAATCGTCAGTCCGCCCATGCGGATGTAATACATATACGGTGACGGGTTCACGTGCCTGAGCGCCCGGTACACCGTGAATGGTTCCGCGTTGACCCGCACTTCGAACCGCTGTGACAGGACGGCCTGATAGATGTCTCCGGCCGCGATGCGTTCCTTGATCGCGCGCACTCCGGATTCGAACGCTTCCCGCGTGACGTTCGAGGCGACGTCTGGCACAGGCCGATCGCCCCGTGCCGCGTAGGACAGCCCGCGTTCGAGCTCGCGCTCGAGGAACTGGATCTTCGCGCAGGCGAACTGATAAAGCGCCGACAGGTCCTCGTCGGCGGTGACGCGCGCGTTGGCGATCACCAGGATCCGATGCTTGACGTGGTCGAACGCGAGCACGGTGTCGAACAGCATGAACCCCGCGTCGTCCTCTTCTTTCCGGCTGTGAGCCCAGGCCGCCTGCTCCCACGCGGAACGCAGGGCGGGCTCGAATTCGATGCTGGCGTCATAGCCGATGAACCCGACGGCGCCGCCCGTGAATCGCGGTAGATCCGGTACGAACGGCGCGCGGAACTCCGCCATCAGCCGGCGCAGCGTCGGCACGAACGGTTCCGCAGACGACGTCGTCACGCCGGATCGGTCGATGATCGTCTGCCCGTCGCGGGACCGCAGCACGAGGAAGGGGTCTTTGCCGAGGAACGAATAGCGGGCGACCTGCTCCCCGCCTTCGACGCTCTCGAACAGGAAGGCGTAGTCCGAGTGTTCGGCGATCTTGAGAAAGGCAGACACCGGCGTCAGCAGGTCCGCCATGATTTCCTTCACGACCGGCACGAACGTCCCGCGCCGCGCGAGTTCCACGAATTCTCCGTACGTCGTCTGTCTCATGTTTGTCGTAATTCCCGGGCACGCCGCGCCGCCGCGGCGAAAAGGCCGTTCGGCGGCCGCTGCCCCGTCCAGATCTCGAACTGACGTTCGGCTTGCGCGATGAGCATGTCGAGGCCGCCGATCACCTGACAGCCGGACTCTTCGGCGCGGCTGATCAACTCGGTCCGCTCCGGGTCGTACACGAGGTCATAGACGAGGCTGCCATCCAGCGGATGCTCGATCGGCAGGCCCGGAGTTCCGCGGCTTCCAACCGGCGTTGCGTTGATCAAGAGGTCCCACGATCCCGGCGGCGGAGGCCACGTGCAGGACTCCACACCCACCGCCTGTGCCGCCTCGTCTCCCGCGGCCGCGCGGCGTGCGCTCATCGCGACGCGCGCACCTTGCGCCCGGAGTGCCACGGCCGCCGCCCGTGCCGCGCCGCCCGCGCCAAGGATCACTGCACGCGCGCCGAGCAGCGGAACATTCCGACGCTGCAGCGGCTCGAGGAATCCCTCGGCGTCGGTATTCATTCCGATCCACCGGCCATCGCGAATGGCGATGGTGTTGACCGCCCCGGCTGCGGCGGCACTCGGCGCCAGATCGTCGAGCGCCGCCATCACCGTCTGCTTGAAAGGGATGGTGACGCTGAAGCCGCGGACGTTCAGCGACGACGCCACGTCGCGAAGTCCCTGCAGATCGCCGGTGTCGAACGGCACGTAGGCGGCATTGAGACCGAGCGCGGCAAAACCGGCGTTGTGCATGGCGGGCGACAACGATCGGGAAACGGGACGCCCGAGGACACCGTAAACGGCGGCGTCGCCGCGAATCCGCCGGAAGCGGAATTCCTGCAGGAGCCGCGCTGCAGACAGCTGTCCCGGCGCGACCTCGTCGCCCGCATACGTCCATCGCGAGTGGAAACGCCCTGCAAGCACACGCGTGGCAAGGCCCGCGTCGCCCATGCCGATGACGATTGACGGCGGGTCGTACGTCGCCGCCTGCGTCAGCCGGGTGAGCTCCGAGATCGAATCGACGGTCATGGCGAGCTTCGCGACCTCGGCGCCGGAGGTTCGCAACCCCCGTATCAACTCGCCCGGATCGGCGGAGGACTTCTCGAAGCAGTGACGCGAGACGATGACGCCTCGGCCCCGGCGCGCGCGGATCAGTTCCACCGAATCCGCGTCCCACTCGACGTCGACGTATTCGGCGCCCCGCGCGAAAGCGTCGCGCAGAATTCCGAGCCGTTCGGATTCCGGGCCGGCGAACCGGCCGCCTTCGCGGACAGGACGGCACGTCACGATCACCGGCTTGCGGCGCCCTTCGAGCGCCGCGGCGGCATCGGGGCGCGACACGAAGTCCAGCCGGAGCTCCACCAGGTCGGCGTCCGCTTCAGCGGTTTCGCGCGCGCGGCGGAGCGCCTCGGTCGTGGCGCCGGTGACCGTCACACAAAGTTCGGGCTCGGACATAAAACGCAAAAGCCCCCTCAACCGCTGGGATTGAGGGGGCTTTGGAATGCCGTTGGTGTCGTTGCTCGCGGCCGCAGCTAGCCGTTTGCCCCCTCGTGGGACGTAAACCACCACCAATACGCATACGGCGCGCAGACGGAACGGCGGTTGACGGCGGGCATGCTGCTCACGAGAGGTTCACGATATCACACGACAGCCGGGGATGAAACCGCGGCTTCACGACCGTTTTCAACGGGTCGCTCCGGCCGAATCGACCAGAATGTCGGCGGCGAGCGCCCATTCGACCGTGAGCTCCGTCTGCGCGCGCCCACCGCCGCAAAACGTGCTATAAAGGGCTGATACACAAGGACATTTCTGTTTGCTGATTCGTCACTCAGCACTCCGAAATCTCAGCTTCAATTCACCGTATGAGAATCCGGGTTCTGCTCGCAGCCGCCGCGATCGCGGCCGGACTTGTCACTTCTCTGCCCGCGTCCACCGCCCTGATGCCGATCGACGAGGTGCGTCCCGGAATGGACGGCGTCGGGCGGACGGTGTTCCAGGGCGCCGACCCCCAGGACTTCACCGTCCACATCATCGGCGTGCTGAAAAACGTGCAGGCGCCGCAGCGGGACCTGATTCTCGCCAGGCTCG
>Ga0070679_100007330_pt1 | contig 10305 bp, 6 predicted proteins | sample KBSC63BmetaG_FD_65652 | JGI IMG/M metagenome (GOLD analysis project Ga0070679, IMG submission 65652) | Corn rhizosphere microbial communities from Kellogg Biological Station, Michigan, USA - KBS C6-3B metaG | ecosystem: Host-associated > Plants > Roots > Rhizosphere | place: USA: Michigan... | reverse complement strand
TCGGGCCGGTTGGTGGCGGCGATCAGGATCACGCCCTCATTGGCCTCGAAGCCGTCCATCTCGACCAGCAACTGGTTCAGCGTCTGCTCGCGCTCGTCATTGCCGCCGCCAAGACCGGCGCCACGATGGCGGCCGACGGCGTCGATTTCATCGATGAAGATGATGCACGGCGCGTGCGCCTTGCCCTGCTCGAACAGATCGCGCACGCGGCTCGCGCCGACGCCCACGAACATTTCGACGAAGTCGGAGCCCGACATCGAGAAGAAGGGACGCGCGGCCTCGCCGGCGACTGCCTTCGCGAGCAGCGTCTTGCCCGTGCCTGGCGGCCCGACGAGCAGCGCGCCCTTGGGCAGGCGGCCGCCGAGCTTGGTGAACTTCTGCGGATCGCGAAGGAACTCGATGATCTCCTGGAGCTCCTGCTTGGCTTCGTCCGCGCCCGCGACGTCGGCGAAGGTGATCTTGGGCGTGTCGCCCGTGAGCAGCTTGGCCTTGGACTTTCCGAAGGAGAACGCCTTGTTGCCGCCGGCCTGCATCTGCCTGAAGACGAACAGATAGAAGCCGATCACGAGCAGCCATGGCAGGAAGCTCATGATCCAGGAGGCGGCCGAGATGCCCGCGTCCTTGGCGTCGATCTGGACGTGGTGCTGCTCCAGCATCGCCACCTGCTGATCGGAATTCTCGACAGGCAGCCGCACGCTGAATCGCTTGGCCTCGGCGCCTTCGACGCTCACCGGAGCGCGGAAGTCGCCCGTCACATCCTTCCCCGCCGTGATCGTGGCGCGGACGATGTTGTCGGCGTTGAGCTGCCGTTCGTATTCGGTATATGTGATGGTCTTGGCCTGATCAGGCCGCGCGCCGGCAATCTGGATCAGCACGACGGGGATCAGGATGACGAGAATCCAGAAGGCCAGCGTCTTGGAGAACCGGCCCCAACTGAATTCCTTTTTCGGCTTTGGCGACAGGGGAACGGGCATTTACTGCAAGCTCGCTATGTACGGGAGATGCCGGAAATTCTCGGCGTGATCCAATCCATACCCCACCAGAAACTCATTGGGTGCATCGTACCCGATGAACCGGGTGGGATATCGCAACTCGGTGGCGATGTGTTTGTGCAGCAGTGCGCAGATCTCCAGGGAACGCGGCTTCCGTGCCTGAAGCAGGTCCATCAGCCGGCTCAGCGTGCGGCCGGTATCCACGATGTCCTCCACCAGCAGGATGTGCTTCCCTTCGAGCTCCGTTTCGGGGTCGTACAACAGCCGCACGTTGCCGCTCGAAACAGTCGCGTCGCCGTAGCTGGACGCGACGAGAAAGTCGACTTGCAGCGGTCGCTGCACCTGGCGCACGAGATCGCTCAGGAAGATGAAGCTGCCCTTGAGCAGCCCCAGAACGAGAAGTTCACCGTCGGGATAGAAGCGGGTGATCTCCTCGCCGAGCTCGTGCACGCGCTCGGCAAGCCCCTCTTCGGTGTAGACGATGCGTTTGACGGCCCGGCCCTGGAGCCGGGGATCAGCGGTCAACGTAGGCACAGATAAAAGGTAATGCCGGTCTACCGGACCGCTCGGTCGCCGCGAAACTGCGGCACGCAACGCTGCGGCAGACGCCGGGAATCCACACGATGCGGTCCCCTTCGAGCACCACGGGCCAGAACTGCCGAATCTCACCAGTGATCCCTGCCCGCGCGAGTAGCAGCTTCACTTTTCGCGGCGGCCCTGAAGCGCGGATCTGGACTGTGTCCCCGGGCGCCCAGCGGCGTACGGCGAGAGGTGCGTCGCTCGGCAGCCAGGCTGTCCACGCGTCGTGATCGTCGGCTGGCGCGACCGATGAGTCGTGCGCGAACCGCCAGCTCCCGACGCCAGGCTCCCACGCCGCCGGCGTCCCCGCCTCGAGCGCCACCGAATGTGAGACAACCTCCGAGGCGCATTGGTTCGTCACGGCTTCTTTGCGTTCGTCGTTGCGGCGGAGCTCGAGCCAGTGGCGCGAGCGCGTGACAGTCCATCCGCCGGAGAGTGGAATGGAATGTCCCACGTTGCCGCGGGCTGTGAATTCAGCGAGCCGCGCGGCGCCGCGCCGGTCGAGCACAGCGCCCGCGCGTGAGGCGAGCGCCGCCCAGAGGGCGGCGTTCGCCTCCGGTGAATGCGCGGCGAGGTCTGCGCGCGCCACGTCGAGGCCGCGCGGCCGGGCCCGCGATTGTACGTTGGCGTCGATCCAGGCGTCGAGGTCACGACGCCACGCCGCCGCATTTCCGCCGATCTCGAGCAGCGCGGCGTCCACGCCTGGAGCTACCTGGCGGACGGCCGGCAGAATGTCGTGCCGCACGCGGTTCCGCAGATGCCTGCGGCTCGCGTTGGACGGATCCTCGATCCAGGCGATGTGGTGAACCCTGGCGTACGCCTCGACCTCTGCACGCGTGACGGCCAACAGCGGCCGCACGACGTCGCTCGACTCAGCCGCAAGCGCCGCGAGCCCGCGGGCCCCGGCGTCGCGCATGGCCCGCATGAGCACAGTCTCCACCTGGTCGCTCGCCGTGTGTCCCGTGCAGATCCGCACGGGCTTCCCCGCCTCACCCCGCCACTCCTCCGCGACCGCGCGCAAAAACCCCCACCGCGCCTCCCGCCAAACACTTTCAAGGGGACGGGGGACTTGAACCGGCCTCTCAACGGGATTTTCAAGGGGACGGGGGACTTGAACGGCGCCTTTCCCCCTGTTCCCGGGTGGGCTTGCTGCCTTATCGCCCTGTGGGCGCGTCAATCGCCCCGGATCGGACAGTTGTTCCGATTTCAAGTCCCCCGTCCCCTTGAAAGTTTTCAAGTCCCCCGTCCCCTTGAAACGGAGGGGGTGGGCGGCGGCGGCGACGAGGGTCTGGGCTTCGCGCGCCGCCGGGCCTGTGCCGTGGTCGAAGTTGGTCACCAGGAGGCGGTCGGGGGGAAAGGCGGCGGCGGCCGCGTGGAGCAGGACCATCGAGTCCACGCCGCCCGAAATGGCGAGCACGAGATTCGCGCCGCGCTCGCGCAACGGCGCGAGCACGCGCTCCACGGCGGCTCGCACAGCATCAGCCGCCTCTCTATCCGCCACCGCCGTCTTCGCCGCACCCGAAGGCATCATGTATGATAGAAGCCGGTCAGCCCGCTGGCGCCGTCCACTGGAACCCTTGTTCCGGGGCCGCTATACTGCGCCGGGTCGGTTCACTCTTTTCAGTCCAGAAGGAGCTCGCTCGTGGAGACGCACGGTCCGCTCGGAACGCTCTGGGTCAGCATTGGCCTTGGCTGCTTCTACATCGCCCTGGTCTGGCTGAACACGCTCCTCGGTTTCTTTCTGACGCCGCTGTTCATGATTCCGGCGACGTGGGTGACCGATCAGATGGACGCGTCACGCCGCCCCGCCGCGCCGGTCGACTGATTCGGCGCTTCGCCGCCGCCATCGCGGCGGCCGCGGTCGCGAGCCTCTCGCCGCTGACCGCACGCGCACAACTCACGGTGCGCAGTTGGGAGCCTTGGCGCACGGTGGATACGCGCCATTTCTCGCTCCACTACCCCGCGGATCTCGAGGACTGGACGCTGGCGCTTGCGCGGCGCCTCGAAGCCACCGACTCGCTCGTGAGCGCCGACGTGGGCGCCACGCCATCGAGTCGCGTCCAGATCGTCGTGGACGACCCGTATGCAGTCGCCAACGGATCCGCGTGGCCATTCATCCGACAGCCCACGATCAACCTGTGGGCATCGCCGCCCGATCCGCGCGAAGACATCGGCCAATTCAGCGACTGGGGCGAGCTGCTCGTGTCGCACGAGTTCGCGCACATAGCGCATCTCACACGACCGTCGCGGAACGCATTCGTTCGACGACTCTGGAGCCTCGCGCCGGCCGACATCGGACCGATAGCCATCGAGTCGCCGCGCTGGGTGATCGAAGGCTACGCGACTTATGTCGAAGGACGCGTGACAGGATCGGGACGACCGCATGGCGTGTGGCGTCCGGCGATTTTGCGCGAGTGGGCGCTGGAGGGCCAGCTTCCCACCTATGGCCAGCTCGACCAGGACAAACGCTACCAGGGCGGCGAGTTCGCGTACCTGGCGGGATCAGCGTTTCTCGAATGGCTCGTGCATCGCCCGGGGCAGAACGATTCGAGCCTCGTGCATCTGTGGCGGCGGCTCACCGCGAAGACGACGCGCAGCTTTGACGATGCATTCGTTGGCGTCTTCGGCGACGCGCCCTCAGTGCTCTACGGCTACTTCATCGCCGACGTCACGGCGAAGGCCACGCAAGCGCGAGCGATCGAAGGCGCAGGCGGGTTGGACACCGGCGCAATCGTCCAGCGCTTGTCCTGGCAGACGGGCGACCCGGCCATCTCGCCAAATGGCAAGCGTGTCGCCATCACGATTCGCTCGCCGACGACGCCAGGCAGATTAGTGATCTTCAATACAGCCGCACCGCCCGACTCGGCGCGCGCGCGACGCGACTCGCTCCTCGTCGCGCGCGATCCCCAGGACGTGCCCGCGCGGCCCATCTATCCGGCGCCGCGGAAGGTTCTCGCATCGCTCCCAGCCGTCGGCGATTTCGGGTACCGTGGCGGACGCTGGCTCCCTGGCGGACAACTCCTCACCTGGCGCAGCACTGCGCGCGGCGATGGAACGACTCGGCCAGCGCTCTTCATGTGGGCGCCGCCCGCGAAAACCGCGGTCGAGATACCTGGCTCCGTCGGACTCGACAATCCCGATCCCGCTCCCGACGGCCACAGCGCAGTCGCGACGCGATGCCTCGGCGGCCACTGCGACATTGTGCGGATAGACCTGACGACCGGCACCACCACGACCCTCGCCCAGGGCAATCCACGACTCTCGTACTATCGGCCGCGCCTGTCGCCCGATGGACAGACCATCATCGCGGCAGCCGCGATGGACGGCGCCTGGAGACTCGTCCGCGTCGCAGCCGGCCAGGCAGTCACCCGCCTGGGCCCGAGCGACAACGCCAACAGGTACGACGCGACATTCGTGAGCGCCGACACGATCGTGTTCGTCTCGGACGCCGGCGGTGTTCCGAACCTCGAGCGAATGGCCCTCTCGAGCGGCGCGACTCTTCCGCTCACAGCGGCCACCGGCGCCGCTGTCGCGCCTGAGGCGAATCACGCCGACGGCTCCGTCTGGTTCCTGTCGCTCTACTCGCGCGGCTACGACCTGCGCCGGACGACCGCGACGACTGCGACGACCTCCGCGACCGCGACGGTCGCCACGCTGCCGGATTCACTCGCGCCTGCAGCGCCGCACGCACCTGTGTCGCACCCACGGCTCCCCGAGAACGCAGTCTCGCCGCCCCGCGCCTACGGCATCGGGCCGCGCACCACGCGTTGGCTGCCGCTCCCTGAATACAGCGCCGACGGCCTGAGCGCTGTGTTAGAGATCGCTAATAGCGACCCGGTGGGCCGCGCCATGTTCGAGCTCCGCGCGGCGTCCGGTGATCCGGGCACCTGGCGCGGTGGCGTGGCGCAGGCGACCTGGAACGGAACGCGCCCGTCGCTTCACCTCCAAGCCTTCTCGGCGACCCAACGCCCGGACGCGCGCGCAAGCGCCGGCGCGTCTCTGACCGAGGGCACGCTCGACACTCGCCTCTCAGGCGCTCTCGCAGGGCTCGAGCAGACAGAGGAGTTCGGGACAGTCCAATGGCGCGCGCGGCTCACGGGTGCGGCCGGTCAGCTGTCGCACCTGCAGCCGGCGCCGAGCGTGGTCTTTGGCGCTTCGAACACGCTGTGGCAGGTCGGAATGACCTTCGCCGCGGCGACCCAGCAGCGCTGGGGAGCCGCGCATCTCGAGGGCCGCGCAACGGGTGAGATCACTCTGCTCAGCGAAGCGGGGTACGAATTCGCCCGCCAGGGTTACTCGGTCAGCGCCACGCTCCGAGGCGTCACGCCACTCCCCCTGATGGCGTCACTGACCGGAGTTCGGTCGAACGCGCGCGATCCATTCGAGCAGGTATCCTATGGTGGACCGCCATCGCCGCTTCTCGACGCGGCACTGCTCAGCCAACGGATCATGATGCCGGCGCTCCCCACGGGAACCCTTCACGCGACCGACGCATCCGCGGTGCGCGTCGCGATTCCCGTGGGCTCACTCCAGCCCTACGTGTGGGCGGGCCGCCTGGATTGCGGCGCCGATCAGGTCACGTGCATGCGCTGGTTGCGCGTCGTCGGCGCCGAGTGGTCGGCCAGCATGCCCGCGATTCCCTTCGCGGGCACGCCGCCTGTCCGCGCTCTAGTGGGCGTCGGCAGATCCCTCGACTGGCCGTTTCGCCACCAGATCCGCGGATACGTCAGCGTCCTGGTTGACCCCTGACGCCTTGTCCGCGCGCGGCGGTGCATCCGCGAGCTCGCACGTGGAGCTGGACTTGAACTGCGCGGCCTCGGTGGACCCGGCGAGCGCGCCCGTCGAGGCCTGACCGCCTGTGACGGTCGTGAGCACCGCGTCGAAGTAGCCGGTCCCCGCTTCGCGCTGATGCTTGGTCGCCGTGTATCCGTCGGCCTCGCTCGCGAACTCCTGCGCCTGCACGCGCACATACGCTGGCATCCCCTCGGCGGCATACTCCTTCGCCAACTTGAAGGTGTTCAGGTTCACCAGGTGCCAGCCCGCCAGCGTGATGAACTGGAACGCGTAGCCCATGGCACCCAGCTCGCGCTGGAACTTGGCGATGGTCGTCGCGTCGAGCTTGCGCTGCCAGTTGAACGACGGCGAACAGTTGTACGCCAGCAGCTTGTCCGGGAACTCGTCGTGAATGCCGTCGGCAAAAGCGCGGGCTTCGTCGAGATCGGGCGTCGCGGTCTCGCACCAGACAACGTCCGCGTACCGCGCGTAGGCTCGGCCCCGCGCGATGGCTGACTTCATCCCGCCAGCGACGCGGAAGTAGCCCTCAGCCGTCCGTTCGCCCTGCAGGAACTCGTGGTCGCGCTCGTCCACGTCGCTCATCAGCAGCGTGGCGCCGAGAGCGTCGGTGCGGGCAACGACGACAGTCGGAACGTCGAGGACGTCGGCGGCGAGCCGCGCGGCCGTGAGCGTCCTGACGAATTGCGATGTCGGCACGAGCACCTTGCCGCCCATGTGGCCGCACTTCTTCTCCGCGGCCAACTGATCCTCGAAGTGGACGCCGGCGGCGCCCGCCTCGATCATGGATTTCATGAGCTCGAACGCGTGCAGCGGTCCGCCGAAGCCGGCTTCAGCGTCCGCGACGATCGGCACCAGCCAGTCGCGTCGCGCGCTCTTGTCATCGGCCGCGGGCGGCGCGTCGGCGAGTTGCGCCGACGATGCACCGGCCGCCTCGGCCCACTCGACCTGGTCGGCGCGCAGCAGGGCGTTGTTCAGCCGGCGCACAAGCGTCGGGACCGAGTTGCTCGGATACAGGCTCTGATCGGGGTAGGTCTGGCCCGAGAGATTCGCGTCCGCGGCAACCTGCCAGCCACTGAGATAGATGGCCTGCAACCCGGCGCGAACCATCTCGACAGCCTGCGCACCCGTCATAGCGCCGAAGGTGCGAACGAACTCGCCCGAGTTCAGCAGCTCCCACAGCTTCGTGGCGCCCAGCCGGGCGAGCGTGTGCTCGATGCGCACTGAGCCGCGCAGTTTGACTACGTCATTCGCCGAGTAGCTGCGCTCGACGCCCGACCATCGGCCGTCGGTGGTCCACTCGCGGTCCAGCGCCCGTGCCTCGAGCTCCAGGTCTTCACTCATCGCGATGCTCCTCTCCCAAGTCCCATCGTCCCCGCTGACTGGCATCAGTACCGGTCAGCCCGATCTAGTCAGCCCGGTCTGGTCAGCCCCTTCAGTCAGCGCGCGTCGAGCATTTCGTAGCCTGGTTCCGTGAGAAAATCCTTGAATTCGCCGAGCGCGAGCGAGTCGAGCAGCGCGGACGCATCGTCCCAGCGTCGCCCTTCACCTTTGCCCGCATCGTCCTGCTCGAGCGCCGCGAGGACACGCGCACGCGTCTCCTTATAGAGATCGGCCGTGACGGTCCCGCCTTCGGCGAGGGGCGCGGCGTTCCGGATCCACTGCCAGAGCTGCGAGCGGGAGATCTCCGCCGTGGCCGCGTCTTCCATGAGGTTGTGGATCGCGACGGCGCCCTGGCCGCGAAGCCACGCCTCTATGTACTGAAGCGCGACGTCCACGTTCGTCTCGACGCCCTGCCGCGTGACGGCGCCGCCGTCCACGTGCAGGTCGATGAGCGAGTCCGCGGGGATCTGCGGGTCCTCGCGGCGCGTCTGCTTCTGGTTCGGCCTGTCGCCGAGCACGCGATCGAAGACCTCGCGAGCGACGGGGACCAGGTCGGGGTGCGCGACCCATGTGCCGTCGAAGCCGTCGCCCGACTCCCGCTGCTTGTCCTCGCGAACCTTGTCCAGCGCCTTGGCGTTGACCTCGGCGTCGCGCCGGCTGGGGATGAACGCGGCCATGCCGCCAATGGCGTGCGCACCGCGCTTGTGGCAGATGTGCACCAGCAGCCGGGCGTAGGCCCGCATGAAGGGCACTGTCATGGTGAGCTGCGCGCGGTCCGGCAGGATGAGGTCGGGCCGGGTCCGGAATGCCTTGATGATGCTGAACAGGTAGTCCCACCGGCCCGCATTGAGCCCCGCTGCGTGGTCGCGCAGCTCGTAGAGGATCTCCTCCATCTCGAACGCCGCGTAGATCGTCTCGATCAGGACCGTGGCCCTGATGGAGCCGCGCGGGATGCCCAGGGCATCCTGGGCGAAGCAGAAGACTTCGTTCCAGAGGCGAGCCTCCCGGTGGCTCTCCATCTTGGGCAGGTAAAAGTACGGGCCCGTTCCGCGGTCCCTCAGGGCGCGGGCGTTGTGGAAGAAGTAGAGGCCGAAGTCGAAGAGGCTCGCCGACATGGGCTCGCCGTCAACGACTACGTGCCGCTCTTCCAGATGCCAGCCGCGGGGGCGGACGACGAGGGTCGCCGTTATGTCGTGGAGGGCGTAGTGCTTTCCCTCGGGGGTCCTGAGCTCGAGGCCGCGCCGGACGGCGTCCCTGAGGTTCGCCTGCCCTTCGAGGGCGTTCTCCCAGGTGGGGGAGAGGGCGTCCTCGAAATCGGCCATGAAGACCTTGGCGCCCGAGTTCAGGGCGTTGATCATCATCTTCCGTTCGACCGGACCGGTGATCTCCACGCGTCGGTCGTCGAGGTCGCGCGGAGCCGGCGCGACGCGCCAGTCGGCCGCCCTGACGTCGGCCGTCTCGTCGAGGAAGCCGAGCTTCTGGCCTTTTTGTATTGCAGCCCAACGATCGTGGCGGGCCTGGAGCAGTTCCTGACGAGTCCGGTTGAACTTGCGCTGGAGTTTGGCGAGGAAGTCCAGCGCGTCGGGGGTCAGGATCGAGCGCGACAATTCAGATTGAGGCCCAACTATCTGAACATCAGCGTGCTCAGCCGCGTTCGTGACAGGTGCCTGCGCGAGCGCCTCAGCCGACATCCGGAGCCTCCCAAGGTGTATGGTGCCCGGAACGCTCGGGCGCGGTAGACCAGCCTCGAGGCCAAATGTATGCCAGACAGGCCGAGCCGCGAAGGTTGCCGAGGACGGTAGGGCTGGGCGGGAGCTGGAGCAGCGAAAAAGAGGCTTTGCCGCAGAGCTCGCAGCAATGTGACATTCGTTTTAGATCGTTACGTGACATTGCTTTACAGCGTGTCATATAATGTGCAATAACAGATTGTTTTCCACAGATGGCTTCGCTGCGTTTTTCGTCGCCGGATGACCCTGTTGGGCCTGCCAAGTCGTCGGCTTGGCCCTGGTTTGAGGCCTCAAACCGTTTCAAGGGGACGGAGTACTTGAAACCCCGTTCAAGGGGACGGAGCACTTGAAACCCCGTTTCAAGTGCTCCGTCCCCTTGAACGCCCCCTTGAACGCCGTCGGCTCCCCTGCCCTGTCCGGAGGCCTGCCCGCTGACCCTACCCGAGCAGCAGGAACGCGTCGTACAGCGCGTGGGTCCAGGCCGTGATTCCGAAACCGCGGACCAGGTAGAGCCCGCTAAACGCCACGCCGCTCAGCGCCCGAAACACGAACGACTGGACCGTGAACACGTCGCCGTAGGGCCCTATGTAATGGAACGCGGAGAATACCAGGGCGCCGATAATGACGGCGATCACGCCGGACGTCCCGCGTCCAAAGCCCAGGATAATCCGGCATCCGGCGGCGATTCCGCCCACCAGAAGCACCCGGAAAAAGAGCTCTTCGTACAGCCCGGCGCCGAGCGACATCATGAGCCGCATGGGCCAACTCATGGCAGCCAGGCCGGATCCGGAGCCGGCGGCAGCGTGCCCGACCGCCCCCGCCTGCCCGCCTGC
>Ga0070679_100007329_pt1 | contig 10305 bp, 11 predicted proteins | sample KBSC63BmetaG_FD_65652 | JGI IMG/M metagenome (GOLD analysis project Ga0070679, IMG submission 65652) | Corn rhizosphere microbial communities from Kellogg Biological Station, Michigan, USA - KBS C6-3B metaG | ecosystem: Host-associated > Plants > Roots > Rhizosphere | place: USA: Michigan... | reverse complement strand
GTGCGCGGCGATCAATCGTCGCGATAGACGCGCTCGCGCCGCTCGTGGCGCTCCTGGGCTTCGACCGAAAGCGTGGCGATCGGCCGGGCCTCGAGGCGCTTCAGCGCAATCGGGTCTCCGGTCTCCTCGCAATAGCCGTAGGTTCCATCGTCGATACGGTGCAGTGCAGCATCGATTTTGGAAATCAGCTTGCGTTGACGGTCCCGGGCCCGCAGCTCGATGGCGCGGTCCGTTTCGGAGGACGCGCGGTCGGCCAGATCGGGGTGATTCTGGTTCTCGTCCTGCAAATGCTGCAAGGTTTCCTTGGCTTCCTTGAGGATGTCCTCGCGCCAACCGATCAGTTTTTCGCGGAAATATTCCTTCTGGCGCTCATTCATAAAGGGTTCTTTGTCGGTCGGCCGATAAGTGTCCTTTGCTTTGGTGGATGCGCTTCCCACACCGTTCGCATGAATGCCGTTATGCCCATTGAGACCGCCCGTTCCGTTATGGACTGCCCGTCCATTTTGCGCGCCGTGACCGTTAGCGCCTTTGGCGGCTTTTACACCATTGATTCCCTTCTTGTTCTTCATTTTTGACCCCACCATACGCAAGCGAGCCTCCCTGCTCGCGGGCGAGCTTATAGTGGGCCGGCCATTGGCCGACAAGCACCGAATAATAACAGCCACATTTGGGAAAAGGTCCGGGCCGACCGCAGGGCTTATTGGCGGCGTTATCGCCGCGTCATTTTGGCGATTTCGACCTCGACCCGCAGTTCGATCTCCGCCAGGACCTGATCGAGCCCGGCGTCGCCCGAGACATCCCGCAAATCGGCGCTCAGCGATCGAAGCCGCATCACGGTCGAAGGCCCCGGCGCGCCGCCAAGGACCTCGACCTTGAGCTGGTCGAGGGCATCCAGCGCGGTCCGGCCCCGCCTGACCGCCCGCCGCCGCCGCTCGGTCGGATCGTCCTGGCCCTGCAAAGCGAGCAGCGCATCGATCCCGCCGATGGTGCGGAGCGACGCCGTGGCCGACGTCGATGTTGGGCCGTCCCCTTCGGCGATCGAGAAGCCGCCGGACGCGGCGCGGCGCGGCGCCGACGCGGTTGCAGCGCGGGCGGTGGCGTTCGATCCCTGAATGCGCATGGCGGCGGCCCTTTGACCGGACCGGCGTAAGCCGTGCCGGAATACCGGCAAAGGTGGCTCGGTATGGTTAACGCCCGGTAAACGACCGGCAAATTTTGCCGTGCGACCGGCACCGAGCGCCCGCCGCCCCGCCACAGCTAAAAATAAAACATAGACTTTTCAATGGCTTGCAGCCGTGCGGCGATGGCACGGCGTTCGCATAAGGAAGGACGGTCCGAACTCATTGGGGAGCAATGACGATGAGGACGCTACAGTGCGTCTATGCCGCGACGGTCGCGGCGCTAGCCTTATCGTATGCCGTCACCGCTTCGGCGGCGGACGCGCCCGCGTGCGCCGATTGCCCTGCCCCGGTGTCCGCCGCGACGCCTGTCCCAGGCGTGGCCACCGAGACCGCGACGGCCGTCTCGACCGGCTCGGCGCCGACGACGTCCTATCGCCTCACGGCGACGTCGCGGATCAAGGACCTCGCCAACATCGAAGGCGTGCGCCAGAACCAGCTCATCGGTTACGGCCTGGTGGTCGGCCTGAACGGCACCGGCGACACGCTCAACAACATCCCCTTCACCAAGCAATCGCTGCAAGCGATGCTGGAACGGCTCGGCGTCAACATCCGCGGCCAGACCATCCGCACCGGCAACGTCGCCGCCGTCATGGTGACGGCCAATCTGCCGGCGTTCGGCACCCAGGGCACCCGGATCGACATCACCGTCTCCGCGCTGGGCGACGCCAAGAGCCTGCAGGGCGGCACGCTGCTGGTGACGCCGCTGCTCGGCGCCGACGGCAACGTCTATGCCGTGGGCCAGGGCTCGGTGGCGATCAACGGATTCCAGGCCGAGGGCGAGGCCGCCAAGATCGTGCGCGGCGTGCCGACCGTGGGCCGCATCGCCAACGGCGCGATCATCGAGCGTGAGATCGATTTCGCGCTCAACCGGCTGAGCCAGGTGCGCCTCGCCCTGCGCAACGCCGACTTCACCACCGCCAAGCGCATCGCCGCCGCGATCAACGACTTCATCGGCACCAGCACCGCCGAACCGCTCGACCAATCGACGGTGCAGATCAACGTGCCGAAGCAATACCTCGGCAACGTGGTGTCGCTGCTGACCGAAATCGAACAGCTTCAGATCGAACCGGATCTCGCCGCCAAGATCGTCATCGACGAACGCTCCGGCATCATCGTCATGGGACGCGACGTGCGCGTTTCCACCGTCGCGGTGGCGCAAGGCAACCTGACCGTGACCATCTCGGAAACGCCGCAGGTGAGCCAGCCGTCGCCGTTCTCGCGCGGCCAGACCCGGGTGGTGCCGCGCACCCGCGTCGGCGTCCAGGAGGACGGCAAGAAATTCGCATTGGTGCGCGAGGGCGTGTCGCTGCAGCAACTGGTCGACGGGCTGAACGCGCTGGGCATCGGCCCGCGCGATCTGATCGCGATCCTGCAGGCGATCAAGGCCGCCGGCGCGATCCAAGCCGAAATCGAGGTGATGTGATGATGCCGGCCATCGCAACGGGGCTCACGCCCGCGGCCGATGCGGCATTGAGCGGCCTGAACATCGGCAAGCCCGACGCGAGCCGCACGGCCAAGGCCAAGGGCGCCGCGCAGGATTTCGAAGCGGTGTTCCTCAACAACATGTTCCAGCAGATGTTCGCCGGCGTCGGCCAGGGCCCGTTCAGCGGCGGCCCCGGCGCCAACATCTGGCGGTCGTTTCTCACCGACGAATACGCCAAGTCGTTCGCCAAGGCGGGCGGCATCGGCATCGCCGACCAGGTGCAGCGCACATTGCTGGCGCAACAGGAGGTGAAATGAACACCGCAGCCGCTCCCGCGCAGCCCGTTTCGGCGCGTCCGGTCGAAAGCCCGACCGAAGCCCAGATGCTGGTCCGTCACATGCTCGATGTGATGGACGCCCTGCTCGGCACCGTCGAGGAAGAGACCGAGCTGGTGCGGGCCGGCAAGCTCACCGAGGCGAGCCGGCTTGAGCCGAACAAGACCGAGCTGTCGCAGATGTACCTCGCGGATACCGCGCGAATCAGGGCAAGTCAGGGTTACCTTGCGAAGTCCACGCCCGCGATGGTGGACGAGTTGCGCAAGCGCCACGAGGAGTTCCGCGCCTTGCTGCAAATGAATCTGACGGTGCTCGCCACCGCGCATGCGGTTTCGGAAAGCATCATGCGTGGCGTGTCCGGCGAGTTGGCCCGCAAGGCGACGCCGGCCGCCTACGGCGCCACCGGCCGGCCGGCAGCGCCGTCGGCGAGCGCCCGGCAACCGTTGACGTTGAGTCGCGTGCTGTAAGGCGTGATCGGCAACAGCGCCACGCACGGACAGCGTGACGCCAAACCATAGCGTCGCGTCGGTGATGTGGTGTCGGTGAAAACGAGTTCAGTTCGGGTTCAAGCGGCAACGATCATGGCCGGGAGACCGATATGGACAGCAACTTTGCAATCAAACCCCGTCCCAGTGTGCAGAACTTCAAACAGCGCAGCCCAACGCCGCAGCACGACGCGGCCGAAACCGAGGTCGACGCCGCCAAAAGCGTGGCGGCCGTCGGTGACGCCCGCGATGAGCCGCGCGAGCAGCACGGGCAGCGCAGCGGGCCGCTCGACGTCGCCGTGGATCCGGAAAGCCGCGACGTGATCAACCGCGAGAACGACATCCGCGCGCGCGACGACCATCGTCAGCATCCGGATCAGGCGCTGCTGCGGTTTCGCGCCTACCGTCCGGCCGACATCGAACCGAAAAACCCGCCTCCGGGCGAACCCCACGCCAACATCAAGGCCTGATCTTCATGTCGTCCATGCCCTTGCTGCAACGCAAACCGTTCAATGTCGCAAACGCCATGCAGCAGGCGCTCGAATGCCATCACGGCGGCCGGCTTGCCGAAGCCGAAGGGCTTTACACCGCGGTGCTCGCCGCGCGCCCCGATAACGTCGACGCGCTGCAGATGCTCGGCCTGATCAAGGTCGGACGCGGCGAACTCGTGACCGCGCTGCAGCTTGTTACGGCGGCGATGCGGCTGCGTCCGAACGTGCCGCAAGTCCTTTTGAATTACGGCCTCGTCCTCGACGCGCTGGAACGGCATGAGGAGGCCATCGAATACTTCGACGCCGCGATCAAGCGAAAGGCCCGGTTCGCCGAGGCGCACAACAACCGCGGCGCCGTGCTGGTCTCGCTCGACCGCGCCGAGGAGGCGTTGGACAACCTCCGGCGCGCAACGGCGATCAAGCCGGACTACGCCGAGGCCCACTACAATCTTGGCAGCGCCTTCCGCAAGCTCGACCGGCATGCCGAAGCGCTGAAAAGCTTCGACCGCGCGCTGGCGCTGCGCCCCAATTATCCGAGCGCGCTCTGCAATCGCGGCGCCGTGCTTGAAGCGATCGGCCAATCCGCCGAGGCGCTGGTGTGTTTCGACCGCGCCCTGGCGCTGCAGCCGGACTTTCGCGAGGCGATGCTCAACCGCTCGAGCGCGCTGCAGACCCTGCGACGTCATCACGAAGCGTTGCAGAACATCGAACGACTGCTGGCGCTCCACCCCGACTACCCGAACGCTTATTACCAGCGCGGCATGATGCTGGCCGACGAGAACCGCACCGCCGAGGCGTTGGCCGATTACGAGAAGGCGCTCGCGCTCAAGCCCGACTACAGCAAGGCTCGCTGGGCCGCCTGCAGGGCGGCGCTGCCCGTCGTCTACAACAAAGAGGCCGAGATTGCCGTGTGTCGCGCCGATTACGAGACGCGGCTGCGGGCGCTGCGCGCGGCTTACGAGGCCGGCGATGTTCCCGGCGACATGACGATCGGCGCCGGCATGGCGCAGCCGTTCCTGCTGCCGTATCAGGGATACAACGACCGCGAATTGCAACGCGTGTTCGGCGGGCTGGTGACTCAAGTGATGGCGGCGCGCTACCCCGCGGCCGAACTGGCGCCGCCGCCCGCGCCGGACGAACCGCTCCGCATCGGCATCGTCAGCGGTTATTTCTGGCAACATTCGGTGTGGAAGGTCGGCATTCGCGGCTGGGTCGGCCAGCTCGATCCGCAGCGCTTCCAGGTGTTCGGCTATCACACCCTCAGCAAGCGCGACGACGAGACGGCCTATGCCGAGGCGCATTGCCACAAGTTCGTGCAAGGCCCCTACCCGACCTCGGAATGGCGCAAAATCATCCTGGCCGACCGGCCTCATGTCATCATCTATCCCGAGATCGGCATGAACAACGAGGCCGCGGAACTGGCGGCCATGCGCATGGCGCCGGTGCAATGCAGCTACCTCGGCCATCCGCAGACCAGCGGCATGCCGACCATCGACTATTTCCTCAGCGGCGAATTGATCGAATCGCCCGAGGGCGAGCAGCATTATTCCGAACAGGTCGTGCGGCTTCCCAACATCGCCTTCCATTACGAGCCGTTGAAGCTCTCGCCGGTCACGGTCACACGCGCCGAGCTCGGTTTGCGGCCGGGCGCCACCGCTTATTGGAGCGCACAATCGCTGTTCAAATATCTGCCGCAACACGACGAGGTGTTTCCCCGCATCGCCCGCGACGGCGGCGATTGCCAGTTCGTGTTCATCCGCCATCCGACGGCCGGCGTCACCGACGTGTTCAAGTCCCGGCTCGAGCGCGTCTTCGCCGATGCCGGAATGAAGGCGGACGATCATTGCGTGTTCATGCCGCAAGTCGACCTGAACCGTTTCGCGGCGTCGGCGGCGCAATGCGACCTGATGCTCGACAGCATCGGATGGTCGGGCGGCAACACGACCCTCGAGGCGCTCGCGCAAAACCTTCCGGTCGTCACCTACGAGGGTGAGTTCATGCGTGGCCGCATCAGCGCCGGCATCCTGCGGATGATGGGAATGCCGGAAACCATCGCCGGCACGATCGACGAATACGTCGCGCTTGCCGCGCGCATGGGCGCCGATCCGTCCTGGCGATCCGCGCTGAAGGCGCGCGTCGTGGCCGACAAGGAACGGCTCTATCGCGATCGCGCGTGCATCGCCGGACTGGAAGACTTCCTCAACCGCGTCGCGCGTCAGCAGCACTGACCATCGCCGCAACACCGCAGCCGGACATCGCCTCGGCGCATCGCAAACGGTGAGCTTGCGAAATCAAACACCGCCGCATCGTCGGCGGTGTTTTGTTTTGCCGCGCGCGTGGGCCGGAGAGCCGCGTCCGTATGGTTAGCGCCGGCTTAATGGGACGCGCACAAAAACCATTCCGTAATTATACCGCCGGTGAAAAAACATTAACCATGTTTTTTTACGGCGCATTACGGGCCGCATGCGATCAACGCAGCGATCCAGTGGGGATCGTCACGTGTAGCCACGTGATGGGGATTTTGGACCAGAAAGGTACAAAGTTATGTCGGATATCGTTCTTTCGGCTGGCGTCCGCTCGAACCTGTTGAATTTGCAGCAGACGGCCGACCTGATGAGCACGACACAGACCCGTCTTGCCACCGGCAAGCGCGTCAACTCGGCTCTCGACAACGCTACAAACTTCTTCACCGCCCAGGGCCTGTCAAACCGCGCGACGGACTTGAGCGGCCTGCTCGACTCGATGTCGACCGCCGTCAACACCATTCAGGCGGCCAACAACGGCATCACCTCGGTCACCAAGCTGGTTCAATCGGCCCAGGCGCTCGCCAGCCAGGCGTTGCAGACGTCCGACACGACGGTTCGTGCCGGCCTTGCCACGCAGTACGGCGCAATCCTGACGCAGATCGACCAGCTCGCGGGCGACTCGGGCTTCAACGGCATTAACCTGCTGAAGAGCGGCGACAGCTTGAAGGTCGTGATGAACGAGAGCGGTTCCTCGAGCATCACCGTCTCGGGCGTCGACTTCAGCTCGAACGGCCTGGGTGCCCAAGCCGCGACCAACAACTGGGCGAGCTCCACCGACATCGGTACGGCCAACACGCAGCTCACCGGCGCGTTGACCAAGCTTCGTGCCCAGTCGCAGACGTTCGGCTCGAACCTGACCACCGTGCAGATCCGCCAGGACTTCACCAAGGCGATGATCAACACGCTGCAGACCGGCTCGGACGCACTGACCCTCGCCGATTCGAACGAGGAAGGCGCCAACCTGCTTGCGTTGCAGACCCGCCAGCAGCTGTCGACCACCGCTCTGTCGCTCGCCTCGCAGTCGAGCCAGGCCGTGCTGCGGTTGTTCGGCTAAGCCAACAGCGTTTTACGCGAAAAATGACGGCGGCGCGAAAGCGCCGCCGTTTTCATTTTTCTTGCACCATTAAGATTTCGGTAAGGATTTGCTAACGGAATATCAAGCTTAACAGATCATTCTCCGGAGAAAGCCGCTCAAGGGAGCGGGTGCTTGTAGGCGGAGCTTGATCATGAGTGACATCGTCCTCTCGGCGGGCATACGGTCCAACCTTCTGCAGTTGCAGCAGACGTCGGATCTGATGACCACCACCCAGACCAGGCTGGCCACCGGCAAACGGGTCAACTCGGCACTCGACAACGCGATCAACTTCTTCACGGCGCAGGGCCTGTCCAACCGGGCCGGCGACCTGAGCGCGCTGCTCGACTCGATGTCGACCGCGATCAACACGATCCAGGCCGCCAACAACGGCATCACCTCGATCACCAAGCTGGTGCAGTCGGCGCAGGCGCTGATCAGCCAGGCGCAGCAAACGTCCGACACCGCGACCCGCGCCGGCCTTGCCACCCAATACAACGCGCTCCTGACCCAGATCGACCAGCTCTCCGGCGATTCCGGCTTCAACGGCATCAACCTGATCGACAAGCCGAACAGCACGGACCTGACCGTCACGCTGAACGAAACCGGCACCTCCAGCATCACCGTAACGGGCGTCGATTTCAGCTCGAACGGCCTTGCGATCAACGCTTCGGCCAACAACTGGGCCTCGAGCACGGACCTGTCGGCGGCCAGCAGCGATCTGACCGGCGCGCTGACCAAGCTGCGGGCGCAGTCGCAATCGCTCGGTTCGAACCTGTCGACCGTGCAGATCCGCCAGGACTTCACCAAGGCGATGATCAACACGCTGCAAAGCGGCTCGGACGCGCTCACGCTCGCCGACACCAACGAAGAGGGCGCAAACCTGCTGGCCCTGCAAACGCGGCAACAACTGTCGACCACGGCACTCTCGCTGGCTTCGCAAGCCAGCCAGGCGGTGCTGCGGCTGTTCCAGTAGCCGAGCCGCCCGTGCGGCCCGTCACGGCGGGCCGGCGGCGCTCAGCATCGAATTCAAGAATGGCGTTTGCTTCGCGCAGACGCCATTTCCGTTTCAGCGGAACCGAAAGGAGAGGTTGATGGCACTCAAGGTCGAGCTCAAGCCCAACGAACGAATCCTGATCGGCGATTCCGTCATCACCAATTGCAATCAGCGCTCGTGGCTGGTGATCGAAGGCGACAGCCCGATCCTGCGCGAGAAGGATATTCTCACGCCCGCCAACGCCGACACGCCGGCGAAGCAGATCTATCTGGCCGTCGAATTGATGTACACGGCCCGCGATCCGCGCGCCCAGCACGAGCTTTATTTCGGCCTGGTGCGCGATATCCTTCAAGCCGCGCCGAGCATGTCGAGCTACGTGGAAAATATCAATAATCAAATCTTAACAGGAAATCTCTACAAAGCTCTACGCGAAGCCAAGAAGCTCATCGCTTACGAAGAGGGACTGTTGCAGCATGCCAAGCGCAGCGCAAACGTACAAAAACGTATCAAGGCAAACGGAAAATCCGCGTGAGCTGGAAGCGTCTCTTCTCCTTCAGGCGGCTGCGCGCTTGCAATCGGTGCGCGATTCTTGGACCGAGAAGCGCGCTCAGCTCGACGACGCGCTGCTCTACAATCGCAAACTGTGGTCCGTCTTCATGAGCGACATGACGGACGGCAACAATCCCATGCCGAAGAACGTTCGCCAGAACGTCGCCAACATCGGCTTGTTCGTGATGAATCACACCGTTGCCGTGATGAACGACCCACGCCCGGAGCGGCTCGGCTCGTTGATCAACATCAACCGCGAACTTGCGGCCGGCCTGATGAGCAAACCGCGCGCGTGATCTGCGGTCACAAGCCGGGACTTCGACAAAGCCGGTAGTCCTCGGCCCCGACGCCAAATAAAAAGCCCCGCACCGCGGGGCTTTTTTGCATTCAGCGCTCCGGCGAACCGACGCCGGCTTGGACCGTCACATGTAATTGATGATCGACATCTTCAACATCATCGCCGTGGTCTGCATCGACGCCTGCAGGCTCGTTTGCAGCGTCAGGATCTGCGCGGCCACCTGCTCGGTCGGCGCGCCCTGGACGTTCTGCAGCAGATTCTGCAGCGTGGTGTTGGTCTGATCCTGACGGTCCTTGGCGTTCGCGAGCGTGGTTTGCGCGGTGGCGAGCTGGGCGCCGATGTCGGACAGCTTCTGTTGATTGGGATTGCCGCCCAGCGTCGCGCCCAGGCGCTGTTGCAACGCGCTGTATTGGGTCTGATTGGTCGCGCTGGAGCCGGAGAACGAGGTGGCCGCAAACACCGCCACGCTCTGCACCACCGATCGCAACGCCTCTTCGTTGGCGCGCGCGCCGTAAGACACCGTCACCGATTGGTCGGCCCGCGCCGTCACGGACGACCGGGGATCGGTCGTGGCGTTGTCGCCGGTGTACCACTGGACGGTGTTGGCATCGGTGCCGTCGGTCAACGAGGTCGCGGCATAAAACGGCGGCGACCCGGCCACCCGCTGCGGCGGATGGTCGGCGTCGGTGTTGAAGAAGTCGTTGCCCGCCGCAACGGCGGACGCGGCGGCAAGCTGGGTGCTCCCCAGGGTCTGCAGCCCCGACGTCAGCGCCGCCTTGAGGTTGTTGGCGGTGTCCGTCGTCGTTGCGCCGATGGTGAACTGGCCCGGCCCCGGCGGCGACGCCGTGGTTGCCGTCAGCGTCAGGTCGCTGGTGGTCCCGTCCGGAAGCTTGAAACTGAATTTGACGGTGTCGCCGGCATTCGGATTGGTGGCGCCCAGATCGACCGTCAACGACGCCGGCGAGCCGGTCGGACCGCTGACGCTGGCCCCGGCGATCGTCGTGGTGGCGCTGGCCAGCTTGAAGCCGAACGGCGGTGCAGCGTCTTCGGTCAACGAGACAGCCGTCGCGCCCGGCGAGCCGACCGACAGCCGGCCCAGCCCGTCCGCGCCCAGATCGGCCTGGTTGCGTTCGGCGATGAGCTGCTTGAGGCCCGCCTTGGCGCCGTC
>Ga0070679_100007325_pt1 | contig 10309 bp, 9 predicted proteins | sample KBSC63BmetaG_FD_65652 | JGI IMG/M metagenome (GOLD analysis project Ga0070679, IMG submission 65652) | Corn rhizosphere microbial communities from Kellogg Biological Station, Michigan, USA - KBS C6-3B metaG | ecosystem: Host-associated > Plants > Roots > Rhizosphere | place: USA: Michigan... | reverse complement strand
CGAGATAAGCAACGAGAGCGATCCGTCGGCGGACGCGTGGCAATATCACATGATCGATCTTGTCCGATCCTATGAGGCGGGCAAACCCAAGCAGCACCCGGTGGGGATGACGGTCCCGTATCCCACCAACCCTCAGGGCACCAACGTCGATGTCCTGAACAGCTCGGCCGACTGGATCTCGATGAATGGGAATCCGGACAATCCGGCGGTGGCTACCGGTAACAAGGTGAGCTTATGGGACACGGACCATCTTTGCGGGATATGTGGGAGTGTGGCGTGGGTGTGGAAGAGCCTGACGAGGGGACATAACCCGCTCTTCATGGATGGCTACGATGGAAGCGCCGGTGTGGGAGATCCGGTCTACGATCCGAACAACCCGCTCTGGGAAGCCATACGGAAGAACATGGGCTACGCGCGATCCTATGCGATTCGTATGGACCTTGCCCGCGCGGTTCCGCATGGGGAGCTCTCGGACAGCGGGTATTGTCTCGCCATACCAGGGGTGCAGTATCTGGCCTACTCGCCCGGTGGAACGAGCATCTACCTCAACCTCAGTGCCGTTCCATCGAACGTCAACCTGACGGTGGAATGGTTCAACACGAGCACCGGGGTTGCGACCGTCGTTGGAACGGTCGCGGGAGGCGGGACTCGCCGGCTAAGACCGCCTTCGTCCGGAGGCAGCGTCGTATTCGTGCATTGATTCGGGAGTCGCGGCGAAGAGAATAGCTATTAGAGCGCGTGAAGCTTGCGCGTTCGCGATTTGTTCTACAATTTGATAGTAATGTCCCCTGCAAGCCTCGGCACGCTCGAACTCGCTACGCTGCTCACCGTCGTGCGCCTCAGAGACAAGGCTTACGGCCTGGCGATCAAGCGCGATCTCGCCGCGCGAACCGGACGCGACTACTCCGTCGGCGCGCTTTATACGACGCTCCAGCGACTCGAGGACAAGGGCCTGCTCACGTCGAGCCATAGTGAACCGTTACCCGTTCGCGGGGGACGTTCGAGGCGTCATTTCACGCTCACGGGCGCTGGAGCCCGCGCTCTCCGGCAGGCCGAACGCCACGCAGCGTCGATCTGGGGCGGCGTCGGCAAGACACTCCGCCCCAAGCTCGCGTGACCGCCGACCGTGCACTCCTTGCACTCGGCGGCGACCCCGCCTTCGTCGCTGACCTGCTCGGCGATCTGAGCGAGGAGTACGCGGACCGGGCAGCGAGCGACGGGATTTGGGCCGCGAGGCTGTGGTACGTTCGAGAGCTGACGCGATCCACCCCGCACCTCTTTTGGAACGCACTCCGGCATGGGACTCCGGCCACGCGTGCACGACTCTCCGCGTCCATACTGGCGGTTGTGGTCACACTTTCGGTGATCACGGTGGCGTGGCTGACGCGCGACGGTCCCCCAGCGCGCCTCGTCGTAGGTGCAGGCCTTGACTCCGATGAGATGGTGGTGAACAACGTTGAACCGGTGCAGCTCTCGATGCGCGTTCTCGACGCGGCGGGACATCGGCTCAAGCGACCCGATGTGCGCTACCAACGGATTGCGGGCGCGCCAATCCCGGTCTCGAATCATGGCGTGATAAAGTGTACTCAACGAGGCGACGCGATTGTGCGCGCCTCGCTCGTTCCGCTGCTCAGGGATTTCATCATCCACTGCGAACCGGTGCGGAAGATCCGCGACGCCGGGTGGGGCAACTTCGTGGTCGGCCAACCCCCGAGCACACTTAGCGTAGATGCAATTGGTCTCGACAGCCAACCAGTGACCCGGATCGGTGCCAGGCTACGCGTTCAGGACAGCACGATCGCTACGCTCGACTCCAGCGGCCGGCTACGGCCGCTACGACCTGGGCAGACCTGGATCGACATAGAGATTGGGGACCGCCGAGTGGACTCATTTGTGACGGTGTACGAGCCGGTACGCACATTCGAAGGCCTCAGCCCCGACCAGCGTTTGGTCGTCGCACCGATACGCCTCCTGCGGGGTGCGTCGATACGCTGGCCGCTACCGACCGGCGTTTTCTTTCTCACTTTGAGCGCGGACTCGAGCGAGGCGCCGCCGCCAAGAGGATTCGTAGGATTGGGTTCCGGTCCCAGCCCGATCGTGCAATCTCCCGTGCGCATGAGCGTCGCTGGCCCGATCATGTGCACGCGCATGGACGAGTCCGAGCCTGGCGCGCTCGGTGCCCACTGCCTTTCCCGCGAACCGGGCGCGGTTCTGATTCTCACGTATTCGGGGCCAGGAGGCCCTAACGAGATCGTCGGCAGCCTCGCGCTCGAGCGACAAGAGCAACGTTGAATCGCACTACCCAGGGCAGCAGCAGTTGTCGGTTTAAGAGTCCGCCCGCACGAACGCGGGCCGATTTCGCATCAGAAAGTAGATGGCGACTGCTGCCAGGATCGTGCTAAAGCCGACCGTCAGATACATCAGTATGCCTTGGTCGAATGGGATCGGGCTTGGCTGATTTTGCTCGGCCTTCGTCGATCGCGCGTTGAACTGGATGAGCCACCAGACGGCGATTGCCAGCGGGATCCCGAACATCAGCTCCATGATGCTGCGAAAGCTCTGACCCGCGCCGCCGGTGATTTCCCGAGGTAGGGGAATCACCATCGTGACAAGCAGAACAATCGCCGACCACGCGCCAAGAAAACCGGCGAATATCAGGATGGATGTGCGAGCCCAGGAGCGGAGCCGAAAAACGCCGATGGCGTCCAAATGCCAAGGCCGGCGAGCGCGGCAGTGATCGCGGCGCCCACGACAGCAATCTGCGCGCTGTTGGGCGGTTGAGGCTGCGCCGGCGCGATGAACGGCGATGCCGCCATGAACGCCGCGAAGAGCAGCGCGATCATGCTTCCGAGAATCGCCACTATCGCGCTCGCGGTGACACCGACGGGTCTGCTCACACGAATAATCTATTTCCCTATTGGGTCACTGGCACGAGGCATGGCGACGGTGCAGGTTCGATAGCGATGAACCGCCGCTCATTTCTTCACGCCAGTGCCGGTGCGCTGGCGGCGTGTGCGCTGCCGCGCGCACAAACACTTTCGACGCCGACTAGGCCGCGTCCGTCAGACGCGCAGCTCGCCTGGCAACGCGACGAGCTCGCGCTCTTCCTGCACTTCGGCGTCAACACCTTCACCGATCGCGAGTGGGGTGACGGCCGCGAGGATCCTTTGATCTTCTCGCCGTCGGCCCTTGACGCGCGTCAATGGGCGCGGACCGCGCGAAGTGCCGGCGCTCGCGCGCTCATCCTTACGGCAAAGCATCACGACGGCTTCTGTCTGTGGCCGACGCGAACCACGACTCATTCGGTCGCGGCGAGTCCGTGGCGATCGGGACAGGGCGATGTCGTCCGCGAATTCGTGGATGCCTGTCGCGCGGAAGGGATGAGGGCGGGACTCTATCTGTCGCCGTGGGATCGCAACAATCCAGCGTACGGCGACTCGCCCAAGTACAACGATCTCTATTGCGAGCAGCTGACGGAGCTGCTGACCCGGTACGGCCCGATCGCCGAAGTGTGGTTCGACGGCGCCAACGGAGAAGGACCGAATGGGAAACGCCAGGTCTATGATTGGCCCCGTTTCTTCGGTCTCGTGCGCAGGCTCCAGCCAGATGCCGTCATGTTCTCTGACGCCGGTCCCGACGTGCGCTGGTGCGGAAACGAGAATGGATCAGCCGGCGATCCGAATTGGTCGAGTGTGAATCCCGACATCGTGACATTTCCGGGTGCGGACGGCCCCGGTGTCACCGATGCGCTCCAACATGGCGATCGCGCCGGCACAGTGTGGCGACCTGCCGAAGTCGACGTCTCGATCCGGCCGGGATGGTTCTATCATCCGGCCGAGGACGATCGTGTTCGCACGGTGGACAACCTCGAGAGTCTCTACTTCTCATCGGTGGGCCGGAACGGAAAGCTGCTGCTCAACGTTCCACCGACGCGGGAAGGTCTGCTACACCCCGTAGATGCTGCGCGGCTCACCCAGTTTCACGCGCGACTCACCTCGTTGTTCGAGGAAGATCTCGCTCGCGGGGCGCGCCGCACTACCTTGATGGTTGGTTCGGGCAGCGTCCAGGTGGAGCTGGATCTTGGGCGCCCGGTCACGATCGGCGTCGCGCGCCTCGAGGAGGACATCACGCGCGGACAGAGCGTGGCGCGATATACACTCTACGGCGCCGTCGGCCGCTACTGGAAGGTGCTCTCGAGCGGCTCGACGATCGGCTACGCGAAGCTGGATCGCTTTGAGCCGGTGACTGTGCAGCATGTGCGCCTCACAATCGAGGACGGAGCTGTTGCACCGAAAGATCTTGCCGTCAAGCTGTACAATCCGCATCTACGATAAATCATTATGCGCGACATCCGTGTGGCGACCGTCCAGTTCGAGCACAAGCCCGGCGACAAGAGCTACAATCTTGGACGGGTTCAACATTTCGTCGCCGAAGCCGCGAGGGCGGGCGCCGAGATAATCGCATTTCCGGAGATGTGTCTCACCGGATACTGGCACGTCCGCAAGCTCACGCGCGACGGCGTCGAGGCGCTTGCCGAGCCGGTGCCGGATGGCGCGTCTACGCAGGAGCTGCTGCGCGTGTCGCGCGAGTACCGGCTGACGATCGGCGCCGGCCTCATCGAGCGCGCCGCGGATGGACGGTTGTACAACGCCTACGTCGTCGCGATGCCGGATGGACGCTGGGCGCGCCACCGCAAGATGCACGAGTTCGTCAGCGAGTTCATCGCCGACGGCGACGAGTTCACGGTTTTCGATACGCCGCACGGCTGTCGCGTCGGCGTACTCATCTGCTGGGACAACAACATCATCGAAAACGCGCGCGCGTCAGCGCTGCTTGGCGCCGAAATCCTCATGTCGCCCCACCAGACGGGCGGATGCAACTCCGTGAGTCCGCGCGCGATGAAACCGATTGACCCCGAAATCTGGGCACGACGCAAAGAGGATCCGGCCGCCTGTGAAGCGGAGATTTGCGGGCCCAAGGGACGCGGCTGGCTGATGCGCTGGCTGCCCAGCAGGGCACACGACAACGGGATGTTCCTCATGTTCAGCAACGGCATCGGCCACGACGACGACGAGATACGAACGGGGAACGCGATGGTGCTGGATCCCTACGGCGAGATCATCGCCGAGACGCGGTCGACGGATGACGCAATGGTTGTGGCGGATCTTGATGCGTCGCTGCTCGAGACGTCCTCGGGGCGCCGCTGGCTGACCGCGCGCCGGCCGGAGCTGTACGGCCAGCTGACACGCACGACGGGTAGGGAGAAACCCACGCGCAGCGTCAGATTTGGTAAATGAGAGTGCGAAACTGCAAACTCAGAACTACCTGTTACGGGTGATAGATACGAGTAGGCCGGTTCCGTGTGTGAACTCAGTACGCGACCCCGAACCTCTTTCCAACGTGCTTCGGCCGCTCCAGCTCGTCGAGCACCGCTACGGCGTAATCCTCGAACGTGATGAAGCTTTTTCCCTTGTTGTCTACGAGGAGCGCGTCGCCTGTCGTGCGGTATTTTCCGGTGCGCGCGCCCGGCGCGATCTCGGCGGCCGGACTCAGATAGGTCCAGTCCAGGCCCTTGGCCTCGTTGCGGAAAATCGCGAGCGCCTCACGCCCTTCTCGCGCTTCCTCGCGATACGCGGCGGGGAAGTCCGGTGTATCGGCGAGTGCCATCCCGGGCGCGACCTCGAGGCTGCTCGCGCCACCGACATAGAGAACGCGCTTCACGCCCGCATCGCGCAATCCCTTGAGCAGCGCGCGCGCGTTCTCGGCGAGCGACGGCGCCGGGAGCCCGCGTGCGTTCGGACGCGGGGAGATTGCGCTCGCGACGGCATCTGCACCTCGGACGATCCTGGCGATGTCGTCAGCCCTGGTGGCGTCGCCCTTCACCAGCTTGACGCGCGAATCGGGTGATTTGACGGCGGCAGGGTCGCGCACTACTCCGACAACCTCATGGCCGCGGCGAAGCGCCTCAGCGACGATCTGCTTGCCGACGTTTCCTGTGGCGCCAAACACGACGATCTTCATCGAACGATTCCTTGATTCCAGTGTGTGATTCATGGTAACACACATGCGCGGTAAACGGGGCTGGCTGCTGGCAGCCTAGTCCGAAATGCCGCATCATCTCGTATGCGTCAGGGCTCCCCAATTCGCGTCGGACTCGTCGGCTTCGGCTTCGTGTCGAAGACCTTTCACGCGCCGCTTCTCCTCGAGACCGACGGGTACGAGATCACCGCTGTCTCGTCCAGCCGTCCCGATGATGTGTTGGTCGTCCTTCCCAACGTCGACGTTGTATCCGATCCGACCGAGCTCGCGACGCACCCCGACATCGACCTCGTGGTAGTCGCGAGCCCCAATGAAACGCACGCGCCGCTTGCCGAGGCGGCGATGCGCGCCGGACGGAATGTGGTGGTGGACAAGCCGTTCACCATCACCGCCGCCGAGGCGAGACATCTCGCTGCCGTCGCCAAAGAGAAGAAAATCCTGCTCTCGGTTTTTCAGAACCGGCGCTGGGACAGCGATTTCCTCACCGTCCGGAACGCGATACGCGACGATCTACTCGGGCGGGTCGTGCTCTTCGAGTCGCGCATCGATCGCTATCGCCCGGAGGTCCGCGACCGCTGGCGCGAGAACCCCGGACCCGGCGCGGGACTCCTCTACGATCTCGGGCCGCATCTCATCGATCAGGCGCTGGTGTTGTTTGGAATTCCCGACAGCGTGCAGGCGACGCTGGCGACGCAACGGCGTGGCGGGAAGACCGACGATTTCTTCCAGCTCGTGCTGCGCTACGGCGAAATGGTCGCGACGCTCGGCGCCGGCTCACTCGTCTCCGGCGGCAGCGCCCGGTTCGCCGTGCACGGGGAGCGCGCAAGCGTGGTGAAGCAGAAGCCCGACATCCAGGAGGATCAGCTCCGCGCCGGCATGCTGCCAGGCTCTCCAGGGTGGGGGATGGATCCAGATGATGCGGTTCTGTACAATGGCACTACCGGCGAGACACGCGCGCTCAACGCAGAGCGTGGCGATCAGCGCGGGTATTACGTCGCGTTGCGCGAGGCGCTTCTTGGCGGAGCGCCGAATCCGGTGCCACCGGAGCAAGGTGCGACGGTGATGGCGATCATCGAGGCAGCTTTGCGCGCCGCGGAAGATGGGTGTCGAGTAGCTCCCGAGGTGACAAAAGAGGAGCGCGCAGCATGGGCGCGCTGACCCTCTGTCTCATCCTCAATGGTTTTTTCGCTTTCTCTTCGGCCAAACCGGTGCATCACTTCGTCTTCGTCGGGCAACAACGCGAGAAGCTGGCCGATTCGTCATTTCTAAAGACGAAGACACTCGAAGGCGCGCAGGTGAAGTATTTCTGGAGCGAGCTCGAGCCCGCGAAGGACGCCTACGATTTCACGCCGATTCGTGAAGATCTGAGATTTCTCGAGTCCAGAGGGAAAAAGCTGTTCATCCAGCTTCAGGACGTGACCTTCAGCGAAGCGCGCGTCGGCGTTCCGCAGTATCTGCAACGCGATCCCATCTACAACGGCGGCGCAGACAAGCAATACGACTTCAAGGACGACAGCGACAGTCAGCCCGTTGTCGCAGGTTGGGTGGCCCGACGCTGGGATCCGGTGGTGCAGGAACGCTTTCACAAGCTGCTCGTCGCATTGGGAAAGGAGTTCGACGGCCGCGTCGAAGGAATCAATTTCGCCGAGACATCGGTCGGATTCGGCACGAGCGGGCGCTTCTTTCCCAAAGGTTTCTCGTACGTGATCTACCGCGACGCGATTGTAGCGAACATGAAGGCGCTGAAGCACGCGTTTCCAAAATCGGTGACAATGGAATACGGGAACTTCATGCCCGGCGAGTGGCGCCCCACTGAAGACATGGGGTACCTGCGCGCGGTTTACGATGCAGCGAAAGCATTGGGCGTCGGGATGGGCGGTCCCGATCTACTCCCCTTTCGTCCCGGGCAGGTGAAAGGCTCCTATCCGCTGATCAGGGATGTCTCCGGCGACGTTCCCACCGGGATTGCTGTCCAGGATGGCAACTTCGAAGCAATCGACCCCAGCACCGGCAAGCCCGTCCGGATTTCCGCGCTCGTGAAGTTCGCGACGGAATATCTGAACGTCGACTACATCTTCTGGGGCACCCAGGAGCCTTATTACTCCGATCAGGTGATCCCGTTCATGCGGATGGGTGACACGAACCCGCCGAAATCCTGACGCCGGCCGCTACGGCTTGAAGATGTTGGGATTGTGCAGCGCCCCGTTCCACGGACGCAGCCACACACTGCCGTTCCACGCGTGTGCGAGATACTTGTTGACCGAATCCATCTGCGCGGGCGTGTACTGGGTTTTGTGACACGCGTACTCCTCGCGACCGGCCGCGAGATCGCGGTCCTCGAAGGGGACGCGAACCGTCAGCAGCGATTCCGCCATCCCATTCACGCTGGGGTTTGCGCGCGGCGCAGTGCGCAGGCGCTCGGTCGGCAGCGAAGCGTACAGCAGATCGATGTTCGAGTAGCGCGCGTCGCTCTCGATGATCTGCGTGACGACGTCGCCGACGAGCCGGTGATCGGGATGCCCAGTGCCGCCCTCGGGTCCGAAGGTGACGATCACCGCGGGCTTCACGGAATCGATGATCGACGCAAGCGACGACCGCAGCTTGCCCAGCACGTTGAAGGATGCGAGGCCCCCGTCGGGTAATCCAATTAGGTGCAGCTGCTTCACGCCGAGCCGGTTGGCCGCGCACGTCGCTTCCTTCGTGCGCTCGGCAGCGAGCGCAGCGCCTTCCGGAATGTGCGCGAAAGGCGTGACGCCCTTCGATCCGTCGGTGGCGATCACGAGGTGGGTCTCGCGTCCTTCCCGCGCGAGGCGCGAGAGCAGAGGACCGATAACGCGCTCGTCGTCGGGGTGGGCGAAGACGGCAAGGATTGGTTGGCGAGTCTGGGCGTGCGCCGAGAATGGGATGAGCGCGGAGAGCGCTGCGGCGAGAAAAGTTCTGGATATTGGCATGCTCTAACGATGTAGCGTGTTCCGGCGGGGCGCGAGGTTGAAGGCGGCTTGAGGCGCTACGCTTCTTCCCACGCCCGAGCACGACTCAGAGCGCGCTCCCAGCCTTTTGCAATTCGCGTCCGCACCGCGGGCTTCATCGCGGGCTTGAAGCGCTTGTCTACCTGCCACTGGCGCGCGATGTCTGCCTGGCTCTTCCAGAAGCTTACGGCCAGTCCCGCCAGGTATGCCGCGCCCAGTGCTGTCGTTTCGGCCACCTTCGGCCGGATCACGGGAACGTTGAGCAGATCGGCCTGCAGCTGCATCAGGAGATCGTTGGCGCTGGCGCCGCCATCGACACGCAGCTCCTTGAGTTTGATGCCGGCGTCGGCTTCCATCGCTTTCAGTACGTCCATCACCTGGAGCACAATTCCATCGAGAGCAGCGCGGGCGATGTGCGCCTTTGTCGAGCCGCGTGTGAGGCCGACAATGGTCCCACGGGCATATTGGTCCCAGTGCGGCGCGCCGAGGCCGGCGAAAGCGGGCACGAGATAGACGCCGCCGCTGTCCTCAACCCCGGCCGCGAGCGCCTCGACCTCCGCCGCCGAGCGAAAAAACTCCAGCCCATCGCGGAGCCACTGCACCACCGCGCCGGCGATGAAGATGCTTCCCTCGAGAGCGTACTCGGTGCGATCGCCGACACGCCACGCCACAGTCGTCAGCAGGTTGTTCTTCGATGCGATGCGCCTTGTTCCCGTGTTCATCAGCATGAAGCAGCCGGTGCCGTAGGTGTTCTTCGCCATTCCCGGCTTGGTGCACGCCTGCCCGAACAGCGCCGCCTGCTGATCGCCGGCGATACCAGCGATCGGCACCGCGCCGCCGAGCAGGGTGGTTACGCCGTAAACTTCGCTCGACGATTTCACGTCCGGGAGCATCGATCCCGGCACACCGAATAGATCGAGCAGCTCGTCGTCCCATTCGCAGCTGTCGATGTTGAGAAGCATCGTCCGCGATGCGTTGCTGACATCGGTGATGTGCACTCGGCCGCCGGTGAGATTCCAGACGAGCCAGGAATCGATCGTTCCAAAGGCGAGGTCGCCAGCTTTGGCCCTGGAGCGCGCGCCTTTCACGTTCTGCAGAATCCACTGCACTTTGGTCGCCGAGAAGTAGGCGTCGATGACGAGGCCAGTCTTGCGTCGAATGAGCCGGTCGAGCTTGCGTGCTTTCAAACGATCGCAGATTCCCGCGGTGCGTCGATCCTGCCAGACGATCGCGTTGCAGATCGGCTCGCCGGTGCCGCGATCCCAGACCACCGTCGTTTCACGCTGGTTGGTGATGCCGAT
>Ga0070679_100007323_pt1 | contig 10310 bp, 10 predicted proteins | sample KBSC63BmetaG_FD_65652 | JGI IMG/M metagenome (GOLD analysis project Ga0070679, IMG submission 65652) | Corn rhizosphere microbial communities from Kellogg Biological Station, Michigan, USA - KBS C6-3B metaG | ecosystem: Host-associated > Plants > Roots > Rhizosphere | place: USA: Michigan... | reverse complement strand
TCAAGTCTTTTTGCTCGAGGGGCGAGATATTCTCTCGAGCACGGGTGGTTACTTTCTTGGGCTTCAGCGGCGACCGAAAGGGATCGCGGCTGCCTTGCTTCGGGGTGTGCGGCGCAGCCACGGGTTCGGGGGCTTTTTTCGGTATGTTGAGATCGACGGCTGTTTCTTTGGCGCTCGGCTTGGCGCTTCCGCCGAGAGTTTCCTTAATCTTGGCCGCGGCTGCGTCGCGCAATCCCTGCAGGGACTGGCCGATCGAGGCCGGCGCTTTGTTGAACTTGTCGACCGCGCCTTTCATTTTTTCCGAAGGCGTCGGCGGTTCCTCGGCGTGCGCCGGCACGCCGGCCGAATAAAGCAGGCCGAGGAACAACGCGAGCACGCAAATATTTTGATTCATCGTTGCTACTTCTTGGCCTTGGCCGCCTTGGCTTTTTCCTCGGCGACTTTTTTCCGCTCCGCATCGTCCAAGAAACGAAAGGCGGTGGCGACACTGGTGGTCTCCAAAAGCACGTTGTCGCCGCTCACGGCGGGATTTTTGAAGCCGATGTTGTCGATGTTGATCAGCCGACTGAGCCGCCCGACTTCGTCAAAGAAACCGACGGTATTCTGAAAGTTACCTTTGACCGTGATGTCGACGGGAATCTCCGCGTAAAAATCCTGGAATTTTTCCTGGCGCGGACGAAAGGCGATAATATCCAGGCCGGATTCCTGCGCCTTGGCCGAAATGGTGCTGAGCAGATCGGGAATTTCCTTTTTCTCCGGAAGCTGCGCGAGCGCCAGCTTGAGCTCGGCATCGAGTTGCTGGAGGTCTTTGCGCAAACGCGCCCAGTTGGCGGCTTTCTGGGTCTTTACCATTTTTTCGTTGCGGGCGATCTCGACGCTGTCGGTGAGTTTGGCGATTTCGTCCGCCTCCGGGCTGTAGCTAAAACTGTAGTAAAGCGCCGCGAGCAGTACGATCGTGGCACCGAGGATCGCGAGCTTTTGCGCCGCCGGCCGTTCGAGAATGTTGTCGAGTAACTGATTCAACCCTTTTTCTCCTGTGTCTTGGCGGGCGCGACCGCCGGACTTTTTGCCGCCGCGGGCGACGGCTCGGCGGGCCGGTAGACGACGCCGGTCTTGATGGAGAATTTCTTGAGCGACGCCGTGGCGCCGCTTCCCTGAGTGCTCTCGACCAGCTCGACGTTATTGAAAAATTTCGACGCTGCGATCGACTTCATGAAATCGGCGAGCGACTGATTGTCGACGGCGAGTCCATTCATGGTCACGCTGCCGCCGGTTTCTTTGAGGTCGGTGAGCCATACGCTGTTCGGCGTCGCAGTCGAAAGACTTTCCATCACCAGGACCGGGCCGCTCTTTTTCTTGTTGAGGTTTTCGATGATCTTATTTTTGCTGCGCAGGTCTTTGATCTTGTTCTGCAGATCGCCCACTTCCTTGACTTTTACGTTGAGCGCCTGAAGCTCGGCGCGCAGCGAAGTCAACTCGGTTTGAAGCCGCGACAGCTCATGACTTTGGTAGAGATAACTGCCGAGCAGCAGCAAAATCACCGCGCCCAGAGTGACGCCGCCGATGATCATCTCGCGCCGCCGGGCGACCTCGGCCTGGAGCGCCTTGACCGGCAACAAATTGATGCGGATCATTTGTCCCCCGGCCGCCGGATCGATAGGCCTGCGCCCACCGCGAAATATGGCGCCGCGTCGAGCAGATAATCGCGATCGATATTCTTACCGACAGTGAAACCGCGAAAAGGCTCGCTCAAACGCACCGGCACGCCCATTCGCTCTTCGAGCAGAACCCGCAGGCCCGCGAGCTTCGCGCCGCCGCCGCTCAAAAAAATCATCTTGAGGCCGTCGCCGTCCTCGGAGGGCACGGCGCCGTAGAGACTCACGGTTCGACGGATCTCTTCGGCCAGTTCTTCGGCGGTCGACCGCAGAGTCGCCTCATGATCGAGTCCCTTTTTGCCATCGAGTGCGCCGGTGGTTTTGAAGGACTCCGCGGCTTCCACGGAGACGCCGAGTTGTTTGGCGAGACTGTCGGTGAAGTAGGCTCCGCCCAGGGAAAGATCGCCGGTAAAAGTCGAGATGCCGTTTTGCAAAAGCGTGATGCTGGTGTACTGCGCGCCGATGTGGATGATGCCGACGACGCCGCTCTCGGCATCGCTCGCGTAATTGGCCTCGTACATGTTTTCCAAAGCGAAGTAATCGACGTCCATGACCGTGGGCATGAGCCCGGCTTCTTCGATCGCGTCGGCGTAGCTATTGATGATTTCTTTTTTTACCGCGACCAGGAGCACGTCCATCTTGTTGCCGTCGGCGCTCTCCTGCAAAACCTGGTGATCGAGATTGACGTTTTCGAGATTTTCCGGAATCACGTTCTGCGCTTCGAATTCGATATTCGCTTCGAGCTCGGCCGGCTCCTGCCTGGGCATTTGCACCTTTTTCATGATCACTGCGCGGCCCGGCACAGCGGAGATGACCTGCTTGGATTTGACTCCGTTTTCCTGAACCAGCTTTCGGATGGTTTCCACCACCGGCTTGGCATCCACCACCATGTTGTTTTGAATCGCGTATTCCGGGAGCGGCAGAATGCCCAGGTTCAAAACCCGGTAACCGCTTTTGTCGACGGCGGTCTCGACCAGCTTGATGGAGCTGGAGCCGATATCCAGAGCGACGTAGTCGTCGCCGCCGCGCAACGGATTCAAAAAACCCAGATTAAAATTTTTGAGAAAGGAGAGCATGAATCATCGCTTAAAAAGCGTCTGCTTCTGTTCGATGGTCAATCCCAGAGCGAAGAGGATTTTGCGTTTAGTCGCCATGCGGCATTCCTTGCCTCGCTCGATCCGGTCAAGCGTCAGAGGAGATATGCCGGCCAAACGCGCAAGCTCGGTTTTGCTCAGCATTTTAGCCTCGCGCATTTTCTTGACGTTGTTTTCGTGATCCATCGCCTACACGGGTTCGCTCAGGAAGCGGTCAGAAATGCGTAAGGGTTTGATTTTTTTAACCAATCGCGGAAATCAAGTCAACAAATATTATTTGTAATTATACTTAATTATGCCAATTGCGGCGGCTATTAAAGCAAACTACCGGCCATCAGCGGACCATGCCGTCGGAGCGCAACTTCTCAATATTATTCGCAGCAACGCGGCTTTCCTCGACCGTCATCTGCTTATATCGGCAACAGAAATGAACAAAATAGTTCGTTGACGGCGGATTGATCTCGGATTGCTTTTGACGGGGGCGCTGGATAGAAATCGAGGGATGGCGGAGCGGCAGAAATTTGTTCTCGCAGCCGTGCCGGGGCCGCTCAAGGATCCGCTTGTTTATGCCGTTCCTGCGGCGCTCGACGGACAACTGCGGTCCGGCATGCGCGCTTTAGTGCCGCTGCGGAAACGTACAGTGACCGGTGTGCTGCTGGAATTCGTCGATGCGAGTCCGGTGCCGGACACCAAGCCGATCGTCGCGCTCCTGGACGAGGAGCCGATTCTCGATTCCCATCTGATTCGACTGGCGCGCTGGATTGCCCAATATTATCTCGCCGCGCTCGGCGAAGTGATCAGCGCGATGCTGCCGTCGAGCTCACGCCGCCAGAGCCAAAGAATGGTTTTTTTGAAAGAACCCCAAGCGCCCGCGATCGGCGGACTTGAAGAAAAAGTGTTGGAAGAACTGCGCCGAGTAAAAGGCAAAACCAGCGCGAAAAGCCTGGCAGTGAAATTCGCCGGCGAGAATTTCAATCGGATCCTCGCTCGACTCGAGAAACTCGGCGCCGTCCGAGTCGAAAATCATCTTACCGGACAGCGGCCAAGAAAACATCGGTTGGTTGTCGCGACGAAAGATGCGCCGAGCCGCATTCCCGCGCGGTTCGAATTGACCGCCGAGCAGCAGAGCGCGCTCGATGCCATTCAAAGTCGGATCGAAAAGGGCGGTTTCGAAACTTTCTTGCTGCACGGCGTCACCGGCAGCGGCAAAACCGAAGTTTATATCCGCGCCATGGAATGCGCCAAAAAGCTTGGCCGAAAAAGTTTGGTTTTGATTCCTGAAATCTCGTTGACCCCACAGCTTTTGGATCGCCTTCAGGCGCGTTTCCCGGGAAGAGTCGGCGTGCTCCACAGCGCGCTCACGGCGGCGGAGCGCTGGGCACAGTGGCAGGAAATCCGCGGCGGCGGTATCGATGTGGTCGTCGGCGCGCGCTCGGCGGTGTTCGCACCGATCCCGGATCTCGGTCTCATCATCGTCGACGAAGAGCACGACCCATCCTACAAACAGGAGGACGGGGTGCGTTACAACGGGCGCGATGTCGCGGTGGTGCGCGGCAAACTGCTCGGTTGCCCGGTCATTCTCGGCTCCGCGACGCCCGCGCTCGAAAGTTATGAAAACTGCCGCCAGCACCGCTATCGGCTGCTCGAGATCACCCGGCGGGTGGAAGAGCGGCCGATGCCCGTTGTGGAGGCGATCGACCTGCGCACCCAGTTTCGCGCGCGCGAATCCGGCGCGGAGAAGAGCGACGGCTCGGACACGCAGCTTGTCTCGGCACGGCTTGCCCGCGCGCTTCAGCAGAATCTTCAGGACGGCCGCCAGACGTTGATATTTTTGAACCGCCGAGGTTTTGCAAACTTTCTTCAGTGCGACCAGTGCGGCTATGTATGGCGCTGCCCGCATTGCAGCGTGACCTTGACGTTGCACCTGCGGCTGAAGAGCATTTCCTGCCACCACTGCGATTATCGCCGGCCGACGACCGATATTTGCCCGGAATGCCAAAGTCCGACGCTCGCCGGCATCGGCAGCGGCACCGAGCGCATCGAGCAGGCGCTCAAGCGCTTGGCGCCGCAAGCGCGAATCGCGCGTATGGATCGGGATACCACCGGCAAACGCGGCTCGCACGAAGAATTGATCCGCCGCTGGGAGAAAGGCGAGATCGATATTCTTGTCGGCACCCAGATGATCACCAAAGGCCACGATGTTTCTGGTGTGACTCTCGTCGGCGCGCTGCTCGCCGACCTGTCGCTCAATTTACCGGACTTCCGCGCGGCCGAGCGCACTTACCAGCTGTTGAGCCAGGTCGCCGGCCGGTCAGGTCGCGGCGAACATCCGGGCCACGTAATGATCCAGACCTACGCGCCCGATCATTACGCGATTCGCCATCTCGCGCGCCACGACTATAAGAATTTTTTTGCCGCCGAAAGCGCGTTTCGCCAAGATCTCAATTATCCACCCTTCAGCCGTCTGGTGAATTTGCGCCTTGACGGTCCGAAGGCAGCGGAGGTGGAGAAGCACGCGCAAAGACTGGCTGCGCGATTGCGCGAGCTAAAAAACGCCAAGACGGAAAAATTTGCCACGGTCGAAATCCTCGGTCCGGCGACCGCGCCGATTGAAAAACTCAGAAATCGTTACCGCTGGCAGCTTCTTCTCCGCGGACGGCAGAGCGCGGCCTTACTCGAGCTGGCGAAACATGCGCGGGAGCTTCTGCCGGCGCGCTCCGTGCGTCTCCACATTGATGTCGATCCCTACAGTATGTTATGAATTTCTTTAAGATATGGCGATTTTGGACATTCTCAAATTCCCTGATCCGACGCTTCAGAAAGTGTCGGCGCCGGTGAAAAACCTCACCGGCAAGACAGCGCAACTGATCGAGGACCTGCTCGATACCATGTATGCCGCGCCGGGGGTCGGGCTGGCAGCACCGCAGGTGGGCGCGTTGCAGCGGATCGTGGTGATGGACGTGGACCACGAAAATCCGCACAAGCAGATCTACAAATTGATCAATCCGGTGATCACGCATTCGGAAGGCGAAGTTGTCTGGGAAGAGGGCTGCCTCAGCGTGGTCGATTTTACCGCCGAGGTGCGGCGCGCGGCGCAGGTTCAGGTGGTCGCGCTGGACGAGAACGAGAAAGAAATCAAGATCGAAGCCGAAGGTCTTCTCGCCGTCGCGCTGCAGCACGAGATCGATCATCTGGACGGCAAACTCTTCATCGATCGGATCAGCCGATTGAAGCGCGATCTTTACGCTCGGAAGCGAAAAAAGATGATGCGCGCCGGCACCGAGCCTGCTCACGAAGACCAGCGCGTGATGATCTGAGCAGCATTCCTCCCAGCGCGTTTGCTCGGCGTCAGTTCCTTATCTCCATCTAATTCGGCGGACTTTCATGGCGACACAATGGCCGATCGTTTTCATGGGCACGCCGCAGATTGCCGCCGATACTCTGGAGGCGCTTTGCGGCGCCGCCGATCGCGTGGTCGGCGTGGTAACCCAGCCGGACCGTCCGGCCGGGCGCGGACAGAAGGCAATGGCGTCGCCGGTCCGAAAAGTCGCCGAAGCGCGGGCGATTCCCGTCCTCGCCGCCGAAAAAATCAGAACGCCGGAATTTCTGGAAGAGCTTCACGCTTGGCGGCCGGCGATCATCGTCGTGGTCGCCTACGGCCGGATTTTGCCCAAAACGATTCTCGAATTGGCGCCGCACGGTTGTGTCAACGTGCATTACTCGCTTTTGCCCAAGTATCGCGGCGCGGCGCCGGCTGCGTGGACGATTATCAACGGCGAATCTCAGGGCGGCGTCACCACCATGCGCCTGGTGGAGAAAATGGACGCCGGTGGAATTTATTTGCAGGAGGCGATTTCGCTTGCAGGCGACGAAACCACCGGGTCGCTGCAAAAAAAACTCACGCCGATCGGCGCCCGCCTGCTGCTGGGCACGATTCGCGGTCTCAAAGAAGGCAATCTTCAGCCGAAAGAACAGGATGAAAGCCAGGCGACTTCGGCGCCGATGCTGAAAAAAGAAGACGGGCTCATCGACTGGCGGCGTTCTGCGATAGAAATCGAAAGGCGGGCGCGCGGCTTCGACCCGTGGCCGGGGAGCTTTACGAAACTCGGCGAGAAAATGCTCAAAGTGCACCGGATCTATGTGCTCGCCGGTCAATCGTCGGAAACTCCTGGCAAGGTCGTGCGCGCGGATGCAGGCGGTTTCTGGGCCAGCACGGGTTCGGGGATCGTCTCTTTGAAAGAAGTGCAGTTGGAGAACAAGAAACGCCTCGCCGGCGTCGAATTTCTCCGCGGGGCGAGGGTCCAAGCCGGTGACCGTCTCGGCTGACGCCGCCAAAACCAACGTTCGCGGTCTCGCCTGCGAGATTCTGCTTCAAGTCGACGCGAGAAAATCCTACGCCGACGTGCTGCTCGATCGCACCCGGAGAGTTTATCCGCTGTCCGATCTCGATCGAGCGCTCCTGACCGAACTCGTTTACGGCACGCTCCGCTGGCGCGGCAAGATCGACGCGGAGCTCAGCCGCCACCTGCAGCGCCCGCTGGAGAAAGCCGATGCCGCGCTGAGAAACTTGTTGCGCCTTGCCTGCTACCAGTTGCTTTTTCTCGAAAGGATTCCCGACTACGCGGCGGTCAACGAAGCGGTGGAACTCGCCAAACTGCGCCGAGGCGCCAAAGCGGCGGGGTTCGTCAACGGCGTGCTGCGGAGTTTGCTCAGAGATAGAGCACGGGGCGGGGCGCCGCCTGCGGCGCGATCCGTCGATGAACTTGCCGTCGAGCATTCGCATCCGGCGTGGCTCGTCCGGCGCTGGGTTGAAGAATTCGGATTGGACGCGGCGCGCGAGCTGATGCGCGCAAATAATCAAAGGGCGGCTCTGAGCCTGCGGGTGAATTCGCTTCGCTGCAGCCGCGAAGAATTGTTGCAGCGCTTCGCCGACGCCGGTATTCAGGCTGCGGCCGGTGAGCATTCGCCTCAAGCCGTGCTTGTCCCACCCGCCGGCGCGGTGGAGAACCTGCCGGGATTTTCCACCGGCTTGTTTCAAGTTCAGGGCGAAGCGTCGCAGCTCATCGGCTTTCTGCTCGCGCCGATGCCCGGAGAGCGGATTCTCGACGCCTGCGCCGCGCCGGGCGGCAAGACGGCGCACTTGGCCGAGCTAATGAAAGATCGCGGCGAGTTGATCGCCGTCGATAAATCTGCGCCGGGCATCGAAAAAATTCGGCAAAATCTCGCCCGCTTGGGAATTCGCTCGGCGCGGATCATGCACGCCGACGCCGGAGAAGGTCTTTCCGGCCTGGGGCCGGAGTCCTGCGACCGGATTCTGCTCGATGCGCCCTGCAGTGGTCTCGGCACCCTGCGCGCCCATCCCGAAATCAAGTGGCAGCGGACAGACAGCGACATTCAACGGCTCAGTCGGCTGCAAGCGAAGCTTCTTCGCCGCGTTGCGATTCATTTGAAAGCCGGCGGCGTGATGGTTTACGCCACCTGCACACTCAGCCGCGCCGAGAACGAACGAAACATCGAATTATTTTTGGCCGAGCACCGCGAGTTTGAGTTGGAAGAGGCCGCGCGTTATCTTCCCCCACAGGCGCGCCACATGGTACGAAGCCGGTTTTATCAGGCGTTGCCGCAGCGCGATGGCACCGACGGTTTCTTCGCGGCGCGCCTGCGAAAGGTTTCGTAAATGCAATCGCTAAAAATCGCTCCATCGATTCTCTCGGCGGATTTCAGCCGGCTCAAGGACGAGATTCAGGCCGTCGAAGCGGCCGGCGCCGATTGGCTTCACGTCGACGTGATGGACGGCCATTTCGTGCCCAACATCACCATCGGTCCGGTGGTGGTCGAGTGGGTGCGTAAAGTCACGGCCATTCCGGTGGACGTGCACTTGATGATTACCGACCCCGACAAATACGCGCCGGAGTTCATCAAAGCCGGCGCCGACTGGATCTCTGTTCATCCCGACACGTGCGCGAATCCGAAAGCGACGCTGGAAAAGATCCGCGAGCTTGGCGCGAAAGCTTCAGTGGCCGTCAATCCCGACGTGCCGATAAAAAAAGTCGAGGGGTGCTTTGCCGACGCCGACATGGTGCTGATGATGACCGTGTTTCCCGGCTTTGGCGGCCAGGCTTTTATACCCGACGTGCTGCCAAAAATCGCCGAAGTCAGAAAATGGATCGACGATCGTCGCGCGGCGATCCTGATAGAGGTGGACGGCGGCATTAAAGCCGACAATATCGATCGTGTACGCGATGCCGGCGGGGAAGTGATCGTGTCGGGTTCCGGCATCTTCAAAACGTCCGACTACGCCGAAACCATCCGCCGCATGCGCCGGGCCGTCGGCCAGTCATAGCCTAAGCAATTTTTCCTCGCCGACGAATAAGGTCGCGTTACTTCCAATTTCGGTTTGCGAACGTGGAAGTCGCGCGCTGCGAGCGTTTGTTTTCTCGTAGCTGTGTGCTAACTTGAGCGGGTCGGGGCGTGGCTCAGCTTGGTAGAGCGCACGGTTCGGGACCGTGAAGTCGGTGGTTCAAATCCACTCGCCCCGACCATTCATTCCTCCTATTCGATCCGTATTCATTTACCCACCGGCCCTGACGTTCCTACCGTCGAGTGAACATAAACAAATTCGGCAGAACAGTTCAGCCATCTCTTTTCGTTGCAAGCAAGAATTCTTGCCGGAACATGGCTTTGAGAATCCGTTGTTCGGCGTTTTAGACGGTAGTTGCGTAAATTGTTCTCGATCCAGGTGATTATTTCGTCCTACGCACGATAGCGCGCTTTGTAGCTTCTTGTTTTTTCGCCAACTTATCCGGTGGTCGCAGGATTGCTTCACAACAAATTGAAAGAAACCGCCCCCGTGGTGGCGAGGTTTAATAATCGGCGTTCGCATGGGAACCGGCTCGGTTCTCCTGATCTTTATAAGACGATCGCAGCAGGCAAATGGCGAGTGACAAAAGGCGTGTGCTCATCGTCGACGATAATGTCGAGCTCCGACGAATACTGCGAGCGGCTCTGGAGCACGCCGGCTATGAGGTATTGGAAGCGGAATCCGGTGAAGCGGCGGTCCGGACTGTTAGAGTCAACCCGCCGCATCTGATCCTGCTGGATCTAAGCCTCCCGGATATGGAGGGGACGACGGCGGCTCGCATCCTAAAGAGAATGCCGCAGACTGCTCAAACTCCGATCGTTGGATGCAGCGCCCATTTCGCTTCGGAATGGCGCGGCAAAGCGCTCCGCTCCGGCATGGTCGAATACCTGCAAAAACCAATCGGGCTTAAAGAAATCGAAGCCGTTATCAGGCGATCGATCGCTAACGATCGACCCCCCAATTAGGGCGCTCCAATCGAGGGTGTCGATAGCAGCGGAGTTCGTCAACTCGTAGGTTGACGCGAATTTTCGCCCTGCGAAAACCTTGGCGCCATCCAACCTAAAAAAAGTCCGCCAAAGAATATTGCCAAGGCGAATAGCTGGTCTCGTTCCACATGGAGCAAAGCGGTACCCGCCATCCTGGCCGTGACAGCACCGAACATACGGCGAGTGTATCCCGCACAAGCAGACCTTGGAAGGA
>Ga0070679_100007321_pt1 | contig 10312 bp, 11 predicted proteins | sample KBSC63BmetaG_FD_65652 | JGI IMG/M metagenome (GOLD analysis project Ga0070679, IMG submission 65652) | Corn rhizosphere microbial communities from Kellogg Biological Station, Michigan, USA - KBS C6-3B metaG | ecosystem: Host-associated > Plants > Roots > Rhizosphere | place: USA: Michigan... | reverse complement strand
GCTTCGTAGTCGATGAGCTCGATCTTCTTGCCCGGCTCCGAGCAGACCACGCACTTCGGATCGCGCGGCAGCTTGAACTCGCGGAACTTCATGTTGAGCGCGTCGTACTGCAGGAGCCGCCCGATGAGCGGCTTGCCGATGCCGAGGATCAGCTTCACGGCCTCGGTCGCCTGCAACACGCCGATCACGCCCGGCAGCACACCGAGCACGCCCGCCTCGTTGCACGACGGCGCCATTCCCGGCGGCGGCGGCTCCGGATACAGGCAGCGGTAGCACGGCCCTTCGAACGGCTTGAACACCGTGACCTGCCCCTCGAACTGGAAGATCGAGGCGTTCACGACGGTCTTCTTGAGGATGAGCGACGCGTCGTTGAGCAGATAGCGCGTCTGGAAGTTGTCGGTGCCGTCGACGATGATGTCGTAGTCCTTGATCACCTCGAGCACGTTCTCCGACGACAGGCGCAGCTGATGCGTGCGCACGTTCACGTCGGGATTGAGCCCGAGGATCGTCTGCTTCGCCGACTCGACCTTGGGCACGCCCACCGTCTTGGTCGAGTGGATCACCTGCCGCTGCAGGTTCGATTCGTCGACCACGTCGTCGTCGACGAGGCCGAGCGTGCCCACGCCCGCCGCCGCCAGGTACAGCGCCGCCGGCGCGCCGAGCCCGCCCGCGCCGAGGAGGAGCACCTTCGATTGCAGGAGCTTGGCCTGCCCCGTCTCGCCGACCTCGGCGAGCATGAGGTGGCGCGCGTAACGCGACTTCTGCTCCTGCGTGAAGATGAACGGCTTCGCCGTCGGCAGCCCCGCGCGCTTCCAGGCGCCGTAGCCGCCCGCCATCGACGACACGCGCGTGTAGCCGAGCTCCTTGAGCGCCTTGGCCGCCAGCGCCGAGCGCGTCCCGCCCGCGCAGTAGAGGACCACGTCCTCGTCGCGGTTGGGCACCGTGTCCTCGATGCGCAGCTCGAGCTTGCCGCGCGGGATCCAGGTCGCGCCGGGAATGTAACCGTCGTTGTACTCGTCGCCCTCGCGAACGTCGATCAACACCGGGGGACGCTTGGCATTGACCTCGTCGACCGAGACCTCGCGAATCTCCGCTTTCGTCTGCTTCAGATACTGCTGAAAGTTCATGGTCAGCCTTTCGACATCAACGCCCGGAACTGATCCTGGTCGAACCCGTACGCCACCCGCTGCCCGCGAATGAGCAGCGGCCGCTTGATGAGATTCGTCTCGTGGCTCATCAGCTTCACGGCTTCGGCGCGGGTCGGAGGATGCTCCTTCATCTTGCGCGTCCGATACAGCTCGTTGCGCGAGTTCAGGAACAACTTGTAATCGTGCTGCCCGATCAGCAAGTCCAGCTCCTCGGTCGTCATCGGCGACTTGCCGAGCTCCCGTTCCTCGAACGCTCCCTCGCCTGCCATCTCGAGCAAGAAACTTCTTGCTTGGCGGCAGGTGGTTCAGGTCTTCTTATAGATAAATAGCGGTTTCGGCACGAAAACTCCTTGTACCACACTCCTTGACACCACCGCGCGCGAAACGAATACTTGGTGTTCGGACTCTCAATCATTCGCGAGACTTGATGGCGACGGACGAAACAGGCGGCGCTTTTCTGACCCGGGTGGAGGACCTCCTCAACTGGGGCCGCAAAAACTCGACCTGGTATCTGCTGTTCGGCACCGCTTGCTGCGCCATCGAGCTCATGCAGACGGGCGGTCCGCGCGGCGATCTCGAGCGCTTCGGCTCGGCTCCGCGCGCGACGCCGCGCCAGGCCGACCTCATGATCGTGGCCGGCACCGTGACCTACAAGATGGCGTCGCGCATCCGCACGCTCTACGATCAGATGGCAGAGCCGAAGTACGTGCTGTCGATGGGCAGCTGCTCCAACTGCGGCGGCCTGTTCCAGCTCTCGTATTCGGTGCTAAAAGGCATCGACCAGGTGGTCCCCGTCGACGTCTACGTGCCCGGCTGTCCGCCGCGGCCCGAGGCGCTCATCGAGGGCCTGATGGCGATCCAGAAGAAGATGGAAGAAGAGCGCGGTTGGCTCAAGCGCTTATGGACGAAGGGACGCGCGGCGGTGACCGCGGCCAACGAAGTGTAAAGGAGACACGATGGACACTCAGGTTCAGCAGCCGACGACGACGGGCACCGACGAAGAGCCGATGCTCGGGCTGACGGAGAAGGCGGCGGAGAAGGTCAAGGAGATCCAGGCAGCCGAGAACATCGAGGCGGCGTATGGCCTGCGCCTGCGCGTGGTGGGCGGCGGCTGCTCGGGCTTTGCGTACGATCTGTACTTCGATCAGGTGACCGAGATGGATCGCACGTTCGATTCGCACGGCGTCAAGCTGGTCGTCGACCAGATGTCGCTGCAGTACCTCGCGGGCACGACGGTCGATTACGTCGAGGGCCTGCAGGGCGCGGGCTTCAAGTTCGGCAATCCGAACGTGAAGTCGACGTGCGGCTGCGGCTCCAGCTTCAGCGTCTGATGTGACTGACCTCTTCGAGCTGCTAGGTCGAGAGCTCGGTTCCCACAAGATCATCAGAGACGAGGAGCGCCTCGAGCGCTTCCTCGTCGACGAATCGGGCCTCGGCCGGTTTCCGGCCGAGTGCGCCGTCCTCGTCGAATCGCGCGACGACGTGGTGACGACGCTGCGCCTGGCGCGCGAGCATCGCATCGCGGTCACGCCGCGCGGCGCCGGCACCGGCATGACCGGCGGCTGCTTGCCGGCGCGCGGCGGCATCGTGCTCTCGACCGAGCGCATGACCAAGGTGCGCGAGATCGACACCGACGATCTCGTCGCCGTCGTCGAGCCGGGCGTGGTCACGCTCGAGCTGCAGAACGCCGTCGAGGCGGCGGGCCTCTTCTTCCCGCCCGATCCGGCGTCGCTGGCCTCGTGCACGCTCGGCGGCAACGTCGCGGAGAACGCCGGCGGGCCGCGCGCCTTCAAGTACGGCGTGATGCGCGAGTACGTGCTCGGCCTCGAGTGCGTGCAGATGGGCGGCGAGTCGTTTCGCTGCGGGCGGCGCACGCAGAAGGGCGTGGTCGGCTACGACGTCACCGCCGCCATCGTCGGTAGCGAGGGAACCTTCGCGGTGGCGACGGAGCTGGTGCTCAAGCTCTTGCCGAAGCCGCCGGCGGTGCAGACGCTGCTCGCGGTGTTCACGGATCCCGTCGCCGGCGGCGCGGCGGTCACGCGCGCCATCCACCTCGGCGCTCGGCCGCGGGCGCTCGAGCTCCTCGATCGCGCGACCATCGATCACCTGCGCGGGCGCACGCCCTATCGGCTGCCCGACGGCGCCGGCGCGGTGCTGCTCTGCGAGCTCGACGGCGATCCCGAAGGGCTCGATCACGCGCTCCTGCGATGCGCGCAGGCGTGCGAGGCGGCGGGCGCGATCGAGATCCTGATCGCGCAGAGCGAGCGCGAGCGGCGCGATCTGTGGGAGACGCGGCGCCGCGCCAACCCGACGCTCAAGGAGCTGCACCGCCACAAGATCGCCGAAGACGTCGTCGTGCCGCGCGGCGCGATGCCCGAGATGCTGCGGCGGATCGACGGCATCGCCGCGCGCGTGAACCTGCCGATCGCCACCTACGGCCACGCCGGCGACGGCAACCTGCACATCAACCTGCTCGTCGACGACGAGCCGATCCCGGCGCGCGCGCACGAGGCGGTCGACGCCATCATGCGCGCGACGCTCGAGCTGCGAGGCTCGCTCGCCGGGGAGCACGGCGTGGGGCTGGCGAAGATGAAGTACGTCCCGTGGGAGCAGGCGCCGCCGCTGTTGCGCATCCAGCGCGAGCTCAAGCGCGTCTTCGATCCGGATGACCTCTTGAACCCGGGAAAGATCTTTCCGTCATGATCTTCGACGCTGAACAATTGCGCCAGATGCTCGCGTCGCGCCCGCGCGCGCGCGTCGACATCGAGGGCTTCGCGCCCGCCGCCGTGCTCGTCCCGATCGTGAGCCACGCCGATCAGCCCGAGCAGCTCCTGTTCACCGAGCGGCGCCACGATCTGTCGACGCACGCCGGCCAGATCGCCTTCCCCGGCGGCAAGCAGGACGCCGAGGACGCCGACCACGCCGCCTGCGCGGTGCGCGAGACCACCGAGGAGCTCGGCATCGAGCCGGCCGCGATCGAGGTGCTCGGCCTGCTCGACGACGTGCCGACGCCGACGCGCTTCATCATCACGCCGGTGGTGGCGCGGCTGCGCGGCCCGCTCGTGATGGTGCCCAATCCGGCCGAGGTGGCGAGCGTCTTTTCGGCGCCGCTCGACGCGCTCGCCGATCCGACGCGGTACACTGCCAATGGCACGCGCACGTTTCTCGGCATCACCTACGAGATGCACGAGTATCGTTGGGAGCCGCACCGTATCTGGGGCGCGACCGCGCGCATGGTGTATCAGTTGATGACGCTTATGCGATGAGCCGCCAGTGAGTAGAAAGAAGAAAAAGAAGCGGGTGCGCGTGACGGCGCGCGCGCCCGAGCGGCACTTCCTCGGCAGCGACGAGGCGCGCTTCCGCCTGGCGGCGCGCCTGTCGACGGGGCTCGGCGTGGCGCTGCTCGCCTTCGCGCTCGCGCTCAGCTACGCGATCCCGTCGTGGAACCGCGCGCTCGGACCGCACGGCAACATCGCGCTGCGCGTCGCCGGCGTGGCCCTCATCATCGTCAGCATCATGTTCGCCCGCGCCGGCAATTAAGCCGCGCAAAAGAAAACCCCCCGGCCGTTTCCGACCGGGGGGCTTCCAAACTTCAAAACGAAGAAGACGAGTTACTTCTTGGTCGCGTCGCCACCGGCCGCGTCGCCACCGGCCGCATCGCCAGCCGCGTCCTTCTTGCCCTTCTTGCCCTTCTTGCCCTTGGCCGGCTTCGCATCGGCCGGCTTGTCGCCGCCAGCGGCGTCACCCTCGGCGTGGGCCGGGGTCGTGAAAGCGGCGAGAGCGAGGGCGGCGACGAAACCAAGCAGAATCTTCTTCATTGGGGGTCTCCTTGAGTGTGGTGCTGTTGCACCAAGCGGGTGGACGGCATTGCAGACAGCGTGCCTTGACACGGCGCCCTCCAAGTCCGCGATTCGCCGTTGCCCGGGCGAGCGTCGTGAGGCGTGATGGTCGTGCGCCTGCGAGCGCTCACGCAAAGACGCCACACTCGGCGCGCTTGCTCTTCTCCGACAGCTGCGCAAACATGGGAGAGCGTGGCGGTTTTCTCGTCCATCCTCGATGCAATCGGGCATACGCCGCTGGTGCGCCTATCCCGTGTCGGGCAGGGGTTGCCCGTCGAGCTCTACGGCAAGGTCGAGTCCTGCAACCCGGGCGGGTCGGCCAAGGATCGGCTGGCGCTGCACCTGTGCGACATGGCCGAGAAGCTCGGCCTCCTGCGCCCCGGCGGAACCATCGTCGAAGCGTCCGCGGGCAACACCGGCGTCGGCCTTTCGATGGTCGCGGCCGTGCGCGGCTACCACGCGATCGTCGTCGTGCCGCACGGCACCTCGCCCGACAAGCTCGCGGTGGTGCGCGCGCTCGGCGCCGAGATCCGCGAGTGCGGGCCCGATGAGGACTACATCGACGTCGCCGAGGCGATGGCGCGCGAGCGACGCGCGTTTCGGCCCGATCAGTTCCACAACCCCGACAACCCCGAGTCACACGGCCTGACCACCGCGCGCGAGATTTGGGACGATCTTGGCGGCCACGTCGACGCGCTGGTGGCCGCGTGCGGAACGGGCGGCACGCTGTCCGGCGTCGGGCGCGGGCTGCGCGAGCGCAACCCGAAGCTGCACCTCGTGCGCGTCATCCCCGTCGCCGACGACGGCGGCGAGTCGAAGCTCGAGGGCATCGCGCCCGACGGGCCGCCGGCGTCGTTCATGTGTCCCGAGCTCGGCGCCGAGGTGCACGTGCGCGACGGCGATGCGCGCGCGGCGATGGCGCGCCTCGCGCGCGAAGAGGGCATCCTCGTCGGTGGCTCGGCAGGCGCGGCGCTCGCCGGCGCCCTGCAGCACGCGCGCGAGCTGCCCGCCGGTTCGCGCGTCGTCGTCATCCTGCCCGACACCGGGCGCAACTATGTCGGCTCGCTGGCTCGTTAGCGCCGCCATCGTCGTCGTCGCGGGCTGCGGTGGATCGCCGAGCCGCGGCAGCTGCAGCGACGGGCCGCCCTGCGCGCTCGACTGCGGACCGGCGGTGGACGCGCCGCCGAACGAGGGGCAGCTGCACGTGCCCGAGCCGACGATGGTCGACTACCAGTCGAACCCGCCGGCGTCGGGCCCGCACTGGCCGATGTGGCAGGAGCCGTGGCAGCCCTACCCCGACGGGCTGCCGCGCGAGCGCTGGGTGCACAACCTCGAGCATGGCGGCATCGTGCTCCTCTACAACTGCCCCGGCGGCTGCGACGACGTCGTCGGCGAGCTGACCGCGCTGTGGCAGGCGACGCCGCCCGATCGGTACAACGAGCAGCGTGTGCTGATCGTCCCCGACAGCGCGATGCCGCACAAAGTGGCCGCAATTGCCTGGGGTTGGCGCTGGCAGGGCGAAAGCGTCGACTCGGGCGCGATCCGCTGCTTCATGGACGCCCGGTACGACCGGGCTCCCGAGTCGATTCCATAGGTTACGAGGTGCCGATCGGCACCCCGCGCGCCTCAGAACCGCTTATAATGTTGAATGAATCGGCGTAGGGCTACGTCCTAAGCAGTGAATGAGGTCGACCATGAAAACCACGCTTGCTGTCGCGCTTGGACTTTCTCTACTCGGCTCGGGCGTCGCCCGCGCCCAGGACGACATCACGCCGGCGCAACCTCAAACGGCAGCACCGACGGATCAGCCGCCCGCGCCGCCGCAAGCGGTGCCGGCTCCTCCGCAAAACGTGCAGCAGCCGATCGCGGCGCAGCAACCGCAGCCGACCGCGAGCGGTCAGTGGGTCTACACGAGCCAGTACGGCTGGGTCTGGATCCCGTACGGATCGCAGTACACCTCAGAGGCCGCCGGCGGCGATGCGCCGTATCAGTACGTCTACGAGCCGAGCTACGGCTGGTCGTGGCTCGAGGCGCCGTGGGTCTGGGGCTGGGGTCCGAGCCCGTACTGGGGCGTGTGGGGTCCGGCGCACTTCGCGTGGTATCACCCGTGGCGCTACTCGGGCTACGGCTGGCGCGGCTATAGCCACGGCTATCGCTGGGGCGTCGGTCGCGCGTACGTGGGCCGGCCGGGCTATGGCGGTCGCGGCTACGGCTATCGCGCCGGCACCTTCCGTCCCGCGTACGGCGGCGGCTTTCATCCGGCGTACGGCGGGTATCGCGGGGGCGTCGTGCGCTACGGCGGCGGCGTCGCCCACTACGGCGGTGGCGGCGTGCGCTATGGCGGCGGCGTCCACGTCGGTGGCGGCACGCACTTCGGCGGCGGCGGCGCGCACTTCGGCGGCGGCGGCGCGCACTTCGGCGGCGGCGGCCACTTCGGCGGCGGCGGCGGCCACTTCGGCGGCGGCCACGGCGGCGGACACCGCTAGCCATCAACGCATCGCCGTGTCGTAGTCGTGCGCGGTGAGCTTCCGCAGCGACGGGACGGCGAACATCGTGACCACCGCGGCGAGCACGCAGGCGATGCCGCCCGAGGTGACCGAGAAGCGCGGGCCGACGGCGCGCGCGACCACACCCGCCTCGAACTCCCCGAGCTGCGGACCCCCGATGAAGAAGATCATGTTCACCGAGGTCATGCGCCCGCGCAGCTCGTCGGGCGTGAGCAGCTGCCGCAACGTCTGACGCACGACCATGCTCACGGTGTCGGCGGCGCCGCTCAGCGCCAGGAGCACGAGCGACAGCGGCAGCCACGGCGAGACGCCGAAGAGCGCGACCGCGGCGCCGTAGATCACGATCGACCACAAGACCGCGGCGCCCTGGCGATGGATGGTGCCGCGCGAGGCGAGCAGCGCGGCGGCGACGGCGGCGCCGGCCGGCTGCGCCGCGTAGAGCAGGCCGAGGCCGCGCGGGCCGACGTGCAGCAGGCGATCGGCGTACACGGGCAAGAGGAGCAGCGAGCCGGCGAAGAAGGTGGCGATGGCGTCGAGCACCATCGTCGACAGGATGATCGGCGTGCGCGCGATGAAGCGCAGCCCGTCGAGCATGGCGCCGATGGAGATGTTGACCGAGCTGCGCGGCGGCGCCCGGTGGTGCATGGCGAGCAGCGCCGCGATCACGGCGGCGAACGAGACGCCGTCGAGGACGTAGACGGGGAAGACGCCGCTCCAGGCGATGATCAGGCCGGCCAGCGACGGGCCGGCGATGGCGGCGATCTCCCACGCCATGGCATGCAGGCTGAGCGCGTTGGCCAGGTGCTCGCGCGGGACGAGCAGCGGCACGAGCGATTGGCGCGCCGGCGAGTCGAGCGCGAGCGCGGCGCCGCCGAGTGCGATGACCGCGTACATGACGCCGGCCGTGATGTGGCCCGAGCGCGTGGTCCAGGCGAGCGTGAGCGAGCAGGCGGCCATGAGCGACTGCGAGAGGATCATGAGGCGGCGGCGATCGAGCGCGTCGGCGATGACGCCGCCGCCGAGCGCGAAGATCACGATGGGGACGACGCGGCAGAGGCCGATCATGCCGAGCGCCAGCGACGAGCCGGTGAGCTTGTAGATCTGATAGGGCACGGCCACCGTCTGCATCTGCGAGCCGGTGAGCGAGACGATCTGACCGAAAAACAGGAGTCGGAAATCGCGCGAGCGCAGCGCGGCGAGGCGACCCGAGCGCGGCTCCTCGCCGGAGGCCGTCACGAGGCCGAGGCGCGCTCGGAGAGCGCGCCGGACGCTGGCTGGTCGGACTCGCGCGCACGCCCGGAGCGCGCGGCGAGGCGTACGATGGTTACGGTGAGCCGCGCGCGAGGACGTACGCGCGAAGATGGCCAGCCAGCGGCGGCCGCAGCAGGCGTCAGGCGAGGAGCCGCGCTCGATTTCACTCCCGCATTGTAAAGCGAAGGCGGCGCGCGCCCACGCCGAAGACGATGACGACGAGGAATGCGCCGGTCGTACCGCCGCGCTGACGGGAGGGCGCCGCGCAGCCACAACCGGGGTTGCCGCCGGCCGCGGGATTGGGGCCTACGCCGTTGCCGCCGGAGCCGCTGCCGGCGCCGCCGCCGCCGCTGCCGGCCGAGCCGCCGTTGCCGGTCGGCGTCGACGAGGGCACGCACTGACCCATCACGCATTCGTGCTTGGGCGGGCAGACGGCGCCGTCGCAGGCGTCCTTGCAGGCGCCGGCGTCGCAGTACTGCCCGGCGGGACAGCCGTTCGGGCACGACGGGTCGATGCACGCGCCCGTCGACGCGTCGCACGAGAGCGGCGCCGAGCAGGTGACGCCGCCGCACGCGCTGCAGCCGGGCAGGCACAAGCCGCCGACGCAGACCTGCCCGCCGCCGCACGACACGCCGGCGCACGGATCGACGCACGCGCCGTTGCGGCAGCGGATGCCGTGCGGGCAGACGATGCCGTCGCAGGCGGTACCGCAGGCGCCGCCGTGGCACACCTGGTCGGGCGGGCAGCTGACGCCTTCGCAGCTGGCGTCGATGCACACGCCGCGCATCGGATCGCACGCGGTGTCGGGGCTGCAGGCGAACTCCTGGCCGAGCGTGCAGCGCCCCACGCACTCGCCGTTGACGCAGACCTCGAGCGGGTTGTCGCAGACGGCGCCGTCGTCGACGACGCCATTGCAGTCGTTGTCGAGGCCGTCGCAGCGCTCGGGCGCGCCGCCGCCGAGCGGCGTGCACTTCAGCGTGCCGCCGTCGCAGGTGGTGACGCCGCCGCCGCACACGCCCTTTTGGCCCGTGTCGCAGGCGACGCCGGCGCCGCCGCACTCGACGCCGTCGACGCTCATCACCGGGTTGGTGAAGTCGGCGCTCGTGGTTTTGAAGGTGTCTTCCCACGCGAAGTAGAACTTCCGCGACGCGAGCTTGCTAAGGTACGTCAAAAGGTGGATGTACGGCGCAGCGCCGCCACCGTCGGGGTTGAAGGCGCGCTGCGAGTAGTAGGCGTAGCCGACGCCGCCGGCGAAGCGCGGGATGGTCGCGCAGCAGTCGCCGCCGGCGCAGCTGCCCGCGCTCGCGTGGTCCTCGGGCGTGACGAGGAAGAAGCCGATGTCGCCGCCCTTGTAGGCGGGATCGTTGCGCACGTCGAGCAGCACCGACGCGCCGGCGGCCGCGTTGCAGTCGAGCATCGGGTGCAGGTCGCCCGGCTGCGGCGCGGCGCCGGTGACGTTGTACCAGCCGAAGACGCTCCCGAAGCGCGCGCCGCCGCGCGTGACGACGGTGAACGTCAGCGCGCAGGTCGGGTGGAACGTCTCGGGCGTGGTCTTGGCGTCGGCGAC
>Ga0070679_100007318_pt1 | contig 10314 bp, 7 predicted proteins | sample KBSC63BmetaG_FD_65652 | JGI IMG/M metagenome (GOLD analysis project Ga0070679, IMG submission 65652) | Corn rhizosphere microbial communities from Kellogg Biological Station, Michigan, USA - KBS C6-3B metaG | ecosystem: Host-associated > Plants > Roots > Rhizosphere | place: USA: Michigan... | reverse complement strand
TACGATGCAGACGTATTTTTCGGCACGATCGAAAACTGGACGGCCAGAGATTTCATCCCAATTTCTAAAAATCCTCGCTGGAGACTGTGGCAACTGCAGATCGGAGATTACATTGCTTTCTGCAAACAAACGAACGACGTGCTTGATCAGAAACACCTCCATCGAGTGTTCAAGTCTTATCATCCGGAAACTCTGCGCAGCCTCATGCGTTTTCTCCGGGTTGAGCTCCAAAATAAAAAAGCCTTTTTCAGCAATGAGAAGATTTCGGTAGATGAAATCTGTTCCTCGTTGCGACTTTACAAAGATCAACTAAAACCCATTAGCAAATCAGATTCGGCGGAATTGAAAGACGATGGAACTTTGAAACGAGAGAAGGATCGTTCGTATGAGGGCCAAATTTGGGTGGCAAAGAAATTGAACGATCTGAAAACAGCTCTCCGAGAGATCGAGTTGAATCGAGAGCTGGCTGTGGAAGCCGCTGTTGCAGGAGACAAGAGTTCTGAAAGTGAGTGGAGAATCGAGAGGTTTCGAGCGCAGGTTGCAGCCACCTGGAAGGCATTGAATCGGGGTCTTGAGCACATCAACAAGCCGAATTAAAATTAAATATACACAACTTTCTAGATCAAGTTTTTCCTCGACGAAATCGGGTTTTTATGGTATTCTATTACCCACAAAGGAATGACCATGGCAATAGTTGCAACACCCACACTTCCAAAACCCTGGTGGCCCAGTTTTCACAATTGGGAACCTGTGCTCGACAGCGCAGGGAATCAGAAGTTGGGATTGCGCAAACTTCAGGGATCGGACGAGATTTTTGGATTGGCCAATTCAAAGCTCTCGAACGAAAAACTGATTGCTGAGCTTCGAACCACATTTAGAGCCGTAGTCGTCGCTCAGATCGTAATTCCCTTTCTTCGGATTCCAGTTCGGGTTGTATCCTTGATGGCTGGGGATTTTAAGGATCCAGGCCTTCGCAAGGCAGAAAACGCATGGCAGTTGCGGTGTCAGAAGGCCTCGAAGTCTCACGAGGCGATTCCCAGCGAATACATTCATACAGCTCTGAAGGTTTTTTATGTGGCTCGTGAAGGGCTCAAACACGTGGCCAAGCTCGCGTTGTATGTGGCAGTGGTGGTTCCTTTGTGGGGGATTGCAGTGTATGGGGCACTATTGAATCCGTTCGATGCTGGGTATTGGTTTGGCAAGGTCGAAGGATGGACAGCGAGAGATTACATGCCTGTGATTCGTCACTGTGGACGTGTTTCCTGCGAAGAAGTGTTTAAAAAAACTGCAGAAGAACTGAAAATGCCTGTGAATGAGTATCGAGAGGCAGTTTGCACGCTGTGGACTATCATCACCGATTATCTCATGATGTGTTCTCAAGGGGAAAAAACGGCATACTCGAGCGATTTTTTTCGCATTGACGGTGGCGAGCAGTTTGAAAAGGCTTTGGATGGAAAATTGCTTGTGCTGCATGAAATGCTCACGGAAAAACGGGAGTTTTTTGAGAATGAGAGAATCGATGTGTCTGAGATCTTGTCATCTCTTCACATGTGCCGTCTTCATGAAAGATCCTTGGATTTAACTGAAGAAGATCGATTGCCGGTTCTGGGCAATCTTTCGAAGATGAAAATGCATCTTCAAACTATTCAAGGATTGCGTCAGCAATCGAACGAAGCAAGAATTCGAGAAATTGTCTTGGAAATCCATGCTTTGTCCCGCAGTCTTCCTCGATTTCTGCAGGAGCACCGGCAGATTCGTTGCCTTGCAGTGCACTTTTTAATCTCAGAGATGGCTCGTCGTAACGAACAAAACAAGGCTAGTTTTGACGATTTGATTGTGTTGGAACGGAATCTATCTCAGTATAGAGTACCGAAACGGCTTGACGAAGAGGATCTGTTATTTGATTTAAGCCGGTTTCCGATTCACCGCTCGATTCGGATTCAAGACTTCTTGGCTCGAGCTAATTTGCCAGAAAATAAGCTGGATCAAAAGCAATTGCGTGCACTGTTTAATCTCATTCGCAATGAAATGCGCCAGGTTCTTCGTTCGGACGATTCAGAGACATTAGGAAATCAATTACAGGCGCAAGCCATCGTGCTCTATCAGAAAATTCAAGCACACGACTGGCCTCGCAAACGATCGATTTTCCGCCGGTTCGCCATCGAAAAGATTTTGTCCTTGAACTCGATTCACAATGAGTTGAGGGAGGCCTTTCGAAAAGAGCTTGATCAATTGGAAGGTGCTGCTGGGAAAACGGATGAAAAAAACTATTGCAAGACGCATCCTGCATTTTTGCAGAAGGCTCTTGAAGACTCATTGAAGGATTTAACCAACGAAAATACGGCTCAAAACCGGCTTCTCCTCGAAAAAGTGATTCAAGACTTGGCTGATAAGACAAGCATAGGATTTTATTCGTAGGAAAGTTCTCCTCTTTTTTTCTCCTCTTCGGTATTCTAATTCCCCATGAAAAAGTTCAAGATTGTCACCCTCGGCTGCCGGACGAATCAGTACGAGTCGCAAGGCTATGCTGACCAGCTGCGGGCGATGGGCTATGAGCCCGCAACCGATAGCGAGCCCGCCGACGTGTGCATTGTGAACACCTGCACGGTGACCGAGTCGGCCGACAGCTCGTCGAGGCTGAGGATCCGGCAGCTGGTGCGGGAGAATCCGGAGGCCAAGATTGCAGTCACTGGCTGCATGGCGGAGAGCGCCCCGAATGTCATCACGACTCTCGGGGAGAACATTCACCTGGTGCCGAACAAAACCAAAGAGCAGTTGATCGAGCAGCTCTTTCCCGACGAAGCCCAGTGGCCCGAGTTCCGGATCCAGGCCTTTGACGGCCACACGAGGGCGTTCGTGAAGGTGCAAGACGGGTGCAATTCGTTCTGCACGTATTGCATCATCCCGTACGTGCGGGGCCGGTCGAGATCGAGGCCGATTGCCGAGGTGGTGGCCGAGGTGCAGGGGCTGGTGGCCAACGGGTACAAGGAAGTGGTGATTACCGGGATCAATGTCGGAGACTTTGATAACGGGGGAAGATTGGTGGATCTGGTGCGTGCGGTGGACGGGGTCGAGGGGCTGAAGCGTCTTCGGATCTCGTCGATTGACCCGGATGAGGTGGACGATGCGTTGCAGGAAGCTGTGCTGAACGGAAAACACACGTGCCCGAGCATGCACATTGTGCTGCAAGCTGGTTCCAATGTAACCCTCAAGCGGATGAACCGGAAGTACACGAAACAAATATTCTTAGACACTGTCGAACGGCTGAAAAAGGCCAAGCCGGAGTTTACGGTGACGACCGATGTCATTGTGGGATTTCCGGGGGAGACAGAGGCTGACTTTGCAGAGACGTTGGACGTTGTTCGTGCAGTCAAGTTTGCTAAAATTCACGTCTTTCCGTACAGCGTCCGTGCACGGACGCGGGCGGCATTGTACCCGAACCAAGTGCCGAAACCAGTGATCGAGGAACGGAAGCAACGGTTATTGCGGTTAGCTGAGAAAACGGCGTTTGATCTACGAGCTGAGTACGTGGGACGGACAGCTGAGGTATTGTTAGAAGAAAACGGTGAGGGGCACACGGACAATTTTCTGAAAGTGTTGGTGGAACCTGGTGTTCACAAAAAAAACGATGTGGTGAGATGTGTGCTCACCGAAAACACCCCAGAAGGACTGATTGGTCGATATGATTCGAATTGAACACAAGTTTCGGCCTTTTTCTCACCAACCAGGCATGAGGTACTTTGTTCCGGGCAGCGACTATGTCGTGGGAATCGATGTCGTTCCATTCTTGCTGAACAACTGCACTGTGCAACAAGATTTAGAACGGCAGTGTATTTTCATTTGGGGACAAAGTGCGGAAGGGTATGTCCGGTTAAAACTGAAAGCTGAGGAAGAAGGTTTGGTGTTAACAGGACTTCGTGGCCAGAAATTTCGTCGAGTGATTGCGACGGGCGGAAAACTCTTTGGCCCGAGCACCGAGCGGTTATTTCTTGGGTGCACAAAAGCTCAGGATTGGGAACTGATGCGAAGACGGAACAATTTCCAGGAACTAGGTCCGATTTTGTTTTTTCTGGGGCAGCAAGTGCCCGACCCAGAAGCTCGTGCTGCCTACACAAACATCCGAAAAATGTTGCTGGATGGCACACGCATTCTCCCTGACTTGCCGCACGAGTGGCACGCTGGCCGTGCCACGGGTTTGTTGTTAGAAACAGGCACTATCGACCTCGAGTGGTCGAGACGAACCCTTCGACGGATGGTGTTTCACGGGGACAAACCTCCCGAATTTGTGCTGCCGAAAGCCTTTCGTTGCACTCGTCAAGGCTCTGTGTTCGTGTACGATCGTTTCCAAAAATAGCTCGTTGGTTTATATCATCCTGTGATGAGCACAGTTGCCCTACAAACATTTCGGGAGCACAACCCGCACCACACCCTCGGGTTGCACAATCAGACCATCCGGCTGTGGAGACCAGAAGCGACGACCGTGCATCTCGAAGTGCACGGACAGATTGTGGAAGCACGTCAGGTAGAGCCGGGTTTGTTCGAGTACGTCCCTTCCCAACAAACGTCCAAACACGACTACCGCATCTACCACAACAATGGTCTCCTTGCCCACGACCCGTACAGTTTTTTGCCCGTCGTCGGAAGCATGGACTGCTATTTTTTCAACGTCGGGTGCCACTACGAATTGTACAAAGTTCTGGGGGCACACGTTCGCATCGTCGACAACATCCCGGGTGTACACTTCGCCGTCTGGGCCCCGAATGCACAGCAAGTGAGCCTCGTCGGGGATTTCAACCAGTGGGACGGGCGGACGTTGCCGATGCGCTCGATGGGCTCGTCCGGAATTTGGGAGCTGTTTGTGCCAGGCCTCATGGCTGGGACGAAGTATAAGTTTGAGCTGTGGACGAAAAGCGGAGAGCGAAAAATCAAAAGCGATCCGTTTGCATTCAGTGCAGAAATCCGACCGAAAGAAGCCTCTGTTGTGGAAACCACAGACTTCACCTGGACCGATGCCGAGTGGATGTCTCGACGAAAAACACAAACCGTCGATCGTCCGGTGAACATCTACGAAATGCATCTCGGTTCGTGGAAACAATTCGGGGGGGAGTTTCCGAATGCCCGAGAAATCGCCCAGCCTCTAGCCTCTTACTGCAAAGACATGGGCTTCACCCACGTCGAGCTCTTGCCCGTCCTCGAGCATCCGCTCGACGAATCGTGGGGCTACCAAGTGACCGGTTTCTTTGGCCTATCGTCCCGTTTCGGGACGCCGTCCGATTTCCAAGCCTTCGTCGATCACCTGCACTCGCAAAACATTGGCGTCCTGCTCGACTGGGTGCCGGGCCATTTCCCGAAAGACGACTTCTCCCTCAACCGCTTCGACGGCACCGCGCTCTACGAGCACGACGACCCGCGCAAGGGCCTTCACCCTCACTGGCAGACAGCGATCTTCAATTATGGCCGGAAAGAAGTGTCGAACTTTTTGCTCGCGAGCGCCCTCTTCTGGCTCGAGGTGATGCACATCGACGGTCTTCGCGTCGATGCCGTGGCCTCGATGCTCTATCTCGATTACGGCCGGAAAGCGGGCGAGTGGATCCCAAATGCCGACGGGAGCCACTACAACGTCGAGGCGATCGAGTTTTTGAAGCACTTGAATTCGATCGTGCACCAAAAATTTCCAGGCGTCTTGATGATCGCCGAGGAATCGACCTCGTACACCGGCGTGTCTCATCCGGTGGAAGCGGGAGGGCTCGGGTTTGATCTGAAGTGGAACATGGGCTGGATGAACGATACCTTGAAGTATTTTTCGAAAGATCCGTTCTACCGCAAGCACCACCAAAATGATTTAACGTTCAGCTTGCTGTACGTGTTTTCCGAGCGGTTTGTCTCGGTGCTCTCGCACGATGAGGTCGTGCACATGAAGGGGAGCTTGCTCTCGAAAATGCCCGGCCCCGACTGGCAAAAGTTTGCGAATTTAAGGCTGTTATACAGTTACATGATGACACACCCCGGAAAGAAGTTATTGTTCATGGGTGGGGAAATGGGGCAGTGGACCGAGTGGGACTGCAAGGGACAACTCGACTGGGCTTTGCTGCAGTTTCCGTTGCACGCAGGGATGCAGCGGATGGTTCGGGAATTAAATCACTTTTACTTAGAGCGGAGAGCGTTGTGGAGATACGATTTTGACTGGCAAGGATACGAGGGGATCGATTTTTCGGATGCCGAAAAATCGGTGATTACGTACCTCCGAAAATCAGAGTCGGAATTCTTGGCCGTGGTGCACAATTTCACCCCCGAATACCGGGAAAATTACTTCGTTCGTTTGGGGAATGTGCGTGCGGTGAAGGAAGTGTTCAATACGGACGATGTTTCATACGGTGGTTCCGGAAAACGGAATGAGAATGTCTCGTTTACCCACGACGGTTTTTCGGTGCATTTAGCACCCCTTGCTACCATGATCTTCGAGGTACACTTTGCTTAAACACGCTGAGTACCTCCGTCTCGTCGACGAGATGATCGAACACGACCGTCGGTACTTCGTCGAGGCCAAACCCACCATTTCCGACTACGAATACGACCAGAAAATGCACGCGCTCATCGAGTACGAAACAGCCCATCCCGAAAGCGTGCATCCGAATTCGCCCTCCCGAAGATTAGCCGAGGCCAAGACCGAGGGCTTTGAGCAAAAGCCCCACCGGGTGCCCATGTACTCGCTCGGAAATACCTATTCCGAAGACGAAGTCGCCGAGTTCGTGAAACGAGTGGAAAAGCTCAGCGGCAAACAGCATGTTACCTATGTGTGTGAACTCAAAATCGATGGCACGGCATTGTCTTTGACATACGAAAAGGGACAGTTTGTGCAAGCATTGACTCGGGGCAACGGCCGGGTGGGGGACGACGTCACGGCCAACATCCGAACGATCCGAACATTGCCGCTCAAGCTGTCTCATGCCCCCGACCTCATGGAAATTCGGGGGGAAGTGTACATGAGCACCGAAACGTTTCGGGAATTGAACGAGGAACGAGAAGAGGAGGGTTTAGAGCCGTTTGCCAACCCCCGCAATGCGGCCGCCGGCTCGCTGAAGCTGCTCGATCCGAAAGAGGTGGCCAAGCGGAAGCTCAACTTGCTGACCTATGCCATTGCCGAGGGCAACTCAACCGTGGCCACCCAGCACGAAGCGCTCGAGCAGTTGCAGACATGGGGCTTTCCCATTGCCAAGCACCGGGCCCTTGCCCACAACGTGGCCGAAATCATGGCCTTTGCCCACCAGATCGAAAAAGAGCGCAAGCACTTGCCCTTCGAAATCGATGGCATCGTCGTGAAAGTCGACGACCTCAAGCTGCACAAAGTTCTCGGCCACACCGGCAAAGAACCGAGGTTTGCATTCGCATACAAGTTCGCCCCCGAACAAGCCCACACCCGCATCCGGGAAATCACCCCCCAAGTCGGCCGCACCGGCGTGATCACACCTGTCGCCGAGTTAGAACCCGTTTTTTTGGCGGGAAGCACCATTTCGAGAGCTACGTTGCACAACCAAGAAGAAGTCGCGCGCAAAGACATCCGGGTCGGGGACATGGTCGTCATCGAAAAGGGAGGAGACGTCATTCCGAAAGTCGTGAGTGTCGATTTGAACAAGAGGCCCAAACACTCCGAGCCCTGGAAAATGCCCAAAGTGTGCCCGGCCTGCGGTCACAGCCTAGTGCACAAAGAGGGCGAAGTCGCCGTCCGCTGCCCCAGCAAAACGTGCTTAGGGCAGCGAACCCGTCAGCTCATCAACTTTGCCTCGAAACACGCTCTCGACATCGACCACATGGGAGAACGGGTCGTCGAACAGCTCGTGGACAAAAAGCTTGTGTCACGGCCGTCTGACATTTACTTGCTCAACGCAGAAAAACTTTCCACCCTCGACGGGTTCAAAGACAAGTCGATCCAAAACCTCCTCGAGAGCATCGATGCCTCCCGCAAATGCACATTGAGTCGTTTCATCATGGCCCTCGGCATCCCCCACGTCGGTGCAGAAACCGCTGAACTCTTGGCCGAGCACTTCGGCAGCATCGATAAGCTCATGCATGCCAAAGTCGAAGAACTCGATGCCATCGACGGCATCGGGGAGAAAACGGCTCAAGAGGTCGCTGAATTTTTGGGCCACGAGCTGCACCGCGAAGAAATTCACTTATTGCTCAAGCACGGTGTAAAACCGACCCAGGCTGCGGTGAAAAAAATCGCAGGTCACGAGTTCCATGGGAAAACCTTTGTCCTGACGGGGGCTCTGGCCCACTACAGCCGCGAAGAGGCCGCGGCGCTGATCAAAGAGCGGGGAGGGCACGTGAGCTCGGCCGTGAGCAAGCAGACCGACTTTGTGCTGGTGGGAGCAGAGCCGGGATCAAAGTACGACAAGGCGAAGAAGCTCGGGATTCAGATTCTGGATGAGGATGCGTTTAAGAAGCGGCTTTAGATTGTCGTTCTGTCGCTATTTGATCTGCTAGGTGATGCCACACAAGTCGTGCTTTTTGACCCTCGACATCCAAGAGATATTTCTTGGCTGCTTGACTGATGTTTTGGATTGTTTTTCCAATCCAGCTTGTTCCTTCGGCAGCGGATATCCATGCGATTGCTACTCCAAGAAATGAAAAAGGTACACAAAGGATGCAAAACGGCTTTGTGATGACCATCGAGATCAAAAATGTAATCATTGCGATTTCTCCGATTTTCCGACTAAGAGAATACTCAGGTTCCCGACCCAATTTAAACAGGCGGAATGCTGCAAATAGGCCGAGACTGATCGGAAACGCGTATGCAACACAGAAAGAACTCACTTTGCTGACCGCAGCGGCTAGGTGAATTAAAGTCGGAGGACATAAATTGACCACGTAGGCAATGGTTCCTGGCTTGGTCGCTGAGATCACAGCGTTGACTAAGATCTTGTCCAAGAATGCCAGAAAGCTGCAAGCTTTGCTGAACGCGTAACACCCAACGATTGCTTGAACTGCAACACTGTTGAAAATGGCAGCCACAACCGAGCTGATTTTAATTCCGAGTTTTTGGATGGACGGCAAGGTTTTTTCCACCATGGGCTGAAACGCACGAGCGGCGTTGATGATCTTTTCTTTTTCTGCATCAGATGCGGTCGAGAATGCTTTGTCAAACACATACTCCAAGAGAATTCGCTTGGAGGTCACTGGCTGACCCATGCTTGAGAGAGAAGTTTTGATCTTCTCAATTGTTTGGGTGTGTTTCTTGAGATTGGATTGAATCTCGGAGTTCTTTATCCTTGTTAATAGCCAAAGTGTGTGCTGATTGATGACCATTATCCTTTGCCTCGTTTCCTGAAGCGGATCGGGGGCTCTCACAGTCGCAGCTGCCGAGAGAAAAAGCCTTTTTATCACCCTTCTCCGGACTTTTTTCAGAAGATCAACTCGCGAATTCATGGCATTCGGAATCTGTTTGAGTTTTAGCCGAGCGCTGGCTTCGATGATTTTTTCACCATCCGGCCGTTTGAATGTAGAATCAAAAATGCCTGTCAACACAACCCATCTAGATAAACCGCCATCACATTCAGAAATCTTGGGGGCAAGATCCGCAGGCAATCGATTCAGCCAAGAACGAGCCTTTAAAATTTCGGTCGCAGTTGGCAAAGATTCTGCACCCCCAGTCTGTCGAGTGTAATTCTGCATCACTGTCTTGATGAAAGTGTGCCTTGCATCTCGATGTGAAGCGGATAAAATTCCGGACATAGGTTCTCTTTTTTGTGCCCAACATTTTACTGCATTTTTTCTTTTGCAGCGCGCTAAACGAAAAACTTAACATTGTATTTTGTGACAAATCTGTCATTTTTTCAGCCAAAAAAGTGTCGAAATTTGTCACTTTTTTTGTAAATAATTTCTAAAACAAGCTGCTTTATTGTTCAAATAACACACGGTTAGCTTGTTGTGCTAATCCTGCAATAATCCTGCAAAGAAATGGGGTTTGCAGGATTAGGAAAAGCTGAAGAGGGGGTATATATGAGAGAAAATAGGAACATCAAGCAACAGAAGAGTCCGATTTGTGTGGACGAATTTTTGCCCAGAAAACCAAACAAAATCACGGTCAAAGCCCTCAAGCAATCTCAGGGTGGAAAAGGTCTGAAGAAATGCAATAATCTGGACGGCTTTTCGAAGATCTCGGAATTTAGACACAACGTCGTAAATTTTTGCGCATTTGGCTAGCGTGAAAGCTCTCTATAAATCGATCGACCGCAGGCTTCGCAAGTTTATGCGTATTGATAATACGCATAAACTTGCGATCGTCGATTTTAGAGGCTTTGACGCAGCCAAATG
>Ga0070679_100007316_pt1 | contig 10315 bp, 8 predicted proteins | sample KBSC63BmetaG_FD_65652 | JGI IMG/M metagenome (GOLD analysis project Ga0070679, IMG submission 65652) | Corn rhizosphere microbial communities from Kellogg Biological Station, Michigan, USA - KBS C6-3B metaG | ecosystem: Host-associated > Plants > Roots > Rhizosphere | place: USA: Michigan... | reverse complement strand
TTCGGTCGCGCGTAGTCAGCGACGCCGAACGCGGTGAGGCGCGGCAGGTACGCCGAGTTCTCCGCCTCGGCCTGGTGCTCCTTCGCGGCGATGCCCTGGACGAGCACCCGAACGTCGAGGCGCTGGGCGAGTGCCTTGTGGAGCTCGTCGTCGAGCGTGCCGGCGGCAGGCGCCGCGATCTCCTTGCGAACATCCTCGCCGAGCGCGAGCGGCTCGTTGTTGGTCGCGCCGATCAACAGGCGGAGCTGCTCCTCGCGCAGCGCCGACAGGTTCTTCAACTGATCGAGCGTCTGCTCGGCCTCGGCTTCCTGCGACTCGACGCGCAGGAGGTCCGCCTTCGACACGCGCTGGACCTCGAACTGCGAGCGGATCTGGCCGACCGTCGCCTGGATCTGGACGAGCTGGCGCTGGGCGACGAGGACGTTCAGCTTCGCGCGCAGCCACTCGTAGTACGCGAGCCTCGCGTCCTGGCCTGCGTCGACCATCGCCGACGCCTTGCTCGTCTTCGCCACCTCGAGGCCGAGCTTCGCGGCCTTCACCAGCTTCGGATAACGATAGATGTAGTCCGACAGGTTGATGTTGACGTTCGCTTCCGCGACGTAGTTATTCGCGAGCGACGACGGAATCGCAAACGACCCTGCACCGGGGATCATGATCGTGAACGGCGGCACCACGCTGTTGCGCGTGTACTGCAGCTTGCCGCCGATCTGCGGCACCTGCTGGAGCTCGGTCGCCTCCGCGCCCGCGATCTGCGCCTCGACCTCGGCGATCCGGCGCTGCACCGTCGGCGATACCGCCGCTGCGCGCGCGGCCGCTTGATCGGCGGTCAGGCCATTCGCGGAGAACAGCGCATCGAGGTCGCGCTCGAACGCATTCGGATCGTCCGCGGCTTCGGCGGCCTTGGGCCCGAGTGCCGGGGTGGGCCCGGTGGGCGTGGGCCGCTTGGCCGGCGCCGGTTGCGCGAACGTGGGAGCCGACACCGCCGCCGCCAGGAGTACGAACGAGAAGCGAACCTTCATGGGCCGCGACCAAAGCATCGTGCGTGCCACGGGTCCAGCCGCCAAACAGGGGTTTTCGCGTCGCCTTTCCTGCGGTGCTGTCGGGTGGCCTTACAGGCAGCGTCACGAAACGTGACTACGACCGTCACGTTTCGAGCCGAGATCCTCAGAACGGCATACAGTTGGACGATGAGCGCGGCGGAACAGTCGGCTGGCACGCCAATGGCAGCAAGGCCAGCCGTGGCGACGACCGACGCCGTCTGGCGCAACCACCGCGATCAATTCTTCCTACGGGAAGCGCGGAACACGTCGCGCCTCATGAGCGTGATCGGATGTCTGGTGTTCCTGGCGACGGTCGCGATCCTCGCTGCGGCGCACTACCCGACCTGGCGGATCATCGCCGCCTGCGTCACCTACCTCGGCTTCGTCGGCGGTCACCGCCTGGTGATCCGCCAGACTCGCGAGCTCGGCCGCGTGGAGCACGCGTTCATCAAGATGAACGTGATGGCGCAGCTGTTCGTCGTCGGGATGGCCGGCCTGACCGGTGGGGTTCACTCGCCGTTCCTGCCCGGTTGCCTGATCCCCGCGATCGTGTCGCTGCTGTTCTTCGGACCGCAATCGGTGTCGCGCTGGATCGCGCTCGGCAACGGGCTGTTCGCGATCGCGATGGCGTCGCTGCCGGCAGAGATCGTCGGCCCCGCGCTGCCGAACACGATGTACGCGATTGCGGTCATGGTCCAGCTCGGCTGGAACCTGTTCATGCTCCACCTGCTCGTCGGCAAGCTCAGCCAGATCGCGAGCGAGACCAGCGAGGAGTTCGACTGCCTTCGCGAGGAGCGGCTCGGCGACGCCGAGGCTCAGCTCCGCCGGCTCCAGTCGGTCGGTGCGAAGGTCGCGCACGAGCTCAAGAACCCGCTCGCCTCGATCAAGGGCCTGTGTCAGCTCGTCAGCCGCGCGCCGGAGAGCGAGCGGACGCAGGAGCGCCTCGCCGTGGTCGCCTCGGAGATTTCGCGGATGGAGACGATCCTCCGCGAGTACCTCTCGTTCAGCCGGCCGCTCGAGGATCTCAAGCCGCAGAAGCTCGACGTCACCGAGCTCGGCCGCGACGTGCTCGAGGTGCTCGCGGGCCGCGCCGATCAAGCCGGCGTCTCGCTCGCGCTCGAAGGCGCGGGGACGAAGGTCGAGGGCGATCCGCGCCGCTTGAAGGAAGCGTTCATCAACCTCGTCTCGAACGCGATCGAAGCAACGCCGAACGGCGGCGTCGTCACCATGCGCGTCCGCAACGGCGGCCCCGAGGCGATCGTCGAGGTCGAGGACACCGGGCGCGGCATCTCGCAAGAGGATCTCAACCGGCTCGGCACGTCGTTCTTCACGACCCGGCCGAACGGCACGGGCCTCGGCGTCGTGCTCGCGCAGTCGGTGATCACCCAGCACGGCGGCACGCTCGCCTACAAGAGCACCGTCGGCCGCGGCACGATCGCGACGATCAAGCTTCCCTGCTCGCCGTCGGCCGCACCCGAGCTGGCCGGTCGTGCTGCCATGGCGGAGGCTCGCGCGTGAGTTGTATCCTGCTCGTCGACGACGAGCCCGGTGTCCTGTTCACGCTGAGCGAGCTCCTGATGGAGCGCGGTCACAAGGTGATCACGGCGAAGAACGGCGTCGAGGCGCTGACCAAGCTCGACGACGCCGAGACCGTGCTCACGGATCTCTCGATGCCGCGCATGGACGGCCTGGAGCTGATGACCCAGATCGCAGCGCGCGATCCGTCGCTGCCCGTGATCCTCCTGACCGCGCACGGCTCCGAGAAGGTCGCGGTCGCCGCGATGAAGCAAGGCGCGTACGACTACCTGACCAAGCCGTTCGATATCGACGAGGTCGCGGTCGTGATCGAGCGCGCGCTCGAGACCCGCCGGCTCCGCGTCGACAATCGCCGGCTCGCCGCCGAACAAACGCTCGGCCGCCGGATCGTCGGCGACTCGCGGCCGATGCGTCGCCTCCTCGAAGCGACCTCCCGCGTCGCGTCGCGCGACGTCACGGTCCTCGTCCGCGGCGAGACCGGAACCGGCAAGGAATTCGTCGCCGAGCTCCTTCACGCGCAATCCACGCGCGCTGCCAAGCCGCTCGTCCGATTCAACTGCGCCGCCCTGCCCGCCGAGCTCGCCGATGCCGAGCTGTTCGGTCACGTCCGTGGTGCGTTCACCGGCGCGACCGCGACCCGGCCCGGCTTCTTCTCGCAGGCGAACGGCGGCACGCTCATCCTCGACGAGGTCGGCGAGCTCCCGCTCGCGATCCAGGCAAAGTTGCTGCGGGCGCTCCAGGAAGGCGAGATCCAGCCCGTCGGCTCCGGTCGGATCGAGCGCGTCGACGTTCGCGTCGTCGCCTCGACGAACCGCGACCTCGCCGCCGACGTCAAGGCCGGCACGTTCCGCGAGGACCTCTACTACCGGATCGCGGTCGTCGAGCTCGTCGTGCCGCCGCTCCGCGATCGCAAGGACGACATCCCCGCGCTCGCCGACGAATTCGCGCGCCGCTACGGCGAGCGCTTCGGCCTCGGCAACGTCTCGCTCGAGCCCGCGCTCGTCGATGCACTCGTCCACACCGACTGGCCCGGCAACGTCCGCCAGCTCGAGAACACGATCGCGCGGCTCGCTGCGCTCTCGAGCGGCGGCGTGATCGGGCTCGCCGACTTCCAGGCCGCCGAGTCGTCCTCGAGCTCGATGCCCACGGCCACCGCCGACGATCACGCCGAGCCCCCGCTCGACGCTCGCAACGGCCCGTCGCTCAAGGAGCAAGTCGAGGCATTCGAGCGCGGCCTGGTCGGCCGTGCGCTCGATGCGACCGGGGGCAATCAGTCCGAGGCCGCGCGCCGACTCGGAGTCTCTCGCGTGACGCTGATCGATAAAATGAAGAAGTACTCGTTGAATCACAAGCGGTAGGAGTCCAACCTCCTGCCATGAGCGAGCAGAAGCAGCAGACCTACGTCCTTCACGCCACGGCCATCGGCATCGTTCTCGTCGTTGCCATGGTCCTGTTCCTTCGCCACGCCTGGGGCTGATCAGCAGCCGTTCAGCGGCGTGCGATTCGGATCGAGCGCCGCGCAGCTCGGCGCCGTGAACGAACCCGTGACGTGGCCATCCGGGAACGTGAGGTCGAACGTGCCGGTGATCGGCGCCGTGACCGCCGTGACCGTCACCGTGCCGGCCGTCGCGAATTCGGCGCTGGCCTTCAGGCAGTCCGCGCCGTCGACCTCGTAGTAAGCCTCCGCGAGCTTGCTGGACGATGCCGGCGAGCCGCTGAATAAGGTGTACGCGCCTGCCGCCGCGATCGGAGCCGAGTGGCCGGCCCCGTCGGTGGCCGCTAGATCGAGCACCAGCAAGTGGCCGTTCGGCGTGCCCGTCGAGCTCGTCTGGAGCGAGCACTCGTTCGCGAACGTGGTCATCTCGATCATGGTCGACATGTCATCGAAGTCGAAGCCGTTCGCCATGACGGCATTGCTGACCGCATCGAGCACACCGAATGCGCTGCCACCGAGCGTCCCGGTCACGACGTTGCCCGGGTTGGCGTCGATCGGCTTCGCGTCGTGATGCTGAGCGCTGGCATCGGTCGTCGCGTTGTCACCGCCGCACGCGGCGAGCGCGACGAGGCACATGAGCTGTTTCATGCGCGCACCGTAGCGCGCACGATCGCGCGCTCGTGTGGCAGACCCGATCAAAGGCCGGCGTATGCCGGCGCTCGCTCAGCGCCGACGGCGACGGCCGAGGACGAGTCCGACGAGGAGGATCAGGAACGTCGCGCCTGCCGGCGACGAGTGATCGACGTTGCAGCAGCCGCCCGATTGCGAGCCGCCGCCATCCGTGCCGGCGTCCGGCGTCGCCGGCTTCTCCGTCACCGTCAGCGAGACATCGGCGGTTTTGGCGCCGGCCGCGCCGGTGGCGACGACCTGGTAGCTCGCGCTGCCAACGGCCGCGGTCGGATCCGCGGTCAACGTGATCTGGCTGCTCGCTCCCGACTGGACACTTGCCGGGTTGAACGTCGCGGTGACGCCGGTGGGCAGCCCCGTCGCCGTCAGCGTGACCGATTGCGCCGCGCCGGCCGTCGTCGAGGTCGCGACTGGATACGTCGCCGTCCCGCCCTGCGCGACGGTCTCGGCGTCGGGCTGCGCGAGCGCGAACGACGAGCAGCTCGGCAGTGTGAACGACGCGATACGCGTGCTCCACTTGGTCTGACCCGTCGCGTAGTACTCGTGAGTTGCCCAGAACGTGCAGTCGTCGGTCGGGTCGATGTTGATCGAGGCGTAGTCGCCCCAACGCGTGATGCCGTTCGGATTCGTTCCGCCACCGTCGACGATCGTGCCTTCACCGTAGCCAAGCGTGCCGGCTGGATCAGTTGCCGCTCGCGCTGCGTACCGGATCGAGGGAAAGGTGCTGTCGCTGGACGTGGAGTACACAAGGGCAATGTCGCCGACGCTATCCATCGCGATGCTCGGCATCCAGCGCGTCGACGCGTCGGGCGCGTACGTGCCGCTCTGAAATAGCGTCGGGCTCGCGGGAGTGCGGATCTCGTACCAGCGGACGCCTCCGGTGACCGAGTGCGACAGCACCAGCGATTCGTGATCCGTGAAGTTGCGATAGACGAAGCGATTCATCGCGCGCTCGGAGAGTGTGTCGAGCGTTCCCATATTCTTGGTCGGTGCCGACCCGAGCGGGTCATACGAGGGCACCGTGATCGGCGACGCCGTTGACAGATGGCTGTTCGCGGGCGTCGCGAAATCGACGTGCAGCGAGAAGTGGTTCAGAGTCGTGCCGTCATTGAGCTCCACGATGTGAGCTGGAGCTCCCGCGGGCGGCAGCGTCTTGCCATCGAGGTCGCTGACCAGGAGCCCGAAGTCCATGTTCGTGAATTTGAAGCACTGGGTAGTCGCAGTTGCATCGCCAGCGAGCATCTTCGTGCGGTCCATCGCGCACACATCGGCGGCCACAAACTGCTCATTGCTTCCGTTAAAGAGGTTGTACGTCAAATAGTACGCATCCGGCCACATCGCGATCTTCGGGTAGTCGTTAAGATTGTTGTTGAAGCTGTACTGGTAGCGCGTGTACGTGCCGGTTGGATCCGGCGATGTGGAGATCGCGACGCACTGAATGAACGGTGCCACCAGGTTCTGACCCTGCACAACGAACGCAAATTGACTGATCACCCAGCGGTCTGCCAGTTGGTCGTACCTGACGACACCATCACCGAATCCATTCGTCGAACAGATGCCCGCAAACCCGCTCCACACCATACTGGTGTTCATCGGGCCCATTACCACCGCGCCGGTCTTCGAGAAAACGGCGAGTCCCTGATTGACGACCTGCATGTAATGATTCGGACCGACAGCGCCATCCGTATCGGGCGGGTATGGGGTGCCGCCGGGGTTGGTTCCCGCGAGACCAGCGCCCAGGCCCTCGAAGTTGTGCGTTGTCGCCGGGATCGCAGCAGGCCCGAGTGTCCGCTGCATGACTCTCTCACCGGTGCGATTGCCCTCAGGGGCCTTGAGCTTGTCGGCCCACGGGTTGGGCATGACCTTCTCCATCTCGAAGTCGTGCTCTGCGTGCGCGGATACCCGTGGCAGCTTCGCGAGTTCACGCAGTGGCGGCGAAACGTCGGACGCTTGCGCGGTGAAGACCTCCATCGCGTCGGTGGTTGCAGAAGCCGGATTTGATCGAGGGTCGTGACATCCAGCGACCAGGGCGATAGCGATCAGCGGAGAGAGGCGCATGTCCCGGAGCGTCCGTGATCGTGCAGCTTCTGTACACCCGAAGCTCCTGACAAGGTTGCGGTCTCAACGTAGCGACTTTCGACGCCGTGCGGCATGAAAGGAAGGTTCTACCTCGACCGCCCGTAATTTGCCGATGCGCGCCGTCCAAACTCGTCGACGAATGTCTCGGCCATGAGGTTTGTCATGCCCACAATGAGTCGGCTGGCAGGAAACTTCGCTCGATCGTGGTCTACGAGTGCGCAGTTGGCGCGTCAGTGGATCGCGAGGAGTTCGCGCGAATCGAGCGCTCTCAATTCGACGCGAGGGCGACAATCCGCAGACCGGGGTTACCCCGCCGATTCAAGGCTTGTATTCGTAGGCGCCCATGTCGGACGCGCTGCCCTGCGGACGTGTCGTCCCATCGTAGTCGTTAGCGATCGATACGTTGGGGTCGGCGGAATCGATCGCAGGGCTGTGCAGCAGAAGATGGAAGTCTCCCTGCGCCGCATTTTGAAACATCGGATCGGCCTTGATGATGTGGTCAGTACCGACCAGGACAGCCTGTGGCTGAAGAATCGAGTAGCGGCTCGGACAGTTGTTTACGACATCTCCTGATCCGGTTCCGAAATGCACGTCATTCGACAGAACAACGTTAGGCGGAGACTGAATCGTGTCCGTGCAAGTCACTACAGAGTTAAAGAATGTAGAAAACGAAATCACGCCACCCGAGTTAAAGAAGCTGATGCCGCCTCCGTTGAACACGGAGTTCTGTACGGCGAGCGACCCACCCATCGACACCCCCGCGCTCGAGGCGTCGAATAGCGACGTGTCCACATGGACATCACATCCCTTGCCACCAATTGACGACAATGAACTAAACCGGGAGTGGCTAGCGGTGAGGTTGCAGACAGTCCCAGAGATGTTGCCCCCACTCACTGACACGGAGTCGAGATGAACTGCCGCCTGATTGCATGTCACTCCAGCACTCCCAGTAAATGTGCCGCCAATGATGGTCATGTCCCCGCTACCTGACGACGTCGACAAGCTTTGACCAGAAAATGTCGCCCCTTCGGCATGGATCGTCGCCGGGCCAGTCGAGAAGTCGACCGCAGAACCCGAGTCGTTGTACGTACGCGCCTCCATCTTGATCGTGAATCGCGACGGGCTCACGTGGCTGGGGGCATCGGCGAGCTTGCAAGGGGCAAGCGACGTACAGGTCAAAAAGGGCGGAGCGCTAGGCACGACGTAGATGACCTGAGATTCGTCGAGACAGCTTCCCGTTGTCGCGTCGCACGCGCGGCTGGGGCACTCGTCGTCAGACTGACAACCACGACACGTGTTACTCGCCTGATCGCACACCGCAGCAGTGGAGCTCGTGCAGTCGACATTGAGCAGACACTGCACGCAGCTTCCGCCTGTCGTGCACTTCGGGGTCGGTGCCTTGCAGTCCGAGTTAGCAGCGCAAGCGACACATCCGCCGGCGGCCTCACTGCATCCTAAAGGACACTGGGTCACGTTGTAGTCGTTGCCGACCGTGTTGCAGCTCAGCGCCTGGTCGGCACGGCAAGCGACAAATGCGTCCGGGGTGCACTGAACCGCGATGCATGTGAACACGTTGCCCTGGAACTGCGCGGTGCTATCGCAGAACGGATAATTCGGGTCGGAGCACGTTCCGTCGGCGCAGTTCAGCGGATTTGGCTTCGTGCACTGCAGGGACACGCCAACCACTATCGCGACCACCGCCAAGCGCGTCATCGAGCGATGGTAAGAGATGCGTCGGGTTGGTGTCATTGCTGTTCCTTCGGGTTCGGGACGGTGTCGCATTGCTTCTCTATCGGACGCTGCGGCTTCAAGTTGCGCGACAGCTGTAATCTCGCGATCTGAGAGCGATTTCCCGCCGTTCAGACGCGCCTATATAGTCGATGTCGGCGGCCGTTGCATGTGCGACGCGCAGAACGTCGGGGCTTCATGCCGGAGGCACGCGATCAGCGGACCAACGCACCATGGCCGCCCGAAGGTCGCGGGATGGGCCTACCAGCGCGGCCCGAGCGGAAGTTGCCGCTCGCCGGTGTTTCATCGGCGCGTCCTGCTGACGGCCAAATACTTCGCCTGACATCGACGAATGTCTCGATCAGCGACGTTTGTCACGGTCTTAGGATCACGACATGAGGGTGCTCCACTTGTTGCCACTCGCGTTCGCCGGCTGCGTCCTGCAGCCGCTGCAGTTCGACGATCCGACGGGCACGACGCCGCCCGAAAACACGCCGCGCGAGATCTTCGATTACGAGGTGGCGCCGCTGCTCGCCACGCACTGCACGGTCTGCCACAGCATCGGCAGCGCGACCGGCGTCGAACTGACGTACGAAGCGATCGTCGCGGATCCCAAGCTCAACGGCGGTTTCGATCCGTCGCAGGCCGAGATCTTGATGAAAGGCCTCCACGAGGGACCGTCGTGGGCGCCCGATCAGGCCGCGGAAATCGCACGGTGGCTCGAGGCCGAGGCAGCCGCACGCGATCAGTGATACCAACGCGGCATGGAACGCCTCGTCCATGTGTGTAACGGCGACTCGACGGCCGACTCGCTCTCGCTCGCCGACCTCCCCGGCGAGATCCGCGTCTGGGCCGACTCGCTCGACCAGGGCCCTTTGCTGCCGGTCGGCGATGCCGAGCACTACAAGGTGCGCGGCGAGTTCGCGGCGACTCGCGGCCGCAACGCAGCGGATACTGCGCAGCAGCTCGCGACCTGGGACAAGGACTTCGACGAGGCCGCCGGCGCCGAGGAGTTGGTCCTGTGGTTCGAGCACGACCTGTTCGATCAGCTCGCGCTCGTTCGCCTCCTCTCGAGGCTGTCGCGGCGCGGGCTCCCGAAGACGCTGACGATCGTGTCGATCGATCGCCACCCCGAAGTCCCGAACTTCCTCGGGCTCGGCCAGCTCAAGCCCGAGCAGCTCGCCGAGTTGTGGGCGCGCCGCACACCGCTGTCGCGCGACGCGATCGATGAAGCGGTCGCGACCTGGATCGCGGTGACCGCCGCCGATCCGCGCGCGCTGCCGTTCCTGGTCAGGCGGGTGAAGGCCCTGCCCTTCCTCGCCGGCGCGCTCGAGCGCCACCTCGAGGAGATGCCCGATCCGACGAGCGGCCTGTCGCGCACCGAGCGCCAGCTCCTCGCCGCCATCGCGCGCGGCGAGACCGCGCTCGTCCCCGCGGTGCAGGCGATCGATCCGCGTTATCCGATCACGGACGTGGTGTTGAATCACACGCTCGAGACGTTCAAGGCGCTGGGCTTCACCGACGCGAACGGCATCACTGCGCTCGGCCGTCAGGCACTCGCCGGAGCGATCGATCGCGTGAAGGATCACGGCATCGACACCTGGCGCGGCGGCATCCACCTCACGGGCAACGGCCCCGTGTGGCGCTGGGATACGCGCGAGCGTCGGCTGATCGAGCGCTAGTGCGACGCGTACTGCGCGTGGATCGCGTCGGTCTCTTCGCCGTACGCATCCGCGAGACGCTCGACCTCGGCGTCCATCTCGCCGACCAGCATCTTCTTCCACATCCGCAGGTCGCCGCGTAGCGACCA
>Ga0070679_100007314_pt1 | contig 10316 bp, 7 predicted proteins | sample KBSC63BmetaG_FD_65652 | JGI IMG/M metagenome (GOLD analysis project Ga0070679, IMG submission 65652) | Corn rhizosphere microbial communities from Kellogg Biological Station, Michigan, USA - KBS C6-3B metaG | ecosystem: Host-associated > Plants > Roots > Rhizosphere | place: USA: Michigan... | reverse complement strand
GGGATGCCGAAGCCCTCGTAGAGGCTCGGGTAGACGAGCGCAGCGGCGCTTCGGTAGAGCTCGACCAGCTCGTCGAGGGACACGTGTCCGCGCGACTCGGCTCCGTCGGGCAGGGACAGGCGGTCGTGACCGACGCCGGTGAGCACGAGACCGAGCTCGGGCCGCTCGCGTCTCACCTCGGCATAGGCGGCGAGCAAGCGCTCGTGGTTCTTGTGCTTCCAGGCGTTCGCCGGGTAGAGGAGGAACGGCTCGCGGGCTCGGCCGTCGGGCGTGAAGCGGTCGTGGTCGACGGCGAGGTGGATGGCGCGGACGCGCCCGGGCTCGAGGTGGAGCCGCTCGATCAGCGCCTCCCGGGCGTGCTCGGAGATCGTGATCACGATCCGGCTCCGGCGGACGGTCCAGCCGTAGACGCGTCGGCGGTAGGCGAGCTCGGCGCGCGAGAAGAACTCGGGGAAGACCTCGTGCTGGACGTCGAGCACGGTGGTGGCAGCGGGCGGCGTGTCCAGCGGAGGCAACATGACGGAGAGCGGGAAGTGGATCGCGTCGAGCTCGTCGGTCCGAAGCGCGCGGCGGAGCCGGTTCGGCGCCGCCGCGGCGAGCGACATCGCCGCCATGCGCCCGGGCATCGAGCGCGAGGCACGGTACTCGCGGACGACGGTGGTGGCGAGCCCGTCGCCGGCGTCCGCCGCGATCGTGGGGACGAAGGCGTGGTAGTCGAGCCGGCCGACGCGCGCCAGCGCCTTGCAGAGCTCGCGCGCGTACGTCTCGGATCCCCCGACCACTCCGGGCACGAGCGTCAGCAGCGAGATCCCGACCACGGGCCGAGTTAAGCAGGCGTCCGCGACCGACCTGCCTCCTACAGTCGTGGCGGAGCTCGTGACGTTTCACACCCAGTCTCTGAGACTGGGGGTGAAACGTTTGTGGAGCGATTCGTCCACAGGGGTGCTCGCCGGGGTTCGGCATGGAATGAGCTAACAGAGCCGTAATCGAGCGCTTCTACAATGCGTCGATGTCCGGGACCGAGTCGACGAACCGCGCCTCAGCAGGGGTTTCTCCGCCGCCGGTGGACGTCGAGGCGCTCGTCGCGCGGCTACGGGAGGAGCTCGCGGGTGGCCCGAACGGCGCAGGCGAAGGCAGGGGACAGCTGCTCGCCGCACGACATCGCGCCGAACGGCTCTGGGCGGTCTCGGCCGATCGGCCGCTCGAGCGGCGGCCCGGGCTCAAGGGCTGGGTCGCCTACCCGGTCAAGAAGCTCCTGCGACCGCTGCTCCGCTGGTACGTCGAGCCGCTCGCGCATGAGCAGCGCATGTTCAACGACGTCGTGCTGAAGATGGTCGACGGCATCCTCGAGGAGGTCGACCGCGGCGAGCGCTCGCGTGAGGAAGCGGCACGCACGCTGAGCGAGCTCGAGGAACGGCTGACGCGCGTCGAGCGGCGCAGCGCCGGCACAGGCACGGGCACCGCGCCGGCAACGGTTGCCGCCCAGCCGGCCGCGGCCGCCGTGCCCGACTACTTCGCGTTCGAGGCGCGGATGCGCGGCTCCACGGAGGAGATCCGCGAACGCCAGCGCCCCTACATCGACGACTTCCGCGACGCCGCCCCCGTGCTCGACGTCGGCTGCGGCCGGGGCGAGCTCCTCGGGCTGCTGCGCGACGCCGGGATCGAGGCGCGCGGAGTCGACGCCGACGCCGACATGGCCGCCTACGCCCGCGGCGAGGGCCTCGAGGTCGAGCAGGCCGACGCCCTCGCACACCTGGAGCAGCTCCCCGACGCGACCCTCGGCGGGATCTTCGCCGGCCAGGTGGTAGAGCACCTGCCGCCGGCCGCCCTCTTCCGCCTCCTCGAGCTCGCCGCCCGGAAGCTGCGCCCCGGCGGCCTGCTGGTCGCCGAGACGATCAACCCGCTCTCGCCGCTCGCCCTCCGCTCCTACTTCGCGGACCTGACGCACGCACAGCCGCTCGTCCCCGAGACGCTCGAGCTCCTGGCGAAGCAGGCGGGGTTCCGCACGGTCGAGACCCGCTTCCTAAACGCTCCGCGCCACGCCGACGACGTCGACGAGCGCATCCGCGAGATCCTCTTCGCGCCGCTCGACTACGCGATCGTCGCCAGAACTTGAGAATCGCGGTCTGTCGCCCCCAGGTGGCGTTCGCCCGCGGCGGCGTCGAGATCTTCACCGACGACCTGGTCGCCGAGCTCGAGCGCCGCGGCCACGCCGCCGACCTCGTCAGCGTCCCGTTCAAGTGGTATCCCGGCGAGCGCGTCCTGACGCAGACGTTCCTCTGGCGGCTGCTCGACCTCGCGGAAGCGGACGGCCGCCGCATCGACCTGGTGATCGCGACCAAGTTCCCCTCGTACGTCGTGCGCCACCCGAACAAGGTGGTCTGGCTCGTCCACCAGTTCCGTCAGGCGTACGAGCTCGACCGCACCGCGCTCGGCCAGTTCGGCGAGTCGCCCGAGGAGCGCGCGATCCGGCGCAAGGTCCAGGAGCTCGACAAGGTCGCTCTCGGCGAAGCACGCAAGGTCTTCGCGACCTCGCGCAACGTCGCGAACCGGCTCGAGCGCTCCACGGGGATCGAGGCCGAGGTGATGCCGCACCCGCCGCAGGAGCTGCCGTACCGCTGCGACGGCTACGGCGACTTCGTCCTTTCGGTCGGCAGGCTCGACCGCGCCAAGCGCATCGACCTGCTGATCGAAGCGGCGAAGAGGAGCGGCACTCCCGTGGTCGTCGCGGGCGAAGGACCCGACCGCGATCGACTCGAGTCGCTGGCCGACGGCACCGTCCGCTTCGCGGGCCGCGTCTCCGACGAGGAGCTGACCGACCTCTACGCCCGCTGCCTTGCCGTCTTCTACGCGCCCGTCGACGAGGACTTCGGGATGGTCCCGTACGAAGCGTTCCTGGCCGGGAAGCCGGTCGTCACCACGACCGACGCGGGCGGTCCGCTCGAGGTCGTCACGGACGGCGCCACCGGGCTCGTCGCCGAGCCGCGCGCCGAGTCCGTGGCGGCCGCCTTCGCCCGGCTGAACGGAGACGACGCGGCGGCCTGGGGCCGTGCCGGCAAGGAGATCGCCGAGCGCGTCACCTGGGACACCACTATCGACAGACTGCTGAGCTGATGCGGGTCGCCTACTACTCGCCGCTGCCGCCGTCGCGGTCGGGGATCGCCGACTACTCGGCGCTGCTCCTGCCTGCGCTCCGAGAACGGATGGACGTAGTCGTCGCCCGCCCCGGCCGGTTCCGCCGGACGCCGAAGGCGGACGTCCACCTGTACCACGTCGGCAACGACCCGGTCGAGCACGGGTGGATCGTGGAGGCACTCGAGCGGCGAAACGGAGTCGTCGTCCTGCACGAGTTCGTGCTCCATCACCTGGTCTCGGGGATCACCCTCGCCCGCGGCGACGTCGAGGGCTACTGCGCCGCGCTCGAGCGGGAGGCGGGCGCGGAGGGCCGCGACCTCGGCCTCGCCGTCCAGCAGGGGAGGATCGAGCCGCTCTGGGAGACGCGCGCCCAGGAATTCCCGCTCGCGCACGGCGTGCTCGACGCAGCCGCGGGCCTGATCGTCCACTCCCGGTACGTCGAGGGCCTCGCCCGCGACGCCGGCTACGCGGGCCCGATCCTGCAAGTGCCGATGCCGGCGTGGCCGGTACCGCCGATCGTCGCGGACCCGATTGCCGGCGGCCCGGTGATCGGCTGCTTCGGACATGTGAACGAGAGCAAGCGCATCCCGCAGCTCTACTCGGCGTTCGCCCGGTTACGCGAACGCCGACCCGAAGCACGTCTGCTCGTCGTCGGCTCCTGGTCACCGAGGCTTCCACCGATCCCGACTCCGTCGGGTGTCGTGCTCATGGACTACGTCCCGGAGGACGAGCTCTGGCGTCTGCTCGCCGCCTTCGACGCGGTCGTGTCGCTGCGCTGGCCGACGATGGGCGAGACATCCGCGGCGGCGGTCCGGGCCCTCTCCGTCGGCAAGCCTCTGATCGTCAGCGACGTCGGGGCCTTCCGCGAGTTGCCGGACGAGGTCGCGATCAAGGTGCCGGTCGGCGACGGAGAGATCGAGGCCCTGGCCTCGGCGATGGAACGCGCGGCCGGGAACGAGGCGATGGGCCGGGCCGCCCTGGAGCTGGCCCGCACGAAGCACGACGTCGGCCGCACCGCAGACCTCTACCTCTCGGCACTTCGAACTGCAGTGACAGGCTTGAGCCTGTCACTGCCTGCCGCATGAAAGTCGCGTACTACTCGCCCATGCCGCCCTCCCGCTCGGGTATCGCCGACTACTCGGCGCTGCTCCTGCCGGAGCTGGAGCAGCGGATCGACGTCGTCCTCGCGCGCCCGGGCCGGTTCCGGCGCGACCCGCAGGCCGACATCGCGCTGTACCACGTCGGAAACGACGCCGAGGCGCACGGGTGGATCGTGGAGGCGCTCCGTCGCCGGCCCGGAGTCGTCGTCCTGCACGATTTCGTGCTCCACCATCTGGTCGTCGGGCTGACCTTTGCCCGCGGCGACGCTGCCGGCTACCTGGCGGCGATGGAGCGCGAGGACGGTCTGGTCGGGCGGCTGCTCGCCTATGCCGTGCTCGACAACAAGCTGCCGCCGCTCTGGGAGACGCGGCCCGAGGACTTCCCGCTCGCCGGCGATGTGCTCGACCACGCGACCGGGCTGATCGTGCACTCGCACTACGTGGAGCGGCGGGCGCGTGAAGCGGGCTTCCGCGGGCCGATCGCCCGGATCCCGCACCCGGCGTGGCCGCTGCCGGCGATCGAGCCGGCCGCGGTGCAGGGCGACCCGCTGTACGGCTGCTTCGGCCATCTGAACGAGACCAAGCGCATCGCCGAGCTCGTCTCCGCGTTCCAGCATCTGCGCGAGCGCAGACCCGGCGCGCGGCTCCTGCTCGTCGGCTCGCTGGCCGTCCGCCTCGACCGGCTGGAGCTGCCCGAGGGCGTCGAGCACCGTGACTACGTCCCGGAGGACGAGCTCTGGTCGCTGATGGCGTCCTGCGACGCGATCGTCTCGCTCAGATCGCCGACGATGGGCGAGACCTCGGGAAGCGCGATCCGCGCGCTGTCGCTCGGCAAGCCGCTCGTCGTCAGCGACGTCGGCTGGTTCTCGGAGCTCCCGGCGGACGCGGTGATCAAGGTGCCTGTGGACGACGGCGAGGAGGAGACGCTGCTCGCCGCGCTCGAGGCACTCGCGGACCCGGCTGTCCGGGCGACGATGGGCGAGCGCGCGCGAGAGCTGGTCGAACGCGAGCACCGGGTCGATCGCGTCGCCGAGGCCTACGCCGCCGCGCTGGAGACCTTCGCCGGGGGCACCCTGGTGCAGGAGCGCGTGCTGCACGAGGTCGCTTCTGCCGCCGCCGAGGTCGGCATGGACGGGGACGACGCGGCCGTGCTGGCCGCGCGGCTGCGCGAGGTCGGCCTTGGCGACTAGCGCGGCGCCGGCGTCGCCCCGGACGCGCGCAGTCGAGCTCGTCCGCGCGATCCCGATGTGGGCCTGGGTCGCCGGTCTGGTGGTCGTGTCCGCCGGGATCCGCTACGCGCTCGCGCGGCGGATCGTCGCACCCTGGATCATGGTCGACGAGCTCGTCTACTCCGAGCTGGCGAAGAGCTTCGCCGACGCCGGCCGCTTCCTGCTCCGGGGCGAGCACACCGCCGCCTACGGGCTCGTCTACCCGGCGCTGCTCAGCCCGGCGTGGGCGCTGTTCGACCGTGTCCCGCAGGCCTACGCCGCGGCGAAGGCGATCAACGCGGTGATCGTCTCGCTGGCGGCGATCCCCGCCTACCTGCTCGCCCGCCGCGTCTGCTCACGCCCGTTCGCCCTCGGCGCGGCCGTGCTGGCGATGTCGGTGCCGACCCTGCTCTTCGCCGGGATGCTGATGACCGAGAACGCGTTCTACCCGGCGTTCCTGCTCGCCGCGCTGGCGATGGTGGTCTGGCTGGAGCGACCCGACCTGCGCCGCACGCTGTTCGTGATCGGGGCGTTCGTGCTCGCCTACCTGACCCGCGCGCAGGCCGTGGCGATCCTGCCGGCGCTGGCGACCGCTCCGTTCCTCGTCTCCGGCCGGCGGGCGCTGCGCGAGTTCCGCTGGTTCTTCGCGGCGGGCGCCGCGGCGGTGCTGCTCGTCGTGGTCGTCCAGGTCGCGCGCGGCGCCTCGATCTTCGGCGTGTTCGGCGCCTACGAGGTCGCCGGCCACACGCGGTACACCGCGGGCGGCGTCTTCCACTGGTGGCTGTACCACTGGGAGGAGTTGATCCTCTCGCTCGGCGTCGTGCCGTTCGTCGCGCTCGTCGTGTTGGCGCTGACGGCGCGTGGCCGGCCGCGCCCGGAGCGCGCCTTCCTGGCCGCGGCCGTGACGCTCTCGTTCTGGCTCGTGCTGCTCGTGGCGACGTTCGCGTCCGAGCAGTCGCTCCGGGTCGAGGAGCGAAACATGTTCTACGTCGCACCGCTGTTCCTGACCGCGCTGATGCTCTGGGTCGAGCGCGGCTGCCCTCGCCCCTGGGCGGTCGCCGTTCCCACCGCCGCCATCGCCGTCGTCGCCGTGACCGTCCTGCCCTACACGAAGCTGATCGGCCTGCCGGCCGTCTCCGACACGACGGCGCTCTTGCCGCTCTGGTCGATCGCGCCCTCGTTCGGTGGGATCGGGAACCTGTACTGGGTCGTGCTGATCGCCTCGCTCGGCGCCTGCCTGCTGTTCCTGTTCGTGCCCGTGCGTTACGCGCTGGTCGTGCCGCTGCTCGTCTTCTGTTACTTCTGGGTCTCGCAGAAGCCGATCGAGGGCAAGTACCGGCAGGCGTCGATCCTGGACCTGTTCCAGGGAATCACCGCCGCGCACCCGGACTGGGTCGACCGCGCCGTCGGCCGCGATGCGCAGGTGACCCTGATCTGGTCGGGCAACACCGACAAGTACTCGGTCTGGGAGAACGAGTTCTTCAACCGTAGCGTGCGGCACTTCTACTACACGAGCGCGCCGCTCCAGGGCGACCTCCCCGAGCAGCCGCTGACCACCGACCGCGACACCGGGCTGATGCGCGGGCCCGACGGGAAGGTCGTCGACGCCGACTACGTGCTCACAGACGGGACGGTCGACGTCGGCGGGCAGGTCGTCGCACAGGACGCGCGCAAGGGGATCGTCCTGCGGCGGATCTTCGGCCCGCTCCAGCAGGTCTCCCGCGTCGACGGGCTCTACCCGCAGGACACGTGGTCGGGCCCGGAGGTCACGTACACGCGCCTGGGCTGCCGAGGCGGCTCGATCACCGTCACGCTGCAGAGCGACCCCGGGCTGTTCACGAAGCCGACGACCGTGGTCGCAACGGTCGACGGCCGGCGCGTCGCACGCGCGAGCGTCGCGCCGACGGCGACCGAGCTGTTGACCGTGCCGCTCGTCCGCCACGGCGAGTCGTGCGTCGTCCGCTTCACCGTCTCGCCGACCGCGATCCCGAAGGTGGTCACGAACGGCCAGAACCCCGACCCGCGCGAGCTCGGCGTCCACTTCACGCAGTTCAAGTACAAGCCCTCCTAGTGCGGATCGCGTTCGACGTCTCGCCCCTCTCCCATCCGCGGACCGGAGTGGGCAACTACATCCGCGGCTCGCTCGCCGGGCTGGTGGAGGCGGCCGGCTCCGAGCACGAGGTCGTCGCGTTCGCACCGACCAGCCCGCAGGGGAAGAGGCGGATCCCGGAGGCGCTCGCCGGCATTCCGGTCGAGCCGCGGCTGCGCTTCCTGCCGTTCGCGCACCACTGGCGCCAGGGCTGGAGCCGGGCAGCGTGGCCGCCGGTCGAGCGGTTTCTCGGGCCGATCGACGTGCTGCACTTCTCCGACTGGATGTACCCGCCGCAGCGGAGCGGGATCCGCTCGACGATGATCCACGACCTCGTGCCGCTGCGGTTCCCGGAGTGGGTGCAGGGCCGCACGAAGCGGATGCACGGCGCGAAGTACCGGAACGCCGCCCGTACCTGCGACGTGGTCTTCGTCAACTCGGAGTTCACGAAGGGCGAGGTGGTCGAGCTGCTCGGCGTGGCGCCCGAGAAGGTGGCGGTCGCGTGCCCGGGCGTCGACGTCGGGGCCGACGGGCCACGCGCCGATCTCGGTCGTCCCTACCTCCTCACCGTGGCGACGCTCGAGCCGCGAAAGAACCTCCAGACCCTGCTGGCCTCGTCGCTGCCGGACGGCCACGCGCTCGCCGTCGTCGGCGCGGAGGGCTGGGGGCCGCAGCCGTCGCTCGACCGGCCCGACGTGATCCGGCTCGGCTACGTCGACGACGGCGAGCTCGCGAGGCTCTATCGCGGCGCAGCCGCGTTCGTCTACCCATCGCGGTTCGAGGGTTTCGGCATCCCGATCGTCGAGGCGATGGCTGCCGGCGTGCCGGTCGTGGCGTCGGCCCACCCGTCGATGGACGAGGCGGCCGGTGACGCCGCCGTGCGTGCCGACCCGGACGACCCGCAGGCGATCGGTGCCGCCGTAGAAGAGGCCCTGCGCCGGCAGGCCGAGCTCGTCCCACGCGGGCTGGCGCACGCGAAGCGCTTCCGCTGGGACGAGACCGGCCGCGTCATGCTCCGGGCGTTCGTCGCATGCGCGTAGGCCTCGACACCTCGCCGCTCGTCCAGACGCAGGCGGGCACCGCCCGCTACATACGCGGCCTGCTCGCGCACAACGAGTACGAGCGTCTCTCCTGGGGCGGGGGTACGCGCCTGGCAACGGTCGTGCGCGATGCCTGGTGGTACCCGCACGGCCTCCCGCGCGAGGCCCGCGGCCTCGACGTCCTGCACTGCCCGACGTTCCGCGGCCCTGTACGCAGCCGGGTACCCGTGGTAGTAACGGTCCACGACCTCGCCGTCCTACGCCACCCGGAGACGTTCAACCAGTGGACGCGGCGCTACAGCCGCTTTGCCGTCCCCAGGGTGGCGCGGGCAGCGAGGCGCGTGATCGCGGTCTCCGAGTTCACACGCGACGAGATCGTCGAGCTGCTCGGCGTGCCCGCCGAGCGGATCGACGTGATCCCGAACGCGGTCGGCCCGCCGTTCGTCGCAGACGGCCCTGCTGCAGAGGGCGACTATGTGCTCGCTGTCGGGACGCTGGAGCCCCGTAAGAACCATGCGCTCGTGCAGCAGGCTGCACGAGCGCTGGCCGTTCCGGTGAGAGTCGTGGGTGCGCGTGGCTGGGGAGACGTTCAGGTCGATGGGTGGCTGGGCACCGTCTCCGACCTGGAGCTGGCTGCCCTCTACCGCGGGGCCCGTTGTCTCGTCTACCCGTCGCTCTACGAGGGCTTCGGGATCCCGGTGCTGGAGGGGATGGCATGCGGTACGCCGGTCGTCACGAGTGCGGGCGGGGCGACCGAGGAGGTCGCGGGCGGCGCTGCCGTGCTGGTCGATCCGCACGACGTAGCCGCGATCGCTGCCGGGATCGAGGAGGCGGAAACGCGGCGAGACGAGCTGCGCGGCCGCGGGCTCGAGCGGGCTGCCGGGTTCACCTGGGAGCGGGTGGCGGCGGAGACGCGCAGGGTCTACGAGGCGGCCGCAGCTTGACGCCCCTGATCGCGATCGACGCCGACGTGCTCGGACGGCAGCGCACCGGAGACGAGACCTACGTCGAGAACCTGCTGCGGCTCCTGGCCGTGACCGGCGGCGACGAGCTCCGCTTCGCGGCGATCACGCGGCACCCCGAGCTCGTTCCCGACGGCGTCGAGCCGATCGCGCTGCGGACGGGCTCGCAGGAGCTGCGGATGGGCTGGTCGGTGCCGCGCGCGCTCCGGCGGCTGCGACCGGCGCTCGCGCACTTCCAGCACGCACTGCCGCTGCGATGTCCGTGTCCGGCCGTGGTGACGATCCACGACCTCTCGTTCGAGCGTGATCCGCGGGCCATGAGCAGGCGCGACCGGTTCGTGTTCAAGCGGGTCGTGCCGCGGGCAGCCCGAAACGCGCGGCGCGTGATCACCGTCAGCGAGCGGACGAAGCGCGACCTGGTCGACCTCTACGGCATTCCGCCCGAGCGGATCGCCGTCACGCCGCACGGCGTCGATCCGGCTTTCGGGCCGGGCCAGGTCGCCGGCGGCGGCTACCTGCTGTTCGTCGGCGCGGTGCAGGCCCGGAAGGACCCGCTCAGGGCCGCGCGCGCGGCACGGGCGGTCGGGCTGCCGCTGGTCGTCGCCGGCCCGGAGCGCGAGCCCGAGCTCGCCCGCGAGCTCGAGGCGCTCGGAGCAGACCTGCGCGGCTACGTCGAGAAGGACGAGCTGGCCGGCCTCTATCGCGGCGCTGCCGCCCTCGTCCTGCCGTCCCGCTACGAGGGGTTCGGGCTGCCCGTGCTGGAGGCGATGGCCTCGGGCCTT
>Ga0070679_100007312_pt1 | contig 10316 bp, 9 predicted proteins | sample KBSC63BmetaG_FD_65652 | JGI IMG/M metagenome (GOLD analysis project Ga0070679, IMG submission 65652) | Corn rhizosphere microbial communities from Kellogg Biological Station, Michigan, USA - KBS C6-3B metaG | ecosystem: Host-associated > Plants > Roots > Rhizosphere | place: USA: Michigan... | reverse complement strand
GAGGGACAGAACACCCGTTGCCCCGCTTGTGAAAGCGTTTTGATCCGACGTTCCTGGCACCAAATTATCGAAAACAGGCTGGCTCACGGCCGCTGTGCTTGCGGCCAAGTCATTCCCGGCCGTTTTGCTTGATCGAGAACCTCCGCTACGCAGCGTACAGCCTTTCGATTTCTCCCTTAGACAACGGCGGATCGACACTGGTCCGGTTTGTCCATTACAAAAGCTAGTGTGTGGCGCTTGCATGCTTTTAATAAAAACAATGCTCGAAGGCCTTTTAAAAGCATCTGCCTCCATTTGGGAAGTGTATCCGAACGCGAGAATTCATGACTGTCATTCTGAGCCGAAGGCGAAGAATCTCAGACTCCTGCCACTCACAATGAACGAGATCCTTCGCCTCCGCCTCAGGATGGACAACCGCGACACTAGCGCAAACTTCGCAATGCAAGCCGCATAGGAAGTTCCTCGCGGAGTTTAGGCTGAGAGCCTCGGAATAACGGACAACTGTGTGTGTCATCTCGAAGTAAGTGATAGATCTTTCCTCAAACTGACCCCCTTACGGCGAATTTGCTCCCTGGTGAAATACTGAAATTTGTGTTTAATAAAAGACTCGGTTTTTCCATGGCCAAACTGAAGACCAAACGCAATCGGCGCATTGCTCCGCCGCCTCATCTCGATATTCTCGAGGATATCAGCACGCTGATCAGCCACTCGCACGATCTGCAGGAGACGCTCGATCGAATCGTCGCCACCGTCGCCGACCGGATGCAGACCGAAGTCTGCTCGATCTATATTCTCGATCGCAAAAAGAACCGTTTGACCCTGCACGCGACTATGGGATTGGACCCGGAGTCCGTCGGCAAAGTTTCCATGGGTACGAGCGAAGGTCTCACCGGATTGGTAATCGAGAGAATGAAGCCGGTGATGGTCGCCGATACCCTCGCTCACCCACGTTATAAGTATTTTCCTGAAACCCATGAGGAGCATTTCCATTCGTTTCTCGGCGTGCCGCTGATCGAGGGCAGGCTCCCCTTGGGAGTTCTGGTGGTGCAGACATCTCGTCGCCGGCACTTTTCGCGCGATGAAATCCGTCTGCTCACGACGATCTCGGCTCAAGCAGCCAGCATTATCGTGCAGGGCCGGCTCGCTGAATCTCTCAAGAGCAAGGAAGAGGAGCGCAAAGAGTTCGAAAAGCGAATGAACGAGGCGATGCGCAAGCTCCGCTCCTATGAGGGCTCCCGGCGCGAAAAACAGGCAAAATCGAAGCAGCATTGGCGCGGGCGTTTGAATGGGCTTGCCGCGTCTCCCGGCTTTGGCCGCGGGCGAGCGTTCGTCTTGGAGCCGCGCATGGATCTCGCTGCGATCAGCAAAAAGAAAGCGCGCAATCCGGAGCGAGAGATGGAAAGATTTCGTGCCGCCGTAGAGCGCGGCATTGAGCAAGTGAGTGTGGTCAAGAACCGCATGACGCAGTTCATTCCTAAAGAGGAAAACGCCATTTTCGATGTTTACCGCCTGATCTTGGAAGACCCGGCGATTATCCAGCAGATCGAACAACAAATTTTCAAAGAAGGCTACACCGCCGAGTATTCGATTCGCGTCGTGTTCGAGCGCTATTTGCACTCCATTGCCAATATCAATGATAGCTATCTCCGCGAACGCACGACCGACGTAAAAGACGCCGCGCAACGACTGCTCGATAATTTATCGGGCGTGTCGGGCCAGCAATATGATTTACCCGACGATGCGGTTCTCGTGGCGGAAGATCTCTCACCCGCCGATCTGAGCATGCTCGAAGGCGACAAGTTCAAGGGTATCGCGCTGGCTACCGGCGGCGTAACTTCGCACGCATCGATTCTGGCGAAGTCGTTTGAAATTCCCAGCGTCGTCGCGATCGAAGGACTGATGGAAGCGGTTCATCAGGGCGACATGCTGATCGTCGACGGCAATGCCGGAAACGTACACGTGAATCCCAATGCAGAGGTCATCCGAGAGTACAATCGCCTGGAGCGGGATTATGCCGCGCTCAATCGCGAGCTCGGCGCGCTCAAGAATCTTCCGGCAGAAACCAGTGACGGGCACAGAGTCTCGCTTTATGCGAATATTGGATTATTGAGTGATGTTGCCTTTGCCCAGCTGCACGGCGCCCAGGGCATCGGACTCTATCGCACCGAGATTCCGTTCTTGTCTCATCGCGATTTTCCGAGCGAAGACGAGCAGTATACGCTTTATAGCAGAGTGGTTGAAGGCATGGCGGGGAAGCCGGTCACGATCAGAACTTTGGATATTGGCGCTGACAAATATCCGACCTACATGCGCAGCCCTACAGTCGAGCCAAATCCGTTTTTAGGCTGGCGTTCGATCCGTATTTCTCTGGAAGTCGAGGAGATTTTCAAAACCCAGCTGCGCGCAGTGCTTAGGGTAGGCGAGCTCGGCCGCGTCCGCTTACTGATTCCGATGGTCACGAGTCTCGAGGAAATTCAAAAGGTGAAAGAAATCCTTGCCGAGGCCAAAGCCGAACTAGACCACGAAGGCACACCCTACGACCGGCAAATGGAGCTTGGCATCATGGTCGAGGTTCCCGCTGCAGTACAACTCGCCGATCGTTTTCTCCGTGAAGTCGATTTTCTCAGCATCGGAACCAACGATTTGATTCAGTACATTCTCGCCGTGGATCGCAGCAACCGCAAAGTGGCGAGCCTCTACGAGCCCGTGCATCCCGCTGTGCTTAAATCCCTCAGCACGACCATTGAAGCGGGAAAGCGACAAGGCAAGCGGGTCGGAATGTGCGGCGAGATGGCGGGCGATGCGCTCTGCGCTATTCTGCTATTGGGAATGGGCTTAGAGGAATTTAGCACCGGCTCGCTTTATATTCCGGTCATAAAAAAAGCCATTCGCTCAATCAGCTATCAGAGCGCCAAAGCCACCGCCGAAATCGTCCTTGCGATGGACACAGTCGGCGAAATAAAACGCTATCTTTTCGAGCAGATGCGTCAGCTCGGCATGGTTGAGCTACTGGAGATGTACCGCTAAATTCAGACGCATTATTTTTACCGGTCAGGGTTGAAAACCGCTTGTTTCAGGGTTAAGTTATTATTCGAACGTTCGTTCGAAAGACTCTGAAAGGAATCCTTCATGATCAAGATTTCCACTTTTGACGATTGGATCGATTATTTCCGCCAGTGGCAACGCGACATCGGCTATGACCCTGCGCTGCTCGGCGATTATAAATTTGAAACCAAGCTCGGCGAGCTGCACTCGCCCGAAATCGAGTTCGGCGACTATAAAGGCCAGAACAAGTGGCAACGCGTCACCCAGATCCCGAATCAAACGATTCGCGACGCTCTAATGAATTTAATCGTCTATCAGGGCGACACCGAGTTCGCTTCCGTCGAGCAGCAAAAGAACTTGATCGATACGGCACCCACAGAGTACGACCGCCAAGCGCTCACGCGGGTGAACAGCGAGGAGATGCGGCACGGCTGGCAGATGTGCTATTTGCTGGTCAATTATTTTGGCGATTCGGGAAAGCTCGAGGCTCGAAAGCTACTCGAGCGGCGCGCTTTTCGTGGCGATCGCCTCCTGGGCTCCTTCAATGCGCCGGTGAACAACTGGCTCGATTTTTTCACTTATACTGAATTCGTCGATCGCGACGGCAAATATCAGCTGACGATGCTTTCGCATTCAGCTTTTGCGCCGCTGGCCGAAAGCGTTACTGCGATGCTCAAGGAAGAATTTTTTCACATGTTTACCGGCCACGCTGGGCTCACGCGGATTCTCAGAGCCGGCAAGATTCCGATCCCGATCGTGCAAAAGTACTTCAACAAGTGGCTCTCGACGGCCTATGACCTGTTTGGCACCGACCATTCTTCCTCGGCTCAGTGGGCGTATACTTGGGGACTCAAGGGCCGCTTCGATGAACATGAAGCGAAAAGTGCCGCCGAAAAGGATCGACTGAACGACTTGGCGCGCGGTCACTATATGGCGGAAAGTGCAAAACTGATCGATCAACTCAACCAACTCATCCCGCAAGGAGAACCGAAACTTTATGCTCCGGATTTTAAATTCAATCGCTCTATCGGGGAGAACCTGGACAAACCCTTCAGTGTGACCGGAGAGTTGTTGAGTCCGGAGGCATATGAGAAACATGTGCGGGAAACATTGCCGACCGAGGAAGACGAAAAAATCCTCGCTGAGATTATCAACGGCAAAGACTGGGTTGTCCAGGCGCAAATGAACTAGCCGGCGCGCAGATCGTCCTGTTGCATCTCGGTTGCGGGCCGAGTAATTAGGGCGCAAGGAGAAACGTCGTGGCTCGAATTTGCCTGGTTTGCCAGAACATCGATTGTAAATCGCGCGGCTCTGAACAGCTCACCACCGAGCTGGAAAAAAAAATCGCCGCCAAGGGCATTAACGATGTCGAAGTGAAACCTTACATGTGCTTCGGCGCGTGCCAAGAGGGACCGAATATCGTCCTGTACCCGGAAAAGAGCTGGTATGCCAAAGTCCAGTCTGAGGATCTCGACGACATCGTCGAGCATCTTGCCGGCGGCCCGCATGTGCAACGCTTGGACACCATCGATTCGTCGCTGAAAGAATTGATTTATCAGCTTCTCGATACGGGGGTTTTTTAAGCCATGGAAGGCATCCTTTTCCCTCACGCTACTCCCGAGGGAAGAGAGGGATTGAAAGAGTATCGCGATCGCGGCGGCTATCAGGCGCTGGAGAAAACGCTCAACGGTTCGCCTGAACAGCTGATCCAAATCGTCTCGGATGCCGGTTTACGCGGTCGTGGTGGCGCCGGTTTTCCGACCGGCAAGAAATGGCAGCTCACCCGGGAGGCGCCGGAGCAACCCCGCTATTTGATTCTCAATGGCGGCGAAGACGAGCCCGGCAGCAAAAAGGACCGAGTACTGCTGGAAAATCTTCCTCACCTGGTTCTCGAGGGTACGCTTCTTGGAGCGTATGCGATCGGCGCAAGCAAAGCCTACCTTTATATCAACGCGCGCTACGACGATGCGCTGAAAACCATCCAAGCCGCTTTGGCCGAAGCCAAAAAGGCTGGCTATTATGGCAAGAATGTTCTCGGCAGCGGTTTCGATCTAGAAATCGAGGTTGTTCCCGCGCCGCATAACTATGTCGCTGGTGAGGACACCGCAGTCATTGAGGTCATCGAAGGCAAAAAAGCCTGGCCGCGCCAGAAACCGCCGTTTCCCGTCACCGTCGGATTGTTCGGCAAACCGACAGCGATCAACAACGTCGAAACTTTGGCTAACGTTCCGCCGATCGTCTTGAAAGGCGCCGACTGGTACCGGCAATTCGGCACTGCCGAGAGCACCGGCACAATGATTTTTTCGTTGAACGACGACGTCAATCGCCCCGGCGTCTATGAGCTTCCTTTTGGCACGCCGCTACGCTACTTGATCGAGGAATGCGGCGGAGGAATAAAAGGCGGCCAAAAAATAAAAGCGATTATGCCGGCAGCGCCCTCGTCGGCTTTTCTCTCGCCGGAACAGATCGACACGCCGCTCGATCATAATTCCATGCGTGAGGCCGGCTCCGCCCTCGGTTGCGGTGTAGTGAAGTTGGTGGCTGAAGGCACCTGTATCGTCGAAGAGCTGATAAAAATCGCCGACTTTTTCGCCGCCGAATCGTGCGGGCAATGCCCCGCCTGCCGAATGGAAACGAGCAGTCTTGCAATGATGTTGAAGAAAGTTCAGGCCGGCCAAGGCGGCCTGCCGATGCTCGAACAGTTCGGCAAAATCCTCGCATTTAATAAAGGCAAGGGTTTTTGCAACCTGATCGCGATGCCCGGCCCACCTATCGAGAGCGCAATCAAACTCTTCACCGCCGATTTCGAAGCCCACCTGACAACCGGCAAGTGCCCGGTGAACTGAAGCTCCTACTTCGCATCACCTGAGCAACACCGTCGCTAATTGCTAGCTTCGGCTTTGATGATGTTCCTATGTGAATTAGTTGACGAATCCCTAAAAGACGACACTAGGTTGACGTTCTTCACTGCTGCTTGATAGTAATTGCAACATCCCGAGTGTAAGTGGTGATGACAAGCAGCAGACTATAGACTTTCACGGCGGCCATTGTCGCGATTTCGCTATGCCGCTATACGCGAGATGTCTTTGGCGCGCCCAAATCCTTAAGAGGTCAATTTATGAGACTGAGCCCGATTCAATGGCCCAACGGCGCGAAGATCGCCGTCAGTTTTTTTGTCGCCTTGGAGGCATTCGAAAAATCCTCCCAGTATCGCCGCAGTGAAGACGGCAAACCCGATTATGCGTCACTGGCTTACGGCGAATACGGCGGCAAAGCGGGGATCTGGCGCATCATGGATGTTTTTTCCCGTCATGGCGTCAAAGGCACCATCGATACCAATGGGCGGATCGCCGAGGACTTTCCCGATGTGGTGAAGGAACTTCATTCGGCCGGTCATGAGATCGTCGGACATGGTTGGGTCAACGACACCGCGCAATCTTCACTGGATACCGACTCGGAGAAAAAGCTCATTCGACGAACTCTTGATGCCCTTGCTTCCGTAACCGGCAAGCGTCCCGTCGGCTGGGTCAGCCCCGGTCATCGCATCAACGAGTATACTTTCGGCCATTACGTCGATGAAGGCATCTATTGGAGCGGCGATTTGCCGGGCCCCGATATCCCGCAGCATCGGATGGTCAACGGCAAACCCATCGTGATCATGCCGCGGTTGGATTACGCCAATGATTTGAGCCTACTGTTCACGCACAAAAATCCGGCGCAATTTTATTTTGACGGCTTCAAGGCCGCGTTTGACTGCCTCTATGCCGAAGGGCAAGCGGGCGCGCCTAAATTGATCGATTGTCTCGTCCATGCCCACATCGGCGGGCGGCCGAACATCATCGGCACGTTTGAGGAATGCATCCGCTACGCCAAGGGTTTTAAAGATGTCTGGTTCTGCACCAAAGGAGAGATTGCCAAATACTATCTCGATCGCTACGTCACCAAAGCCTAGAGGTCCGAATCGATGAACAGTGCAACCGAAAAATTTCTCGCCGGCCTGAAATCGAACGAGCTGCTATTAAAGCTCACCTGGGATGAATGGCTCGCTATCGATCCTCCGTATAATCTCACCGGTCTAACGACCGCCGACGCCTGGACTCGTTATCACCGTAACGGCTACGACTGGGATATGCACGGGACGGTTTACACTCCTGAGAAGGAAACAGACCCACGCCGAGCGTTTGTTTTCTTTCATGGCGGCGCCGGCAGCGAAAAGATTATGGATCTGACGCCCGACGGCAGACCTGGCCTGGCGCGGGTTGTGGCAGCGCAGGGATTCAAGGTCCTGGCGCTCACGTATCCGGGCCATTACCCCTTGGGCGGCGTCTGGCAGCAAGCCATTCCCGAACGCAATCCGATTTATCTGAAAGACCGCGACCTGCCAAAGGAGGAAATCTCGGATCGCAATTTGAAGTGTACCTTCAACGTCATCCTGCAAGGCGCAGGCTTGCTCACCGATGGGCATCTGGCCGGACGCGAGATCATCGTTTTCGGTCATTCCACCGGCGGGCCGATGGCGGCGCATCTTACGCGTTTTTCAAAGAAGACCCGCGTCATCGGCATCGTCGGCTTCGGCAGTGGCGGACCGGACGGCTGGCGTCTTGAGTGGCGCAACAAGACCGGCGCTGAAAAATATGCCGAAAAGCCCGTCGATCACGTATCGCGGCGCTCGCCCGATTCTTTCAAAGCATCGGGTTATATCGATCCGGAAGATTTGACGCCATGGGGCGGCGCCGACGATTACATTCGGCTGGTCAGCCCGTTGCGCTCGCAGATGAAGACTAGTCTCTGCGACAATCAACACAATGCAGCGGTGGGCATTCTCGAAGAGTATCCCAAGCGCACCGGCTTGCCGCGCGAGGAATATTTCGATCATTTGCAGGAGCCCGATCCGGATTGGCTGAAGACGATTCGGGTGCTCCTCACGGTGGGCGAGAACGACAAAGGCCATTGGGTTCGAGGCGAGAAGCTCGAAGACAAGCGCGAAATGTTCATGGGCGCAAAGTACGCCGCCGTAACCCGCGGCGCGCACGTCGCGCTTATTGCGCGCTATGGTCACGTCGGCTATGCCGAACTGCACAATGAGAAAATCGCTTACCTCTGGCTTTGGGCATACAAGCAAGGCTATTTCGAGAACTAAAGATCCACGATATACGCCGCATAGCTCAGGTCATTTCGCGGTTTTCAAAGGGAGGAAATCAATGTTTTTGGCGATCATTCGATGTCTGATTTCGTCGATAGTCATCGCGACGACCCTTATGTGGCCTGTTTTATCCCATGGGGCTCAAAGCAAACCCATGTCCGCTGCAGAGCTGGCCTTTTACCAGGGCGCGGATCGCGAGAAGATCCTGCTGGAGGGCGCAAAGAAAGAAGGCCAAGTGACGTTTTACACGTCCAACACTTGGGTGGCAGGCCCGGTATCTCAAGAATTTGAAAAGAAATATCCCTTCGTTAAAGCGAATGTATGGCGGAGCGATTCCAAAGCATTGTTGAAACGATTGACCGAGGAGGTCACCGCCGGCCGCTTTCTAGCCGACGTTATCGAGACCAGTCCTGAATACATAGCCATTTTGGTGAGAGAGAAGATGCTCCAGGAGTATCTTGCGCCAGAGCTCAAAGCCTACGAGGATGAAGCCAAAATCAAGGGCAAGAAGGGAGTTTACGCGTGGACCAACCGAGAGATCTACATCAGCTTGGGGTTTAACACGAAACTTATACCTCCGGTAGAAGCGCCCAAAACCGTCAAGGACTACCTCGACCCCAAATGGAAAGGAAAAATGTCCATCGCTGGGACCACCACGGGAGTGCAATGGATCGGCGCACTCATGGAGAGCATGGGTCGTGAGTTTGTGGAAAAGCTGAGCGCTCAAGAGATCAACGTGCAAAATATCTCTGGGGCGGCTCTTTCCGGATTGGTGGCATCCGGAGAAGTTCCCTTGTCGCCGACAATCTTCAATTCCAACATTTTTACCCACAAACGAGACGGCGCGCCGGTGGAGTGGCGGCCCGTGGAGCCGGTGATTGCCGGGGTGGGCACTTCGGGAATGGTAATCAATTCACCCCGTCCTTATGCTGCTCTTCTTTTTCTTGATTATCTTCATTCGAAATTTGGTCAAGAGGTCGCTATGAAAGGCGGAATCAGCTCAGCGCGCAAGGACATTGGTTCTCTCGAGCAAAAGTTCAAGAAAGTTTACATCGAAAGCAAATACACGCCGGAGGAATACGAGAAAAAAATCGATGACTGGGAAGGTTTGATGCGCAGGCTCTTCATCAGCAAACGCTGAGTCGCAACCTCACAAGAATGCAGCACAAGGTCCTAATTACCGGCGCCAACGGCTTCATCGGCTCTCATACCAGCCGGTTTGTCGAGTCACTCGGCCATTCAATCATTCCGATTGACGTAGTGCCGCGCTCGCCGGACCTCGCGCTCCTCGGCATCAAGACGCCCAGCCATCTGATCAACGTCACCGATACGAGCGCGTTTCGTGCGCTCTGCGAACGCCACGAGCCAACACATATCTTTCATGCCGCACACCCGCCGCGCGATGAAAGCCCATCGGTCATCGACTACTGCTATCACGCGATGACGAACATTCTCGAAGCGGCGAAAGATCTCAAAATCAAGCGCGTCGTGTATTCCAGTTCCGCATCGATTTACGGGCAACTTAGAAAACCCGCTGGGACCTTGGTCAAAGAAGAAGACGCGGTATCGATTTATCCCACCTATTTCTATCGCGCCGCGAAGACGGTTTCCGAATGGATGGGCGACTTCTACAACGAAAAATACAGCGTCGATTTTGTCGCTCTTCGCTATTCCTCGGTCTACGGTCCCGGACTTTACCGGAGCATTCCGCTGGAATTGAAGAAGGGGATCCTCGGCCAAGGCTGCCGTCCGTTTCTCACCCGGCCGAATGATGACTTGATCTACGTCGACGATGTCGTGGATGCGGTGAGTCGCGCACTGTTCACCGATGAGCGGCTCAGTCGTGCGTACAATATTGGTCTCGACAAAACTTATGTCAGCGACGATTTAAAACGCGCCATCCAAAAAGCCCTACCCGATTTGCAATTCGAAATTGGCGAGCACCCGAATGCTGCTGAAGTGGCGCCGCACCGGTTGCGCAGCCCCCTCGATATTTCGCTGGCTCAGCGAGAGCTCGATTGGAAACCGAAAATCTACTTGGACGAAGGCGTCGCGCGCCTCGCGGCTTGGCTGCTCGAGCATAAAAGCAAGCTGCAGTCGTAAGTCGGTCAAGCAAGGAGGCACGGGG
>Ga0070679_100007311_pt1 | contig 10317 bp, 10 predicted proteins | sample KBSC63BmetaG_FD_65652 | JGI IMG/M metagenome (GOLD analysis project Ga0070679, IMG submission 65652) | Corn rhizosphere microbial communities from Kellogg Biological Station, Michigan, USA - KBS C6-3B metaG | ecosystem: Host-associated > Plants > Roots > Rhizosphere | place: USA: Michigan... | reverse complement strand
GCGCTTCGTCGAGCTGCACCAGGCGATCTGGTCGGTGCTGCGCGACGAGGTCCTGACCGGCTACCGCCAGCAGCTCGCCGCATGAAGCACCTGCGACTCTGGCAGGCCGGACTGCTGGTCGCCGTCTTCGTCGTCTGGCATCTGCTGACGACGCCGGGGCTCCTGCCCAACTTCGTGTTCGACAACGACCGCCAGGCGGCGTTCTTCTTCGGCGAGCCGGTCAAGATCTTCGGCCGCATCTGGGCCTGGTTCGTCACCCGCCACGACATCTACGAGCACCTCGGCGTGACGCTGCTCGAGACCGTGCTCGCGTTCGCGATCGGCAGCTCGCTCGGGCTGGGCTTCGGCCTCTGGCTCGCGCTCAGCCCGCTCGCCGGCGCCATCGCCGATCCGTACATCAAGGCGCTCAACAGCATGCCGCGCGTGATCCTGGCGCCGATCTTCGCCGTCTGGTTCGGCCTCGGCGTCGCCAGCAAGGTCGCGCTCGGCGTGACGCTGGTCTTCTTCATCGTCTTCTTCAACGTCTACCAGGGCGTCAAGGAGGTGAGCCCGGTCGTGCTCGCCAACGCGCGCATGCTCGGCGCCTCCAGGCGCCAGCTGCTGCGCCACGTCTACCTGCCGAGCGCGACGAGCTGGATGTTCAGCTCGCTGCACACGTCGGTCGGCCTCGCCTTCGTCGGCGCCGTCGTCGGCGAGTACCTCGGCTCGGCGCGCGGCGTCGGCTACCTGATCCTTCAGGCCGAGGGCTCGTTCGACATCGACACCGTGATGGCGGGCATCCTCGTCCTCACCGCGTTCGCGCTCGCGCTCGATGCCGCGGTGGGCAGGATCGAGCGGCACCTGATGCGCTGGCAGCCGGGCACGGCCGAGACCGAGAAGCTCTGACGCGCCGCGCAGGCGAGGGCGGCGCGCAGCTCGACGCGCCTCAGTGCGCGCCGAAGCGAGTCGCGGACACCTTGCCGCTGATGTGCTCCAGGAGGGTGACCTCGTCCTTGGCGTACTGGTCGAGCGTGAAGGTGCCTTCGAAGCGATCGCGCGCACGGTCGAGCTTGACGACCTCGCGGATGATCGCCGGACCCAGGTAGGCGGGAGGCGAGGCCGGCGGCATCGAGTCGGCGCTCGCCCAGGCGAGCGCGATGTGCTTGAGCGTGTAGGTCGACGGCCCGGTTCGCTCCCACGAGCCCATGCAGACGTCGCCTGTGCTCGGCGCGCGGGCGCCGGAAATCATCAGCTCGGTCCCGTCGCCGTGCCACTGCACCGTGCCGAAGTCGACGAGGGCGCCGTACGGGATCTGCATCGGGTACGCGGTGCCGTCGGAGACGAACGCGAATCGCCAGGTGCCGACGATGCCGGCCTCGCGCGCGTCCTCGTCGTCGCGCATCGGGACGAGCTGCGCGTCGCCGGGCCGAAACACCGCCTGCACGATCCCCGGGCGCGACAGCGCCGGCGGGTCGCCGAACGAGGGCGCGCGGTCGCCCGGGTCGAACTGGCCGCAGCCCGCGCGGGCCGGCGTGGCGAAGGTCGCGAGCGCGGCGAGGCCGAGCGCGATGCCGCCGATGGCGAGCGGACAGCGCGGACGAAGCAGTTGGTTGTGCATGGCAATCTCCTGGTGAGGGCGGAGGAACGGTCGTGCGCTCTCGGGCGCGAACGCATGCTCCGCTCGCGCCGTGCCGGCGTCGCGGCGAATCCGACGGAGCCCTGTGCACAGGCGACGAAGCCGGCCGGAGGACGACGAAACGCCTACATGTGCTTGAAGAGATGCGCGTAGCCGGCGCTCACGCGCAGCGTCTCCGGCCTCGCCTTCAGCTTCAGGTCGAGCTGCCCCGTGATCGAGCGGCGGACGCTCTGCACCGCGTTCATGTTGACGACGACGCCTCGGTGCACCTGCCAGAAGACGGCGGGGTCGAGCCGCGCGACGAGATCCTTCAGCGGCGTCGTGATCAGCGACTCGCCGGCCGGCGTGACGACGGCGATGTACTTGTTGTCGGCGCGGAAGTAGCAGACCTCGTCGACGGCGATGAAGTGGATCTCGCGTCCCTGCAGCACCGTGATCCACTGCAGCCGCTCGCCGCCCGGGCCGCGCTGCAGCTGCTCGAGAAGCGCGCTGAGGTCGGAGGGCGGCTGGCGCAATCGCGCACGGACGCGGCCGAGCGCCTGCGCGAGGCGGCCGGTCTCGATCGGCTTGAGCAGGTAGTCGACCGCGCCTTGCTCGAACGCCTGGACGGCGTACTGATCGAACGCGGTGATGAAGACGACGTGGCTCCTGGCACCGGCGACGCGCGCGACTTCGATGCCCGTGAGGCCTGGCATCTGCACGTCGAGGAAAAGCACCTCGGGGCGTCGCGCCTCGATCTCGCGCAGCGCCGCGACGCCGTCGTGCACCGGCTCGAGGACGCTCAGCTCGGGCCACAGGCGCGTCAGCTCCTCGCGCAGTTCGGCGGCGAGCAGCGGCTCGTCTTCAACGATCAGGGCGATAGGCGTCGGCATGGCTGTCCTGCGCGAGAGGAAGGTCGAGGGCGAAGCTGGCCGTGCCGTCGTCGCCGACCGTCACCGTGAGCGTCGCGGCATCGCCGTGCAGCTCGGCGAGTCGCTCGCGCAAGCGGTCGATCGTCGGCGTCGCCGTGGCGCCGTCTCCGCGCCCGGTCGCGGCACCACGAGGTGCCAGGCGCAGCGACAGGCGCGGCATGCGCGGCATCTCCTGGCCCGAAGCGACGGCTTCGGCGCTCAGCAGCCACACGCGCCCGCGCGCGCCCGGCAACGCCAGCATCTCTTGCAGCAGCGGCACGACGAGCATCGGTCCGAGCGCACTGCGCGCCGCGAGCGGCGACGCCGCGATCTCGACCTCGAACGGTGCGCCGAGGTGGCGCTGCACGCGCAGCCAGGCGGCGGCGAGCGCGAACTCGCGCTCGACGGACGACGTCGCCGCGCTGCCGACCGGCAGCATCGCCCGCAGGAGCGCGATCAGGTCGGCGAGCAGCGCGTCGGCGCCTTGCGGGTCGCGCTCGTGCAGCTCGCCGATGCGGCTGAGCGCATCGAACAGGAACTGCGGCTCGACGCGCGCCTGCAGCGCCATCAGCCGCGCGGCGAGCAGTTGCTGGCGGTCGCGGAGCCGATCGGCCTCGGCCGCCTGCACGCGCAGCAGCGCACGTTGCGTGCTTCGCCAGTACGCGTAGATCGCCATGCACAGTCCGCCCTGCAGGAGCAGCTGCTTGAGGCGAAAGCCGTTCAGCGTCCAGGTGGACGAGCGGGTCCAGCCGACGACGTGGCCGCCGGCCATGTCGAGCGCGCTGGCAGCGAAGGAGCCGAGCACGAGCGCCGATCCGTACGCGACGAAGGCGCTGATCCCCTCGCGATGCGCCTCGTCGGCAACCATCGCCGCGAAGACCAGCGGCAGGATGCCGAACACCCAGCGGCCGGCCAGGAGGTCGGCGAACGGATCGCTGCTGCGATGCCCCGGAAACAAGAAAGCGCCGCCGTTCGGGCCGAGCGCAGCCGCCAGGAAGCCGATCAGCGCCGCGAGCGCGACCTGGCGCCAGCCGAGCCGGCGCCACGCCTGCGACAGCCAGCGCCTGCAACGTTCCGGCCACACCGCTCCGGCGCCCCCGGCGAATGCGAGGCGCGCGGCCATGGTCACGAGCTCGCCAGAGGCAACTCGATCGTCGCGACGACGCCGCGCGGCTCGTTGACGCGCAGGCTGAGCTGCGCGGCCGCGCCGTACATCGAGCGCAGCCGCGCGCGGATGTTGGCGAGACCGGTGCCGGCGCCCAGGCTCGTGCCGAAGCCGCGCCCGGTGTCGGTGACCTGCACGCGCAGGTTCGCCGGATCGCTGCTCGCGGCGATGCGGATGGAGCCGCCCTCGAGCAGCGGCTGCAGTCCGTGCTTGAGCGCGTTCTCGACCAGTGTCAGCAACATCATCGGCGGCACGATCCGCTCGCCGAGCGCCTGCGGCACGTCGAACTCCACCTGCAGACGCCGACCCATGCGCACCTGGTGCACGCCGAGGAACGCGCGCACGATCTCGATCTCGCGCTCGAGCGTCGGCCGGTCCTCGCGCAGGCGCGGCAGCGCACTCTCGAGATAGCGCAAGAGGTCGGCGAGCATCGCGCGGCCGGCCGTGCCGTCGGTGCGCAGCAACCGCCGCACGTTGGCGAGCGAATTGAACAGGAAATGCGGCTCGATCTGGGCCTGCAGCACCTGCAGCCGCCCCGACGCGAGCTCGCTTTGCAGGCGCAGCCGCTCGATCTCGGCCTCGTGCAGCGAGTCAGCCGCGCGCGCGAAGGCGCGCCGGTACTCGCCGAGCAAGGCGATCAGCGCGGCGACGACGACCAGCCAGTGCTGCATCGCCATCGCGCTGGCCGACGTGGGCACCTCGCAGCCGCAGCCGTCTTGCACGCGGCCCTGCACCAGCCAGCCGATCCAGGCGGCGCCGGCGATCGTCGGCACGAGGAGCAGCCAGCGCGGCCACGGTGCCTCGGGAAGCCGTGGCGGGACGATCGCGAGCACGAGGACCATCGGCGCGATGCCCGCGAACGCCTGCAGCCAAAGCCCGTACGCCTCGCCCCAGATCGCGGCGCCGGCGCCGATCGAGAACAGCTCGTCGACGGGCAGATCGAAGAGCGCCGTGAACGCCGCCAGGCCCGCGCTCAGCAAAAGCCAACCGCCGACGCTGCCGACGGCCGACGAACGACGACGGAGGAGGAATGGATGCACGGCCGCGCTCGCGATGTCCCGGCGACCACTGTGCGACGGCGACCGCGAGATGTCCACTCCGGGCCGGCGAACCGGGCGTTCGACCACCGTGAACCCGCGCCGGCGCCGACGAACCACCGTTTGCAGCCGACGAACGCCGCCAGCGCAGGGTTTCCGAGCGCGGCGTCGGCGCTCACACTGCGCCCTCGCCGCCATCGTGGCCGGCCGGGGGGCCAATCCATGCACTGCCGATCGATCGTCGCCGCCGCCGCAATCCTGGCTTCATCGACGACGCCGCTGGCGTGCGCGCAGGCCGGGCCGGCAACCGACGAACGCGAGCTCGCCCCGGTGCGCGTGACGGGCTCGCGCCTGCCGCGCACCGACGCCGAAACGCCGTCGCCGGTGCAGGTCGTGACGCGCGACGAGATCGCGCGCTCGGGCGCGGTCTCGCTGAACGAGGTGCTGCAAAAGCTGCCCGCCAACAACACCGGCGCCTTCAGCGAAGCGAGCACGGTCGACAACGGCGGCGCGGCGGCACTCTCGCTGCGCGGCCTCGGGCCGGGCGCGACGCTCGTGCTGATCAACGGCCGGCGCGTCGCGCCGTTCGCGTTCACCGGCCGAGCGACTTTCGTCGACCTCAACCAGATCCCGGTCGAGGCGATCGAGCGCGTCGAGGTCCTGCTCGACGGCGCTTCGGCGATCTACGGCTCGGACGCGATCGCCGGCGTCGTCAACGTGATCCTGCGACGCGACTTCCGGGGCCTGGTCGTCGGCGGCGGAATCGGCCAATCGACGCACGGCGACGCGCGCCAGCGCGAGGCGCGCGCGACGCTCGGCGTCGGCGACCGCGGCCGCGACGGCTACAACGCGTTCGCGAGCGTCTCGCACGCCGACCAGGATCCGGTGCCGGCGAGCGCACGCTGGCACTCCGCGAGCGCCGACGACCGGCCCTTCGGGCTCGGCGACTTCCGCTCGACGTATGCCTATCCCGGCAATCTCTACACGGCCGACAACGCCACGTTCCTGCAGCCGCTCGCGCCGTGCGCGCCCGGCAGCGCACCCGCGGGGCCCTGCCTCTACGATCCGGCGCGCGACCAGCAGGTCGTCGTCGGCTCGCGGCGCGACGCGCTGTTCGTCGCGGGAAGCGCCGACGCCGGCGGCGGCTTCGAGGTGTTCGGCGACGCGACCGCGAGTCGCACCGTCTTCTCGGCCCGGCATTTCAGCTTCAGCGCATCGACGTACTTCAACAACGGCACGCTCCCCGACCCCTTCATCCGTCTCGGCGCCGGCCACCCGCAAAACCCCTATCCATTCGAGGTCGCGCTGCGCACGCGCTTCGCCGACGAGCCGCTCGTCGTCGCGCCGACCAGCGACACGCAGCGCGCCGTCCTGGGCGTGCGGCGCGCCGACTGGTCTGGCTGGGACGTCGAGTCGGCGCTCCTCTGGTCGCATTCGCGCACCCGGGTGACGACGACCGGTGCGATTCGCGACGCAGTGCTCACGGGCGAGGTGGTCGACCCGAGCGGGCTGGCCTCGAACGGCTTCCACTTCGGCGAGCCCTCCGCCAACGACCCGGCGCTGATGGCACGGCTGTATCCGACGCTCGTCGACCGCGGCCGCACGTCGACTGGTTCGCTCGACGTGCGCGCCACCCGCGAGATGTTCCGCCTGCCGGGCGGTCCGGCGCAGATCGCGCTCGGCGCCGAGTTCCGCCGCGAGCGCTACGCGAGCGCGCTCGATCCCCTGACCGCGGCCGGCGAGATCAGCGTGCTGTTCGGAACGTCGGCGGGCGGCGGCCGCACGGTGACGTCGAGCTATGCCGAGCTCGCGCTGCCGCTCGCCAGGACGGTCGAGACATCGCTCGCCGCGCGCGTCGACCGCTACAGCGACTTCGGGAGCGCGACCAACCCCAAGCTCGGCGTGAAGTGGAAGGTCGCGCCGACGATCGCCTTGCGCGGCACGGTCGCGACTGCGTTTCGCGCGCCCTCGCTCTCGGAGACGACCCAAGGCCAGCAGCCCGGCTTCGCGGTCGTGCGCGACCCGCTCACGTGCCCCGTGCCGGACACGGCCAATCCCAATTGCGAGCTCCCGGTGTCGGCGAACTCGGCCGGCAACCCGCGGCTGCGGCCCGAGCGCGCCTGGAGCACGACCGCCGGCATCGTCGTCGAGCCCTGGCGCGACGCGTCCTTCACCGCCGACGCGTTTCGCATCCGCCGGCGCGACCAGATCGACTACCTCGATCCGGCCTTCCTGCTCGCCCACGAGGCCGACTACCCGGGCGACGTCGTCCGTCGCCCGGACGGCACCATCGAACGGTTGAACCTGCAGTACACGAATCTCGGCGACACGCGCCTGTGGGGCATCGATGCGAGCGCGCGGGCCAAGGCGACGCTCGAGATCGGCCGGCTCGGCATCGAGGCGAGCGCCGAGTGGCTGCCGCACTACCGCGTCGCGCCGACCGCCGGTGCGCCGGCGCTCGAGTTCGCAGGCTTCTACGAGCAGCCGAAGGCGCGCGCCAATGTTGCCGTCACGCTCGAGCGTGGCGAGTGGCGGACATCGCTCGCCTGGCACCACACGGGCGGGTATCTGCGTGCGTTCACGCCGTCGGATGCGAGCTGCCCGTACCAGAGCGAACATCCGCAGCTCTGCCGCGTCGGCGCGTGGCAGACCGTCGACCTGTTCGTCGGCTACGCGGGGATCGCCGGCCTCGAGCTCGGCCTCGCGGTGAACAACCTGGGCAACGCCCAGGCGCCGTTCGACGAGCGACAGGTGCTCGGCTCCTTCACGGCGTACGACTCGGCGCTGCACAGCGCCGTCGGCCGCTTCTTCAAGCTGACGGCGCGCTACACGTTTCGCTGACGGCTGCCGCGCGCGACAGGAGCTGTCCGACAGCGCGGCAGCGGGCGCGCCGATGGCGATCGCCGGGCTCCCGCGGTAGCGTGGGCCGACCTCGCTTCCAGGTGATCGCTTGAAGATCCTTCACGCACGCATGGCCGTCGGACTCGCGACGGCGCTTCTCGCTCCGGTCGCAGTTCTCGCGCAGGGCGCGTCGCCCGCGGCCGACCCCGGCACGGCTGCCGCGCCCCAGGTGCAGACCGTCCACGGCATCGATTACCTGAACGGCGGCGCGGGCGAGGAGGCGCGCGCGGCGATCGACGCGCAGCGCAGCGCGTTCACGCTGCGCATCGTGTTCAGCGTCACGAGCGGCGCCTACGCCGTCGCCGACCATGTCGAGATCGGCAACGCCCGGGGCCGGCTGCTGGCGGTCGACAACGCCGGGCCGATGCTGCTCGTCAAGTTGCCTGCGGGCGACTACACGGTCGCCGCGAGCCACGGCGGCAAGACCGAGCAGCGCAAGGTACACGTCGGCAAGGCGAGCACGACCATCGAATGGCGCTGGTCGGACCAGGAGCGGCGCTGACGGTTGCGCCGACCGCGCGATCGATCGATCGCTCCCTCGAGGAGAGCCGGCGGCGAGCCGCCGCGGGTCACTTCGACGTCGGCATCGTGAACTCGGCGCCCTTGGGCGTGCTCTCGGGCCAGCGCTGCATCACCGACTTCTGGCGCGTGTAGAAGCGCACGCCCTCGGCGCCGTAGGCGTGCGTGTCGCCGAACATGCTCGACTTCCAGCCGCCGAAGCCGTGCCACGCCATCGGCACCGGGATCGGCACGTTGATGCCGACCATGCCGATCTCGACCCGCCGCGCGAACTCGCGCGCGACGTTGCCGTCGCTCGTGAAGCAGGCGACGCCGTTGCCGAACTCGTGCTCGTTGATGAGCTTGAGCGCCGATTCGAAATCGGGCACGCGCACGCACGAGAGCACCGGGCCGAAGATCTCTTCCTTGTAGATCTTCATCTCGGGCGTGACGTGGTCGAACAGCGTGCCGCCCGAGAAGAAGCCCTTCTCGTGGCCCGGCACCGAAAGGGCACGGCCGTCGACGGCGAGCGTCGCGCCCTGCTCGATTCCCGAGGCGATGTACGACTCGACGCGCGCCTTCGCGTCTGCGCTGACGAGCGGCCCCATCTCGGCGTCGCTCTCCATGCCGTTCTTGACGACGAGCCTGGTCGCGCGTTCGGCGAGCAGCGGCACGATGCGATCGGCGACGTCGCCGACCAGCACCGCCACCGAGACCGCCATGCAGCGCTCTCCCGCCGATCCGTACGCGGCGCCGACCAGCGCGTCGACCGCCAGATCGAGATTGGCGTCGGGCATCACGACCATGTGGTTCTTGGCGCCGCCGAGGGCCTGCACGCGCTTGCCGTGGTGAGCTCCGGTCTCGTAGATGCGGCGCGCGATCGGCGTCGAGCCGACGAAGCTCACCGCCTTCACGTCGGGGTGGGCGATCAACGCGTCGACCGCCGCCTTGTCGCCCTGGACGACGTTGAAGATGCCGTTCGGCAAGCCCGCCTGCGCGAGCAGCTCGGCCATGAAGACCGAGGGCGACGGGTCGCGCTCGCTCGGCTTCAGCACGAACGCGTTGCCGCAGGCGATCGCCACCGGGAACATCCACATCGGCACCATCACCGGGAAGTTGAACGGCGTGATGCCGGCGACGACGCCGAGCGGCTGGCGCATCGTCCAGTTGTCGATGCCGGTCGAGACCTGCTCGGTGTAGTCGCCCTTCAGCAGCGACGGGATGCCGCACGCGAACTCGACCACGTCGATGCCGCGCGTGACCTCGCCCTGTGCGTCGCTGAAGACCTTGCCGTGCTCGGCGGTGATCATCGCGGCGAGCGCGTCGCGCTCGCGGTTGAGGAGGCCGAGGAACGCGTTCATGACGCGCGCCCGGCGCAGCGGCGGCAGGTTGCCCCACGCCGGCTGCGCGGCCTTGGCCGCGGCGACCGCGGCGTCGACCTCGGCGACCGAGGCGAGCGCGACGTGGCGCGCCACCGCGCCGGTCGCCGGGTTGGTGACCGGCTGGCTGCGGCCGCTCGTTCCGGCGACCCGCTTGCCGCCGATGAAATGGCCGATCTCGGCCGTGCTGGTGAAGGACTCGTTCGCGCCCATGCGTGCCTCTCGGTTCGGCCGGACCGCTGTCGCGCCGCGCGCGCTCGTCCGGTGCGCGTCGAGTATCCGCCAACGCGCCGCGGCGGGTCGTGGCCGCCGCGCTTCGCTATGCTGGCTGTCCACCCTTTGCTGGAGACGCGATGCTGCGCCCCGAGATCACCGCCGAGCAGTTGCACGAGCGCCAGGCGAGCGTTCTGCCCGGCCGCTTCGGCCTGGTCGTGACGCGGATCGCCGAGGGCGCGCTCGACGCCGAGCTGGCCGTGCTGCCGTGGATGCTCGCGCCGAACGGCTTCCTGCACGCGGCGAGCGTGCTGCTGCTCGCCGACACGGCGGCCGGCTACGCCAGCATCGCCCACCTGCCCGAGGGCGCCAAGAACTTCACCACGATCGAGCTGAAGAGCAACTTCCTCGGCACCGTGCGCGATGGAACGATCCGCACCGAGTGTCGTGCCGAGCACCTCGGCCGGACGACGCACGTCTGGTCGTGCACCGTCTTCGGCGCCGCGGACCGGCGCCTCGCGCTCTTTCGCTGCACGCAGCTGATCCTCTGGTGAGGCCATGGTGACGAGCGCACGCACGCCACGCACGAAGCAGCGCCGCCAGGGCGCGGCCGACGCGC
>Ga0070679_100007310_pt1 | contig 10318 bp, 9 predicted proteins | sample KBSC63BmetaG_FD_65652 | JGI IMG/M metagenome (GOLD analysis project Ga0070679, IMG submission 65652) | Corn rhizosphere microbial communities from Kellogg Biological Station, Michigan, USA - KBS C6-3B metaG | ecosystem: Host-associated > Plants > Roots > Rhizosphere | place: USA: Michigan... | reverse complement strand
GGGGTCCGGGTGGGGTCGGGATATAACGATGCGTATGCAAGTCCTGATAAACGATGATCACCGTCCCGGCACTTTGAAAAATCTGAAAAGGCCCGGGTGTATAGGTTGCGCGGGGAATTCCTGCCATATGGCACTTGGCCTCCGGATCCAGACGACAATGTCATCGCGTTAATCGATTATTCCTTTGCCGGAACCACGCATTCGTAGTTTGCCGCGTCATCTGTACTGCCGTTTCCGCGGTAGCGAGCCTGCCTGGGATAAGCACAGAGGGGGTGCGTGCGCACCACCTTCCCGTGGTCGACCCTGGAAGCAGTGATGCGCGCCGGAGCTGTGCCCTTCTCCACCCAAGCCTCTAACGCGCTCAGCAAATCGTGGTCGGCATCGACAATGGGCGCGTCCGCACCGGATCCGCCGAACTCGTTCGCGCCGGGACCACCGCCGCAATGAGCCATGCCGGGGACCATGAATAGCCGGTAGAAATCCTGAGTCCGCGTTTCACCGCCCATGGCGCGCTCAACAGCCTCATAACCATTCACCGTATTCAGCGGAAGCACCGTAGGATCCAGCCATCCTTGATAGCCGATGATCTTCCCCTTGTGATTTTTGAACGGACTAAGATCTATCACGTTAATATCGAAGTCTGGAAAGGCCTTTTGCAGACCGGGCAGCGCGTCGGCGATTCGCAGCGTGAGCGGGTCCCAATTCGCGTCGCGATATACCATCTCTCCGATCATTCCGCCCGGCCCGGGAATCGCAATCGTCGGCACCGATCCCGGCATCGGGCCGGGATCGAGTTGTTTGCCGGTTTCATCGCGGAACGGAGCGAAGATCGACTGGGCGAGTTTGATCTGCTCGACTGCCAGGCAGTCTGCATGCATCCCACTCTTGCAGCGGAGGCTCTCCCAATCGATGTGACACCGCCTCGGATCCTCGCCAACGCCATCCTTTACGCCATCCAGAGCGTCGCAGCCGTTCACGCCTGCTTGGGCCACGAGCCGCCAGTCTGCGTCCGTCATTTTCGTGGAGGGATTCTTGAGCATTTGAACGCCTTGCCACAGAATTCGCGTCGTCATGATGGAGGGCATTGGGGCCGGGGTGCCGGTAATGACGCCGTCATAATCCTCGGGAAACTGTTGTACTTCTTTCATCCCGAGGCGGCCACCGCCGGAGCACCCGATGAAGTAGGAATGGCGTGGCGGTGTTCCGTAATACGCCGCAATCATTTTCTTCGCCGTATCTTGAAGCAAGTGATTGGATCGATACCCGAGGTTAACCAGGCGCTGGGGATCGCCCAGAACCCAATGGGTGTCTGCAATCTTGTGCCCCGTATCGGTGCTCGCCGTGGCGTATCCGCGATCCAAGCCGCGCGCCATATCGCGGTAGTTCTCGACGCCGGCATTACCGCCTTGCCCGGTGCCGAGATACCTGCCGTTCCATTTCGGCGCCAGCGGCAGCCACACCTCGAACCCTATCTCCTTTTCAATATTGCCCTCCACTCTACAGAATGGCTTACTGACCGTGACCGGGCGCCCTGCGACGCCGGGCAAGGTCCAATCTGGGCCTGCATCAATAGCCGTGACGGCGCTGATGCTCACGTTGGGCAAACGCAAGTGTCTCAGTAAGTCACACGAATCGGTTGCGGGTAACGGAAGGGTGATCGCAATGCAAACAAACGCAGCGATCGTTTGAATGCGCCAGCGGCTCTTGTTCGTCATCGTATTTTCGTCTCCGATCTCAACGCAACTTCAAAACCACCGAGCAAGCGGTTTCAAGCTCGTCGCAATTCCACTCGGGGGTGCGAAATAGGCCATTGTGGACGGCTAAAGTGTCCTTGACACGATCGATCCCTCGCACATAAAATAAAAATGAGTTCACTCAGTATACCATACTACAACTCCTGCCGTGTTGGGTGAATGTCAAATGGAAGCGGATTGAAGCGATCAACGACGAGGGCCAAGAGTTAAATGCAGTCGAGACCATGAATTGGGTTTGCAGGGAGGCGACTTTATGAATTCTGAACGGAATAGCTTTTTTGATGAGGGGATGGGGAGAATAAACCGACGCTCCTTCCTCGCCCAGGGTTCGCTGGCGGCGACCTTTCTCGCAACGGGCGCCAGAATAGGGGCGGCCCCCAAACGAGAATCAGCAAATCCAGTCGCGGAAACAATCAGCGGAAAAGTTCGCGGCTTTGTCAACAATAAAGCGCTGGTCTTCAAAGGCATTCCCTACGGCGCATCTACCGAGGGTGCGAACCGTTTTCTTCCTCCTGTTAAACCCCAGTCATGGCCGGGCGTGCGCGACGCCTTGAGCTACGGCCCGGCGTCACCACAGGTGCTGGCAAGTCTCATTCCGGAATCCATGGCGCAGGTACCGAGTGACGAGGGAACCGGGAATGAAGATTGTCTGCACTTGAATGTTTGGACCAGCAGCCTTCGCGGCAAACGGCCCGTAATGGTGTGGTTTCACGGAGGCGGCTATGCCGCCAGCTCCGCAAGTTGGCCGATGTTCGATGGCGTCAATCTCGCTAACAAGCACGACGTTGTGCTGGTGACGGTGAATCACCGGCTCAATGTATTCGGCTATCTCTATCTGGCGGGACTGGGCGGGCCGAAATACGCCAATGCGAGTAATGTGGGCATGCTCGATTTAATTGCCTCGCTCGAATGGGTTCGGGACAATATCGCGAACTTTGGAGGCGACGCCAGCAACGTCACGATCTTCGGGCAGTCCGGTGGCGGCGGGAAAGTGAGCACGCTTATGGGTATGCCGGCGGCAAAGGGCTTATTCCAGCGGGCCATCGCGCAGAGCGGGTCCGCCGTGCGCGGAGTTACCGCCGATCAGGCGACCCGCGGTGCCGCTGCCTATATGGCGAAGTTGGGTCTAAAGCCGGACCAGGTGGACGAACTGCAGAAGCTCCCCGCGGCCCAATTGGTCGAGGCGATGCGCGGCGGTGGCGTCATGTTCCAGCTCGCACCGGTCGTTGACGGACGCAGCCTGCCCGCTCATGTCTTCGACCCGGCCGCGAGTGAGCTCTCCGCCAATGTTCCATTGATGATCGGTTCCACCGAAACGGAAGTGACGTGGAGCAACACCATCAAGCTCGATCCCTTAGACGATGCCGGGTTGCATGCCCGCGTTCGAGAGACCGTCAAGACCGATGACGCGGGAGCAGATGGTCTGATCGCCGTGTTTAAAAAAGAACGACCCAAGGCGAGCAATTTAGACATTGCGCTGATTGTGGCCACCGCCGTGTCCGCCTTTCGCGGCGGTACAGACTTGGAGGCGGAACGCAAAGCAGCCCAAGCAAAAGCTCCGGTATACCAATACTATTTCCAATGGTATTCGCCGGTGCGGGAAGGGAAACTGCGCGCTTTCCATACGCTCGACATCCCCTTTGCCTTTGACAGCGTTGATCTGGCGCCTTCGATGGTGGGCGATGGACCGGAACGTCAGCCACTGGCAGATAAGATGAGTTCCGCGTGGGTTGCGTTTGCGCGTTCGGGAAATCCGAATCACAAAGGCATTCCAAAGTGGGCGCCGTTCGATGCTACTCAGCGAGCCACGATGATCTTCAATAACCAATGCCAGGCTGTCAATGATCCGTTCCGCGAGGAGCGTCTTGCGTGTGCGGCGTTGAAATTGCCGGCCGCATAAAACCAATCGCCGCATCTTCGGCTCTGGCCGCGCGCGGGCAGCTTCCGGGGGCCCTAGGATTGCTTGACAAAGCGGCGGTCAGCGCCCTAAACTGAGTTCACTCACTATTGCCCGCGAAATGTTACGGAGCCGGTTCAAGAGCGAAAGGACAACATGAAGGTTAGGCAAGGGAGATGCGTTCCGCTAGTTCCCGTTCTCATGGCAAGCTTGCTGATGCCTGTGGGCATATTTGCGCAAGGCGGCGGAGGCGCCGCTGCCCCACCTCCGCCGGCGAATGCCAAAGCGGGGGCTCCCGTCGATTTCACCGGTCAGTGGGTGAGCGTAGTCACCGAGGATTGGCGCTTTCGGATGGTCACTCCACGTAAAGGCGATTACGCCGGCGTGCCCCTGACCCCCGCGGCCCGAAAATTGGCCGATGCCTGGGACCCAGCCAAGGATGAGGCTGACGGCAATGCGTGCAAGGCGTTCGGGCCGCCGGGTGTGATGCGCGAGCCGGGGCGGATTCGGATCAGTTGGACCGATGACGACACGATGAAGCTGGAAACCGACGCCGGCAGCCAAACTCGCATGTTTTATTTCAAGGAGCCAAAATCCCAAGCGGGCGACTTACAGGGTGTCTCGACGGCCTCGTGGGAGACGATTCGCGGGGAAGCAAGGGGTGGCAACAATTATGTCGGCCGTGCAGGCCCTCAGCCCACCGGTTCTTTGACTGTCGTCACGACTAAGATGAAGCCCGGTTATCTGCGCAGGAACGGCGTGCCCTACAGCGACAAGGCCGTCCTGACTGAGTACTTCGATCGCACCACTGAGGCGAACGGCGATAGTTGGCTGCTGGTTACTGCCATCGTGGATGACCCCGCTAATCTAAATGGGATTTTCATTACCAGCGCCCATTTCAGAAAAGAGACCAATCCGGCCACATGGCATCCTACGCCCTGCTCCGCTAAGTAGATTCTGAACGCGCGTGTAGCCCCCGCGGCAAGTAGATACTCAGATGCCTGATTCTAACGTGATTGAAATTTTCTCCGATATTGTTTGCCCGTGGTGCTTTGTGGGAAAGCGCCGGGCGGAGCGGGCCCTTGACTTGGTCGGCCGCAGTGACCTCCAACTCCGCTGGCGAGCATTTGATCTGCATCCCGGCACCCCGCAAGAAGGATTCGGGTGGGAAGAACATATGGTGCGAAAGTTCGGGAGTTCGGCCTACGCAAGACGATTGGAGGCGAATGTGGCCGCAGCAGCACGCCAGGATGGCATCACGCTGCGCTTCGATAAAATTCAGCGCCTGCCGAACACTCTCGAGGCTCACCGCTTGATATGGTTTTCTCTGCAGAAGGGCCTGCAGGCCCAGGTTGTGGAGGCCATATACGTTGCTTATTTCTGCGATGGGCGCGACGTGGGAAAACGAGAAGAGCTGATCCGGATCGGTGCCGGGGCGGGACTCGATGAGAGGGAAGTCAGCGCGTTTTTCGCGGGCGACGAAGGGACCGAGGAAGTGATCTCCGAGCAGCATAGCGCCTATGCGCTCGGCATTCAAGGTGTACCTTCGTTTCTCCTCAACGGACAGCCGCTCACGTCCGGAGCGCAGCCGCCGGAGGCGCTGGCACGTTTGATCGACGGCGGGCTTCAGCAATGTAGCCGCGATGACGCGAACTGCCTTTAAGGCGTACGATTCGTCGCAAATCCGGTTCGCGTCACGCGAGAATAAACGTCCGTCTTTGAATACAATACTGACTGTACTCATATTGCCGGCGGTCTCCGTTACTCGCGGGGCGCCCAAAAAACTTCACTCAGCGGTTACTGCTTGACGGACCTAAGCGTTTGCTGTAAAAAATATTATGTTCAGCAAATACCCTTCCTACGCGCTTTTTGCCCTCCTCGTACCACTCGCCTTCACCCAAATCAAAGATCCGTTGCTTGGAACGTGGGAATTGGATCGGGGAAAATCGGAGTTTCAGCCTGACACTACGCTGCATAGCCGCATCCTCACCGTGGAAGCAAGTGGAAAAGCGATCAAGTTCGTTCAGGATACCGTGCTGCTCGACGGGCATACCGTCCAGGTAGAATTCGCAGCCGCCTACGACGAAAAGGAGGTGCCGATCAGCAGTTCCGTACTCGATACGGTGGCCTTGAAGCGTGTGAATCCCACCACCACTGTGCGCACGGGTAAGATTCGCGGCCAAGCCACTGAAACTGCAACCATGGTAGTTTCCGCTGACAGCAAAGTACTCACTATCACCACAAAAGGCTCGGGAAACGGCGTGGACTACAGCAGTACGCAAGTGTTCAATCGAAAATAGCGCGCTGCGCGGAGGACTACGTTGTGTCTTCCCGCACCGGATCAGGGGGAAGGTCGAGAAAAACCGGTTGCGGGATTCCGCGAACAGCCGCTATCATTGAGTCTACTCATATTCTGGTGTGCCGCATACGGGAGTCCTGTTCGCCGTGCCCGTGGCGGACGAGAAACGAGGCCTTATGCACATTCTCCGGCTAAACCGCTCTACGGCGAGTTGCTTTACGTTACTGATTCTCCTTGCGACCGCGTCTCCTTTCTTGAGCGCCCAAGGCAACGGCACGGCTGCGCCTACACCCACTCCTGCTGCTCCCCCGACGGCGAAAGCGGCGGCGCCCGAAGATCTCACAGGTCAATGGATCAGCGTGGTGACCGAGGATTGGGGCTATCGCATGATCATGCCGCCCAAAGCGGATTATCTAGGTGTACCGCTCAATCCCGCGGGACGAAAGGTTGCCGACAACTGGGATCCAGCTAAGGATGAAGCGGCGGGCGAACAATGCAAGTCATACGGCGCCCCCGCCATTCTCCGCGCGCCCGGCCGGATTCGCATATCCTGGGCGAGCGACGACACGCTCAAGATCGAAGCCGACGCCGGCACCCAGAGCCGGATGCTTTATTTCAAGGAACCGACGGCGGCGGGAGGCGACTGGCAAGGCGTTTCGCAGGCCTCGTGGGAACGAGTGCCCGGCGGACCCTTCTTCGGAGGCGGCGGACCGCGCTATGTTGCCCAACTCAGCGGCTCCTTAAAGGTGGTGACCACGAAAATGCGCCCCGGTTACCTGCGCAAGAACGGCGTCCCCTACAGCGACAAGGCCACTCTGACCGAGTTCTTCGACCGGACCACCGAGCCAGACGGCGTAAGCCTTCTGGTTGTTACTACGGTCGTTGACGATCCCACGTATCTGGTGCAGCCGTTCATCGTCAGCAATCATTTCAGGAAACAAGCCGATGAGTCGGGTTGGAATCCGACGCCCTGCACATCGCGCTAAATTGCCATTTTTGAAGCGCCCGCCCCCAAAGCGGTCCTGGAGTGACCGCCGTTAGTGTGCCGTATCCATCAACGAAGGAGAATTCCGTGCTACGCCTCCCAAATAATGTGGGCCGTTCGACGCTGGCTGCTGTCCTTTTATCAGGCACCGCCTTACTTTGTTCCGCGCAAGCAAAGCCCGCCGTTAAGGGCGGCATGAACGCCGAACTGACCGTCTCCAGCCTGGAACCCTCTGTTGCCTTCTATCAGGACGTCTTGGGCTTGAGCCCCCCGGTGGCGCGCTTTAGTGCCACGCTTCCCGGCGTCGGCCAGTTGACGGGAACCGTCACGGGAGGCGTGCGCCTGGCACGCATGCCGGTTCCCGGCGTTTCGTGGACAGTGGAACTCGTCGAGACTACCGGCGTCGAACGAAGGCCTTTAAACGCGCGTAGACAAGATATTGGGGCCTCCGGACTCATCCTTTATGTCCGGGACCTGGACGTTACGCTGGAGGCGGCGAAAAAAGCAGAAGCGCCCATCGTAACCACGGGCGGCGCGCCGGTTTCCATTGGGCGGAAAGGTAGCAAGAGCCGAGCCATCGTAATCAAGGATCCTGACAGCTTCTTCATTGAAGTCCGTCAGTTGGATCCCTTGCCCGCCACCAAAGCGCCTGCCACATCGAACGTGATCGGGGCGGCGATGACCGTCAGTATCGACGACACAAACGCCACCGCTCGCTATTGGAAGGAGTTTCTAGACTTCGATGTGAAGCCGGGGAACTTTACCAAGGACAAATTGCAGCTAGCGCTGTACGGAACTCCGAGAGCACAGATCCGCAAGACCATCGCCACTTATCCCGGCTCCGACGTAACGTTTGAGTTCCTCGAGTTCAAGGGCACCGATCGCAAACCGCTCAACGCAAAGACGCAGGATCCTGGCAGCGGTGCCTACGCACTTGTCTGCAATGACATCGATGCACTGACCGCTCGCCTGAAATCGACCAATCAGACCAAGATTCTGACGATCGGGGGAGGGCCTCTCCACCAGGGCGCGCGCAAGGCGATGTTCGTTCAGAACCTGGATGGATTCGTTCTCGAAGCGATCCAGCCGATCGAGCAGCCGGCCAAAAAGTAGCCCGCTGCGTTGAAGATCTCTGCGGTTCTATTGCCGGTTATGGTCGATTATTGGCTGACGCTGGTGATAGTTCGAGTCGCGCGACCATCCGGGCCAAAAACGCACGGATGCGGGTTGAGTGCACGGAGATGCAGCGCATAAACCCGCCGCACGGCGGCAATTCCTTCGGATAGCTTCGGTTTCGGCTCCGCGATCCACCAGCGCATGGCGCCCATCGACGAATAGAACATGTGGCGCGCGACAAAGGCGGTGTCCTCATCGCAGCGGATCTGTCCGGCTTGCTCGGCCCGGACGACAAGCTTCTCGATTCTGGCGATCGCCCGGGCGCGGTTCTCCTGGATACCGGCTGCCTGCGTACCGGAGCAGAACGAAATCTCTTCAAAGAAGATCCGTTCCAGCCGGATGTTCTTAGCTACATGCCGGTACATCGCAACCTCCGGAACGATCAACTGCTCGAGGAGAGGGCTGTTAGGGTCCACTTTCGCGAAACCGTTGACCCTAGTCTGCTCGAGATCCTCTAGCCGGATCTGAAACAGGAGGTCGCGCTTATCCTTGGCATAAAGAAAAAGCGTCCCTTCGCCGACGCCCGCGTGTTTGGCGATCTCCGCGGTTGTGGTGGCTTCAAAGCCTTTCTTCGTAAATAATTCGGCCGCTGCAGCCTTAATTCTGCGCAATTTATCGACTTTGTTCCGCTCGCGAAGCCCCGATGGGGGAGCAACCCGAAGTCCGCCTTTGGGTGGGCGGTCTATTTCCATGAGATTATTTAGGTTCATCACTCCTCGACTATTCTAATGCCACAGCGTCCCATCTTCAACTTCAACCTTGAGCCAGCTCTGTTTTGGCTTGCCCAGTCGAGCAGAATGAGGACGCTCACGATTGCAGTCATCCCCACGCCGATCTGATCGAAGCTAGTTCCTTTTCTCAAAAGACCGGCCCAGAAGTTCCTTGGCCACTAGCAGACCGGAAGCACCATGGAGTCCCGGACCGGGATGGGTAGAAGCGCCGATGTGATAGAGACCGGCAACTGGTGTTCGATGATGGGGCAGGCCCGGAAGAGGACGCCATAAAAAGAACTGACTAGGATTGCACGAGCCTGCATATGGGTCGCCGCCGACCAGATTGAGGTTGGTCCGTGCCAGGTCCGCCGGCGAAATTACGTAGCGTTTTCGGAGCGCAGAACCGAGATTGGAAATCTGCCGCTCAAGTTTTCTAAGAACACGATCCGCGAATCCCTCCTTCAGAGCCTCCGTCCACTCGCCCTTCGAGACGTCCAGTTTCCCATCGGCGTCGCCTTCGGGCCGTCCCGGTAATTCCTGCAGTTGGATCCAGAAAATCCACCGTCCCTCTGGGCAACGGGAGGGGTCCAATACGACCGGCTGGCCAAGCACCACCGTAGGATCAGAGGGAAGTAAGCCTCGTTCGGCTTCGTTCACCGCCCGAGAAACACCGTTGAGGCCGTCGCAGACGTGAACAATCGCAGTTTTGCTTAAGCGCCCGGAGTCCTGACTCCAGCGGGGCGGCTCCGAAAGCGCAATGTGTATCTGCATGTCGGCGCGGCCGTAGCGGTACTTCTTGGCACCCGAAAGCACCCAGTCGGGCACGAATTCGGATCTCAGCAGCTGAAGATAAAGCTGCTGGGGAGTCACGTTGCAGATCACCGCGCGCCGCGCTTCGATTACTCCTTGCCTGGTGCGGACACCTACGGCGCGCTTCCCACGCACTTCAATTCCCTCCACGTGCGTGTCGTTCTCAAACGTCCCGCCATAGTCGCGAATCAAGCGGACGAGCGCATCGACCAGGCGCGCTCCTCCACCCTCGGCCACTGGCATGCCGCCCAACTGCAGGGCGACGGCGATCAACTTGTTCATGAATCCCGAAGCGGCGGCGTCCGGCCCTAAGCCCGTATGCAATACCCACGGGGCAAGCAGGCCGTGAACGCGGCGCGATTGGAAGGTAGTCTCAAGCCAATCCCGGCTGCTGCTCAGAAGTTCAGCCCCAAACTGCAGCGAGCCCTGGACCCGCATTCGCCGCAACCAGCGCCAAGCCAAGCGGGCGCCAGAAGTGGACCATAACTCCGTCCCAAGCAGTCCGAACGCGAGTTCGGCGCGTCCGAGGAAATCCTGCACCTGCCCGCTCCATGCCTCGCCGTCTCCCGCAGCGTAGTGTTCGAATTCCTGATGATTGGCTTCCGCCGAGGTGGAAAGGAAACCGGCGCTCTGATCCGGGAACAGAGTCGCGGTGGGATACTCCGTATTCAAGTATTTGAGGCC
>Ga0070679_100007309_pt1 | contig 10319 bp, 6 predicted proteins | sample KBSC63BmetaG_FD_65652 | JGI IMG/M metagenome (GOLD analysis project Ga0070679, IMG submission 65652) | Corn rhizosphere microbial communities from Kellogg Biological Station, Michigan, USA - KBS C6-3B metaG | ecosystem: Host-associated > Plants > Roots > Rhizosphere | place: USA: Michigan... | reverse complement strand
GGTGCATCGCGCTACAGCGCGTGTGACGTCAACAACCTGGTCGCGCGGGCGCCCCAAAGCTTCTACGACGCGCTGTTCGCAAAGCTCGCCGCGACGGTTGGTGAGCCGCAGGTGCGGACCCTGCACGCCGAGCTCGACAGGCAGCGCTCCGGGCAGCCCTCGCAGCTCAATTACGTGGTGCAGCCCGACTTCGATCTGGTCGCCGCCGTGGGTCGCGCCTCGATCGACAGGGTGTTCAGTCAGGCTGCGTTCGAGCATTTCGAGGACATCGGCGCCGTCGTGCGCCAGCTCACCGAGGTGTGTCGGCCCGGAGCGACAATCGTTGCCGAGATCGACCTGAAGACGCATTCCCGCTGGATACGCGACAAGGACCCGAACAACATCTACCGGTACTCGGACTCGCTGTACCGCACGTTCTGGTTCCGCGGCATTCCCAACCGGGTGCGCCCGCACGAATATCGTGCAGCATTCGAGCGCTGTGGCTGGGGGAACATCCAGGTCCACGCACTCGCGCTGACGGACGAGTCCACTAACGGCACCTCCGGCCTGGACAAACGCTTCCAGGGAGCGGTCAACGAGATGGACCACCTGTCGATCATGTTCTGCGCGACACGGGGCGGCTAGGCGGCCGATACCGCGCCGGTGATGTCGAGGCGGGAACAGACGCTTGCCTTTCGCAAACCTGCCAAAACGGGGTGCGCGCGCGAGCTGCACCGCTTGCGGGAGAGGTCGACTTTTGAGGTGCGCCGGACCATACTTTCGGTGCGCCCCCGCCGGGGAAATCCCCACGGGAACTCCGGTCCCGAACAAGCATTTATTGACCCGGGGTACCCGCACATTCCGCGCATGCGCCGGCGCCCCATGCCGGCGCGAAAGCCCCACGCGCAGGCCCGGATCGAGGGCGTCCGTAGCGGCATCCTTGCCACCTGGGATTTTCCGATGGACCTGACAATCATCTCCACCTATCGCTGCAATTCGAAATGCCAGATGTGCTACATCTGGAAGAATCCCACCGATCCGAAGGAAGAAGTGAGCCTGGAGACGCTCTCCAAGCTCCCCGGCGGCTTCGACAACCTGAACGTGTCCGGCGGGGAGCCGACGCTGCGGCGCGACCTGGGCGAGATCATCGAGCTGCTGCACCCGAAGGCGCGGATCCTGGAGATCAGCTCCAACGGCCTGCACCCGGAGAAGCTGGTCCCGATCATCCGCAGGTTCCCGGACATCAAGGTCCGCTTCAGCCTCGAGGGCAACGAGACGACCAACAACGCCATCCGCGGCGAGAAGGACGGCTACGCGACCAAGATGGCGGGCCTGCGCATGCTGCAGGAAGCCGGCGGCAAGGACCTGGGGTTCGCGTTCGTCATCCAGGACGAGAACGTCGATCAGCTCGTGAAGGTCTACGAGCTGGCGCGCTCGATGGGCGTGGAGCTGTCGACCTCCACGCTGCACAACGCCTGGCAGTTCTACAAGAACGACAACTACTTCTACGACCGGGTGGGCGTTGCCCGCAAGGTCGAGGGCCTGATCACCGCGATGCTCGGCAGCGGCAAGCCGAAGAACTGGTTCCGCGCCTATCTCAACCTCGGCCTGATCGAGAAGATCCTGGGGCATCCGCGGCTGATCCGCTGCACCGCCGGCACCGACTTCGCGTTCATCGATCCCTGGTCGGACGTGTGGACGTGCAATGTCCGCTCCGACCTGCTGATGGGCAATCTCGCCCGCCAGCCCTGGGAGGAAATCCTCGCCAGCGGCCAGGCGCATAAGGCGATCCAGAAGGTGCACGCGTGCGAGCAGAACTGCTGGATGGTGACGACCGCGCGCACCGCGATGCGCTCGTCCCTGATTCCGCAGGCGCCGAAGATGGGCCCGCTGCTGTGGGTGCTGAAGAACAAGCTCAAAGTCTCCCTCGGCCGGCCGATCGCCTTCGATGAGTACATCGACTACTCCCGGGTCGAGCCCTCGCCGCTCAAGCCGCGCACGTCCTACCTGCAGGGCCGGCACAAGGCCCCGCTGGTACGTGGCCGCAATACCGTGGATGCGCGCTATCCGCTGAAGGAATTCCAGAACAACTGATGGCGTGCCGATGAGCTGACGTCCGACTTTCCGGAAAGACGACCCGCATGCAGTTCCTGGTCATCATGCTCATCTGCACGGCCTCGACGGTGGAGTACCTGACCACCGATCTGTCGCATGCCGGTTGGTTCAAGGTCATCCCGGAAGGCTTCTCCGTCATGATCGCCGCGGCGGTGATCTTCATCGGCATGCGCAAGGGTTTCGCGGAGGTCGCGGCAAAATACTGGGTGGTCTTCGGCGCGCTGCTCGTCGTCATCCTGTGCGGCATCGCCACCAACTCGGTGGGCCCGGGACCCACGCTCGCGGGCATGCGCTTCTACCTGCGCCCGATGCCGCTGTTCCTGCTGCCGGCCGTGTTCCGCTTCACGGACAAGCAGCTCGCGCAGCAGTTCAAGGTCATCCTGTGGATCGCGCTCGCGCAGATTCCCGTGGCGGCCTATCAGCGCTATGTCATCTGGAGCCAGGGTCGGTTCTCCGGGGACGACGTGCGCGGCACCGTGATGGATTCCGGCGTGCTGTCGATCCTGCTGATCTGCTGCACCCTGGTCCTGCTCGGATTCCTGATGCAAAAGCGCATCAGCAGGACAAGATTCTTCCTGTTGTTCTTTGCTCTGCTGCTGCCCACGACGATCAACGAGACCAAGGCCACGGTGGTCCTGCTCCCGCTGGGGATCCTGACCACGATCGTTGCGGGCTCCGCCCGCGGCCAGCGCATCAAGGTCTTCTCCCTGGGCGTGGCGCTGCTCGCGACGTTCGGCGCGGTCATGGTGCCCATCTACGATCTCACCCAGGCGAACAATCCCTATCGCAACGAGCGGCACCTGTTGGACTTCTTCACCAACCAGCAGGAGATGTCGCGCTATGTCCAGGCCAGGGATGCCGGGCTCGGCACCACCGAGCAGGTGCGGCGCGGGGATGCGATCATGGTGCCGCTGCAGTACCTGGCGCGCGATCCGGTGCACCTCGCCTTCGGGCTCGGCTTCGGCAATGCGACGCACTCGAACCTGGGCGAGGCGTTCACCGGCGACTATTACCAGCTGTTCGAGAAGTTCGTCATCACCTCGTTCACGGTGTTCCTGCTGGAGATCGGCATTCTCGGCACGACGCTGGCGTTCGTGCTCTACTGGATGATCTTCTCCGATGCCATCGCGGTGGCGCGCCTGGACTCGCAGATGAAGGGATCGCTCGCCATCGGCTGGATCGGCGTCACTGCCATCATGACGGTCTCGACCTTCTACACCACGATCCACACCTACTCGTGCCTGACCTACCTGTTCTGGTATTTCGCGGGCACCATCGCCGCGCGCCGCATGCAGCTGCAGCTGGCGGCGCAGAAGGAGCGATCAGCTGCGCGGTCCATGAAGGCCATGCAGGCGCTCCCCGGCCCGCTGGTCTGAGTCGCGCCGGTGCCGGTCCGCGAGACGGGTGACCCCGGGGGCGTCCTGCTCCAGCGCGGTCACGATCGCATTGCGAACGAGCGCATCCGGCCGCAGGTGCGAGCGGTAGTAGGCGGCATTGTTACGCATCAGGGTGTAGCGCAGCCCCGCGTCCTCGATGAGCCGCACCGCGGCGCTGACACACTGATCGGCAGTGGTGAACTTCAGGAAGTTCCTGTCGGGGCCGAACGGTCCGGGGACCTGGTACTGCAGCGGCTCGGACACGATCGCCTTCGAGAACGCCACGTACTCGGCAAACTTCCAGCCGGTGGAGCCATGCAGCCCGGTGGTGGCCACGCAGATCGGAAACGAGCGGACGGTTCGCAGATACGCCTCCTGGGAGGTGCCGTGACGCGGGGCAAGCAGACCCGCATAGTGCTCCCGTGCGAATCGGCCCGGGGTGAAGCCTCCGCGGAAGCGCGGACCGAGCTCCCGGGTCAGCGCTGTGAGGCAGCGGGCCCGCATCTCATTGACGTGCGCGCGCTCCTCGACTTTCGCGGGGGTCCGGGACGGGTCGTCGTGGGGATCGTACGCGGCAACCAGGAACAGCACACAGGGGTCGGTGTCCGGGTCCGGCAGTGCTTCCGTCTGGCTCAGGCGCGGTCGGAAGTCCAAGCGGTTGGAGCAATCGAGAGCCTGCTTGATCTGCGACAGGGTGCGCCGCGAGAGGCCGTTGACCCGGACACTGCGCCGGATCGCGTACGGGTCGAGGAGGTCCGGCAGCACGAAGTAGTTGAGTCCCAACGGCCGCATCCGCTCGCGGCGCTCTGGCGTAAGGGACTCGACCAGCCGCGGCGAATACGAGCGTTTGAAGTACAGGTCACACCGGTCGAGCTCCGGTGCGGCGATCTCCATGGCATCGTGCGTATCGAAATGCAGGCGCAGGCGTCCGCCGATGACGGCGTCCAGGTGTGCGTGCTCGGCGCCGCGCAGATGCGGCGCATCATCCTCGTAGCGGACCGGTGTGCGCCGCAGCTCCTGCGACAGCCGCAGAAAGCCGCTCCTGTGCAGCATCAGGAACCCCGTATAGAGCTGCTGGAGATGGGGGCTCGTGGACGCGTACAACAACCGGCATTCGAGCGCAGACATGGATCACCCCGCGCCGGTAAGCGCAGACAGCGGTCGGCGGGGACGCGGGCCCGCCCAGCCCGCCTCGAAACCGTCCCGGGGGGCGCTGCCGCGGAGTTGGCTTCCGCGCGGGCGTCCGCCTGAGAGGGCCCCTGGGCCGCATGTCAATCGGATCATCATGTCGTCTATACTGCAAGACCCGCGCCCGGCGCGGGATTCATCTCCCGACAGGCCGCCTGCCCGTGCGACGAAGCTTGCCATGAGAACGATCCCCCCTCGCGAATCCCGCGAACCGTTGAGCGCACCGCCCGAGCCGCGCTCCAGGCACCTGGTGTTCGTTTCCGCGGGCGATCGTTCCAATATCCATCACTGGCTGCGCGGCCGGCGCGATTTCGACCTGTGGATCGTCTACTACGGGAACGAGGCCGGAAAGTTCCTCGACGTGGCCGATTTCAGGGTCTCCCGCAAGGGATCGAAGTTTCAGAATCTGCATTACTGCTATGGGCTGTGGGCGGACACGCTGCAACGCTACGAGTCGATCATGGTCATGGACGATGACATCGTAATCGATGCCACCGCCCTCACCCACCTGTTCGAGATGCGCCGCGAGAGGGACCTGTGGCTGCTTCAGCCGGCATTCAGGCTGCGTGGCAAGATCAGCTGGGACATCACTCGCGTCAGGCCCACGGCGCAGCTCAGGTACACGAATTACGTGGAGATGGCGTGCCCGCTGTTCCGGCGCGACAAGCTCGATGCGTTCATGGAAGTCTACGATCCCGAGCTCGTCGGTTACGGGGCGGACTGGTGGTTTCTGCATTGCCTGGGTGAGCTCGAGGGCCGAGTGGCCGTCGTTGACGCGTGGCCGTGCATCAATCCCTTCGACAAGGCGAAAGGCGGAGCCCGTGAGATCGACCAGCTGCAGTCCCACGAAGAGCGCAAACGTGTCTGGGAGCGCATGAAGGTGCTGCATGGGCTGGATGAGCAGGGACGCCATCACATCGAATTCGGCCGCGTGGCCAGATCCGCGCCGGGGGCGGCGCTCGCTGTCGCCTCGTACGTGTCGGACTGGACATACGTCGAGACCAGGAAGCTGGCGCGGCGAATGATCCACGGCCTGGGCGCTCAACGAGACGCAGAGCATCCGGGCGGCCCGGCCTAGGCCGGCGTCCCGCGATCAGCACTCGCCCCAGTGGACTCAACCATCTACACGCGTGGCCGCGCACGCAGATCCCTCATCGACACGATTTCCCTGCGCGTCATCTCGCAGGTCACCACGGTGCTCGGGTATGTAGTGCTGGTGCGCGGGATGTCCGAGCAGCAGTTCGGCGTCTACAACCTGCTCTATTCGTTCGTTCCGGTCATCGGAACCGTGCTGTCACTCGGACTGGAGCAGGTGCTGCAGCGATACCAGCCCGAGTACCTGCGGCTCGGCAACCGGCCGGCGGCTGCCTGGCTGATGCGGACCATCGCCTCGCTGCGGCTTCTGGCCAATGCCGTGATGCTGGCCGTGGTCCTGCTCGCATGGAACCACATCGCGCCGATCTTCAAGCTCACGCCGTATCGCTCGGTGTTCGCGTTCTTCAGCCTGCTGATCCTGCTGCAGTTCCAGTCGCGCGTGCTGCAGCTCGGGCTGGGATCGCACATGCTGCACCGTTACAGCGTCGGCTCGATGACGCTGCTGTCGATCCTGAAGCTCGCCATCTACGGCACCCTGTACGGGTTGCATCGCCTGACGCTCGAAGCAGCCATCTTCGCCGATACGCTGGCGTACGCCTGTGCGTATCTGTCGATGCGCATCCTGTACCGGAAGAATTGCCTGACCGAGGCCGCGCGGGCGCCCTACAAGCCCGACGCGGCAGAGCGCAAGCGCCTGGTGCGGTACGGCTTCCTCAACAACTTCAACGATGCCGGCGTGTTCCTGCTGTATTCGAGCCTGGACAACTTCTTCATCGCCGGCTACATGGACACGCTGTCGGTCGGCATCTATTCGTTCTACTCGCGCCTGCGCCAGATGGTGGTCAACTCGCTGCCCGCGAAGCTGTTCGAGAACGTCATCCAGCCGCTGTTCTTCTCCATTCCCGCCCCGCAGGCCCCCGGCAGCATCCCGCGCTACTTCTCATTTCTGCTCGACATGAACTTCCTGCTGGTATGGCCGGCGTTCGCGTTCTCGTGCGCCTATCACGCCGAGATCGTGCAGGTGGTGTTCGGCGGCAAGTTCATCGAGCACTCGTGGCTGCTGCCGGTGATCATGGCGTTCGCGACCCTCAACGTCATCGCCGACCCGGTGTCGATCGTGGCCCAGTACGAGGAGAAGGCGGGCATTCTCCTCATCAGCAAGGTGTTCGCCGGATACAACATCCTGGCGATGATCGCCCTGGTGCCGGTGCTGGGGATTTACGGCGCGGCGCTCGCCGCGGGCTCGGCGCAGGCACTGAAGAACATCTTCATCTGGTGGAATGTGCGCAAGCTGGCACGCTGGCTGAACGTGCGGTCCGTGTTGCTGTCGAGCCTGGGGCTGTGGGGGGCGGCGGTGGCGCTGTGCTACGGCCTCAAGGCGATCGTTCCCCTGCCGCCGATTCTCAGGCTCCTGAGCGGTGCGGTCGTGTTCGTCGGGACGGGGCTGCTGTATCTGCGCTCCCCCGCCCTCTCGGCTTCGGACCGCAGCATCCTGCGCTCGGTCGCACCCGAGAAGGCCGTGCCTCTGATGCTGCGAGTGGGGCTGCTCAAAGCGGCAGCGTGAGCGGCTGCGGCTGCGCCGCTCAGTACGCCTTGTCGCCCTTCGCCACGATGAGCAGCGTCTTGCACAGGATCTTCAGGTCCAGGAGTGGCGACCAGTTGCGCAGGTAATCCAGGTCGTACTTGAGGCGCGCTTCCATCTGCTCGATCGAGCGGGTCTCCCCCCGCATGCCATGCACCTGCGCAAGGCCTGTGATCCCGGGCGCCACCTTGTGACGCACCATGTAGCCCTTGATGAGCTTGCGGTACATCTCGTTGTGAGCGACGGCGTGCGGCCGCGGCCCGACCAGGCTCATGCGCCCCTGCAGGACATTCAGCAGCTGCGGCAGCTCATCGAGCGAGGAGCGGCGCAGCAGGCGTCCGAGGGGCGTGATCCGCAGGTCCTCCCGGGTGGCCTGCCGGATCGAGTCGCCGTCCTCCGTCACCGTCATGGTGCGGAACTTGTAGACCACGATCTCGCGGCCGTCGAGGCCATAGCGGCGCTGCCTGAAGATCACCGGACCCGGCGAGGTCATCCGCACCAGCAGCGAGATCACCAACATGAGCGGGGCTGCGGGGATCAGGATCGCGCACGCCAGCGTCAGGTCGGTCAGGCGCTTGCTGACACCCCGATAACCGTGGAACGGCGTTTCGCACAGCGCGATCAGCGGCACACCGAGGAACTCGCTGGTGCCGCCCTGGATCGAGTCGAACGGGAACACCATCGGCACGTAGTACACCGACACCGTCGTGTCGCGCAGGTCCTCCAGGAGCTTCTGCACGCGCACCACGTAGCTCACCGGGAGCGCGACGAAGATGACGTCGATGCTGTGGCTCTGCACGTAGGCGACGATGTCCTTGAGCCCTCCCTTGAGCAGCGAGCGGGTGTCCTCGCCGAGGCGATCGGGAGCCCGGTCGTCGAAGAAGCCGGAGATGGTCAGCGCGGTGGAGGTGTTGCGCTGCACGCGCTCGGCAAATGACAGGCTGACATCGTTGTAGCCGACGAACACGGCGCGGCGCGCGCTGGCCGGGTCGGACAGGATCTGCTTGAGCGCCTCGCGGATCAGCACGGCGATGCCGATCAGCAACCCCGGGGTCGTCACCGCCCAGGTGAGCACCATGCGGCGGGAGAACTCGCCGGACACCTTGGTGGCGTATCCGATCGCGAGCAGTGCGAACATCAGGATCAGCCAGCGCAGCGCGATGCGGGTGACCAGCTGGCGCCGCTCATCGATGAGCTGGGGCATGAAGCCGCGTGCGGGCTGCAGCAGCGCCGAGCCGAGCACGATGACGAGCACCAGGAGTATGGTGAAGTGCTGGTTGAATTCGACATCGTAGATCCACCGATCCAACAGCAGCGACAGCGCCGCGGTCGCGGGCAACGCGAACGACTGGGAAATCGTGAGCAGGCCCGCGGGCAGCGTCTGCTTGAACACCACAGGGTTCGTCATCGAGCACCATCCTGCGGACAGTCCGCAGCCGGGACGTACCCGCATGCGCAGCGGTAACGACCAGGAATGACTTCGGTGCACAGCCTCGGCGTCGAGGGTCTTGCGCCGTACGGTACGGCGGGCCCTTTTCGGCTGTATTTCACCACGTTAGCTGCTCGTGCTTGGCTGTCTTGTACATATTTCCCTACGCACCGTGAAGCGGTTCCTGTTCCCGCAGGCAACCCCCGGTGTTCGCAGGGATTTCCGGCAGCCACCGACCGTGACGCAGATCACGTAAAGGGCTGCCGTTCGATCAGTGCAATTTTCGCGCCCAGATTGACCGCCTATTGGCCGGTACCCGTGGGGCGGCCAAGCGACGCCAGGCGCCCGTACGAGGCTCGACTGTCTGTCCTGACCTGCCGGAGGGGCCAATCTGGCCTGACGAGCGCCGCGGCGGGACGCTGGCTCGCGGCTGGCAAAGCTCGAAAGTGCGGGCATAGGGCGACGGTCTGTCCAGATGCACCGAATGCCTTGATTCCGGCGGCGGGAGAGACGCCCGGGTGACCTGAACTGCCCCCGGTAGGCCAAGCTTGTCGGGAAAGCGCGACCGGCACTTTTGTATGATTGTTCAATAGCTTGGCCCGGATCGGGTCCTCCCCGGGTCAGCCCGTGTCGGCTGGCGGGAACACGGCCATGGCCTTATGGAAGATCGTCGGGGGACGATCGGGGGCCGATAGAGAACAAACTCCAGATCTGACAGGGACTTAGCCCGTTCGGCACGGGCCTTGCATTCTGCTTACCTGCTGAACGAGCACGCCGCGCAACGAGTCCTCCCTGAGAGGCCGGGCAAAGCGGCTCGACAAGGGCAAACCCACCGAAAGGTGGGGACGCAAAACTTCCGGTCTAACGGCTTACGGCCCATGACGGCGGAGTTGCCGGGAGCGCTTCCTCAAAGAGCGCTCTCGTGAAGCGGTGGTCGCGCACGACCAGACCGCAGCAACTTCGTTCGGCCTCACCCCGCAGACGCGTCCGTGTTGCGTCGCCCGATCTGTCCATTTCGGGGTAACGGGGTCTGAGATAAATGAAGCAACGGGGTCTGTTGGCGCGATCGCTGCTGGTCGCAGGTGTGGTCATCATTTCCGGATCGATGGCGGGCTGCGGCGGCAGCGACGGCACATCGTCAGCACAAGCAACGACAGGAGATTCGCAAGTTTCCAGCGCCGCCACGGGCGGCATCGCGGGCGGCACCACCGACGCGGTGATGAAATCCGCACTGACGGTCACCGGCACTCCCGCGCCCACCGCCACGGCGGGACAGGCCTACAGCTTCAAGCCGCAGGTCAGCGGCGCCGCGGCGGCCAGCTTCACCGCCTCAAACCTGCCCTCCTGGGCAAAGCTCGACGCGACCACGGGCCAGATCTCCGGCACCCCGGCAGCGGGGCAGGTTGGTCAGTACGCGGGCATCGTTCTCACGGCCACTTCCGGCACGAAATCCGCCTCGCTCCCGGCCTTCAGCATCACTGTTGCGGCCGCCACGGCGGTCAACGCGGTGACCCTTTCCTGGGACCCGCCGACCGAGAATGCCGACGGATCGCAG
>Ga0070679_100007307_pt1 | contig 10319 bp, 9 predicted proteins | sample KBSC63BmetaG_FD_65652 | JGI IMG/M metagenome (GOLD analysis project Ga0070679, IMG submission 65652) | Corn rhizosphere microbial communities from Kellogg Biological Station, Michigan, USA - KBS C6-3B metaG | ecosystem: Host-associated > Plants > Roots > Rhizosphere | place: USA: Michigan... | reverse complement strand
CGCCCGTCGGAGCGCGTGACGTAGCCGGTCGCCACGACGACGCCCTCGACCTCGCCGACTGCGACGGTCACCGCCGGATGCTCGCTGTGCTGCGCGAGCCAGGGGCGCTCGACCTCCGCCGGTTCCTCGAACGCCTCGGTGTCGACGGCGACGACCGCCTCGAGGTCGGCGGCAGTCGCCGATCGCACGATCGCCCCGGGCGGCGCCGCGGCGGGGGCGAAGTGATCGGGGACGAGTCCCATGAGCCGCTTGGCCATCAGCCACCGGCCGTGCGGCCACGTCGCGCCGGCCGGGACGCGCACCCCCCATGGCACCCCACGCACGGCGTACCACCGGCGCATCTCGGCGACGTCGACGCGAGCTGGGTCGTCGACGTCACCGTTGTTCCACTGCGGATGAGGAAGGCCGGTCGCCGACAACCGCACGCCGGGCAGCTCGACGGCGCCGGCGACACCGAGCACCTGCCACGCGTCGCCGTGCGCAGCGCGGACCCACTCGGCGGTGACCCTGTTCGTCGGTGTCGGCGACACGGGGCATAGCGTCGCATTCATGGAGCATCGACACCTGGGACGCAGCGGTCTTCTCGTCAGCGAGATCTCGTACGGCAACTGGCTCACGCACGGCAGCCAGGTCGAGGAGGAGCAGGCGCTCGCATGTGTGCGGGCTGCGCTCGACAACGGCATCACGACGTTCGACACCGCCGACGTCTACGCCGGCACCAGGGCCGAAGCGGTGCTCGGCCGCGCGCTGAACGGCGAGCGGCGCGAGGGCCTCGAGATCTTCACCAAGGTGTTCTGGCCGACCGGCCCCGGTCCCAACGACAAGGGCCTCGGCCGCAAGCACATCCTGGAGTCGATCGACAACTCGCTGAAGCGGCTGCAGACCGACTACATCGACCTCTACCAGGCGCATCGGTACGACCACACGACGCCGCTCGAGGAGACGATGCTGGCCTTCGCCGACGTCGTGCGCGCCGGCAAGGCGCTCTACATCGGCGTCTCCGAATGGCGCGCCGAGGAGATTCGCGCGGCGAAGGAGCTGGCCGACGAGCTGCACGTGCCGCTCATCTCGAACCAGCCGCAGTACAACATGCTCTGGCGCGTGATCGAGGCTGAGGTCGTGCCGACGTGCGTCGAGCTCGGCATCTCGCAGATCGTGTGGTCACCGATCGCGCAGGGCGCGCTCACCGGCAAGTACAAGCCGGGCGAGCAGCCGCCGGCCGGCTCCCGGGCGACCGACGCGTCGGGCGGCGCCAACATGATCAAGCGCTGGCTCGAAGACGACATCCTCACCCGGGTTCAGCAGCTCAAGCCGATCGCCGACGAGCTCGGCCTGTCGATGGCGCAGCTCGCGGTCGCGTGGGTGCTGCAGAACGACAACGTCGCGAGCGCGATCGTCGGTGCCTCCCGGCCGGAGCAGGTCGAGGACAACGTCAAGGCGGCGGGCGTCACGCTCGAGACGGCCGTGCTGAAGCAGATCGACGAGATTCTCGGCGACGTCGTGGAGCGCGACCCCGCGAAGACGCAGAGCCCCCAATCAATTCGATAGGGCCGGTTCGCTAGAGCGCTACTCCGACGGGCGCAGGCTCATCGGGCCGTAGACGACGCGACCCGCTTCGAGCAGAGACACCTGCTCGACGCCGGCTGAGAGCAGCTCGCGCCAGTTCTCGCCCAGCCACGTCTCGGCGTCGCTCTGCGTCGGGAACGGCTCACCGCTCGGCGCCTCCGCCGGCGTCACCTCGCCGCCGCCCGCGTCCTCGTACCGCCACGTCCATGCCACGCGCCGCAACCTATCCGAACGGTGTCACTTGTCCGGAGGCACTTGTCAGGTCGACGTCGGGCGCTACGATCGGCCCGCAATCGCCGCGAGCGGGGGAAGCCGGTCCAATGCCGGCGCTGACCCGCAACCGTAGGTTCCCGATCCGTCGGGAACGAGCCGGAATGCCCGCGCGGGGCGAGGGCTCCACGACACACCGTCGAGGTATGCGGGGCGGAGCCCGGGCACGTCGCCCGACCACCGCCCCTCGTGCGCAGCACGCGCACGGGGGCGTTTGTCATCCAAGCGGCGTCTCCGGACCGGTCGGCAACTCGCCCAACCGGAAGGGACGACCAATGGGGGTCCCACGCAAGATCTGCACGCTTGCGGTTGCGCTCGGCGCGGCGCTCGCACCGGCGGCCGCGGCGCACGCGACCGTCACCACGCACAACAAGGCTGACGTCGGCCTGTTCGGTGCTGCTGATCCGACGTACGACGGCGCGTTCCGCCAGTCGCTCGGTCTGCTGGCCGAGCATGTGGCGGGTGTCTCCGACAAGGCCGCGACCAACTGGCTGGTCAACCAGCAGTGCCCGGACGGCGGCTGGGCGCCGTACCGGTCCGACCTCAGCAAGCCGTGCCCGGCGACCGACCTCACCAACTTCGTCGGCGAGGACTCGAACAGCACGGCACTCGCGGTGCAGGCGCTGCACGCACTCGGTGTGACACCGAAGCACGATGCAATCGCGTTCCTGCACTCGCTGCAGGACAGCGACGGCGGCTTCCCGCTCCTCGCCGGCAGCGGCACCGACCCCAACTCGACCGCGCTGGTGATCCAGGCGATCCGCGCGGTCGGTCAGGACCCGGCGAGCGCAGCGTGGACGGTGTCCGGGCACACGCCGGTCGACGCGCTGATGGCGTCGTGGGTCAACTGCCCGAGCAGCGACGCCGGTGCGTTCTCGTCGCCTTACTCCAGTGGTCACGGCGACCTGGTCTCGAGCGTGCAGGCGGTGTGGGGCGCCGAGCAGACTCCGCTGCCGATCAGCGCGAACAGCGGTGCGACGCAGCCGGCACCGGACTGCAGCGGCGGCGCGTTGAGCCCGACGCCCGCGCAGGCCGGGCAGTACGCCGCGACTTGGCTGGCCGGGCAGCTGCAAGGTGCCGGTTACCTGACCACCGGCTCGAGCCCCGACTACAGCCTGACGGCGCAGGGCGTTCTGGCGATGGTCGCAAGCGGGACGAACAGCACAGCCGCGACGAAGGCGACCGACTACCTCGCCGCCAACGCACACCAGGCGATCCTCGACTCGCACGGCGTCGTCTCGCCGGGTGCCACGGGCTACATCGCGCTGGCCGCGCACGCGATGGGGCGGTCCGTCACGTCGTTCGGTGGGGTCAACCTCGTCACGACGTTGGCGTCAGTGCGTCGTGCACTGCCGGCCGCGGCACCGACGCCGACGACCACCCCGGCGACGGCGCACCACCCGGCAACGCAACCGGCGGCTGACACCTCGGCAGGGCAGGCCACACTGCCGGTCACGGGTGCGGCGTCGTGGGGGCAGGCTTCGGCCGGGTTTGCCTGCGTCGGTGTCGGCGTTCTTGTGCTGATGCTTGCGCGCCGGCGCAGCCGGCCGGACCCGGCGCGGCGATGACGCGGTTGCGGCGCGTCGCCGGCAGCGCGACGGCGATAGTCGTCGTCCTGCTGTCGGCACTCGCCGCGCCCGCTCAGCCGGCGTCAGCCCGCAGCTACTACAGATACTGGTCCTACTGGCACAAGGCACCGGGCGCGACGTCCTGGCAGTACAGCAGCGTCGGCGCGTCCGGCTACTACCTGAAGCAGGGCAGCCAGGTCGAAGGTTGGCGGTACGACGTCGGCACCGCCAGCCCGTCCGATCCGCAGCCGCGACCGACATCGGTCACCTACGACCAGTACTGCGGCGGGAAGAACGCCGACAAGACCTACCGCGTGCTGCTCGTCGTCGACTACGGCACTGAGTCGCCCGCACCGGCCGGTCCCGTCTACAGCTGTTACGGCTTCGACGACAGTGTCACCGGTTACCGCGTGCTCACGCAGCAGCACACCGAGCGCGACAGCGGCGGGCTGATCTGCGCGATCGACGGCTACCCGAAGACGGGCTGCGGCGACACGGTGTCGAGCCCGGCACCACGCACGTCACCGAAACGCAGCACGGCGCCACGCCCGCAGCCAAGTGCGGCTGCCGCACAGTCGGCCGCGCCGGCTGCTACGACGACGACCAGGTCGACGATGTCCGTGAAGGCGACATCCGCAGCGCCGGCGAAGTCGGCCGCTTCGGCCGTCACCACCCAACCGACTTCGTCGGTGACATCGAGTGCACCGCAGCCGACCACCACGCTGCGTCCGTTCACCGGTGCACCGAAGGCGTCGACGTCCTCGGTGCCGGTAGGGCTCATCATCGGGCTGGCCGGCCTGCTCGCCCTGGCGGGCGGCGCAGTGTGGTTACGCCGGCGGTCGCCGTGACGCGACTCCCGCGGGTGCTGCACCCGCTCGCGTGGTGGCTGTGGGCCGCCGGGCTCGCGACCGCGGCGAGCGTCACCACGCAGCCGGTGTTGTTGCTGCTGCTGATCGCAGCAGCGGCGTTCGTCGTCAGTGCCCGACGCGCCGTCACGCCATGGAGCGCAAGCTACGGCGCGTTCCTGCGTGTGGCCGTCGTCGTGCTCGTCGTTCGTGTCGCGTTGTACGTGCTGCTCGGCGACGCAGGTGGCAAGCACGTGATCGTTCGGCTGCCGCAGCTGCCCCTGCCCGTCGGCTGGGGCGTGCGGCTCGGCGGCGCGCTGACCGCGGAAGGGCTGATCAGCGCCATCGAGGACGGCCTGCGTCTCGGCGCGGTCCTCGTCTGCGTCGGTGCTGCGAACGCACTCGCCTCGCCGGCACGGTTGCTCAAAGCCCTGCCAGGTGCGTTGTACGAGGTGGGCGTCGCCGTCAGTGTCGCGGTGTCGTTCGCGCCGCAGGCGGTGGTCGCGTTCGGTCGCGCGCGGCGTGCTCGACGGCTGCGCGGCGTCGACATGCGTGGTCTTCGCGCGCTCCGCGGCCTCGCGGTGCCGGTGCTAGAAGATGCGCTCGAGCGGTCGGTCGACCTCGCCGCGGCGATGGACGCACGGGGGTTCGGTCGTCGCGGCGGTGTCCCCCGGCGCACTCGGCTCACCGCGACCGGACTGACCGTCATCGGCTTGCTGGCCATCTGCGCCGGGACTTATGGCTTGCTCGCCTCAGGGGCGCCGGCCGCTCTCGGTATCCCGTTGATGCTGGTCGGAGCGGCCGTCGCGGTGGTCGGCTTCGCGGTCGGCAACCGCGCCAGCGGACGCAGCCGCTACCGGCCGGACGTGTGGCGGCTTGCGGAGTGGGGCGTTGCACTGTGCGGCGCCGCCGTCGCCGCGGCGTACGTCTCCCTCGCGCACAGCGACCCGGCGTCCCTCGACGCGATGTCGACGCCGCTTCAGGTGCCCGACCTGCCGTGGCCGCTCGTCGTCGTGACTCTGGTCGCCGCGTTGCCGGCCTGGCTCGCGCCGCACGTGCCGCGCTCGGCGGCAAACCGTCGTACGACGGTGTCCGTCGCCCGCGCCGTCGAGGTGACGCCGTGATCGTCTTCGACCACGTCTCGGTGACCTATCCGGACGCGACCGCGCCGGTGCTGCGCGACGTCGAGCTCTCGATCGACGACGGCGAGCTGTGTCTCGTCGTGGGTGGCACCGGCTCGGGCAAGTCGACGCTGCTCAAGTGCATCAACGGACTCGTCCCCCACTTCACCGGCGGCACCCTGTCGGGGCGGGTCGTCGTCGACGGACGGGACACGCAGTCGCACCGCCCGCGCGAGCTCGCCGACCTCGTCGGCTACGTCGGCCAGGACCCCACGTCGGGTTTCGTGGCGGACACGGTCGAGGACGAGCTCGCCTACGGCATGGAGTCGCTCGGCGTCGAAGCTGCGACCATGCGGCGGCGGGTGGAGGAGACGCTCGACCTGCTCGGTCTGAGCGACGTGCGAGACCGGCCGTTGCTGACGCTGTCTGCCGGACAGCAGCAACGCGTGGCGATCGGCTCGGTGCTCACGATGCACCCGCGGGTGCTCGTGCTCGACGAGCCGACCAGCGCACTCGACCCGCCGGCTGCGGAGGAGGTGCTGGCCGCGTTGACGCGGCTGGTGCACGACCTCGGGCTCACGATCGTCATCGCGGAGCACCGGCTCGAACGCGTCGTGCAGTACGCCGACCGCGTCGTGCACGTGCCAGGTCACGGCGTGGCGTTGCAGGTCGGCACACCGCGTGAGGTGATGGCCTCCTCCCCCGTCGCGCCGCCGGTCGTGCGGCTCGGTCGCCGGCTGGGCTGGTCGCCACTGCCGCTGTCGGTGCGCGAGGCGCGAGCCGAGGCAGCCGGGCTGCGGGAGCGGCTGCGGGAACGCACACCTGCCCGGCGACCGCAGCCCCCCTCCGCTGCACCGGTCGCGACGTTGCGGGGCCTCGCCGTGACCTATGGGGACGTGGTCGCGCTGGCGGGGATCGACCTGACGGTTGCGCCCGGTGAGGTCGTCGCCGTGATGGGCCGCAACGGCGCGGGCAAGTCGACGCTGCTCAACGTGCTCAGCGGGCTGACCCGGCCGGACAGCGGCCGGGTCGACGTCGCCGGCGCGGCACCGGCGCAGCTCCCCGCGGCCGACGTCGTCCGGCGGGTCGCTCTCGTCCCGCAGAACCCGGCCGACCTGCTGTGGGCCGAGACGGTGCGCGCCGAGTGCGCCGCAGCCGACCGGGAAGCCGGCGTCGCGCCCGGCGCGTCGTACGCGCTGCTCGGCACCCTCGCCCCCGGCGTGGACGAGGAGGCGCATCCGCGCGACCTCTCGGAGGGACAACGGCTCGCGGTCGCACTGGCGGTCTTGCTGGCTCGCCGCCCGCCGCTGCTGCTGCTCGATGAACCGACCCGGGGCCTCGACTACGCGGCGAAGGACCGCCTCGCCGGCATCGTGCGCGATCTCGCCGCGAACGGGCACGCGGTTGTGTTCGCGACGCACGACGTCGAGCTCGTCGCCGAGGTGGCGACGCGGGTGGTCGTTCTCGCCGACGGCGAGATCGTGTCCGACGGCAGCGCCGATGTCGTGGTCACCGCCTCGCCGGCCTTCGCTCCGCAAGTGGCGAAGGTGCTCGCCCCGCTGCCGTGGCTGACGGTGGCACAGGTCGAGGAGGCGCTCGCGGGATGAAAAGAGGGCGCATCAACCTCGTCCGGCTGCGCGGCCGGAGCGCGTTCGCGCTCCTCGTCGTCACGCTGGTCGGCGCGGCGGGCTTCGCGTGGCCGTTCTTCGGCGGCGCAGCGGCGTCGTCGGCCGGTGGGCTGCCGCACTCGACCGACGCGCCATGGTTGTTCGTAGCTCTGCTGCCGTTGCTGCTCGCTGTCCTGTTCGCCGAGGTCGCGGACGGCAGCCTCGACGCCAAGGGCATCGCGATGCTCGGCGTCCTCGCCGCCTGCGGCGCAGCACTGCGACCGATCGGTGGCGGCGCGACCGGTTTCAGCGCCGTCTTCTTCCTCATGATCCCGGCCGGGCGGGTGCTCGGGCGCGGCTTCGGCTTCGTGTTGGGCGCCGTGACGCTGTTCGCCAGCGCACTGCTGACCGCAGGCGTCGGACCGTGGCTGCCGTTCCAGATGGTCGCCGCGGGATGGGTCGGGTTCGGTGCGGGCTGCCTACCGCGGGCGACCGGTCGCCGCGAGGTCGCGCTGCTCGCGGTGTACGCCGCCGTCGCGGGGCTCGCGTACGGGCTCGTGATGAACCTGTGGTTCTGGCCGTTCGCGCACGACTATCCGCGCGCGATCTCCTACATCCCGGGGGCAAGCGTCGCCACCAACCTGCAGCATTGGGTGCATCACGATGTCGTCACCTCGCTCGGCTTCGACCTGCCGCGCGCGCTCGGGAACTTCCTGTTCGTGCTGCTCGCCGGACGTCCGGTGCTCGCCGCGTTGCGCCGGGCAGCGCGACGGGCGGCGTTCGAGCAACCGGTTGTCTTCTCGCCTGCAGCGGCCGAGCCGGAGGCAGCGTGATGGACATCGCTCTGCTCGGGACGGGCGCGGCTTCCGGCTGGCCGAACCCCTGGTGTCACTGCGCGTCGTGCATGTGGATGCGCAATCACGACGACATCCGCGGTCAGACCTCGGCGCTCGTCGACGGGACGCTGCTCATCGACTGCGGCCCGGAAGCGCCGCGGGCAGCCGAACGGCAACAGCGCAGCATCGCGGTTGTCCGACACCTCTTGTTCACCCACGCCCATCCCGACCACGCCGGCCCGGCCGCGCTCATGTGGCGAGGCTGGACGCATCGTGACGACCCGATCGACGTCGCGGGCCCTCCTGCTGTCATCGAAGAGTGCCGGCAGTGGGTCGCCGATGACGCGCCGATCCGCTGGCATGTGTTGCAGGCCGGCGACGAGGTGGCACTCGGCGGCCATCGCGTGCGGGCGCTGCCCGCCGCGCACGGCGACGCGTCGATCGGTCCGGCGTTGATGTACGACATCACCGGGCCGGACGGCGCGCGGATGCTCTGGGGCACTGACACCGCGGCGCTGCCGGCCGCGATGCTCGACGCAGTCGAGGGCGCCGCCTTCGACGCGGTCTTCCTCGAGCAGACGAACGGCGACGACGTCGACGCGGGCACCGACCACCTCGACCTCATCTCGTGGCCGCTGCAGGTCGCCGAGCTGCGGCGCCGCGGCGCGGTCACCGACGCGACGAGGCTGGTCGCCGTACACCTCGGTCACGGCAACCCGCCACCGCCTGCGCTGCGCGTGCGGATGCAGGTCTGGGGCGCGCACGTTCCCGACGACGGCGAGCTCATCCGAGTCGGTCCGGTCGAGGACGAGTCGGTCCCGATCCCACGGCCGCGGAGGGTTCTCGTCACCGGCGGCGCGCGGTCGGGCAAGTCGCGCTGGGCCGAGTCGCTCGTGTCCGATCGTCCGGACGTCGTCTACGTCGCCACGGCACACGAACGACCGGATGACAGCGAGTGGAACGACCGCGTCGAGCGGCACCGCAACCGTCGTCCGGCGGCCTGGTCGACGCTGGAGACGTCCGACGTCGCGGCGGCGATCGAGAAGCATCCGACGGTGCTCGTCGACTGCGCGACGCTGTGGCTCGGTGCGCTGCTGGACCGGGACGACGTCGACGCGGCGATCAACGGCCTCGTCGACACCGTCGCGCACGCGACCGGAACTGTCGTCGTCGTGACCAACGAGGTCGGCAGCGGCGTGGTGCCCGGCACCGAGTCCGGTCGCCGGTTCCGAGACCTGCTCGGCAGCCTCAACTCGCGGTTGGCGCAGGTCTGCGACGAGGTGTGGTTGGTCACCGCCGGCATTCCCCAGCGGCTGCGCTGATGCCTGTCCCGGACGTCCTGGTCGACGTGGTCGAACGGATCGGCCCCGTCGACGGTCACGCTCGTGCGGCTGCGGCCGAGCGGCAGTCACGGCTGACCAAGCCGGCGGGTGCGCTCGGCCGGCTGGAGGACGTGTCGATCTGGGCTGCGGGTGTGCAGGGCCGGTGCCCACCCGAGCCGTTCCGCCGGGTGCGGGTCGTGCTGGTGGCGGCCGACCACGGCGTTGCGGCCGCCGGTGTGTCGGCATACCCGAGCGACGTCACGGCGCAGATGGTCGCCAACTTCGTCGCGGGCGGCGCGGCCGTGAACGTGTTCGCGCGTTCGACGGGGGCGAGCGTGCGGATCGTCGACGCCGGGGTGCGGGTCGACGTGCCCGGCGCGGACGCGCGATGGAAAGTGTGTGAGGGCAGCGCGTCGATCTTGGACTCGGACGCGCTCACCGCGCAGCAGCTGCGGGACGCGCTCGTCGGCGGTGTCGCGATCGTCGACGAGGAGGTCGATGCCGGTGCCGACCTCGTCGTTCCCGGCGACATGGGCATCGGCTCGACGACAGTGTGCGCGGCTGTGGTGGCGGCGCTGTTGGGCGTTCCGGCATCGGCGACGACCGGTCGCGGCACTGGTGTTGACGACGTTGCGTTGCAGCACAAGACCGGCGTCGTGGAATCCGCACTTCGCCGAGTGCCGTCCGATGCGACACCGGAGCAGGTGCTCGCGACCGTGGGTGGGGCCGACCTCGCGGTGATGGTCGGTGTCCTGCTCGGTGCCGCGGGACGTCGCACACCGGTGCTGCTCGACGGCGTCGTCAGCTGCACAGCTGCCTTGCTCGCCGCGCGCATCGCACCCGACGCTGCGCACTGGTGGCTCGCCGGACACCGGTCGACCGAGCCGGCCCAGCGTTTGGCACTCGAGGCGCTCGGACTGCGGCCCTTGGTGGACCTCGGCCTTCGTCTCGGCGAGGGCACCGGCGCTCTCGTGGCGCTTCCCGCCGTGCAGATGTCGATCGCGGCGCTCGGCGAGATGGCGACCTTCGACGAGGCCGGCGTCAGCGATCGCGGCGACTGACGTGCGCGCCTTCCTGCTCGCGGTTTCGGTGCTGACCCGGCTTCCCGTGCCACAGCCCTCGGATGTGGGAAGACGCTCAGTCGGCGCCGCGATGGCGTGGGCGCCCCTCGTGGGGCTTGCCCT
>Ga0070679_100007305_pt1 | contig 10319 bp, 8 predicted proteins | sample KBSC63BmetaG_FD_65652 | JGI IMG/M metagenome (GOLD analysis project Ga0070679, IMG submission 65652) | Corn rhizosphere microbial communities from Kellogg Biological Station, Michigan, USA - KBS C6-3B metaG | ecosystem: Host-associated > Plants > Roots > Rhizosphere | place: USA: Michigan... | reverse complement strand
CGCCGGTCGAGCAGCGGCACGCGCGACTCGAGCGAGCTCGCCATGCTCGCGCGATCCTCCACGTGCATCAGCGCGGGGAGCGAGGCGACCATGTCGAAGTGCGTCATCTTGTTGTAGTACGACAGCGTGTCCGAGTGGTTGAACACCGTCTGGAAGCGCGCGAACGCCGAATCGCTCTCGTAGCCGGCGCGGAAGTCGCCCGTGAACAGGCTGAGCGCGCCCGCGCTGCGGTCCACGAGCTTGAAGTAGCGGCGGTCCATGGGCTCGAAGAGCCCCGAGCGCCAGAACTGCGTGAGCATCGGCTCGTACGCGCGCAGCACGGCGAGATTCGGGATGATCGACTTGAGCGAGACGATGTGCTCCGCCTCTTCGGTGGTCTCGAAGATCGCGCCCTTGAGCGCCTGCTCGAGATACGCCACCAGATACCGCGTGTATCCGCCGAAAATCTCATCGCCGCCCTGGCCGCCGAGCACCACCTTCACGTGCTGCGACGCGCACCGCGACACCATGTACTGCGGAAAGAGTCCCGGGCCGGCCACCGGCTCGTCCATCAGGTAGACGAGCTTGTGGAGCGCGTCCGCGAAGTCGTTCGCGGTGGGCATCACGGTGAACATCTCCGCGCCCACCGAGTCCGCCACGGCCTTCGCGTACGGCCGCTCGTCGAACTGCGGTCCCTCGTCGAACGCGCCCGTGAACGTCTTGAAGCGCCCGCCGCGGAAGGCCCGCGCCGCGAAGCCCGTGACGATGCTCGAGTCGAGGCCGCCGCTCAGATACGCGCCCACCGGCACGTCGCTGCGCATCTGGATGCGAATCGAGTCCTCGAGCAGCCGCCGCGTCTCGACGAGGAAATACTCCTCGGTGTGGTACGGATCGATGACGAAGCGCGGCTCCCAGTAGCGCACCCGCCGCACGTCGCGCGACGCGAGGTCGATCACGTGGTAGAAGCCGGGGAGCACCTTCCCCACGTTCTCGAACAGCGTGTCCTCGCCGATCACGAACTGGAACGTGAGGTAGTCGTTGAGCGACGTCCGGTTCGCCGAGGCGGCCACGTCGCCGTGCGCGAGGATCGCCTTGATCTCGGACGCGAAGAGCATGCGCCGCTCGTCCGAGTAGTAGTAGAGCGGCTTGATGCCGAAGTGGTCGCGCGCCGCGAGCACGATGTTCCGCGAGCGGTCGTGCAGCAGGAACGCGAACATCCCGTTGAGCTGCGCCACGCACGCCTCGCCGTACTCGTGGTACATGCGGAGGATCACCTCCGTGTCCGACGTCGTGCGGAAGGTGTGCCCCTTCTGCTGCAGATGCTCGCGCAGCTCCACGTAGTTGTAGATCTCGCCGTTGAACGCGATGGTCACGTCCTCGGCCGTCATCGGCTGCGCGCCGGTGACGAGGTCGATGATCGCGAGGCGCTTGTGGAAGAAGCCCACCTGGCCGCACACGTACGACCCCTCGCCGTCGGGGCCGCGATGGTCGATCGCGTGCGCCATCCTGGCCAGCACGGGCTGCTCGACCGTCGTGCCGTCGAAATGCACGACGCCTACGATTCCGCACATCGCCGCTACCTCGCCGCCGAGTGAGCTGCGACGGGCGGCGCGGCGTCGGGGATGCGACGGGCCAGCCGCGCGCGGGCACGAATGGCGTTCGCGTGCGCGGACATCGTCACCGGCGTGTGGTGCTCGCCGAGGATGGTGAGCGCCTTCGCGAACAGCTCGCGCTTGCGGGCGGACGGAAGATCCATTCCGGGGAAGAACGCGAGCTCGTGCACCTCATCACCACCCATGAGATCCAGCGGGTGCAGCAGGAAGCTCGGCTCCACGCCCGCGGCGCGGCACAGCGCGAGCGCGGTGCGCAGATAGCCGAACGCGAGCGCCTCGGACTTGCGCGCGAGGAAGAGCAGGTAGCTGAAGTGGAACGGCGCCTTGATGCCGGGGATGGTGGTGACCGGAATCTCGAGCAGCGACTTGCCGTCGCGCAGCGCCCACTCGTACGCGCCCGCCGGGCGCAGCCCGTCGCGGAAGGTGCCGAACAACGTCTTGCGCTCGGGCGTCTTCGACATGCCCTTGCCCGCGGTGGCGAAGTAGTACGCGCGGGCGAGCGGGCCGAGATAGGTGGGGAGCGTGGAGGCATCGAACAGGTAGTCGCGGGCGGCGAGCACCTCGAGCAGCGTCTCGCTCCAGCTGTAGCCGGGCCCGCGAAAGCCGCGGGTGCGCTGGCCGGTGACCGCCAGAATCGCCTGCTCCGCCTTCTCGATCTCCTCCTCGAGCTGCGCGCGCGAATAGAGATGGAGCCACGACTCGTGCTCGAACGAGTGGTTCCCCACCTCGTGCCCGCGCGCGACGATCTGCGCGATGGCCGGCGCGTTGCTCTCCACCGTGGCGTCGAAGCCGACCACGAAGAAGGTGATGTGCAGCCCGAGCGCCTCGAGCGTGTCGAGCGCCATCGGGAGAAAGCGCGGGAGATACGACGGGCGGCCCGTCCACCGCTCGTCGCCGCGGATCTTCATGTACGACCAGAGGTCGTCCACGTCGAGCGAGATGCTGCACAGCGGGCGCTCAGACATTGGCGGCCACCGGTTCGCGGCTCGCGAGCAAGGGAGCGAGCGCGGCGGCCTGCCGATTCGCGAGGCCGACGGTCTCGTTCAGGTTGAGCGTGCCGCTCGCGATCTGCGCCGAATTCACGATGAAGACGTTGGCGAGCGACGTGCGCACCGCCGGGAGCGCGGAGGCGCTGTAGTCGAGCGTCGAGATCGCGAGCACGTCGCGCGCGCGGGCCACGCGGAACTCGATCACGTCGTCGCGCCTGAACGCCGGATACATCTTCTCGATCGCGGCGAGGAAGGTGGTGCGCACCTCGTCGTCGGTCGACTTCCAGAACGGATCGTCCTGCGCGAGATAGCGCGGGAGATAGACGAGGCTGTTCCCGCCGAAGCGCTCCCTGTCGACGAGCGTCGTCATCTCGATGACGCCGGTGAACGGCACCCAGCCGTCGGTGATGTTCGTGACGTAGTAGCTCGCGAGCGGCTCTTTGATGAGCATCGACGCGCAGAGCACGCCCTGATACACCACGAGCCCGAGCCGCTCCTGCTCGGCGGCCGAGAGCTGCGGGCAGAGCGCGGGGATGCGCGACGCGGGGACGGTGAGGATCACGCGATCGAAGCGCGTGGCGGTGCCGTCCGCGAACTGCACCTCGGCCTCCGAGCCCGTGTCGCGGATGCCAGTGACCTGCGCGCCGGTGCGCAGCTCGATCTGCTTCTCCTCGAGGTAGCGCTCGAGACGCGCGAGCACCACGGCGTAGCCGCCGTCGACGTAGCCGAACATCTCCTTCTTGAGCCCCGAGCGGCGGGCGGCGTACATGCGGGCGATGATCGCCCAGATGAACGCGGCGCTCGCGATGCGGTAGTTCTCACCGAGCTTGCTCTTGAGCAGCGGCAGCCAGATGCGCTGGAACGTGCGCGTGCCGCTCAGCTTCTCGAGCCACGTGGAGACGGGAATCTTTTCCAGCTTCTTCCAGTCGCGCACGCGCGACGCGTACATGATCGTACCCGCGAGGCGCATCTTGTCGATGAGCGAGAGCGGGGGGAAGGCGAGGAACTCGAGACTCGTCGAGAGCGAGTACAGCTTGCCGTCCGTATAGAAGCCGGTGCGCGTGACGTTCCAGTGCAGCGCGCTCTCGAGCCCGAGGTCGCGCAGCAACGCGAGGAGCTCGCGGTCGGATTGCAGGATGACGTGATAGAAGCGATCCCACGTGTAGCCCGCGATCTGCTGCGATGCGGCGAGTCCGCCGGCCGCACGTGCGCCTTCGAGGATGACGACGTCGTGCCCCTGCTCGCGCAGGCGCAACGCGAGCGTCATCCCGAGCGCACCACCGCCCACGATTCCGATTCGACTGCTCATGACAAAGACATTTGTACGACGGTTCCGAACATGCGGGCCCGTAAAGAGTTGCGTACGCACACGCGAACGAGCGCGGACGTGCGGAGAGCGGTGCGGAAGACGCGCGAATTTTGGCCGTGCGCCTCACCGCGCGCCGGCTTGTGGCGCGTGAGAGAGGTCACATGATTCATTCCTGGACGAAGTGCCGCAACCCCCTGAGCGGTACTTTGCCAGCGAGCGGCGAGATTCGTCCGGCTGCGGTGCGATCTAGTGACGTTGGAGGCCAGCTACGTGATAGTGGCGTAAAATCCCGCCTACAGCGGACATCGCTTCAGGGGCAGTCGAGCGCCGAGGTTCCGCCGTGCTCGATGGCGAGGTCGCGCTCCGCCTTGCACGCCGCGTGGTTCTGCGCGAGCGCCTGGGCCACTTCGTGGCGCAGCGACCGGATTTCGGCGACGTCGGCGTACTTGCGGGCGAGCGGCGCGATCTTGTCCTGCGCCGATCCGAAGCGCACGAGCGCGCCCTCGTATTGGCCGTCGTTCATCCGCTGCTTGCCCACGGAGAGATCCTCGCGGATGGGGGCGAGCATCGTGTCGAGATCCTCCGGCGCGATCGTGGCCTTGGGCTTCTCCGCCACGGCCTTGGTCGCGGTGCTGTCGGCGACCGGCGCCACGGCCGCCGCCGCGGGTGCCGCGGCCGTGTCGTGCGCCGCCGTCGTCGTGTCCCTCGCGCTGTCCGCGGCCGGCGGCGTGACGGCGGCCGGAGGCGTGACGGCCGGGGGCGCGGCCGCGGTCGTCACCGCGGCCGCCGCCTTGTGCCCGTTCCAGTAGAACCACCCGCCGCCGCCCAGCACGACGAGCAGCAGCACAGCGAAGATGATCGCGACGGGACGGCCGTCGGACGGCTGATCCTCGAGCTCGGGGAGCGGCAGCTCCTTGGCCGCGTCGCGACGCCCCGCGGCGCCGCCGCCGAGCGGACGCAGCTCCGTTTTGGCGGCGGGGGGCGCCACGGGCGAGAGCTCGAGCGTACCCGTGCTCGTGAACGCCGACTCGGGCATCGAGGCCACGGCCGTCACGAGCTCGCGGCCGAACTGGCTCACGTGCTGGTATCGATCCGCCGGATGGTTCGCGAGCGCCTTGTCCATCACCGTCTGCAGCTCGGCCGGCCAGTGCACGTCGTTCTTGATCTCGGCCAGCGTGCGCGGCTTCTCGGTGAGGCGCATGATGAGCGCCTCGCGCGAGACGACGGAGGGGAAGGGGAGCTGCCCCGTGAGCATGTTGAAGGTGACGAGACCGAGCGAGTAGATGTCGGTGCGCGAGTCGAGCGTGTCGCCGCCGAGCTGCTCGGGGCTCATGTACTCGGGCGTGCCTATCGCGAGCCCGGTTTTCGTCACCTTCTGATCGTCGCCCTGCATCGCCTTCGCGATGCCGAAGTCCACGACCTTCGCGACGTCCTCGCCGTTCCGGCCGCGCGTGATCATGATGTTGTCGGGCTTGAGATCGCGATGGATGATCCCCATGTCGTGCGCGGCCTCGAGCGCCGACGCCACCTGCTGCCCGATCTCGGCCGCGCGCGCGGCGGTGAGCGCCCCGTGTCGCTCGATGATCTTGGTGAGCGGCTCGCCGTCGACGAACTCCATCGCGAGGTAGATGAGCCCCTCGGGCGTCTCGCCGAAGTCGTAGATGGCGGCGACGTTCGGGTGCTGGATCTGGCTCGCGTTGGACGCCTCGCGATTGAAACGCGAGATGGCGTCGGGGTCGTGCACCATCCCCTGATGGAGCACCTTCACGGCGCTCTTGCGCTTCATCTTCACGTGCTCGGCGAGATAGACCTGGCCCATGCCGCCCTCGCCGATGCGGCGAATCACGTGATAGCGGTCGGCGAGGATCGAGCCCACCAGATCGCTCCCCGGCGGGGCGCGCAGCGTGGATCCATCGCGCGGGCAGAAGCGCTGGTCCATGTCGTACGTGCTACCGCACTGCGGGCAGGTCTTCTGGGGAGCGGGGGTGGACAACGGCGCGCGGGTGGGGGGGTCGGGACGGGGAGGGAACGGGTACAAGATATGACGAAATGTGACAGTGGGGTGCAACTGCGACGGGTCCGAAGAGCAGCGGAGCGTCGCGCCGGCGGGGCTGAGAGCCTGGTTAGGAGTGCGCTCCAGACCGGACCAAGGAATCCCGAGACTTCTCGTCCGGCGTTGTCGAATTTCCTCCTCGCCATTCGTCGTTTACCCGAAAGCGATTCCCGAAGGCGGAATTACCCGCGCACTACGAACCGGCGAACGAGGGAGAGGAAGCAATGCGATACCTGTCGATTATCCGAACCGATGAGAACACCGGCCAGCAGCCGAGTGAGCGGCTGATGACCGAGATGGGCAAGCTGATCGACGAGATGACGAAGGAGGGCACGCTCATCCGTACTGCCGGGCTGCGGTCCACGAAGGAGGGTTTCCGCGTTCGCTCGCGGCATGGGAAGCTGCTCATGACGGATGGACCGTTCACGGAGAGCAAGGAGGCGATCGGAGGCTACGCCGTGCTCGAAGCGACGTCGAAGGAACATGCGATCGAGCTCACCAAGCGCTTCCTCGCGGTTCACGGAGACGAGTGGGACGTCGAGTGCGAGGTGCGCCCGCTGGCGGGGCCGGAGTTCGGCGCGTAGGGAGACCACTCGTGGTCTACCGCGGTGCGATCAGCTTTCCCTTCGCTCGCCGAGCGCGAAGTACGCGTACGCCAGCGTCAACAGTCCGTAGATCACCACCGTCGACCACCCGAAGGCGTTGATCACGCCTCGGACCTGCGCGAACACCGCGACGGCCAGGCTGATCGCGGATCCCACGAACAATCCGAGCACGATCGCCCGGCGCGCGTACGCATCGGTGACCGAGCGCGCCAGGAAGATCACGATCCCAAGGGTGAGGAGCGTCGCGCCGAAGAATCGCGACATGATGGCGGACGCGGGGTTTATGGCGAGACCGTACTGCGCGAGCATGAGTGCGGGCTCGGCGGCGAACGCCACGCCGAACGCGATCGCGAGAAGGCTCGCGATGGTGAGAAGGGCGCTGAGCTTCATTGGCGAGTCTCTCCGGTGGATGTCGAAACGGGAGGAGCGCCGACTACGCTATTCGGTCCGTCCCACGGCACAAGGGCGCTAGGCGGCGGTGTACGCCTCCCCCCACTGGCGCATCGCGCGGAGAATGGGGCCGAGGGTTCGCCCCCGCGGCGTGAGGAGGTATTCGGAACGTGGGGGGTGATCGGAGTAGAGTCGGCTCTCGATCACCCCGCTCTCCTCGAGCTCCTTGAGCCGAGCTGAGAGCACGCTCGGCGTGAGCCCCGGGAGCGCGTCGGAGAAGTCCTGAAAGCGCCTGGTGCGATGCAGGAAGAGGTCGCGCAGGACGAGGATCGTCCAGCGATCGCCGATCACGTCGAGCGTGCGGGCGACGGGGCAGTCGAGTCCGTACGACTTGGGCACGGGAGACAGGGGTGAGGGGACGAACGAAAGATAGCGTGCGGCCTTGAGAGTTGCTATTACCTAGTAACTATGTTTATACTAGTAACTACGTCAACCCTGTCTCCAGCATCAAGGTCGGAGGATCCCATGCAACCATCGTTTCCCCTCTGGGTGAAGATCACCCTCACCGCCGCATCGATCGGCGTTCCCGTGCTCGCGTGGCTCGTGCTGCGGCGATTCGCGCGCGGCACCTCACGATCGGTCGCCATCCTGAGCGCCGCGTTCTTCGCGGTGTGGGTCGTGGCCGTTGTCGCGCTCGCGGCCCGCGGCTTCTTCGCCCCGGCGAGCACCCTCGGCGTTCCCCCCATCGCCTACGCGTTCATCCCGATGGCGCTCGGCTACCTCGCGTATCTCTCGAGCCGCTCGCTGCGAGCGGTCGTCCATCAGATTCCGCTCGACTGGATCATCGGCTTCCAGCTCTACCGCGTGCTCGGCGTGGTCTTTCTCGTCGAGTGGTGGCTGGGCGCGCTCCCGGCGGTGTTTGCCCTTCCGGCGGGAGTGGGCGACGTGGCGATCGGCATCGCCGCACCGTCGGTGGCCGCGCTCATCGCGCGCGGGGCGCCGAACGCCCGGAGCGCCGCGCTGCGATGGAACCTGCTCGGCATCGCGGACCTGGTGGTGGCCCTCACCCTGGGTGTGTTGACGGTGCCAGGACAACTGCACCTGCTCGCTCTCGATGCGCCGAACCGCGCAGTCACCATGCTGCCGCTCGTGCTCATTCCAACGATCCTCGTGCCGCTTTCGATTCTGCTGCATCTCGTCGGCCTGCACCGCCTGCGCGGATCGGCGCGGCGCGGCGCTCTGACGAATGCGCTTCGAGTGGGCGAGCCTCGTTCCGCCTGAGATGACGCAGCGACCTCGGCGGGCTCGGCACCATCCACCACGGCTGGCACGTTGGAGGTCCGTAGCCGATCATTACGCGACGCCGGTGCGCTCCGATCACTCCAGGAAGGACTCGATGCCAAAGCGACTCGCACTTCGACTCGTTGCCATGACGATCCTGCTCGGCACTCCCGCGATCGCCACGGCACAGCGCCCGACCACCGTCGCCGGACGCTCGGTGGTGTACGCGCCCAACGGCATCGTGGCCACCAGCCAGCCGCTCGCCAGCACCGCCGGCCTCGCGGTACTGCGATCCGGCGGTAACGCGGTAGACGCCGCCGTCACCGCGGCCGCCGTGCTCTCGGTTACCGAGCCGCTCATGACGGGCATCGGCGGCGACATGTTCGCCACGGTGTGGCTCGGGAAGGAGCATCGCCTCGTCGCGATCAACGCGAGCGGACGCGCCGGTGCGCTCATGACGCGCGACGCGCTGCTCGCGCGCGGGCGGAAGCAGATGCTCCCGCGCGGTGCGGAAACGGTGACGGTGCCAGGTGCGCTCGCGGGCTGGGACGCCCTCCTCAGGAAATACGGCACCATCACGCTCGCGCAGGCGCTCGCGCCCGCGATCCAGTACGCTGAGCATGGATATCCGGTGACGCCGGTCATCTCGCGCGACTGGCGGGACGCGGAGGAGGTGCTCGTGCGCGACTCGTCGGCCAAGGCGACGTACATGCCGGGCGGGCACGCGCCGGCGCCCGGGCAATGGTTCAGAAATCCGGACTACGCGCGAACGCTTCGCGAGATCGCGGCTGGCGGTACGTCCGTGTTCTACGGCGGCCCGCTCGGCCAACGCATCGTGAAGCGCGTGCAGGAGCTCGGCGGCTTTCTCACGCTCGACGATCTCAAGGCGAACAAGCCGACGTGGGAGACGCCGATCTCGGTCGTGTTCAAGGGTTATCGCGTGTGGGAGCTGCCGCCCAACAACCAGGGGATCGCGACGCTCGAGATGCTCAGGATCCTCGAGCCCTACGATCTCAAGGCGATGGGGCACAATTCGGCGCCCTATCTCCATCATTTGATCGAGGCGAAGAAGCTCGCGTACGCGGATCTCGCCCGGTACGTCGGCGATGCGGATCATCTCACGATCCCGCCGGAGCGCATGCTCTCCGACGCGTTCATCGCGGAGCGGCGCAGTCATCTGGATGAAGCGCATGCGCAGCTGCACGTCGATCCCGGCCCGGCGCAGACCGCCAGCGAAACGATCTATCTCACGACGGCGGACAGCGCCGGCAACATGGTGTCGTTCATCAATAGTCTGTATTCCGAGTTCGGCTCGGGGATCGTGGTGCCGGGAACGGGCTTCGCGCTGCAGAATCGCGGCGCGGGATTCACGCTCGAGCCCGGGCTGCCGAACACCGTCGCGCCGGGCAAGCGCCCGTTCCACACGCTCATCCCCGGATTCGTGTCGAAGCCGGGCGCGAATCCGGCGCCCGATGGACACACCGACACGCCGTACATGAGCTTCGGCCTCATGGGCGGCGCGATGCAGGCGCAGGGGCACGCGCAGTTTCTGCTCAACATGTTCGTCTTCGGGATGGACGTTCAGCAGGCGATCGACGCCGCGCGCTTCCGTCACCTGGAAGGGATGAAGGTGATGCTCGAGGCGCCGATCACCGACAGCGTGCGTGCCGCGCTCACCGCGATGGGCCACGTCGTGTCCGAGGGGCCGAGCGGAAGCATGGGTGGCTCACAGGCGATCATCCGCCTCGAGCGCGGCTACGCCGCGGGATCCGATCCGCGAAAGGATGGGATGGCTGTGGGGTACTAGCGGTCGTTTCCGTCTAGTGTCCGTTTGCTCCGTTTCATCCGTATCACTCGCCGTTCGAGCCTGAGTCGCGAGTCAGGCTTTAACGGAGCTGGATACGGACAAAAAACGGATGCGAACGGACGGGAACGGATTACAGACGTTGTGTGGCTCTCGACATACGGCGCGCACCCGCTCTCATCCTTTGCACGGCGAGAGCATTACGATTCCCAGCGCGTGGATCACGATGCCGCCGAGGAAGAGCGAGGACGCGAGCACGCCCGCGAGGGCCATGAAGCGCGCGCGTCCCTCCGTGA
>Ga0070679_100007304_pt1 | contig 10320 bp, 6 predicted proteins | sample KBSC63BmetaG_FD_65652 | JGI IMG/M metagenome (GOLD analysis project Ga0070679, IMG submission 65652) | Corn rhizosphere microbial communities from Kellogg Biological Station, Michigan, USA - KBS C6-3B metaG | ecosystem: Host-associated > Plants > Roots > Rhizosphere | place: USA: Michigan... | reverse complement strand
GACAGCGAGACGCGCGTCGCCTGCTTGTACTGCAGCGCCTCGGCGAACGCCGGCTCGTCGCCGAGCGACGCCGCCGGGACGCCGCGCGCGGTGCCGATCATCGCCGCGAGCCGCTGCTGATAGTCGGCGCCGATGGCGAAGAGCGCCTGGTCGCCGACGAACGCCGTCGCCAGCGTCAGCTTCTTGCCGAAGAGCGACTCGAACAGATGGCGCTCGGCCTCCGCGTTCTTCGGCCAATTGACCGCCACCTCGATGAGGTCGACGTCTGTCTGTCCGAAGCGCACCGTGCGGCGCCCGATCTTGACGTGGCGCGCGAGCGACTCGCCGTCGAGCGCCAGCGCGTCCATGACCACGCGGCCGAGCCGCGGCGACAGCGCCTCGTAGACGCCCGCGACGGCGGCGCGCGCCTCGACCGCGTTGTTGACGCGATACGCCCCGCCGAGGCCGACGCCGCCGGTGCGGCCCGGCCACACCGCGTAGGCCAATTCACCGTTGGTGCTGAGCGCCGCGCGCTCGAACGCCTTGCGCACTTTCTCGCGCTCGTTGACGCCCGCCGGGATGGTGCCGGCGTCGGTCACGTAGGCCACCGACGCCGAAATGTCGGCGGCGCGCCCGACCGGGCTCTCGTGCGTCGCATAGGCGAGCACGCTGTCGCGCGGCAAGAACTGCACGCCCCACGCCGGGCCGGGGCGCTGCTGCTTGACGTAGCCGGCGAACGCGCCGTCGTCCTTACCGTCGGCGCGCAGGGTCAACGTGACGCCGCCCGAGTCGATGTTCGCGAGCAGCTCGAGGTCCGAGACGCTGCGCATGTACTGCGCCGCCATGCGCACGCCGCGCAGCGCGTAGGCGACCTGCGGATCGCCGGTGGCGCCGCCTTGGCCCGCGAGCTGGGCGACGTTGTTCATCATCTGCTCGATCTGCGGGCCGAACGCCTCGTGCACGTTGTCGAAGTCGAGATGCACGACCACCGGCGCGTCGGCCTTCTTCGCCAGCCGCGGCGCCAGCAGGTCCACCGTCGCCGACAACAGATCCTCGCGCCACGCGACCACCGCGTAGCCGGGCACGAACGCGACGCTCATCTTCGCTTTGCCGGTCGGCGTCTGAAAGCCCCACGCCGTGCGCGTAAACGGCGTGTTGTGCGCCGTCATCACGTCCTCGACGCTCTTACGCGACGTCACGGGCACCATCGCCACATACGGCTGCACCGAGCCCGTCGCGAGCAGGCCCGGGTTGAGCAGCGCGACGCCGAGCGGGCGCGAGAGATCGATCGTGGCCGCCAGATCGGGCGAGATGCCCATCTGCGTCAACAGGCCGACCGAGAGCTGCTTGGGATCGGCGTTCGGCTGCTCCGGTGTCAACTGTTGCGCCAGCCGCGCGCCGTCGCTGACGACGAGGTAGCCCATGACCTCGCGCCCGATATCGGGCGAGTGCGGCAGCGAAGTCATCGACACCGTCGTCGGGTGCACCGGCGAGGACGGCGACACCGGGTTGTGCGGAGCGCAAGCGATGAGCGTCACCAATGACGCCGAGAGCAACAGACGACGCGCGAGGGTCATGAGGAGCACCGCTGCAGGACCGATGCCGTGGGTCCAAGCGGGGGCTCGGCCGCCGTGTTACAATCGAGCCGTGGCGTCTCGCTCGCAAACGGAGCAGCAGCAGCAGACTTCCGTCGACATCGGCGAGGTCCTGAAGGAGCTGGAGCTCAAGATCGAGCGCCTCAAAACACTGTACGAACAGTATTTCATGGGCATCGAGAAGATGGAGCCGCAGGTCGCGCGCAAGGAAGTGACGCGCTCCATGCTGACCCTTCAGCAGCAGTACATCCGCAACACGGCCATGCGGTTCAAGTTCAATACGATGCTGCAGAAGTGGCAAATCTACATCACCTATTGGAACCGCACGCTCCGCGAGATCGAGAACGGCACGTACATCCGCCACCTGGCGAAGGCCAAGCGCAAGGCGGAGCGCGAAGGGCGCGAGCTGCCGCCCGAGATGCGCTTCGACAAGATTCGTCCGCCGTCAGGCACCTTCCACCTCGACGAGGACACCAAAGATTCGAAGCCGACCTTCCTCGACATCGAGACCGGCTCGAGCGGCAAGACCGTGCCGCCGCCGCGCGCCGACGTCGACCTCGAGGAGGTCTGGGACAAGCTCGCGCCGACGGAGAGCAAGAAGCCGGCGACCGCGCCGCCGGCCCCACCGCCGCTGCCGCCAACGCGCACCAGCTCGGTGACCACGCCGCTACCGAAGAAGCCGCCGCCCCCGCCGTCGGCGGCGATGCTGCCGAAGATTCCGGGCATGAGCGAGCAAGAGCTGCGCACGCTGCATCAGCGCTACGTCGACGCGCAAAAGTCGTCGGGTGCCGCCGGCTCGGTGAAGTACGAGACGCTGGTGAATTCGCTCGCCAAGCAGGTGCCGTCGGTGCTGGCGAAACCGGGCGTCAAGGGCGTGCGCTTCGACGTCACCGTCGAGAACGGCAAGCCTATTCTGAAAGCGATCCCTCAGAAGAAGTAGTCGGCTCGTCGTCGACGCCCGTCAGCTGCGGCTCGTCGCGCAGCTTGTCCTCCTGCCACAAGATGCGCTCCATCGCCACCAGCAGCGGCTTGGTCGTGCGCGCGTCCTTGGCGCTGATGGCGATCGACTGCTCGCGCTCGGCGGCCAGCTCGATGACCTGCTCGGCCGTCAGCTTGTCGCACTTGTTGAAGACGATCAGCCGCTGCTTTTCGCCGAGCTTGAGCTCGTCGAGGATGCGCTCGACCGCGCGGATGTGCGCCTCGCGCGCCGGATCGGCGGCGTCGACGACGTGCAAGAGCAGATCGGCCTCTTCGAGCTCCTCGAGCGTCGCGCGGAACGCAGCCACGAGGTCCTTCGGCAGCTCGCGGATGAAGCCGACGGTGTCGGTGATGATGATCTCGCGCTCCGACGGAAAGCGCAGCCGCCGCGACGTCGGATCGAGCGTGGCGAACAGCTTGTCCTCGACGAGCACGTCGCCTTGCGTGAGCGAGTTGAGCAGCGTCGACTTGCCGGCGTTGGTGTAGCCGACGATCGACACGATCGGCATCTCGTTCTTGCTGCGCAGCGAGCGCCGCTGCCCGCGCCGCTTGCCGAGCTGCTCGATCTGCTTCTCGTAGTCGTGGATGCGATCGCGAGCGCGCCGCCGGTTGACCTCGAGCTTGGTTTCGCCCGGGCCGCGGCCGCCGATGCCGCCGGTGAGGCGCGACATCATCGTGTTCTTCTCGTGCAAGCGCGGCAGCGTGTACTTGAGCTGCGCCAGCTCGACCTGCAGCTTACCGTCGCGCGACTGCGCGTGCTGCGCGAAGATGTCGAGGATGAGCATGGTGCGATCGATGACCTTGAGCTCGGTCGCGTCGCTGATGGTGCGCGACTGCGCCGGGTTCAAGTCGTGGTCGAAGACGAGCATGGTCGCGTCGTTCTGCAGCGCGCGCGTGATCAGCTCCTCGATCTTGCCCTTGCCGATGAGGTAGCGCGGATCGACCTGCTGGCGGCGCTGCGTGATGACGTCGAGCACGCGCACGCCGGCGGTGCGGCACAGCTCCTTGAGCTCGGCGAGGCGCGCGTCCGCCTCTTCTTGCGTGATGCGCCCGATGTTCACCTGCACGAGCACCGCGCGATCTTTGCCGTCGTCGACGACGCGGGCGGCGCGCGCGTGCTCGGCGAACTCGTCCTCGAGCGCGCGAATCAGCTCGGGGAAATCGGGCGAGCGATGGCTCTGCAGCTCGTGCGCCGAGATCGGCTCGAGCACGCGCCACTGCTCGCCCTCGGGATTGGGCGGCAGCAAATGCGCGCAGGTCATCGGGCCGAGCGCGCCGCCCGGCTTCATCAGAATCGCGGCGACAAGATCGAGCCGCAGCTTGGCGAGGTCGATGAGATCGTCGCGCGTCAGCGGCTCGCCGCGCAGGTGCGTGTGGATGAGGCGCACGCCGCGCATGCGGCCGACGCCGGCGCGGCGCGGTCCGAGATCGGGCAGGAACAGCTTGTGCTGATCGCCGACGATGACGTGGTCGATGTTGCCCTTGCGATCGACGAGCATGCCGACCTGGCGGCCGATCTCGTGCGAGCACTCGCACAAAAATGCGGCCAGCTCGGGATTGACGATCTGCGACGGCTCGACGCGCCGGCGGAAGATGCGCTCGAGCATCTTCTTCTGCGCCGGCGAAAGGCCCTGCATATTTCCGGACAGTTGCTCCAAGTCACACCTAAAGAGGCGTAAAGCTACTCGATCCCCACAAACAATTCACGTGGTATGATTGCAGCGTGCCTGGGCCTGCTCGCGCTCTCGTCGTCCACCCCTCTACGACTGCGGTCGCCGAGATCCGCGACGTCCTGGCGCAGCACGTGACCGTCGACGCGTCGCACACCGAGGTCGACGCCATTCGCCGGCTCGGGTCCGAGGAGTACGCGGTCGTCATCATCGACTACAAGCCGCCGCTCGACGCCAAACGCATCGCCGCCGAGACCATGGCCGCGCAGCCCGACGCGTTCATCGTCATGATGACGCCGGACGTCGACTCGGGCCGCGAGCTCGACCAATCGCTCTCGGGCAAGGTCTTCCGCTTCCTCGCCGGCCCCGATCAGCGCTGGCAGCTGACCGGCATCGTCGCCGAGGGCCTCAGGCTGCAGAAGCTCGAGCGCGATCAGAAGGAGCTCATCAAGAAGCTCTCGCTCGAATACGGCAAGCTGCAGAAGCGCGAGAAGCTGCTCGACGTCGTCGTCAAGGAGCGCACCAAGGAATTACAGGTCGCCTACGACCGCCTGAAGGCGGCGTCGCGACAGGCGTTGCTCGGCCTCGCCGAAGCGATCGAAGCCAAGGATCCGTACACCAAGGGCCACTGCGGGCGCACGGCCGTCTACTCGACGGCGCTCGGCCGCGAGGCGCGTCTGTCCGAAGAGGACATGGAAGTGCTCGAATTCGGATCGTTCTTGCATGACATCGGCAAGATCGGCATCAAGGACGCGGTGCTGCTCAAGCCGGGCGCGCTCGACGACGACGAGTGGAAGCACATGAAGATCCATCCGGTGGTCGGCTATCAGATCGCCGCGCAGCTCGACATGCTGAAGCCGATGATGGCGTGCATTCGCAATCATCACGAGCGCTGGGACGGGTCGGGCTATCCCGACAAGCTCAAGGCCGAGGACATTCCGCTTTTGGCGCGCATCGTCTGTCTCGGCGACGCCTACGACGCGATGGCGACCGACCGCCCGTACAAAAAGGCGATCCCGATCGACGAGTGCAAGAAGATCCTGCGCCGCCAGGCGGGGCCACAGTTTGATCCCGATCTCGTCGAGCTTTTCATCTCGCGCGGGATCATGGAAGCCTTCTCGTAACCGCTCACGCGCGGTGAAGGTGCGGATCCTCCAGCAGCTCGGTGGCGAGCTCGTCTTCCTCGACGCGATTTTCCAGCTCGTCGGCGGTTTCGGGCGAGCCGAACATCATCTCCATCTTCTCGCGGTCGACGAATGGCAGCTCGACCGGTCGACAGACGAGCTCGTCCTTCTCGTCGTCGACGAGGATGACGTGCTCGAGGGGCGCGACGAAGCGATGACGAAACACGAGGCCGCGCTCGATGGTGAAGTCCTCCGCGCCGACGCTCGCTACCTTGCCGAGCTTCTCCCCGTCGGGCGTACGTACGATCATTCCCTCACGAATCACGGTGTCCTCCTGCGTCGTTTACAAAGCAGGAAGCGTACCGTCGATAACCGACGAGGTCAGGGCAAGAACTCACCGACGCCGTGCCATACGCCACCGTCGATAAAATCGCCAACGCCACCGTCGAAGCCGAAGGGTGCCATGACCTGCCCGTTGAGCGTGCTGTCGGTAGCGCCGCCGCTCATCGCGAACAGGCCGATGAACAGGCCGCCCTTTTTGACGTAGACGAGGTCGACGATGCGGTCGTAGCCGGCGTTGAGCAGCGCGTCGGGCATGGCGATGACGACGCCGCTGTCGACGGGGCCGTTGGCGCTCTTGGCGAAGACGTCGATCTGACTCGGCCCCGGCGGCGCGTGCGTCGCAACGTAGAGCATCTGCCCGTCCGACGAGCAGGCCGTCGCCAGGTTCATGACCGAGACCGGCGGCATGATCTCCGTCGAGCCGTCGGGCTTGAAGCGATGCAGCCGGCTGCCGCCGAGCGTCTGCGAGCGCTGCTCGACGACGATGAGCTCGCCGTTGAACACGCAGACATCGCGCGTGGCGTACGCCGGCGTCGCCTCCGTGATGGCGCCGCCGCCGATGGGCACGCGCTGCAAGAGCTTGGTGCCGCCCTCGTAGGCGACGAACGCCGCCGGCGCGAACGACGCGTCGTACGTGGCCATGGCGCCGTTCATGCTGATCGGATTGCCGTCGAGCACGGCGACGTGCGGCGTCGGCTCGAGCACCAGCCGCCACAACGCCGGCGTCCCCATCGACAACGTCACCAGCATCTGCGACGTGCACGCCGGATCGTCGGCGTCGGTGTAGCCGTTGCGATCGTCGTCGCAGCCGTTGCCGCACACCTCGGGCCCGACGGGACACGCCATGTCGGCGACGGCAAAGTCGGCGCCCGCGAGATCGTCGCCGCCCGCGCCCATGTCGACCGCGAGATCGTCGCTCGACACGCCCGGCGTCGCTCGGCATCCGGCGGTCGCGCACACGAGCAGCAGCGCGGCCCCTACTCTCATGGTTACGAGCTGGCCTCGTCGCCCGGATCGGGCGCGCTCTCGTCGAGCAGCGTCAGCGCGATGGCCAGAGCCTTCTTGGCGCGGCTGACGATGCTCTCGTCCGACTTGATGCGCTGATAGGCCTTGAGGATCTGATCCTGATAGCCCGCCGACTCCTGCTCGAGATCGGCGATGCGCTGCGCCCGCTCGTTGAGCGTCGCTTCGCGCGCGTTCAGATCCTCGAGCGCCGTCTTCAGCCGCGCCTCGAGCTCGCCGACGCGCACGTTGATCTGCTTCGACTCGGTCTCGCGATCCGCCATCTGCTGCTCGAGCTCGGCGATGCGCGCGTGCCCCTCGGTGATGAGCGTATCGCGCTGCGCCAGCGCCGCGTCGTACTCGCCGATGGTCTCCTCGTGCTCCTTCTTCAGATCGTCGATCTGCTGCGCGTGGCGCTGCTGCATGCCCGCCTTGAGATCGGCGTGCGACTCCTCGAGCGCCGTCATCTTGCGCATGTGCTGATCGCGCGCGTTCTTCATCTCGTCGGCCAGCCGCTGGTCGAGCTCCTTGCGCGTGCGCTCGAGCTCGCCGGCGTGCACCTCGGCCGCCTCGCGCAGCTCCGACTGCCGCCGCTCGTCGAGCGCATGCAGCGCCGCGATGTGATCCTGCCCCAGCTTCTCGCGCTCGGCGACATGATCCGCCGCCAGCGCCTCCAGCTCGGCCCGCTGCTCCTCCGCCTTTTGCGCCAGCTCGGCGAGCCGCTGCTCATCCGCCGCCTGCAGCTGATTCTTGTAGCTCCCGTGCAGCGCCGCGATCTCCTCGTGGTGCTTCTTCTCCGACTCCTTGGCGTCGCGCGTATAGCGCGCGCGCAGCCCGGCGATCTCGTCGGCGTGCAGCTGATCCTTCTCGTTCAGCGCCGCCGCGTGCTCGTCCTTGAGCTGCGTCAGCGTCGCGCCGTGCTCGTGCCGCAGCTGCTGCACCGTCGAGTCGTGCTTCTGCGCCATATCCGCGGTCTGCTGCTCGAAGCGCAGCCTCAGGCCTTCCTTCTCATTGAGCAGCGTCTCTCGCAGCCGCTCGATCGCCTGCGCGTGCTCGGCCTCCATCGCGCCGCGCTCTTCCTCGTGCTTGGCCGTGAGCAGCGCCTTGTCCTCGTCGTGCGCATCGGCCGTCTTCTGCATGCGCTCGCCGTGCTCGGCCTGCATCGTCTCGATCGTCGTCTGATGCTGCGACTTGAGCGCCTGCACCTCGGCGGCGTGCGCCGTCACCGCGTCGTTGAACGCGCGCTCCGCGTTGCCCACGTCGGCGGCGTGCTTCTGCTTCCAGCCCTCGAGCTCCTCCTCGTAGCGCGCGATCGTCTTGAGCGCGTCGTCGAGCCGCGCCTTGACCTGCTTCTCGCGCTCGACCACGCGCTCCTTGTCGTGCCCGAGCGCGTCGATCTTCTCCCGCGCCGCCACCAGCTCTTTTTCGGTCGAGAGGCTGTGCTCCTCGAGGTCGCGCAGCTTGCGCTCGTTTTCGCGCAGCTTGGTCGCCGCGTCGAGCGCCAGGCGCTCCTTGCCGTCGAGCGTGTCCTTGAGGTCGAGGACCTCGCGCTCCTTCTTGTTGATCGTCTCGCGCAGGTTGAGAAACTCGCGCTCGCGCGAAAATCCGGCGCCGGCGGCCGTCGCCGGCGCGCCGTCGGTCGGCTTGTGCGCCAGCTTCTGCTTGAGATCCTCGACCTCGCGCTTGAGCGTATCGCGCTCACGCTTGAGCTCCATCACCGCCGCCGCGCCGGTGTCGTGCGCCTGCGTGTCGCCTGCGCTCTCCGGCATCCGCGCCGCGACGGCGTTCGACGCCACCGGCGACTGCGACGACGTGATGATCTTCGGCTGCGACGACGCCCGCGGCCGCGCCGGCTCGTGCGACGCCTGCTCGGCGACGGCGTCGAGCCCGAGATCGATCTCGCCCGACGAATCCTTCGCCTGGTGCTGCTGAATGCGGAACGTGTCGATGGGCTGCGACTCCGCCGGCGGCAGCGGCGCCGGCACCGCGCCCGTCGCCGCCACGTCGCGCGGCAGCGCGAACGGATCGTCGTCCTCGCCGAGCCCCTCGTCCATCGGGACCTCGGTCACCGACGGCATCGGCACCGCCTTCTTCGCCGTCATGACGCGCCCGATCATCGGGCGCACCTCCTCGGGCGCGGTCACGTTGGTCGCGTCCTCGAGCCCCTCGACGCCGATCGCCGCGAACGCCGCCTCGGTCTCGACGTCGACTTCGCCGTCGACGTTCATGACGCCGATGCGCGTCTGATCTTCTTCGTCGCTGTCGGTGAACGAGGTGTGCCCCGTCGGCTGCTCGCTCTCGTAGAGCGCCTCGTCGGGCGCCTCTTCGATGATCGCGCCGTCGTCCTCGATCGCGACCTCCTCCGACTCCATCGGGATCTCGAGCGAGTGCGCGCCCGCGTCGTACTCGGCCGGCGGATCGGGCATGCCGACGAGCCCGCCGATCTTTTCGACCAGCGCCTCGACGTCGAACGGCTTGTGCAAATACTCCTCGGCGCGTGTCTTGAGCTTCTTGTGGTCCTCGAAGTCCTTCTCGGTGGCCTCGGCGCTGGTGATGATGAGCGGCGTCGCCTTGAGCGTCGTCGACTTACGCAGACGATTGCACACGGCCCAGCCGGTGCGCTTGGGATCGATGCACAGGACGATCAGCGCCGGAAGGTCATCCTTCCGCTGCATGAGCTCGTTCGAGTCGGTCGCCGCTTCGACACGAAAGCCGTAGCGGCCGAGCTCGCCGACGAGGTGCTCGTTCAGATTTGCGTCGGCGTCGACGAGATAGACGTAGCGCTCGGACATGTTGGGCACACTCCAGGGGCCTGAGACCCGGTACAGCCCAACGATTTTACAGTGTTATGGAAACGAGATCAATACTGGCGGTATCAAGGCGAGACGGCCGACGAGACCAGCTTCATCATCTGCTCCTGGTCGAGATCCGAGGCAATCGCATAGCCGACGCCGCGATCGCGGAACAGGGCGACGTTATAGCCGTGCTCCTGATCGAAGTAGACCTCGCGGTTGCCGATGACCTGGCGCCGCCGCGTCTCGATCGGCAGATCGGTCGCGTCGAAGATGAACACGCTCACCTTGTCGCCGTTGACGTCGTACACGAGATAGGCCGCCGGCTTGTCGGCGATCGACGACAGCCGCGCGCCGCGCAGCGAGCACTGCTGCTGGCGGCACAGCTGCGGCACGCGCACCGGGAAGTCGACCTTGTCGGCGTACCACTTGCGCACCTGATCGTTGCCGCCCGACACCTCGAGCGGCGTCATCTTGGCGTGCTTGGCGACGATGTCCGCCGCCACCGGCGACCACTGCACCTTCGAGATCATGAACGTGGCGAGCAGGCCCACCGCCGCCGCCGCCGGCATCGCGCGAACCGCCCACGCGCGCCACGACAGCATCGGCCGCGACTCGCGCGCGATGCTCCGCGCGACGCGATTGCGCAGCGCCGCCGGCGCCTGCTCGCGCGGCGCGGCCGCCTTGATCGCCTGCTTCCACTCTGCTTGCACCCGCACCTTGGCGCGACACATCTCGCATTCCCCAAGGTGCCCTTCGAACTCCGCGCGGTCGGTCTCGGCGAATTCTCCGTCGAGATAGGTATCGACGAAGCGCGAGATCCCGGCGCAGCGGAGCG
>Ga0070679_100007303_pt1 | contig 10320 bp, 7 predicted proteins | sample KBSC63BmetaG_FD_65652 | JGI IMG/M metagenome (GOLD analysis project Ga0070679, IMG submission 65652) | Corn rhizosphere microbial communities from Kellogg Biological Station, Michigan, USA - KBS C6-3B metaG | ecosystem: Host-associated > Plants > Roots > Rhizosphere | place: USA: Michigan... | reverse complement strand
CTGGCACTCTCGAAGCTCATCAACCGCCCGCTGATCGTGTCGCGCGTGCTCGACGGCGCCGGCGAGCCGGCCGGGCAGCTCGTGCCCGAGGGCGTGCTCGGCTACGCGCCCGACCTCAAGGCCGAGGCCTACGATCCTGCGGGCGCCAAGGCGCTGCTCGCCGAGGCCGGCTACAAGGATGGCTTCGGCATCACGCTGCATACGTCGAACGACCGCTTCTTCGGCGACAAGGACATCGCGCAGGCGATCGGCCAGATGTTCGCGCGCGGCGGCCTCAAGGTGCGCGGCGTCGTGGCGCAGCCCTACAACGTCTACGCGAGTGCGGCGACGCGGCGCGACTACAGCGTGTTCATCTTTTCGTTCGGCACGACGACGCCGAGCTCGTCGTTCGCACTCGTCAACGTGCTCGAGACGTACGACAAGGCCGCCGGCACCGGCGCCTTCAACCGGATGCGCTACTCGAACCCGGCGTTCGACGCCGCGCTGACGAAGGCGCTGCAAGCGTTCGACGACCATGAGCGCGGCAGGCTGCTCGCCGACGCGACGCGCATCGCGATGAAGGACACCGCGCTCGTGCCGCTCTACTGGCCGAAGCTCTACTGGGCGACGCGCGGCAAGGTGACGTACGTGCCGGGCAAGGACGAGGACACGCGCGCCTCGCTGGCGGGGCTCGCGCCGTGAGCGCGCAGTGCGAAGGGAAGGTCCGGTGAGCGCGCAGGGTCGGCCCAAGCGAGAACAGACCGCGCCGCGCGCGGCGCGAAGGGAACGGCCAACGAGCGCGCCGATGGAGGCGCGCCGCTTCGTGCCGCTCGGTGGCACGCACGATGTCGTCGTCGCGCGCGACGTGATGGTGACGATGCGCGACGGCGTGCGCCTCGCCACCGACGTCTACCGCCCGGCACGCAATGGTAGCGCCGTCGACGCGCCGCTGCCCGTGCTCGTCGAGCGTACGCCCTACGGCAAGCATCTCGCGTCGCGCTCCGAGATCGACGCCGGCATGAGCGCGCCGCGGCAGCGCAGCGAGGTCGCGCGCGCGTTCGCGAAAGCCGGCTATGTCGTGGTCATCCAGGATTGCCGCGGCCGCCATGCGTCGGAAGGCGAGTTCACCAAATATCTTTCGGAAGCGGCCGACGGCTACGACACGATGGCATGGATCGTCGGCGAGCCGTGGTGCAACGGCCGCATCGGCACGTTCGGCCTTTCGTACGCGGCGCACACGCAGATGGCCGCGGCCTGCCTGTCGCCGCCGGGACTGGCCTGCATGGTGCTCGATTCGGGGGGATTCTCGAGCGCCTACCGCTGCGGCATCCGCCAGGGCGGCGCGTTCGAGCTGAAACAGGCGACGTGGGCGTACCGTCAGGCGAAGGAGAGCCGCGCGGCGCAGGCCGATCCGGCGATTGTCGCGGCGCTCGAGGCCGAAAACATCCGCACGTGGTTCACCGCGATGCCGTGGAGCGAGGGCCGCTCGCCGGTGCGCGCGCTGCCCGAGTACGAGCATTACCTCCTCGAGCAATGGCGTCACGGCACGTTCGACGACTACTGGACGCAACTCGGCCTCTACGCGGCGGGCCATTACGACACGCTGCCCGACATCCCGGTGATGCTGATGTCGAGCTGGTACGACGCGTACGTGCACACGACGTTCGACAACTACGCCGGGTTGCGGCGACGCGCGTCACGCCCGGTCGAGGTGATCATGGGCCCGTGGACCCACGGCAACCGCAACGCGACGGCGTTCGGCGACGTCGAGTTCGGCGCGGCAGCGACGTTCGACGGCCACGTCGCGGCGAGCTGGATCGTGCATCGCCTCGCGTGGTTCGATCGCTGGCTCAAGGACGCGCCGGCGCCGGAACTGCCGGCACCTCGCGTGCGCCTTTTCCTGATGGGCGGCGGCAGCGGCGCACGCACGTCGCGCGGCAAGCTCGTCCACGGCGGCCGATGGATCGGCGCCGACGACTGGCCGTTGCCCGGCACCGAATGGCGCTCGCTGTATCTCGAGCCGACCGGTGCGCTCGTCGATGGGGCGCCCACTGCGCGCGACGCGAGCCTTTCCTACGACTCCGATCCGCGCGACCCGGTGCCGACGATCGGTGGCGCCTTGACGAGCGGCGAGCCGATCTTCGAAGGCGGCGCCTACGACCAGCGCGAGGACCCGCGTTTCTTCGGTTGCACGCGTCCCGGCTTGCCGCTCGCGGCACGGCGCGACGTGCTGTCGTTCGAGACGGCGCCGCTCGCCCGCGATGTCGCCGTCGTCGGGCCCGTGCGCGTCGAGCTCTTCGTCAGCTCGAGCGCTCTCGACACCGATTTCACCGCCAAGCTCGTCGACGTGCATCCGCCGACGCGCGACGATCCGGCGGGCTTCGCGATGAACATCACCGACGGCATCTTCCGCTGTCGCTACCGCAGCGGCTGGTCGACGCCGTCGCCGATCGTGCCGGGCGAGGTGTTCGCGATCACGATCGAGCCGTTCGCCACCGCGAACCTCTTCAAGGCAGGGCATCGCATCCGCCTCGACATCGCGTCGAGCAACTTCCCGAAGTACGACGTCAACCCCAACACCGGTGGCCCTGAAGGTTTCGGCCGCACGTTCGACGTCGCGCGCAACGCCGTCCATATGGAGGCGGCCCACCCGTCGCGCATCGTCCTGCCGGTCGTGGACTCGGCGGCGCTGACCCCGCTGTAGCCGGACATTCCGAAGAGCGAAACCATGCTGCTGATGATCGACAACTACGACAGCTTCACCTACAACCTCGTCCAGTATTTCGGCGAGCTTGGCGCCGACGTGCGCGTGCATCGCAACGATGCGATCACGCTCGACGAGATCGAGCGGCTCGCGCCGGAGCGCATCGTCGTTTCGCCGGGTCCGTGCACGCCGGCCGAAGCCGGCGTGTCGGTGCCGCTGATCCGGCGCTTCGCCGGGAAGCTGCCGATCCTCGGCGTGTGCCTTGGCCACCAGGCGATCGGTGAAGCATTCGGCGGCACGGTCGTGCGCGCCGGCGAGGTGATGCACGGCAAGCTCTCGGCGATCGCGCACGACGGACGGGGCGTGTTCGCCGGGCTGCCGACGCCGTTTACGGCGACCCGCTACCATTCGCTCGCGATCGAGCGCGTGAGCGTGCCCGTCGACCTCGAGGTCACGGCGCGCACCGCCGACGGCGAGATCATGGGCGTGCGCCACCGCCGCTTCGCCGTCGAGGGCGTGCAATTCCACCCCGAGGCGCTCCTGACCGAGCACGGCAAGGCACTGTGCGCGAACTTCCTCGCGCTGCACTGAAGGACCGGGACCGATGACCATCAACGTGCAGGACGCGCTGCAGCGCACGATCGAGCACCGCGAGATCTTCCACGACGAGATGCTGGCGATCATGCGCGAGATCATGCGCGGCGAGGTGACGCCGGTGATGATCGCCGCGCTGACCGTCGGCATGCGGGTCAAGAAGGAGACGATCGGCGAGATCGCCGCCGCGGCGCAGGTGATGCGCGAGTTCGCGACCAGGGTCGACGCGCCGGATCCGGCGACGCTGCTCGACATCGTCGGCACCGGCGGCGACGCGTCGGCGACGTTCAACATCTCGACGGCGTCGATGTTCGTCGCCGCGGCAGCCGGCGCGCGTGTCGCCAAGCACGGCGGCCGCTCGGTGTCGTCGAAATCGGGCAGCGCCGACGTGCTGGAAGCGCTGGGCGCCAACATCATGCTGCCGCCGGCCGCCGTCGCGCAGTCGATCGGCGAGACCGGCATCGGTTTCATGTTCGCGCCGAGCCATCATGGCGCGATGAAGCACGCCGCGCCAGTGCGCAAGGAGCTCGGCGTGCGCACGATCTTCAACATCCTCGGCCCGCTCACCAACCCGGCGGGCGCGGCGAACCACCTGATCGGCGTGTTCCATCCCGATCTCGTCGGCATCCACGTGCGCGTGCTCGAGAGGCTCGGCAGCAAGCGCGCGCTCGTCGTCTACGGCCGCGACGGCATGGACGAGGTGTCGCTGGGTGCGGCAACGATGGTCGGCGAGCTCAAGGACGGCGCGGTGCTCGAGTACGAGATCCATCCGGAGGACTTCGGCCTGTCGATGAAGTCCAATCGCGGCCTCAAGGTCGATGGCGCCGCCGAATCGAAGGCCATGGTGCTGGAGGCGCTCGACAACCGCGACGGCACGCCGCGCGAAATCGTCGCGCTCAACGCCGGCGCGGCGCTTTACGCCGCCGGCATCGCCACGTCGATCGGCGAAGGCATCGAGCGGGCGCGCGAGGCGCTCGCATCCGGCGCGGCGCGCCGCAAGCTCGACGCGTTCGTGGCGACGACGCAAAAACTCGGGCCGAAGCCATGAAGATCGACCCGCGTGCCGACATCCTGGCGCGGATCGTTGCCGACAAGGCCGAGGAAGTGATCGCAGCCGAGATCGCGCGGCCGCTCGCCGGCCTCGAAGCGGCCGCGCGCGCGGCGCCGCCGCCGCGCGACTTCGCCGGCGCGATACGCGCGCGCATCGCCGCCGGCGGCGCCGCGGTGATCGCCGAGCTCAAGCGCGCGTCGCCGTCGAAAGGCGTGCTGCGCGAGGCGTTCGACCCGGCGGCGATCGCGGCGTCCTACGACCGCGCCGGCGCGACGTGCCTGTCGGTGCTGACCAACGCCAAGTATTTCCACGGCGCCGACGCCGACCTGCAAGCGGCCCGCGCTGCGTGCACGCTGCCGGTGCTGCGCAAGGAATTCATCGTCGACGAGTATCAGATCGCCGAGTCGCGCGCGCTCGGCGCCGACGCGATCCTCCTGATTGTCGCGGCGCTCGACGACGCGCAGCTCGCGGCGTTCGAGGCGCGCGCGCACGACTTCGGCATGGCGGTGCTGGTCGAGGTGCACGATGCGCAGGAGCTCGTCCGCGCGCTGAAGCTCGCAACGCCGCTCATCGGCATCAACAACCGTGACCTCAAGACGTTCAACGTGTCGCTGTCGACGACGCTCGACCTGAAGCCGAAAGTGCCGGAAGGCAGGATCATCGTCACCGAAAGCGGCATCGGCACGCCGAGGGACGTCGCGCTGATGCGCGGCCGCGGCATTCACGCGTTCCTGGTCGGCGAGGCGCTGATGCGCGCCGACGATCCCGGCGCGGGGCTCGCGGCGCTGTTCGGGTAGCGGCTCACGTCATTCCCGCGAAGGACGCCGTCATTCCCGCGAAGGACGCCGTCATGCCTGCGAAGGACGCCGTCATTCCCGCGAAGGACGCCGTCATTCCCGCGAAAGCGGGAATCCAGCCGTGACCCCGCGCCCTACGCGGCACGGTCTACATCCCCGCTTTCTCGGGAATGACGAATCGGCCGAGGCGCTACTGCTCGACCCCGGCCTTTGCGGGTAGCACGGTCGAATCGGCGGCGACCTGCGCGAGGCCGGGTGTCGCCGTGCCGTCGAGCGTACCTTGCGCCACCGGCGGCTGAGCATCGAAGCGGCCGCCCAGCGCGAGCAGCAGGTTGACGCGTTGCACGAGCTGGTCGGCCTGCACCTGCACGAGCGCTGCGCGCGCGCCGTAGACCGACGCGTTCTCGCGCAGCACGCCGCGCAAGTCGCCGGAACCGACGCGATAGCGGGTCTGCGCGAGCTCGAGCGAGCGACTCGTCGTCGCAAGCGAGCCTTGCAGGATGGCGCCGCGATCGTCCGCTGCGGCGATCGCCGACATCGCCGTTTCGACCTCGCCGAACGCACGCAGGCCGATTCGCCCGTAGTCGGCCACGGCGAGCGCCTGCTCCGCGGTACGAATCTCGACCTGCGCCTGCAGCGCGTAGCCGTTGAAGATCGGGAACGCGAGATTGGCGCCGAGGCTCATCACCGGGTTGTTGTGGTCCTGCAGCACGAAGAGGTTGCTCGACATCGCCGTGACGCCCGCCGTGAGCGCGATCTTCGGCAACCGCGCCGCCTTCGCCTCCTCGACGTTGTGGAACGCGGCGGCGATGCGCCGCTCGGCGGCGATGACGTCGGGGCGGCGCTCGAGGAGCTCCGACGGCAGCCCGGCCGGGATGGGTCCCGGTATCCGCGGCAGCGCGGTCGCGATCTCGATCTCAGCCGCGGGAAAGCGCCCGAGCAGCGCCTCGAGCGCGCGCCGCGCCTCGGTTTCGCCCAGCGCGAGCTGCCGCTCGGCGTCGCGCGCCGTGTAAAGGCTCGCGTCGGCCAGCGACACGTCGTATTCGTCGCCGATGCCGACGCGTAGCCGCTCGCGCGCGAGGCCAAGCGTCTGCTCGGATGCGCGCACGACGTCGGCGGCATTGCCGCGCAGCAGCCGCGCCTCGATCGCGAGCATCCAGCTCTTCGCGACCATCGCGGCGAGCGACTGGCGCGCGTACTCGGCATCGAGCGCGGTGGCCTCGTACTGGGCGGCCCCCGCGGCGCGCTGCGCGCGCACGCGTCCCCACAGGTCGAGCTCCCAGCTCGCGAACAATCCGCCGCCGTTGATGCCCGAGTTGTCGCCGCCGAGCTTGCCGCCGCCATGCGCGAGCAGGTTGACAGCCGGGTAGATCGCCGCACCCGCGGCCTTCGCGTAGGCAGCCGCCTGCTCGACACGCGCAGACGCCATCCGCAAATCGGCGTTGTACGCAAGCGCCTCGCGCACCAACGCGTCGAGCCGCGGGTCCCCGAACGTCGCGAGCCAGCCGTTGCCCACCGGCGCGCCGGCGACGGTCGCGACGTTCCAGTGCGCCGGCACGTGCACGTTCGGCAGAGCCTCGGCGCGGATCTCGTCCGGCTTGGGCGGCGGCTGGAGCGCGCAGCCGGCGAGCACCGCCGCGGCGCACAGCGTGATCGCGCGAAGCGTGCGTGACGGCGTCGCCATCAGTGCAGCTTGAGGATCAGGTAGTCGAGCTTGGCGCCGACCCGCACGATGATCTTGCGGATGATGTGGATCGCGGCGACGTGATCGGTATAGATCGCGCCGTCGCCGATCGCGCCCGCCGGCAGGAAGAGTCCGGCGTCGCGTGCCGCGACATTGAAGCGCACCGGGAACCGGCCGGGCGGCATGGGTCCGTAACCCGTGGTCGGCAGCTGCGTGCTGTTCGCCACCTGTCCCTGCCCCTGCGCCCACACGATCGAGTCGACCGTGGCCTTGATGACGCGGCCGGGATGCGCGTTCAGCGTGAACTCCGCCTCGTTGCCGGGCTCGACGGCGATGAGCTCGTTCTGGTGATAGAGCGCGATCACCTGGTACGTCTCCTCGACGAACGTCATCGCCGGGGTGATCGGGAACGCGGTGGTGAACGAGCCGGGTCGCAGCTGCACGTTGATCGCATAGCCGTCGGCCGGCGCCGTGACCGTCGTCTGGTCGAGCTCCCACTGCGCGCTCGCGAGCTGCGCGCGGATCTGTGCGACCGGCGCGTACTCGTTGTCGGACTTGCCGGCGGCACGCTCGCGCAACTGGCGCTCGCCGGCGGTCGCTTGCACCTGACCGGCGCGCGCCTGGGCGGACGCGCTCTTCGCCATGCCGAGCTGCGCTTCCAGCGATCGCTGCTCGGTTTCCGCCTGCTCGAGGGCGAACTTGTCGCCGGCGCCGCTCGCGACGAGCTCCCTGTTCTGGCCGACGCGACGGCGCGCGAGGTCGAGCTGCACCTCGATTTGCGCGACCTTGGCATCCGCCTGGACGATGGCGTCCCGCGACTCGCTGACCTTGCCGACCGCCGCGGCCAGCTGTTCGTCGAGCTCCTTCGATCCGGCGACGCCGCTCGCGAGCTGTGCCTTGAGTGCCCGCACGGTAAGCTCGTAAGGTGTCGGATCGATGCGAAACAGCACGTCGCCCTTGTGCACGAGGCGGTTGGGCTCGACCGGCACGTCGATCACGCGGCCGCGCACCTGCGGCACCACGTTGATCACGTACTTGAGGACGCGCACGTCGTTGCTCGATGGCGCGACGACGTTGAGCAGCAGGATGAGCACCGTCAGCCCGACGATCGGGATGATGACGACGGTGACCTGGGTGCCGATGTTCCACGGCAGCCACTTCATCTTGATGAAGACGAACCAGACGATCGCCGCGTAGATGGCGAGGAGCAGGATCTCCATTCAGTCGCCCCGCGTCCCGCTCGATCCGCTCGCCTCGCGGATGCCCGCGACCGCCGCCGGCGTGTGGCCGCGGCGCTCCATCGCGGCGAGCTCGCTCTCGAGGCGCGCGCGCTCCGCGTCGGTCAGTTCGCCGGCACGCAGCCGCGCCTCGACTTCCGCGAAATGGTCGTCGTGCTTGTCGGTGCCGAACGCCGACTTGTAGAGGACCGGGCGCGTGTACGCCCACAGCCACGCGATCGGCCAAAGGAGACCGCCGAACACGAGCGACAAGAGGCACAGCGTCTGGATCGCCGCCGTCTGCGGATGGTGGCGCTTGTGCGCAATCTTCTCGGGCAGCACGTGCACCAGCCAGAAGATCACGATGCCGATGATCGGCACGATGACGATCACCACCCACGCCATGACGTCGGCGACCGCATCGAGCGCATCCCCCGACAGGAACGAGGCGCGGGCGCTCGCCGATCCGAGCGCGGCGAGCGCGGCGGCGCTGCGCGCCGCGAGCGTGACGCGGCGGCCCGGGACTGCGATGGAGGGGGCGGTGCGGCCTGTTGGCATTGACGACACTTCGAGCGCCGCGTCGACCCACGACTACGCGCGATGAACCTATCGTGCGGGGCGCTCGAGCAGCAGTCTTTGCAAATCTCGACAACGCGGTCGCGCTCCATCGCGTGCGCCTCGCACTGTCCAGATTTGCGAGGACGCAAGTTCATCTGGCGAACAGCATTCGTGCGACCCCCGCCGTTCCTGCGCGCGACCTCGGGCATGCCCGGGGGCGGCGGTCCGCCCAGTTTCGATCCCGACGGAGACGGACCATGAACGAGTCCGGCAAGCGCGCCCAGGGCGCAACCCATGAATCGTCCATTCGCGAGTTTCTTTCGGCCGCGGACGCGCGCGTCGAGCGCTGGCGCGCGCTCAACCGGCTGACCAAGGCACTGGCCGCGGGCCAGGACGCCGCCGCGCAGGAGCGCAATGCCAACGCGGCGCGTGCCTTGCTGGCCGAGCTCGCGCCCGTCGAGGAGCTCAACGCCTATCCGGGGCCGCACCTCATGTCCGTCGTCAGGGAGCGGCTGCAAGGCTCCGACTGGACCGGCCTCGCGCGCCTCGTGCAGCGCATCGGCATGGCGCTGCTGTCGAACAGCTACCGCGACGATGCCTCCGAGTGGAACGCCGACGACGACGAGGAGCCGCGCACGCTCGATGTGCTGCCGCCCGCGCTCGGCCGCGGGCAGTCGCGCAAGCCGTATTTCGAAGTGCTGATCGTCGCGGCGGCCGATCGCGGCGGGTGGCCGGCTTTGCGCGACACCTTCCGCAAGCTGCGGCGCGAGCAGGATGCGTTCGTCTACGAGCCGGTGATCGTGGGCAGCTTCGAGGATGCGGTGCTCGCGACCATCGTCAACTACAACCTGCAGTCGGTCGTCATCGTCGACGGCTTCGGCTACAAGTCGCAGTACAGCTCGCCGGCGCTGCGCGAGATCATTGCGCCGTTCCTGCCCGACGACGCGAGCCAGACGGCCGAACTCGGCACGGCGCTCGCGCGCGCATTGCGGGTGATCCGTCCCGAGCTCGACGCGTTCGTCGTCACCGACCGCGACGTCGCGGAGATCGCCGGCTCCGACGACGGCGCTGCGGTGCGCCGGGTGTTCTACGGCACCGAGGAGCCGATGGAGATTCACCTCGCGATCCAGGACGGCATCAAGGACCGCTACGAGACGCCGTACTTCGACAACCTGCAGAAGTACGCGGCGCGGCCGATCGGCACGTTCCACGCGCTGCCGATCGCGCGCGGCAAGTCGATCTTCAAGTCGAACTGGATCCGCGACATGGGCGAGTTCTACGGAACCAACCTGTTCCTCGCCGAATCCTGCGCGACCACCGGCGGCCTCGACAGCCTGCTCGAGCCCACCGGCAACATCAAGGTCGCCCAGGACAAGGCGGCGCGGGCGCTGGGCGGCGACCGCTCGTTCTTTGTCACCAATGGCACGTCGACGTCGAACAAGATCGTCCACCAGGCGCTGCTCAAGCCGGGCGACATCGTGCTGATCGACCGCGACTGCCACAAGTCGCACCATTACGGCCTCGTGCTGGCCGGTGCGCAGCCGCTCTACATCGACGCGTTCCCGCTGACGCAGTACTCGATGTACGGCAGCCTCGCGATCCGCCCGATCAAGGAGGCGCTGCTGCAGCTCAAGGCCGAGGGCAAGCTCGACCGCGCCAAGATGCTGGTGCTGACCAACTGCACGTTCGACGGCCACGTCGCCAACGTCGAGCGCACGATGCTCGAGTGCCTCGCG
>Ga0070679_100007302_pt1 | contig 10321 bp, 9 predicted proteins | sample KBSC63BmetaG_FD_65652 | JGI IMG/M metagenome (GOLD analysis project Ga0070679, IMG submission 65652) | Corn rhizosphere microbial communities from Kellogg Biological Station, Michigan, USA - KBS C6-3B metaG | ecosystem: Host-associated > Plants > Roots > Rhizosphere | place: USA: Michigan... | reverse complement strand
GCCCCGAGAAGATGAACGAGCCGATCGGACGCGACGGATCCTTGAGCCCCGCCCGGCTGCGGCGGATCGAGCGCGCGAGCGCCTTGATCGCCTCATCCTGGCCCACCACGGACTCGTGCAGCTCCTCTTCCATGCGCAGGAGGCGCGAGCTCTCCGCTTCCTGCAGGCGCATGACGGGGATGCCGGTCCACCGGCTGACTATGAAGGAGATCTCCTCCTCGCCGAGGACGGGCCGGAACGACTGGCGGTGCTTCTCCCACTCGTCCTGCTTCTTCCGAATGTCACCCTGCAGCTCACGCTCGCGATCGCGCAGCGACGCCGCGCGCTCGAAGTTCTGGTCGCGGACGGCCGCTTCCTTCTCGCCGTTCACGCCCTCGAGCTTGCCCTTGAGCTCGGCCACCTCCGGCGGCGGAGCCTGCGCCGCCAGCCGTGCGCGCGCGCCTGCCTCGTCGATCACGTCGATCGCCTTGTCCGGCAGGAAGCGGTCGGTGATGTAGCGCTCCGACAGCTTCGATGCGGAGACGAGCGTCGTGTCCGGGATCGTGACGTGATGGTGATCCTCGTACTTCTTGCGCAGCCCCTTCAGAATCTCGACCGTCTCATCCACCGACGGCGGATCGACCACGACGGTCTGGAAGCGGCGCTCGAGTGCGCCGTCCTTCTCGATGTATTTGCGGTACTCGTTGAGCGTGGACGCACCGACGCACTGCAGCTCGCCGCGCGCGAGCGCCGGCTTGAGCATGTTGCTCGCGTCGATCGCACCCTCGGCCGCTCCCGCGCCGACGAGTGTGTGCAGCTCATCGATGAAGAGAATCACGTTCTTGTTCTGCGCGATCTCGTTCATGACCGCCTTGAGGCGCTCCTCGAACTGACCGCGGTACTTGGTGCCCGCGATCACGGCCGCCATGTCCAGCGCGAGCACGCGATTGTCGCGCAGCGAGTCCGGGCATTCGCCGTTCGCGATGAGCTGTGCCAGCCCCTCGACGATCGCCGTCTTGCCCACACCGGGCTCGCCGATGAGCACCGGATTGTTCTTCTTGCGACGCGTGAGCACTTCCATGACGCGCTGGATTTCCTTGGCGCGACCGATGGTCGGGTCGAGCTGTCCCTCACCTGCGAGCTGCGTGAGGTCGCGGCAGAAATGGTCGAGCGCGGGCGTTTTCGACTTCTTGTCGCCCTTCGTCGGCTGCGGCGGCGCCGCATTGCCCTGCTGCGCCGTGGCGCCGCCCTGCGGCATCTCGGTGCCGAGCAGGCGCAGTGTTTCCGCGCGCGCGGCGTCGAGATTCACACCGGTGTCGGTGAGCACCTGGGCAGCGATCCCCTTTTCCTCGCGCAACAGTCCGAGGAGGAGATGCTCGGTGCCGACGTAGCTGTGGTTCAGCTCGCGCGCCTCGCTCATGGCGAGCTCGAGTACCTTCTTCGCGCGCGAGGTATAGGGAAGGTCTGGGCCTGTTGTCTGCGCCGCTTTCCCCTTCTTGACCGTCTCCTCGATCTTCTGCTGAATCTCTTCGAGGTCTACGCTCAAATTCTGGAGAACGGCCGCAGCAACTCCCTCACCCTCGCGGATGAGGCCGAGCAGAATGTGCTCTGTCCCCACGTACTCGTGGTGAAGGCGAGCGGCTTCCTCGCGGGCCATCGCGAGGACCTTCCGCACGCGCTCAGTGAAGTTGTAGCCGTTCATAGATCCCTCTGTGCCGCGGAGTGTCGCCCCGAAGACGCACTCCTGCCTACCTCTACGTACCTACTTCCGCTGCCAGAGCCTGTCGCACGTATCGTGCGCGCGCGAGGTTGGCTTCGCTCTCCGAGAGCGGCCGGCCTTCCGCGTGGGACAGGTGTGCAGCTTGCGAAAAGATCAGGAGCTTGTTGAGGGTATATACACTCAGGCCAGTGATCAGTTTCAGACCAACGGCCAACCGCACGCCGCTCAGAAAGTTCATTGCTTCGTCGAACGTCAGGCTGCGCGCGTAGCGGAGTGTTCCGTATGCCCGCCAGAGCTTGTCTTCAATAATATAACCAGCGTCGCGAAGCAATACTCGTCTTGCCTCCTCCTCGCGCGCGATCACCGTGCTCAGAACCTGCAACAGCTTGTCGACGATCTCTTCCTCGCTCCGACCCAGCGTGGTCTGATTCGAGATCTGGAAAAAGTTGCCGACCACCTCACTCCCCTCGCCGTACAGCCCACGATACGTGAAGCCGATCTGTTGCAGCCCTGCAAGGGTTTTGTTGATCTCCTTCGTCAACACCAGCCCCGGCAGATGGATCAACGCACTGGCCCGCAGTCCGGTGCCCGTATTCGTCGGGCAGGACGTCAGAAAGCCGAACTCCTCGTGAAAGGCGAACGGGATGCGCTCCCCGAGCTCTTCGTCGATCCGCTGCATGTCCGCGAACGCATCGGCCAGGTTGAATCCCGAGCGAAGCGTCTGCAGCCGCAGATGATCCTCTTCATTTACCATGACGCCTATTCCGTCCCCGAGAAACACGGCGGCGCCGCTCCGTACCGGATGCTGCTGATCCAGCCCCGCCAGCTCCTTGCTGATGAGGTGGCGCTCATGGAGCAGCAGCCGGTCGTCCGAGCCCAGCTCGTCGACCCTGACGAGGAGATTCCGCCTCAGGTGTGGCGAGCTCTCTACGGCTTCTCGCACCCGCGCGAGGATCCGGAGCCGCTCCCCGTCCCGCGCGCGCCCCGGGAAGGCGAAGCCCTCGAGGTTGCGCGCCAGCCGCACCCGGGTGGACAGCACGATCCCCGAATGGTCGCCAGAGGCGTCGAGCCAGTTCACGCCGCCATCGGGCAGCAACGACAGATCCAGCGTCATTCCATCACCTTCAGCTGATCCCGCAGCTTCGCCGCTTCCTCGAACTGCTCCTGCTCGACCGCGCGCCGAAGCCTGTTACGCAGCTCCGTCGCCACCGAGGCGCCCTCCTCCGCTGCCTGTGCCGGCGGATGGTAGCGCTTCCCCTGGTGCTTCGACGTGCCGTGCACTCCGCGAAGCAGATCGCGCAGCTTCACCTCGAACGCCCCATAGCAGTAAGCGCAGCCGAGCCGGCTCGTGTTCCGAAAATCGCGCAGCGTGGAATTGCAGAAGGTGCACCGCCAGCTCTCGCTTCCGGCGAGCAACTGCTTCTGCTGGACCGCCTGAATGAAGTCGGCGAGCGGCTGCTTCGGCATCGTGACGTGCGTTTCGATACCGCGCTCGGCAGCGCACTTCTCGCACAGGTTGAGCTGACGCACCGGCGGGTCGGTCACCTGTGTGACCTGGACCACGGCATCCCGCTCCTTGCAGCTATCGCACAACATCAGGCAAGCACCTCTGGCAGGGACAACTGGAAATCAACGCGCGCGCCCCTTTCGCTCATCCGTCGGCACAACATCAGGCAAGCACCTCCCGCACATCCGCTTCCTGCAATTTGCCATCTTCCAGAAGCAACGAACGATCCGCGCGCGCGGCGAGCGCCTTGTTGTGAGTGACGACGACCATCGCGATGTTCAGGTCTCGCACGAGCTGGGTGAACTGCTCGTGCAGCCGCTCGGCGTTTGCGTGATCCAGATTACCGGAGGGCTCGTCCGCGAGCACGACCACCGGGTCGATCGCCAGCGCGCGCGCGACTGCCGTGCGCTGCTGCTCGCCTCCCGAGAGCTCGGACGGCCGATGCGTGCTCCGTGCGCTCAACCCGACCCGCGCCAGCATCTCCTGCGCCCTCGCTCGCGCCCGCGTCGCATCCCATCCGGAAATTCGCAGCGGCATCATCACATTCTCCAGCGCGGAGAATTCGCGCAAGAGGTGATGAAACTGAAAGACGAAGCCGACCTTTTTGTTCCGGAGCCTGGACAACTCCTCGTCACCGAGTGCGCTCAGCGTCTGGCCGTCGAGCGTGACCTCGCCATGCGACGGACGATCGAGCGCGCCGAGGATATGGAGGAGCGTGCTCTTGCCCGCGCCGCTCGCGCCGACCACGGCGATCATCTCCCCTCGCCTCACGTCGAGGTTCACGGAATCGAGCACATCCACCTTCCCACCGTCGCCGCCGACATACGTCTTCGACAGCTCGCGCGCCTCGATGACATTCATTCGTGTCGGATCGCCTCGACCGGAAAGAGCCGCGCCGCCTGGACCGCCGGATACAGCGTTGCGAGCGCGGCGATGGCGACGCTCGCCGCGATGATCCAGAGCACGTCGCCGATCTCGATCGTGACGGGGAGATGATCGATGAAGTAGACCGTGGGGTCGAGCTGGATGAGCTGGCCGCGATCGATCGCGATGCCCGCCGACACCCCGATCGCGACTCCCACCATCGTGCCCACGATGCCGATCACCAGCCCCTGCGCCAGGAAGATCTTCCGCACCGATCGCGACGGCAGCCCCATCGCCTTGAGAATGCCGATCTCGCGCGTCTTGTCCTTCACCACCATCGTGAGCGTGCTGACGATGTTGAACGCCGCCACGAGCACGATCAGCAGAAGAATCACGCGCATCGCGAGCTTCTCGAGCTTGAGCGCCTGGAAGAGCTGCGAGTTCACCTCCTGCCAGTCGAGCACACGGTACGGATAGCCGAGCGAGTCCGAGAGCTGGCGCGCGACGTCGCTGGCCAGCCATCGATTCGTCGTGCGCGCCTCGATGCCCGTGACCGCGTCGCCCAAGCCCGCGAACTCGCGCGCCCGGTCGAGATCGATGTAGACGTACCGGTCATCGTACTCGTACATGCCCGTCTCGAACACGCCCGTGACCTCGAACTGGAACACTCGCGGTACGTAGCTCCCAACCGCCGCGTTGAACTTCACGCCAGCGGGTGACACGAGCGTGAGCTTGCTTCCGGGAAATACGTTCAGCCGTTCCGCCAGACGCTTCCCGAGCACCGCGCCGCGGTGCTGGCCATCCGCCGTCTCGAAGCGAAAGTCGCCGGTGGCGGCGTGCTTCCGAATGCTCGTGACGTCGGGTACACCGGGCCCCGCCGGCGGGATTCCCTCCACGAACACGCCTTCGGCGTACGAGTGGCCGTTGGCGGTCGCGAGTCCCTGGGTGAGCACGAATGGCGCGGCGGCCACGACGCGAGGGTTCCGCTGCACGCGCGCGAGCGTCGGCTGCCAGTCCTTGAGCACGAGGTCGTCGCCGAAGGTGAGCACCCGCAGGTCGGGGCTCCCCACCAGAATCTTCTCGCGCAGATCAGTCTGCATCCCCGTCATCACGCCATTGATCACGATGAGCGCGCTGACGCCCACCAGCACGCCGCCGATCGCGATCACGCTGATGAACGAGAAGAGCCGCGCGCTGCCGCGGCTGCGCAGGTAGCGCCAGGCGATCGAGAGCTCGAGTCGGCTCATTCGGGACGCATCGTGGGAAAGAGGATCACATCGCGGATATGTGTGATACCCGTGAGATACATGAACAGACGATCGATCCCGACGCCGACGCCTCCCATGGGCGGCATCCCGTGCTCCATCGCGCGCAGATAATCCTCGTCGATGCCCGAGGCTTCCTCGTCGCCGGCCGCGCGGAGCTTCGCCTGCGCCTCGAAGCGGCGGCGCTGATCGATCGGATCATTGAGCTCGCTGAAGGCGTTCGCGAGCTCGCGTCCGCCCGCGAAGAGCTCGAAGCGCTCCGTGAGCTCCGGCGCACCGCGCTTCGGCTTCGCGAGCGGCGACAGCTCGACCGGATAATCGATCACGAACGTGGGCTCGTGGAGCGCGCGCTCGACGTGCGCCTGGAACAGCTCGTCCAGGAGCTTCGGGCGCGAGAGCGTGTCGGGCTTGGCCACGTCCGCGCGCACCGCAGCCGCCCTCAGCTCGTCGTCGCTCATCGCGAGAGCATCCCCGCCGAGCGCGTTGCTGAGCGCAGCGACCCACGACAGGCGAGGAAACGGCGGCACGAGCGTGGGCACGGCATCCGCGAACGCCGGATGCGCGCGCACGCTCTCGGCCGCCGCCACCAGCAGCTGCTCCACCAGCAGCATCATGTCCGTGTAGTCCGCGTATGCCTGATACCACTCCAGCATCGTGAACTCGGGATTGTGCGTACGGTCGATGCCCTCGTTGCGAAAATCGTGGCCGATCTCGTACACGGCATCGAAGCCGCCCACGACGAGACGCTTGAGATAGAGCTCGTCGGCGATGCGGAGATAGAGCGGAATGTCGAGCGCATTGTGATGCGTCGTGAACGGACGCGCGGCCGCGCCGCCGTACAAGGGCTGCAGCACCGGCGTCTCCACTTCGAGAAAGCCGCGCGCGTCGAGAAAGGATCGCAGCGCACTGATCATCCGCGAGCGCGCGACGAAGGCCGCACGCACCTCGGGATGCACCGCGAGATCCACGGCGCGCTGCCGGTAGCGCTGCTCCGGATCGCTGAACCCGGAGTGGCGCACCGTCACCCCGTTCACGATCTCCTCCTTGCCGAACGGCAGCGGGCGGAGCGACTTCGCGAGCATCTCCGCCGCGGCCACGCGGATGGTCGCCTCGCCCGTCTTCGTGCGGAACAGCGTTCCCGCGACGCCGATCACGTCGCCGATGTCGAAGAGCTTGAGCGTCTCGAACATCTCGTCGCCGAGATCGTCCTTGCGAAAGTAGAGCTGGATGCGCCCCGAGTCGTCCGCGAGATGCGCGAAGCTCGTCTTTCCCTGGCCACGCCACGCGACGATGCGCCCCGCGACGCTCACGCGCTCTCCTTCGTCCGCAGCCCCGAGCGCGGCCACGGCTGCGGCGGCGGTGTGCGTGCGCCTGAAGCCGTACGCGTACGGCGGGATGCCGCGCTCGAGCAGCGCGTCGTGCTTGTCGCGACGCGCCTTGAGGATGAGACTCTGCTCGTCGGAGCTCACGCGGCGCTGGCTCCCGCCGCGCCCGCGCGCTTGAGGTACGCCTCGATGAACGGATCGATGGCGCCGTCCATCACCTTGCCGACATCGGAGATCTTGAGCTCCGACCGATGGTCGTTCACCATCGTGTAGGGCTGGAACACGTAGCTCCGGATCTGGTTGCCGAACGAGACGTCCGTCTTGGCCGAGTCGATCTCCGCCTTCTTGCGCTCGCGCTCCTCGACTTCGCGCTGATAGAGCGCGTTCTTCAGCATCTTGAGCGCGGTTTCCTTGTTCTTGTGCTGCGAGCGCTGCTGCTGGCAACTCGTCACGATCCCCGTGGGAATGTGCGTGAGTCGCACCGCGGAGCTGGTCTTGTTGACGTGCTGTCCGCCGGCACCCGACGCGCGGAACACATCCATCTTGATGTCCTCGTCGCGCACCTCGATGTTGATCTCCTCATCGACGTCGGGATACACGAAGACCGATGCGAAGCTCGTGTGGCGGCGCGACTGGGAATCGAATGGCGAGATGCGCACGAGCCGGTGCACGCCCGCCTCGGAGCGCAGAAACCCGTACGCGTACTGTCCGCGGATCTCGACCATCGCGCCCTTGATCCCGGCTTCCTCGCCCTCGCTCACGTCGAGCACTTCCACCGCGAAGCCGCGCCGCTCGGCCCACCGCGTGTACATGCGGAGCAGCATGGCGGCCCAGTCCTGCGCCTCGGTGCCGCCGGCACCGGCGCTGATCTCCACCATCGCGTTGCGGTGATCGTCGGGTCCCTGGAGCATCGAGCGCAGCTCGAAGCTCGTGAGCTGCTCCTCGAAGGTGGCGAGCTCGCGGTCCAGCTCCGCCGACAGCTCCGCGTCGTGCTCGAGGTTGAGCAGTTGATCGAGCTCCGTCATCTCGCGGAGCTTGGCCTCGAGCCGGTCGAACGGCTCGATCCAGTTCTTGAGCGTGTTGACTTCCTGAATGACCTCGCGCGCGCGATCGGGCACGTCCCAGAACTTCGGCTCGGCCATCTGCGCCTCGCGCGTGCTCAGCGTGACGCGCCGGGTGTCCAAGTCAAAGCAACCCCCGGAGCTCGGCGAGTCGCTCATCGTGCCGGCGGAGCTGCCGGGTGCGTTCACTGTCGGACATTGGATCCACTCCACTGATGATGGCCTGCAACGCGCGGTGACGAGACCGCGAACGACACGAGCCGTTCCGGCGCCGGAACGGCTCGCATCTGAAATATAAACTCGCGAGCCTCGCGCGGCACGCATGTCGCGCGAGATGACGCCGAAGCTCCTAGAAGATCTTGGCGCCGCCCGCGAGCACGTCGTTGAGCGCGTCCTGGAAATGCGTCGTGTTCTCGGCGAACTCCTTCCCCATCTGCTCGACGTACTCCTCGTAGCTCTTCTTGATCTCCTCGCGGAAGCTCTCGCGCAGGGTGCCCTCGCGCTTGCCCTGTGCGTGGCGATCGGGGAAGTACGCGATGATGTCGGAGACGAGTGCGCGCGCGAGCCGCTTGGCCTTCTGATTCGGATCGTTCGCGAGGAACGGATTGATCGGCGGACGGGCCACCGGCGCGCCGGGCTGCGGCGCAGCGGGCCGCATAGTTGGCGGCGCGGGCTGCGGTGCGGCTTGCGGCGCCGGCGCGGGTTGGGATGGGGGCTGCTGCGCGGGCGGCTGCATCGGCGCCGCCGGCCGTTGCACGGGCGGCGGTCCCTGCGCGGGCGCGTGCGTTCCCGGCGCGGACGGCATGGATGGCTGCGGCGACGATGTCGGCGCGAACGGCGACATCCGGGGCGCTCCCGGCGGCGGCACGATCGGCGGCGCAGATGCCGGTGCGGCTGCCGGCGCGGGCGCAGAGGCGACGGCCGGCGCGCGGGGCGGCGTCTCGTGCACGGGAGCCGATACCGCGGGCCTGTCGCCCGGCGGCGTGACCGCGGACGGTCGCGACGGCATGCTCGTCTCGGCCGACGTGCGCGGCTGCTGCGCCGGCGCGCTCGCCTGCGCCGCGAACGCCGCGTGCATCGGCTGCGGCGGCGTCGGCATCGAGACGGGTGGACGAGGCGGCAGCGGTGCCGAGACCGATGGCCGCTGGCGCGGCGGAGTCGCGGACGACTGCGGTGCGGGCGCCGACGCGGTGAAGTCGTCGTCGATGCGGCCTCGCTCGCCGATGCCGATCACTCCACCGCACACCGAGCATCGCGCGCGCACGCCCGCGAGCGGAATCTTCGCGGGATCGACTCGAAAAACGGAGCTGCACTCGGGACAGGTGACGTTCATGCGGCGTGGCTCACGCGAGAGTGGTTCGCTTCATCGTTCGGACACGCCGACGGGAGAGCCGAGGATCGGATCCTGTCGCCTGTCGACCACGTAGACGGATCCGTTGAGTGTCTTCGCATAGCTCTTCATCTCTGTCGCCAGCTCGCTGACCTGCGCGGGATGACTGAAGGTCCGTCGCTCGTTCGTCACGACACCGATGCTCACCGTCATGAGCGGCACACGATGCAGCTGTCCGCGCCTGTCCTTGCCGAAATAATATCCCGACTGCCGGTCCTGCTCGGAATACTGATAGGGCACGAGCAAATCGAAAATGGAGACGATCTCCTGGCAGATCTCCGGTGCCTCGCGCATCGGCACGAGAAAGATGAAATCGTCCCCACCAATATGTCCGACGAATCCGCCATCTGGCGAGAGGCCACGCACCACATCGTGCAGAATCTTCGCGAGAATGCGGATCACCCGGTCGCCCTCGAAGTAGCTGTACCGGTCGTTGTATTCCTTGAAGTGATCGAGATCCGCGTAGCAGGCCGCGAACAGCTCGCCCGCCGCCAGGCGCACGCCGATCGCTGCCTCGATCTCCGGAGCGCCGGGGAGTCGCGTGGACGGATGCACGTGGACGTCGCGATCCGCTCGCCGGAGCATCACGTCCAGCCGAATCGCAACCTCGGCGTCGGGGGTGTTGGGGGCGAGCACCTCGTCCGCACCTGCCGCGAAGCCCTGCGCGAGCGCGGCTTCGCCGCCGCTCACGAACATTCCCGCAGGAACGACGCCCGTGTACGAGTCGCCCTTGAGCCGCACGCACGCCGCGCACGAGAGCGCCGGCTGGGTACGCGCATCGAAGATCACGACCAGCGGTCGTCCGCGGAGCGCCATGGCCATCAGCTCATCCAGCGTGCGACACAGCACGGGCACGAGGCCGCGCGCGTCGAACCAACACCGAGCCAACTCCGGCAAGGGAGCGGCATCGGGAGCAAAATAGACGGCTGGACTCTGGGCCACGCTACGCGGTCCTCTCGTCGGCGGACGCCTGTGTGGTCCTCGCGATCGAGGAAGTCAAAGCGTTATGGCACACGGGGATGTCTTCGTTTGACGATCAAAAATAGAAGAACGCAACGCCCAGCACCCCATAGACCAGCAGGAGAAATGCGCCTTCGAGCCAATTCGACTCGGCGTCGATCACGATCGCCGAGGTTATCCACACGGCGAGTGTGACGGCCGCCACCTCGAAGAAGCCGAACGCCAGATCGAGCGGGTGCCCGAAGAACAT